>Ga0247836_1006707_pt1 | contig 12591 bp, 15 predicted proteins | sample LaCruzMarch2015__4_FD_187116 | JGI IMG/M metagenome (GOLD analysis project Ga0247836, IMG submission 187116) | Freshwater microbial communities from meromictic Lake La Cruz, Castile-La Mancha, Spain - LaCruzMarch2015_14m | ecosystem: Environmental > Aquatic > Freshwater > Lake | place: Spain...
CGGCCGCGGCACCGCGAAGGGCAAGGCGCAACGGGGGCAGGCGAAGCGGTTGTAAGGCAGGTCAGCCGCACAACCCTCACACAGGTCGCGCCCGCGCGCACCCGGCGCGCCGCACAGCAGGCAGGTCGGCGGGAACAGTGCCGCCAGCAGTCGGCCGGGGGCGAGGCGCAGGGATGCCGTGTGGATGTTCGTGCTGAGAAGTCCGCTCAAAAAGCTGAAAGGAGCAGCCAGGGTTCAGCGTTCAACGATCGACGCCGCGCCCGACCCGGTGGGAGCGGTTCGACCCGTGACGCGACCGCGCCGACCGCCGTCGCCTCGTCGCGGCGCAAGCCGCTCCCGCACACGCCCGTGGGTGTCCGGAGCGGCTCACCTTGCGGCCATGGCCGTTAGGGTAAGATGACGGCGCCCGGGGCGCCGAGCGCCCCGCGAAACCCGGTGACCACCTGAGGGTCACCGCGCCACTGTCGCCGGAGGTCACGCAGCCATGTTGGAGTATGTCTTTTTTCAGGAGGCCCCGCGCAAGCACTTTCAGGACTTCTTGACCGAACAGGGCCTGGCCTGGACCCTTGAGCCCGGCGACCTTGAGACCCTGGTGGTCGTCGACGAGGCCGGTCTGGACGACGAACTGGCGGAGCGCGTGGAGTCGATGTATGACGAGCTCTTCGCCGCGGAAGAGGCCCTGCAGGCCGAGCACGCCGCCCCGCCGCTGCGCCCGCACGACGGCAGCGGCCTGACCATCAAACTCCCGGACGGCCGCGGCGTCTATGTCCAGCTACCCCCGGAACTGGTCGACCGGATGCTCACCGTCATCACCGCGGAGGAACTCGCGGTCCTGGTGGAGGTGATCGCCAATGCGGTCACGGACGCCGGTCGCGCCGGGCCCGGAGCGACCTGAGAAATCCTGTTGATCCTGTCTATTTGTCAATCCCGGGCTCATCGACGAGTCGTATCGGGCCCTGCGCCTCGCAATCCGCGCCCACGCCGCCATAGGCGCGGGCGATGAGTGCACGGATGGCGGACCCCTGGGCCTCGATGTCGGCCACCAGGGCGAATTGGACGCGGGCCTTGTGGAGATTCTGGCCGCGGTAGGCGACGCGAAAATAGCGGTCGCCCTCCAGGTGGTCGTTGAAGAAGCGCAGACCCAGTTCGAAGGGCATGAGACGGATGCTGTCGTAGAGCACCGCGACCTCCCCACCGGTCAGGAAATCGCGGGTCTGCGCCGCATAGGCACTCAGGATCTGCTCGCACAGCGCAAGGTCGAAACGCACCGTAACACCCTGCGCCGACTCACCCTGGCGGTTGCAGCAGGAACGCAGGCAGTCGCCTAAGTCGTGCTGGATCAGACCGGGTTGGACCGTGTCCAGGTCGATCAGGGCCAGGGCCTGGCCATTCACGGCATGAAACAGGATGTTGTCGAGCTTCGGGTCGCCATGGATGACCCGCAGCCCGATGCGGCCCGCGGCCAGGGCGTCCTCCAGCACCGGGGCGAGCGCGCCGCGGTCATCGATGAACGCCATGCAGGCGCACTGGGCCGCGTCGCCCGCGCCCGGCCCCGCCGCCGCACGCAGGGCCAGGTGGTGGGCGAGATAGTCCGGTGTACAGTGGAAGCCGGGGAGCGTGAACCCCAGGCGCCGCGGGTCCAGGTCCCGGGTCAGGCGGTGGAAGCGCCCCAGCGCGCGACCGACCTCGCGCCCCTGCGCGGCGCTCGTGAGCCGCTCCAGGGTGACGGCGTCCGGGATCAACTCCATCAGGCGCCAGCAGTCGCCCGCCGCGGTCCGCAGGAAGGGGCGGCCGTCGCGCGCCGCCACCAGGGCCGGCACCCGCAGCCCGTCGCGGCCCGCGGTGTGGGCGGCAAGCACGGCGAGATTGGTCATGATCCGCTCGGGCTGCGCAAAGACCCGCTGATTGACACGCTGCAGGACATAGCGCCCGGCGGTCGTGGTGACGGCAAAGGTGTCGTTGATCAGGCCCTTGCCCAACGGGACCACGGGACCCGTGAGCGCCCCGGCGGCGAAGCCCGCAACGATGTCGTGCAGGTCAGGCGCCGGCCCCGGGGCCTGGTCCGGGCCCGCATTGATCTGCGCAGGCATCGGTGTCATGGGCGGGGTCATTGGCGATACTACTTGGGAAGGGTTCACTGATAAGTTAAACGTGTCCATTGGAGAATGCTCTATGTTTGTGTTTAACTTGTTCTTGCCTCGTTACTTAGATCCCGGGTGCGCACGCAGGGGGCCTTGATCATAATTCCGGCCACCGGGAGCGCCGCACCCCAGTGCGGCACGGCCTATCCGCAGAACGCACCGCTGCGGTCGCTTGCGAGGCCGCGCCGCACTGGGGTGCGGCGCTCCCATCGTCCGAGCGGGCTTTCGCCGGTGCAGTTTGGCCGGAGTTATGATCAAGGCCCGCGCAAGGTCAGGGTATCGCCGCGCTGGACCAACTCCAGTTGCTTCAGATAGCTCATCCCCAGCAGGACCTCATCCCCCGCCATGTTGGGCAGGACGCTGGCGCGCAGGTTACGGGCCACCAGCCCGCCCAGGTCCACGCTGTCCAGGCGCGTCGCCCAGGTCTGGACCGTCCCGTTGGCGGTCTGACTCGAACCGCCCGGGCGCAGCGCCAGACCCAGGCGCCGCGCCAGGGGCAGGGGTAGAGCCACATCGGTGGCCCCGGTATCCAACATGAAGACCACGGGCTTCCCATTGATCCGCCCGCCGGCCACATAATGACCGGCACGGTTGCGGCGCAGCACCACCTGGGGCGCCCCGGCCTGACCAGCGACGGCGACCGGCTCCGGGTTGGGGTTGGCCTGGCGGTCGATCACGCCCTTGAAGAACAGCACCAACAGGGCGAGCCCCGCGACCCAGGCCGCGAACAGCATGACGCGGCCGAGGCGTGAGGGGGTGTCGTCGAGGCTGGGGATGGGGTCGTTCATGACTCCCGGATCTGAACCAAAACCTGCTGTTCCGCCTGATGGTCGTGGTCGTGCGGCAGGGCCGCGGCGAGCGGTTGGCCGGTGGCCACCTGCACCACGGCGACCAGGGGATCGGTCTGGCTGGTCGCGTGGACCAGGATCCCGTGGCGCGCCAGGCGCTCGATGAACCCCTGCCCGGCCCCCTGGGTCACCAGGGCCTGGAGTCCGAGCCCGAAGAGCGGATGATCCTCCCCGTGATAGGCGTGGATCGACAGGTCCCGGGGCAGGTCGAGCCGGTCGACTTCCTGGGGTGGGGTGCCGCCGGCGTCCGTTTCATAGACGAGGAAACGGCGCGCCTTGCCGGCATGGCCGGTGATGGTCTTGAAGTTCTGACTGGTGACGGCGATACGCATGGGGCTGTTCCTGACGGGGACGAGACGAAGTAACGAGTCAAAAAAAGCTAAACACAACCGGACGCGCGGCCGCGACGCCACTATTCCTCGGCGATCCGCCGCAGGTTGGGCAGGTCCAGCACAAACAGGTTGGGCGTCGTCTCCACCAGCAGGCGCCGCCGCTTGAACTCGGCGATGGTCCGGCTGGTGGTCTCGGTGGTGACCCCCAGCATGGCGCCCAGATCCTCCCGGCCGAACAACTGACACTCCCCGGGCGCCCCCGCGCGCACCAGGCGCAGCAGGAGCCGCGCGACGCGCTGCCGCGCCGAGCCGGTGGAGAGTTGGGTCAGCCAGGCGTCCGCCTCGCTCAGCGCACGCTGCCAGCGCGCCATCAGTTCGCGATGCAGGGTCGGGTTGTCGGTGCCCAGGTCGCGCACCATGCGGGCCGGAAAGCGGCACACCTCGGTGACCTGCAGGGCCACGGCCTCGTGCTGATAGCAGTCCCCGAGGATGGCCTCCAGCCCCAGCACATCGCTGGTACGCGCCAAGCGCACGATGCGCTGGCTGCCGTCGGGCAGATACTGGATCAGTTTGCAGGCACCGCTGCGCACGGTGAACATGAATTCACCGGTGTCCCCGGCATGGTACAGGGCCTGGCCGGGCTTGAGCGTAAACTGGTCGATGGGATCATGGATGCGCTCGAAGTCGCGCTCCTGCAGACCGGCAAACAGCACCGAGGTCAGCAGGGAGCAGTTGCGACAGTCGGCCTCGCCGGACCAGGCATCCCGCAATGTCACAGTCTTCACCATTTGGCTCTTGGGTTCCCCGGTCGTATGGCCGACAACGCGGCCCTGCGTCTGCGCAAGCGAACCGCTATAAGTGGAGCCGACGCCCCCGCTGCACCCCGCCAAGTCCGGCGCTGACGCACCGAGCACACCGCGGGGCCGGGCCTTAAGGCACCCAGCCCACGCGGGTTCCCGCGTCATCCAACGTCAGCGGCGCCTGACCGTTCTCCGGACCGTTCGGGTTCGCCGTCGCCGTAATCGTAAAACCAATCGGCACCGCACCATTCATCCTCAGCGCGACTGAAATGGTGTAGTAACTCGTACTGCCGTCGATTGGCGATTTGGTGAAGGGGAAGCCGGCGACCGTGTAGCTGCCGTCCTCAGTGTACCGCCGCTCCATAAACTGCGCACCCTGCATCAAGACCCCCTGGGCATCGACCCGCCGGGTCTTCTGGATCTGGCTCCGGTACGACGGATAGGCAAAGGCGGCCAGTATCGCCACGATGGCGATCACGACCAGCAGTTCGATCAAGGTAAAGCCGCGACCTGACCGCGCCCGGCCAGGCGCCCCCGACTCTGCCCGGGGCGCGGACCAACCGATCACCTGCAACGACAGCATGGGATGTCTCCTGCTACTAAAAGACTGCACCAGTAAGCACGGCCGGGGGCGACCCACACCCGCAGGCCAGGGTTTGACGCATCGCCGCAACCCCACCGCGCCCCGCCCGCTCAACCACGCCGAGGCCGGGGTGACGCGCCCAGCCGCCGCTCCTGCCCCCATCATAGTCGCGACTCGCAAAAGAATCGAACGCCCGCTGACCCACATCACCGCGGCCGCCCGGGTCGCGCGGGTGGGATCGCCGCGCGGGCCGTCGCGCCGCTACGGCCGCGAATGCCACGCCCGTCCGCTCGCGGCTGCGCCTCCCCGCTTGTCCGGTCAGGCCATTGCGTGAAGACGACCAGCCCTCTATTTGGTCAGGGCCACAAAAAGCTGCGGCAGTCGCTCCGGCAGCCGCTCCACCCGGTCGATCACGGTGAAGCGATTGCCGAAGCAGTCGCGGACGTACTGGTCGGCCTGGGCGTCGAGGTTGATACAATAGGTGTAGATGCCCCGCTGGTCGAGTTCCTGCACCGCCCGGTGGGTATCCTCGATCAGCAGGCGCTCGTCCTGCACGTCGATGTCGTGGGGCTGGCCGTCGGTCAGGATCAGCAGCAGCTTCTTCTCCGCCTGCCGGGCCTCCAGATAGTGGGCGGCGTGGCGCATGGCCGCCCCCATGCGGGTGGAATAGCCGGCCTGCATCGCCGCCAGCCGCGCCTTGACCTGCTCGTCCCAGCCCTCGCTATAGCCCTTGATGTGCTGGTAGCGGACCTCGTGGCGGGTATTGGACGAGAAGCCGGCGATGGCAAATTCGTCCCCCAGGTGATCGATGGCCCAGGCGAGCAGGGCCACGGCCTCCTGGCTGAGTTCGAGAATGCTCTGGGTGCACCCGTCCGGGACCTGATTGAGCGACTGGGACAGGTCGAGCAAGAGCATGACGGCGATGTCGCGCCCGTCGTGGCGGTGACTCATGTTGATGCGCGGGTCGGGCGTCGCCCCGCCCCGCAAATCGATGAGTGAACGGATGGCGACATCCAGGTCCAGTTCGCTGCCCTCCTCCTGGTAGCGCAGGCGCACGTATTGCTGGGGCTTGAGGAGATCGAGGATCTGCTTCAGCCGCTTGGCCAGCATCCGGTGCTTGGCCAACAGCGCGTCGATCCGGGCGGGGTCGCCGGCCGGGTGCAGGCCCTCGTAGAGACTGACCCAATCCGGGCGGTAGGTCCGGCTCTGGTAGTCCCACTCCGGGTAGTGACGGGGCGGCAGGGCCGCGGACTCGTCGGCCGGCCGCTGTTTGGGTTCCTCGAAGGACTCCTCTTCGTCGCCCTGCTCGATATAACGCCACAGGTGGCGGTTGTCGTCCCGATAGTCCACCTGCGTGTCGGTGAACCAGACCTTGGGCGAGAGGTCCTGTGCGCGGCGGGTGCGGGCGATGTAGCTGACGGCAAGCCCCGCCATGGCCTGGGTGCTGGACTGGCCGGCGGCCAATTCGGCATGGAAACGGGCGACGAAGTCGAGCAGATCGGGGTTGCGGTAGCCATGGTCGGGGTCGAGGACGGCGCGCGAGAACATGGCGAGACGATGGCGGATGCAGGATTCGTGCTCGGGGTCGCAGGCGTCCTCCACTGGCCTGGGGTGCAGGGCCAGCAAGAGCCGACGCAACCCCGGGTATTCACGCATGGCCAGGGTCTCGACCCGGCAGTCCTCGAAGGTCTCGACCGCAATGCGCTGAAAGGGGCTCAGGTTGTCCGCCACCAGCGAGCCGCTCCAGCGCAGATGGGCCGCGACATGGGCCAGCAGGGCGCGGTAGCGGTCGATCCCGGCCACCCCGTCTCGGTCGTCGTAGCAGTCCGGAATGCGAACGCCCAGCGCGTCGAAATAGGGCAGCGGCTTGCGCAGTTCATCGAAGGCGTCCGAATAGGGGACGAATGGCCGGCGCTCCCGCCACAGTGCCCGCAGGTAGAGGTCCAAGCGACGCTCATTATCGATGAACAGGGTACCGTGGCGCTCACGCTGGAGCACCGCCCGGCTGTCAGTCGATTGCAGGCCGAAATAGTCACGCTGACGGTCGGGGTGGTCGGAATAGTGACGCAGGCCATACTCGATCCAATTGCTCAGCCCCTGGCAAGTGAGTTGGCCCAAGAGAAAGGGGACGCGCTCCAGCAGATCGGGCAGGCCGGGACTGGGGATGGTGGTGTGGAAGCCGTGGATCGAGCCGGTGGTGCGCTCCATGAAATCCAGAATCAGGTCGATGTAGCAGCCCAGCAACTCGGCACTGCCCAGGCGCCGCGACGCCTCCGCGATGCTCTGCAGGAAGGGCAGGATCGCCTTGCCGTTGGGGCTGCGCGACATCTTCCACACGGTCTGGGAAACCAGGCCCAGGGTCTGCTCACCGAGCGCGGCGGCGACCTGCGGCAGTTCCTCCAGATAGACCAGGACCGGCTCGAAACCCCGTCCGATGCGGCAGATCAGCGAGGCCCCGTCGAGATAGTCCCTGATCCCCGCCGCACTCAACAGGGTCTGCGCCTCGGCCATCAGGTCGGGAAAGACCTGATCGAGTTGCGGAAAATTGCAGCGCAACTGCTCGCGGTAGGGCCGGAGGACCTCGGGCGCTAGTGGGACTGGTAGGGACATGGGGCCTCCGGCAGGACTGTTGCGGGCTTCGGGAACTGCGTTCATCCCGATCGCCGAAAAGGAGTTTATCTCACGGAGACACAAAGACGCAAAGAAAGCGGCGGTCAGGCCTTTTTCACGAATTCGGATTTCAATTGCATGGCACCGATTCCATCGATCTTGCAGTCGATATTGTGATCCCCTTCGACCAGGCGGATACCCCTGACCTTGGTCCCGACCTTGACGACCGCGGAACTGCCCTTGACCTTTAGGTCCTTGATCACCGTCACGCTGTCTCCGTCGGCCAGCGCGTTGCCGAAGGCATCCATCACCGCCAGCCCTTGGTCGGCGTCCTGCGACACCGCATCTCTCGACCACTCATGTGCGCATTCCGGACAGACGTACATGGCCCCGTCTTCGTAAGTATGCTCCGACCCACAGGCCGGACATTGCGGTAAGCTGCTCATTCTGCGTCCTATTGTTGAACGGCATAGCGAAGATTCGCTGCCGCTTCTTCATCCGACGCCATCCAGGCCGGAAGCCCTTTCCCGGTGGCCTGGGCGTAGAGACTCTCCGGGGCGATGTCCAGTTCATCGCCCCAGACCAGGGTGCCGACCTCTTCATCGACCGTGAATTGGCGGAAATACGCGGGGTCCTTGAAGCGCTCGAAGACGCCGCCCCGCATTAGATACGCCGAGAAGTCGACAATGCCTCGACTGCCATCGTCGAACTCGATTTCAATGAGGTAACCACCCCGATGGGTCGCCGCCGTCACATCGTGCAGCATGTTGAAACTCCGGTCAATGAAGAGGGGCAATCTTCGCGGGAGCCCTGTCGTTCCTCGCCGCCTCCCAGTTCGCCATCAGTTCCTTTTGGTGTTCAGCCGCCCACTCCACAACGAGACCGAGCGCCCGCGGCAGCAAACTACCCTCCAGTACGCGCAGCGTTGCAATCTCTATTGCCACTCGGTCCTTGCCGTAGCGGGCATGGAAGTGCGGCGGGTTATGCTCGTCATAGTACATCGTGATAATTATGCCGAAAAAGCGCGCAATTTCAGGCATCATCATTGCCCGAATGGGAATCCGGAAAAGCCGCGGCCACGTTCGGCTCCATCAGGGCGCTATGCTCCGCGAAGGCGGTGCGATCAGGACCCACTTTTCTCACCCGCAGGCTTTTCAGATCATAGCCTGGACGAAGATCATTCTCCGTTTCCGCATCGTTGTTCTTCATAGGCCTGTCGCTCGCTTCGGGTTGCCATATCAGGCGACTTTTCTCGTTGAAATGCTCTGATCGAGTTCGAGTGTATAAGACAAAATGGTGTCGATATCAAGCCTGTCAGATGCCCTGAGTATCTCGATGCCTGTAATCTTCCCCTCAGCGGTGGTATCCAGATTGACGCCTTCTGCGATTTCGATCACGCCGTCCGGTTCCTGGTCGCCAAGGGTCAGATACAAAGCGTCTATCTCATTGTCATAGTGAGCTTTCATGTCGTAGCCCTCTTCTTGAGCGGGTAACTCGTGATGACTGTAACGACCTCACCATCACGGGATGCAACAATTTTCAGCGGATAATTGAAGCCGGGCACATCGCTGATCAACTCATGCTCACCATCGGTGAGACTTGCTTCTGCGATTATTTGCTCCACAACCGATTCCGGTATGTTGTAAAGCTTTGCGCGCCGCTTCGCATGTCTTGAGAACTTTACCCTCACAGCAATACCCCATGGCATCGTTCCTGTTCTCAATCATGGTCGTAGGTTGAGATCAGCTTTGCGAAATCCCGATGCGACTGCGCGATAAACGGAAGGTGTTGGAGTTTGTTCCTCACCCCCAACGGCCCTTCGGCGGAAGGAACGAAGCCCAACGGACCGCACAACGTAATGCACTGAAATGTTATGGTTCGTTCCTCACCCCAACTTACGGGCCTCAAAGCTAGCCATGATAAGCTCTCCGATGACAGTTCGGACAAAGAGCTTCCGCATTGGCAACTGTATCTTTTCCGCCATCCGCGAGCGGTTCGGTGTGATGGACTCCAAGATATGGCGAATTACCTGCTCGGCGAATAAATGGTGCCGGATTATTACAACGCCCACAGTACCCGTTTGCAAGAAACCAAAATCTTTGATCTTCTCCCGAACGTTGAACTGCGGCAAGGTAAATGCCGCCAACAACGAGACTGACACGTGACGGATGGACACCAAACCACGCCTGTTGCGGACAGCGGGTGTACTTAAAGGCAACTTCAAAGAAAGTCACAATGCTGGCCGCCAATTCCAGAGAAATACCACGACGTCTAGTTAGCCATTGCTGCAAATCTCCTTTCCAATCGAGATCATTCATGGCTTGATCATTGCCTTGCGTAAGTCGCCCTAAGTTGTCGTGAACTCTGGAACCCAACGCGTGCAGTCGTCTTCACCGCGAACCTGATCCCTCGCGCCATTTTTCCTGCTCAAGCCTGTTGTACTGTTGGCGCGTAATTCCCAATCTGGCCGCCGCGGCATCCTTTTGCAGTTCGACGGTACGATTCAGGTTATCGACGATATCCTGACTGGTTTGATTCTGGTACTGACGATCACTGTCGCGATCGATATGCGCCCGATCGGCCTGAATCTCCTTTTCCGCAAGCTCCTGCCGCTTTTCTTCGATGCGCAACAAGCGGTCTCGCTCCTGCGCCGAGTACTCAAGTTCACGATCGCGTCTGGCCGGCTCCAACCGGAGCACTTCAATCTGCTGCTTCAGGCGCTCGTTTTCCAGTTCCAAGCGCCGCTCCTGCGCGGCGCTCTCAATCATTGCCGCGGGCTCGGCGGCGCCATTCTCCTTGGGGGTGGCGACCCCCGCCGACTTGGCGTCACGATCGAGAGCAATATAGATTACCGTCGCCAGAGGCAGTGCGACAACCAGGGCCGGTATGATAAACTGCATCACATAGGAGCGCGCGTCGGCGAACCACTTGCGGCGACCATCGGGCGGCTCAGGGCGGGTCGCGGTGCTGCCGTCAAGCCGCTCGTCATATTCTTTTCGCTGGCCGGGATCGGCCAGCACACGATATGCTCGGGTCACTGCATCACGCCTGGCGCTGATTCCACCAGCAGGTCCGGAATCCGCATCGGCTGGTGCTTCATCCTGGAGCTGTTGCAGCAGTCGCTGGTGAGCCGCGGCGATTGCCTCGGCACTCGCCACCCGACTCACTTCCAGCACATCGTATAAATTCTTCATTGCGAGTCTTACGCGAACACCGCATCAATGGCATGGTGCAGTGTCGAGCGGATATCCTCATCGTCCGTGATGGGATCGACCAGCGCCATGCGGCTCGCCTCCCCCGGCGGTATGCCCTCGTCCATCAGGTTGGCGGCATAGACCAGCAAGCGGGTGGAGATCCCCTCGTCGAGCCCGTGGCCCTTGAGGTTGCGGGCGGCGGCGGCGATTTTGACCAGGGCGGCGGCCAGTTCCAGGCTGGTGCCGGTCTCGGTGGCGACGATCTGGGTTTCAAGGTCCGCCGGGGGGTAGTCGAAGACCAGGGCGGAGAAGCGCTGCTTGGTGGATTGCTTGAGATCCTTCATCAGGGACTGGTAGCCCGGATTGTAGGAGATCACGAGTTGGAAGTCGGGGTGGGCGGTGACGACCTCGCCCTTTTTGTCGAGCGGCATGGCGCGCCGGTGGTCGGTCAGGGGGTGGATGACGACGGTGGTGTCCTGGCGGGCCTCGACGATCTCATCCAGATAGCAGATGGCGCCGATGCGCGCGGCGACCGTCAGCGGGCCGTCCAGCCAGCGGGTGCCGGTGGCGTCCAGCAGATAGCGCCCGACCAGATCCGAGGCGGTCATGTCCTCATTGCAGGCGACGGTGATCAGCGGTTTGCCCAGGCGCCAGGCCATGTATTCGATGAAGCGGGACTTGCCGCAGCCGGTGGGGCCCTTGACCATGACCGGGAGGCGGCGCCGGTAGGCGGCCTCGTAGAGTGCGATCTCGTTGCCCTGGGGCTGGTAGAAGGGCTCTGCTTGGACCTTGTACTGCTCGGTGTCGATGCTCATGGTGACTCGCGGGTTTGCTGGCGGGTGAGGGGTATACCCCTTTTATATTAGGAACGGTTCGCTAATAAGGTAAACAAGTCCATTAGGGAATGCGATCGGCGTCGTTGTCGTTGTCGTTGTCGTTGTCGTTGTCGAGATTATCGTAGCACGCTGGATTCTCTCGCACCCCAAATTACGTCGTTTCTCCGATTACGATTACGACAACGACAACGACAACGGCCGACAACAAAGGCCCCCGCGGTGCGGGGGCCCAGGTTCCACGGATCAAACGGGATTACTTATGCTGCGCCGCCGCGCCGAGCTTCTCGCGCCAGCCCGGGTAGAGCTTGTCGGCATCGCCCGGGAAGGACGCGAAGGCGCGGGCGAATTCCTTGTGCTCCTTGGCGAATTCGATCGGGTCGGCACCGGCCTTCCAGCACTCGTAGGACTGGCGCAGCGATATCGCGCCGGCCGCCGGGGAATCGATGTGACCGTAGGAGCCGCCGCCGGAGGTGTTGATGACGTTGCCGTGACCCAGGTTCTCAAAGAAACCGGGCAGGCGCAGGGCGTTCATGCCGCCGGAGATGATCGAGGTGGTGGGCTTCATGCCGTACCACTTCTGGTAGTAGACCGGGCCCTGGCACTCGTCGCGCTCCAGCATGTAGCAGATGATCTTGTCGGACTGATCGCCCTCCATCTTGCCGTAGCCCATGGTACCGACATGGATGCCCGACGCTCCCTGGAGGCGGGCGATCTTGCCCAGCACGAAGGCGGTGTAGCCGCGCTTGGCCGACGGCGAGGTGATCATGCCGTGACCGGCACGATGGTAGTGCAGGTACTGGCCGGGGTACTGACGCCGGGCGGTGGTGATCATACCGGGGCCGCCGACAAAACCGTCGACCAGGAAGGCGACCTTATCCGCATCGGGGCCGAAGGTCTCCAGGATGAAGTCCGCACGGGCGAGCATCTCGTAATGGTCGTCGGCGGTGATGTTAGCAGAGAAAATCTTGGCTTGGCCGGTCTCGTCCTGGGCGCGCTTCATGGCGTCATAGACCAGGGGGTAGACCTTTTTGGCCGGGCAGAAGACCTGATTGCCCTGGGGCTCGTCGTTCTTGATGAAGTCCCCGCCTAGCCAGAACTGATAGGCAGCGGCGGCGAAGGGTTCGGGGCGCAGGCCGAGCTTGGGCTTGATGATGGTGCCGGCGATGTAGCCGCCGTCCTTCATCGGGCGGCCCAGGATGCGCCACATGTCGGTGATGTCCTTGGCGGGGCCGTCGAACAACTGGATG
>Ga0247836_1006708_pt1 | contig 12590 bp, 12 predicted proteins | sample LaCruzMarch2015__4_FD_187116 | JGI IMG/M metagenome (GOLD analysis project Ga0247836, IMG submission 187116) | Freshwater microbial communities from meromictic Lake La Cruz, Castile-La Mancha, Spain - LaCruzMarch2015_14m | ecosystem: Environmental > Aquatic > Freshwater > Lake | place: Spain...
CTAATGCTTCTGATGGTTTGAATTTTTAGCACTTATGTTCTTGCCCTGGGGTTAGCCATGATAAGCATGACATTTCAGATGCAATATAGAAATGCCCCCTATGCACGGCTTACTTTCCACAAAGGGTTTTATTGACTAAGTATGCTAACTCACTAAAACCAAATTTGTGCAAAATACGGGTGGCATATAGTCAAAATTTGTGCACAATCTTACGCATTTTTGATAGCTGAATGTTGTGGGTTCGTTGCCTGTAGGAGCCCATCCTGTGTTTGTTTGTCCTGTCTGCGTCCATATAGTATTTATATTAAACTGACTCAATAAATAAGTGGCTTCTTCATCACAACTAGTTTGGTTGTCGACAGTGACACTAAAAATAGGTACTAGAGCACTCCATATTGCATCCAACCCAGTTCCAACAAGAACAATACTAGCAGTACCCGCATTAGTGGTTCCGGAAGTAAGGGTCGCAATGTAGATGCCAATTGCTGCTGTTACTGCGTTTGCATTATCACCTTGAATTGTAAACGCTGTTTGCGACACAAGGTTAGTGCCCGGTGTATAGGTCAAGGTGCAACTGCTACCGGGGGCTAGACTCACACAAGTGTTACCCGTTTCTGTCACATTGCCATTCAGTGCTGTGCCGCTAAAGTTGGACGTGATATTTGTTGCGGTTACATCTTGAGAAACATTATTTACAGTCAGTGTACCTGTTGCCCCATTCGGTATTAATGCTAATGGTGAGCCACTAACGGTGATTATTATTTTAGTAATGTTCAAGACATTAGCCTTTGCTGGCCTATAGCATTGATTCGTTGAGCCTATTTGGCAAACAAGGGGCTCATTAGAAATGGAGTTATTGATTTGGCTGCCATTAATTTGTAAGGTGAGCACACAGGATGCTTTACCTGCTAAAGCAAAAGGGTTTCCACAAACACCCAAACCCGTTGTGACTTGGGATATGCCTTGAATGGGTTGCATCATCAAGGTATGGGGTTTATTGGATTGATTGGTCACGCGATATTGTACGGTGGCCGTTCCATTCGGCAGTATAGAAATGGTTGTGGGCGTCAGGGGTTCAAAAGTCCATACAGGGGCACCTGCGTTGCCTATAGAGTACATTGAAAATAACACAACGCTTAGCAGGGTTTTAAAAATCTTGAGGGAAAAGCTCATCGTAATATCCTTATGCGATGTGGGTTAGGTTAATGAGAAAGCCGTTGGTGTAAAGGTGGTTCAATGATAAACCACTGTTTAAAGTTTGTCCTAAAGCACGGCCCAGTTGACTTTTCCCCCAGTCAGCATACTCATACCCGATGCCTGCTTGCCAATGTGGGTTTAAGATTCGTTGAACGCCTACCCCCAATGTATACGTAAAGGCAGTTTCTGTGTTTGAAGAAAAATTAGCATTTGGTATTGCTTCAAAAATAGTTGGGGTATTGCTAAAAGAATAGGCATGGTTAAATCCTACCCCGAGACTCCCACTTATCCACGGCATTAGCCAATAGCCCCTGTCAGCTAATAGCTTCCCCTTTAATGCAAGGTGCATATGATTTACTTTATAAGCGTAGGTGTAGTTATCAAACTGCGGATTAGCATCATCCCAGATGTTGCCAGCAAGTTTGGCATTGCCTGCGATACCAAAGGCCAAACCCAGTTGTCCTTGTAGTTGGCGTGGTAAATTTTTTTGTACACCTAAAAAAAACTCTCCATCCGCCAGGGTATTGGTAGAGGAGTTTGCTGTGTATGTTTTTTCAATTTCAGGTGCTATATAAAACGTCTGTTGATGTCCATTGTTTTGCCAGGAAGGGCCAATGCTGAGGGTATTAACGAGAGACCATTTCGTTTTGGGGGTTACACCACTATTCATATCGCCTGCTAATGCACTTTGGCTTAGCATTTGGGCTGATAATGATAATAATATTGATATTTTTTTCATTAATACTCCTTGTAACGCAATAAACCGTCCTGTGAGTGTTAAAGCAAAAATATGATCAACACACTCAATGCCTTTTATAATACCAAAGTTTCTTGAATTGTCACTGATACATCAAACATGGTTTAAATTCATTTTTCGAACACAAATCACCATTAATTGGCATGCCCATGAGGTGGGTACTCCATAGGGTATGTAAGTCCTTTATGACGTTAAAAAAGCGAGGTGTCAATAGACCCTATAATAAGAACCGTCTACTGCCTTTTTGACTGCTTTAAATCAGGGAAGCAAAAGATACCCCTCAATGATTAGGACAGTGCTTAAAATGGTTTAATCATTGTTATGTTGAGTGGGGGGAGATTTTTGTGGGTACACATCAGAAAACTGAATGTGTGTGTTAACGAGCTCTTTTTCGCGGCGTTTGTTTAAACCTAAACATTTATAAATACACATGGGTAACACCAAGCTTACAAAGCCAATTGAAAAGGCAATTTTGTAGCTAGGATCATCGTTCATTAAAAGAAAAAGCAAGCAGATGAGCATTAAACCAATGGCAACAAGCCCTGTATAGGGCGAGCCTGGTGTGACATATCGCAAGTCCTTTGTGGTATACCCGGCTTTATACAAACGTTTTCTGAAATTAATTTGTGCCCAGCAAAGTGAAATCCAAGCAATGGCTCCAGTAAAGCCCGAGACGAGAAGCAAGGCAATATAGAGCATTGTTTGGCCAAAAAAATAACTCGCAATCAATAAAACCCAGATGGAGAATAAGGTTGCCATTCCCGCATTTTGAGGGACGGCATTGTGATTTAATTTGGCCAATTTTCGGGGGGCCATGCCGTTTCGTGCTAAAGCATGTAACGAGCGCACAATGCCATACACACCTGAGTTAGAGCAAGACAGGGTTGCGGTAAGGGTCACAAAACTTGCTGCAGCTCCTGCCCATTTTAGGCCATAAAAATTTAAAGCTTCAGCAAAAACGGAGTTTGTGAGGCCAGCATTTTGCCAAGGAAAAATAAGCACGAGACAAAATACTGGAATAATATAGATGAAAAGGATGCGAAACGTTACATTGCGAATAGCGCTCGGTATCATCTGCGCGGGGTCAATGGACTCGCCTGCCGCAAGGCCTATGATTTCTGACCCTTGATAATTTACTAGCAGTAGCACCATGGCGGTAAGCAAAGCCATGTAGCCCTTAGGAAAAAGTCCGCCTTGGTCGAAAATATATTTACCACCAATGATTTCTGCGGGATGCGTGCCATGAATAAGACCAAAGAATATAAAAAGCGACAGCCCTACAAAACTAAACAAGGCCACTATTTTGATCAAAGCCAGCCAAAATTCGATTTCGCCAAAGGTGCCTACTTCTTTGATGTTAATATAGGTAATAAGCAAACCAAAGCCTACAGCCCAAATATAGCTGCTCACGCCTGTAAAATGTTGCATAATAATGCCGCCAGCAACGCATTCAGCGGGGATATAGGCCACCCAGCTAATCCAATATGACCAACCTACCCCGCAGGCAAACGATGGTGAAATGAAATCAGCGGTGTAATTGATAAAAGAACCGGAAATAGGGATAGCTACGGCGAGCTCGCCCATGCATAACATCGTTAAATAAATAATTAAACCGCCTAAGATATAAGCTAAAAAAACAGAAGGCCCGACTTCATGAATGACGGCTCCCGTCCCAAGAAAGTAGCCTGAACCAATGATTCCGCCCAAGGCAATGAGTTGAATATGCCTGTCCTTTAAAGCGCGACGAAATTCGCCATCGTGAGAGGGCGTTGTGGGTAATTCAGTTTGTATAGTCACTAATGTTCATGGTCCATAAATTATTGCAGTTAATTATGCAGCGTGGATTGTATAATAATTTTGTCTTTTGTCCAGAGCTTGTCATTAATTACATGCATATAAGAAAAAAGTGAATAGGCTCTTACGTCAATGTTATTGCGTTATTGAGTATGCATTCAATAAAAATACAAGGGTATGAAGTTAACATAGGTCATTTAAGGGATAAATACAATTTGGCGGAGAGAGAGGGATTCGAACCCTCGATACGTTGCCGTATACACACTTTCCAGGCGTGCGCCTTCAACCACTCGGCCACCTCTCCGTTACTTGGGCCGAAGAATATACTCCTGCAAGAAAAAATGCAAACGCAGTTTTATTAATTTAAAACAATTTTGAAAAAATCGTATTTAGATGTTAAAATAAACAACAAGTACATTTTTATTTCTTTTTATGCCTATATACTACTGCAATTCGGATAAATTTAATTCATTTGAATACATGAGCTTACCTGATGATGAATTAATGACATTTATTAGAAAACATCATTTTAACCCAAATGCTTTTTGGGGACGCGACAACCCTGTATTACATTGTTGGTTAGCCAATGAGTTTTATGATCGAGTGGAGCGTTTACTTGATTTAATTCCCTCACGAATTGATCCAAATTTATGCGATGGGCCTTCTTACGGAAGAAAATCGCTATTAATAGTATTGTCATTGATGGTCTCAAATGACAGTTTAATTTATACATTTATGGAAAAATATCGCACAAAAATTGACTTTGATTATCAAGATGCAAGAGGAAGAACAGCGTTACATGTTGCTATTATTTTGGGGCGTTTTGACTTGGTGAAAATACTGATTGAAGAGTATAAGGCATCTGTCTCAATTCAAGATAAGGATGGGAAAACGCCTTTTGATTATTTAAATTGCTCAGAAGAGATGATAAAAAATACGCTTAAGTCCGTTGGATTAGAAGCATTACGAGATGGTGAGGCAAAAAGAGATAGGATATCTTTCAACGGGAGCGCACTGTATATTTCTGGAGAGTTATTAACACAAACTAAAGACAATATTAAGGCCTTATTGGATCGTGAGCCACTCGTTTTAATGACATTGATCAAGGGAAACACAACCAAGTGGTCAACCGGGATTGGTGATGACTCCCTTGAAACCCGTGCCAAGTCGTTAGCGTTTGCCACAGATGTTGCTCAACATTTTAAAGTCCCCTTAAAAGACGTGTTCGTAGAAGAGCCATTGGATGAGGATACGGTCAGTAAATTTAAATCCTTCTTACGTGAAGAGCATACAACATTTTCTGGTGTCTCTGTTTTAGAAAAATGCAGGGAGGGGCATAAAAAAATTGAAAGAGAGCTTGGTTATTTAAATACAAATGCCGTAGGGCTTTCACGATAAACAATAACCCTGCGCAATGCTTTCAACGCTTATTTTAAGCGTCTTCACTGATCTTGCGGCTCCTCATTGTTAAATGAAAAATGTCGTTAACATTTTATTTATTTTAAATAAAATTGTTTATACTGAAGTTTTAGATTTATCCTGACGTATAGAGCTGATTAAATTATTAAATAATTGATCGCCCATCGTTTTGAAATCATTATAAGGAAATCAGTTGATGCTAAGAGTAATATTGCTGTTACTAGGAGGGTTTTTCACGTTACACGTTCACGCTTTCCCCTGTTTTTTAACCATGGTCAAAGACAGTTGTTGGACAAATTATACATTAACAGTGACGGTGACCAACGCAAACACAGAAGCGACCGTAGCAACCGTTATTGTTCCCCAAGGGCAATCATGGGTAAGGCAAGCATTTACTTGCCAACCAGGGGATGATCTATCATTAAAAGCCACGTTTACTCCGGTTTTTTGGGAGAGTGATGAGGGCAAAGTATATCCTGCATTAAGGGATTGGAAACTTCCTGACACGGTCAACAAAGGTGATACGGCATGGAACATAACCGTGTGTTATCCCGAGGCATTTTCAGAAGTTCCGCTTCCTCCAGATGCAAGTAGCAATTGTAAATGTGCCACTGATAATATTCCGCCTGTGCCACCGCAATAGCGCGTTTAAATGTCATTTTTCATCAGCACTGTTGAGGCCAAGGTGAGCCTCAACAGTGCTGATCTATTAGGAGCAATAAAATTGATACCCTTAAGGCATAAAATTGGGCAAATGTTGATCATGGGCTTTTCTGGCTGCGATATAGAGCCCCAAAGTCCTGTTGTAAAATGGTTAACAGAAGATAGTCTTGGAGGGGTATTGTTGTTTGACTTTGATATGTCGACAAAAACGTATGGTAAAAATTTACGTCATTGTAATCAGATCAAACGGCTGGTCCATCAGTTGAAGCATTATGCTGAATCCTCAAGCGCTAATAAAGAAAAATTACCGCCCTTTATCGCGTTGGATTACGAGGGCGGGGCTGTTGATAGGTTGTCTAAAATAGATAACTGCATGACCACGATGAGTGCTTTTCATCAAGGCCTTCTCTCTGATGATGCTTTGTATCTTGAAGCAGAAAAGATGGCCATGACATTAAAAGAACTTGGCTTTAATCTTAATTTTGCGCCAGTTGTTGATCTTAATTTAGATAAAGACCGAGGAATCATTGGTAAATTAGATCGCAGTTTTTCATCCTCGCCTGAAGAGGTGCTCCGTGCAGCCAGGCAATTTGTAAAAGCGTTTAGCCAGCAAGGCATTGCGTGTTCTTATAAGCATTTTCCAGGCCATGGAAGTGCGACAGGGGATACGCATGAAGGTTTTGTTGATGTAACGGAATACTATCAAGACAGTGAGCTTGCTCCTTATGAAACGCTATTAAGCGACAAGAGATACCCCGTCATGGTGATGACTGCACATGTGATAAACCGTAGATTAGATAACAGTGGTTTACCGGCGACGTTATCTTACCCAATTCTTACCGGTTTATTGCGTCAAAAAATTGGTTTTGATGGCGTTATCATTAGTGATGATCTGCAAATGCAAGCAATTAGTGATCATTACAAACTGGATGAGGCACTTGGTTTAACGCTCAATGCAGGCGCTGATATGGTTATTTTTGGAAACCAGTTGGGTGGTAATACCCCAATAGAAGTGATTGACTGTATTGAAGGCCTTGTAAACATTGGCACGATTTCAGAGGCTCGTATTGATGAAGCTTATCAGCGCATTTGTCGTTTAAAAAGAAAGATTAACGAGAGTGTATTTTCGAACGTTTAAACAAGAATGGTGGCCAGAGACAGAATCGAACTGTCGACACAAGGATTTTCAATCCTTTGCTCTACCGACTGAGCTATCTGGCCAGAAGGTGGGTGCTATTAAACTCCGAGAACGATCTGGAGTCAAGAGGAAGATTATTATTTTATTAAAAAATAATCTTCCTGCCTGAAAAATCTTCTATAAGTCCTACTTACCGCGGACAAGCCACGGTAAGTAGGTGCTTTAGGATATCTTCTTGATGTGTTCTTTAAGCTTTAAAGCCCGCTGGTTTTTCAGAGCCTTCGCCAAAGAAAAATTTTTCCATTTCTTCTTGTAAAAATTCGCGAGCTTTAGGATCTAATAAACTTAAGCGGTATTCATTGATGAGCATGGTTTGATGAGCCAACCACATTTTCCACGCTGCTTTAGAAATATGGTTAAATATTTTCTCACCTAATGGGCCAGGGAAAGGAGGCGAAGACATGCCTTCGGCCTCTTCTTTTAACTTTTCGCAAAATAGTTGTCGAGTCATCGTATTTCTCTTCATTATGTTTCATAGGGTGTAGCAGGCAAGCACACCATCTTGCCTTTGGGGGCGGGCGTGAATAAACGTACGGTTTTGCAGTAACAATAAATCACACCCTTCAGGGGCTGTATTATTGCGCCATAATGGTCTAAGGTATAGAGTAATATCGGGTTCATTTCATTATTAGACATTGATGTTTAAATTTAACTCAAGGAGAGTCACATGAAAGATAAAAAATATTGCGATACCACAGCTCAATGTTGGGGTTATCGACATGAACTGATAGGATTGGTTTTATTGGTGTTGGCTACCATTCTAACGGTTGTTACCTTCAGTAGCTTAGGCATAGTGGCGATGTTTATTGTTGGTTTAGTGATGTGTTGCCATAAACATTTAGGAAGACATTGCTGTGATTGTCATTGTGGCGATAACTCAAGCGAATTAAAGATGCCTATGGTAAAGCATGATAAAATGCCCGTAAAAAAATCCTTAAAAAAAGTAAAAACAAAGGTTTAGTGAAGATACCGTCGTCTATTGTTGTTTAGGTGGTGGACGACGGCGTTTTTTAAAGTGCAACGATTGGATATAACAGGGGTGGATTGTGAGGCTAATGTTAAGCGGCTTATTGTTATTGTGTTCTCTCATGGTAAGTGCGGGAAATACGCTTACCCTTAATGCTGATCCAAATTGCCCACAATTTGTAGTGACATTGCCCTCTAACCCAACAACCGGTTATCAATGGGTGGCAACCACTTACGATAAAACCCTCTTTCAGTTAAAAAGCAGCCGTTATGCAGCACCCCAAACAACCCTTATTGGTGCGGGTGGCCAAATGACATTTACGTTTGCCCTCATTAAGGGCCAATCTTACCCGGCGTCCACACAAATGTCGTTTACATATGCAAGGCCATGGGATCCTAGCAGTGGCACTGTAAAACCCGTAACCATTCGTTTTTCTAAAACCTTGTCTAAAAAATAGTCCTCTTGATGGCCTAATTTAATCGATGTACTTATGAATTTGTTAAATTGGGTGTTTTTCCAAGGATGATTTAAATTATTCTGAAAAATTTAGCAAGGTGGATATGTGTCTAGTAAAGCTTGAAGTCATTCTAATCCAATTTCTGACGATTGCACTTGTGCTGCTTTGTATTGCTTACAAAAGAAAAAGTTCCGCACCTCTAATTGCTATGTGTTTGCTTTTTATCGCTTTTAGTTTTGATGAAATACTATTGGCGCTTCCTCACGTTTCATTATTTTCAGGATTACATTGGAATTGGCAAGGGAAAATTTTTCAAAGTTTATGGCCTTTTATTCTCGTGTATTGTCTAAAATGGTTAGCGCCTAAAGAGCTTGGATTTGTTTCTCCAAAATATGCTATGAGTTATTTTTATAGCGGTCTTTTTGCGGTGTTTTTTGTAGGAATTGCTATTTTTTCTTCATTTTATGTGGGCTTGCCATCTGTGAATGATATCAATGACGAAACGATTTTATACGAATTTACACTGCCGGGCTTAGGTGAGGAGCTTGTTTTTCGGGGAGTTTTTTTAGCTATTTTAAATAAATACCTTAGGCGGCAATGGTCGTTTCTAGGGGTTAACTTTGGGTGGGGAGCCATTCTTGTCACTTTTCTATTTATGACAGTTCATCTTATCATTTATGATGCAGCCACCAATACAATGACCCTAACCGATAATTTTATCTTTCCATTATTGGCAGGGGTGATTCTTGTTGTTATTCGAGAAAAAACTGAAAGTATTTGGCCGTGCGTTTTGTTTCATAATATAGCTAATGGGTTGTATTTTGTAACCCTGATGATCTTGATTTAGTAAACCAAGAGCCCTTGATCACACAGGGCCCATTAAAAGGATTGTCTATTATTATTCCTTAACCCGTTTAAAAGGTAGATAACGCGGCTCCCAAAAAAAATCTTCTATTAATTTATCTAAGGGTTTGTTGGGTATTTGTTCTGCAAGGCCTGAATCAATTGCGGTTTGTGCGACGGCAATGGCAATGCGTTTAGCTACGGTTTGAGCATCATTTAAAGAGGGTAGTAAAGGAAGAAAGCTGTCTTTTTTGCTAGGTGAAAAATCACTAAGTGCCCGTGAAGCAGCCCAAATCATTTCTTTTGATAATCGTTTCGCACGCACTGCCAATATTCCTAAACCAATGCCTGGGAATACCAATGCATTGTTGCACTGAGCTATTTGTAATAAACGGTTTTGATATTCAATGGTGGGAAATTCAGTGCCTGTGGCAATCAAGGCCTTACCATTGCTCCAGGTTAAAATATCAGCCGGGTGCGCTTCGCATTTTTCATCAGGATTTGAGAGAGGAAAAATAATAGGGCGTTCGCAATGAGACGCCATCATTTCAATAATGGCTTGTGAAAAAGCCCCTGGTTGTGATGAGCAGCCAATCAGTGCCGTGGGCTTGACATGACGCATGGTATCAGTGAGGGAAGGGAACTTTTTATCGTGAGTCGCCCAACTGCTGATTTCACTCTGTTTTCGTGCAAATGGTTTTTGCGCATCAGTGAGCTCTATGTCTGCATCGCTTAATAAGCCTTGGCGGTCAACCAACCAAAAGCGTTTGTGCGCCTCTTTTAAAGACAAGCCCCGCCTAACCATGGCATCAACGATTTGGTCGCTAATCCCGGTTCCCGCGGAGCCCGCTCCAAAAACCACAATGCGTTGGTCTTCAAGGCTTACGCCAGTGATATCACAGGCCGCAAGCAAAGCGGCTAGGGTTACAGCACCAGTCCCTTGGATATCATCATTAAAGGTACATAATTCATTTTGATATGTATCTAAAACCCGTCGGGCATTACCGCGACCTAAATCTTCCCAGTGTAAAAATGCATTGGGAAAATGCTTTTTAATACTGTTTACAAAGGTTTGGATAAAGGTGTCATATTGTTCGCCATGGATACGTAAATGGTGGCAACCAAGATACATCGGATCGTCTAATAATTCTTGATTGTTTGTACCCACATCAAGAAATATTGGAAGTGTTCGTGTCGGATCTATTCCTCCACATAAGCTATAAACCATTAATTTAGCGACAGGAATGTCCATTCCACCAATGCCCTGGTCCCCAATACCTAGCACGCCCTCACCATCAGTAACCACAATCAGATCAATCTCAGGGTTGGAGCGGTTATTGATAATTTCGTCAATTTGGTTTTGATCAGGGTGAGCAATATAAAGCCCGCGAGGTTGACGGTACTCTTGGCTATAACGTTTGACCGCCATGCCTACAATTGGGGTGTAAATAATCGGTAGCATTTCAGCTAGGTGGCGGCTTAGCAATTTATAAAAAAGAATTTGATTTTTATCATGAAGATTATTGAGATAAATGTTTTGTTGAATACGGGTAGGGTAGCTTGCGTATTGAAAGTATGCGCGTTTAACTTGTTCATCTAATGTTTCTACACGGTTGGGTAATTTTCCCAGCAAACCAAAAGCGCAACGCTCGTCATGCGTGAATGCAGTCCCCTTGTTTAGCTGAGGCGTGGTGAGCAAGGGCTTCCCAGATATCGATGTCTCAATAAATAATTCGCTTGTTTTTTCATCTCGGCAAATTTTAAAGTCCAGCATTTTTATCTCTATAGAAATTCAGATGCCATAAGATAGCCAATCTATTTGGTATATTCAATGAAATAAGTTCAGTAGTGTGATAATATGTCTATAATTTGTACGCGGGTAGGTTTCGGCAAGGGTTGAAACTTAACATAGATAGAACCATTTGGTTTATTAGTGTGCTCCTGTATCCAAATGGCATCTATCGTCATGAATTTATCTCATGGTGTGATGCATTTTTTTTTGCAATCAAATTTGAGGTAATATCATGACTTTTTCTAATCTCGGTTTATCCGCACCTATATTACGTGCCGTAGTTGAGCAAGGCTATAGTGTTCCTACCCCTATTCAATCACAAGCTATTCCTGTGATTTTACGTGGGCAAGATATATTGGCGTCAGCACAAACCGGAACAGGTAAAACAGCTGGGTTCACTTTGCCGTTGTTGATGCGCTTATCCGAAAAGGCTCGGGCAAAAAGCAATCACATAAAAGTGCTTATTTTGGCTCCTACTCGTGAGTTGGCTGCGCAAATTCATCAAAGTGTAGTGCAATATGGTCAGTATCTTGATGTTCGTTCAGCCGTGGTTTTTGGTGGAGTAAAAATCAACCCACAAATGATAAAGCTTCGTGCTGGCGTAGAAATTTTAGTGGCGACGCCTGGCCGATTATTGGATCTCTACTCGCAACGTGCAATCCGTTTTGATGAGTTAGAAACATTGGTTCTTGATGAAGCGGACCGAATGCTCGACATGGGATTTATTCATGACATTAAAAAAATCATGTCCTTATTGCCCCGTGTTCGTCAAACCTTGCTTTTTTCAGCAACATTTTCAAATGAAGTAAGTCAATTGGCAAAAGACTTGTTAAAAAGCCCTGTGGAAATCAGTGTGGCACCCCGAAACATAGCGGCGGTTTCTGTCTCTCAAAAACTTCACCCGGTGGACAAAGGTCGAAAATCTGAATTGTTAAGTCACTTGATTCGGTCAGAAGATTGGGATCAGGCTTTGATCTTTTCACGGACCAAGCATGGCGCTAACCGGCTGGTGAAAACATTAGCACTGGATGGAATTGATGCTTTGGCCATTCATGGCAATAAAAGTCAATCACAACGCACTAAAGCCTTATCTGATTTTAAATTGGGTAAAATTCGAATTCTGGTTGCTACGGATATTGCAGCTCGTGGGATTGATATTGATCATTTGCCGATGGTCGTGAACTTTGATTTACCCAATGTTGCGGAAGATTATGTTCATAGAATAGGACGTACGGGTCGCGCAGGCGCTGTAGGTCAAGCCATTTCATTGGTCAGTGCGGATGAAATTAAGCAACTGCAAGACATTGAAAAACTGATCAAGCAACGTATAGAGCGGGTAGAGGTTGATGATTTTTCACCTCATCATGTTTTACCTTCTTCAGAATCAAAGTCACACGCATCAAGCCCATCTAGAAAATCATTTGCACCAAAGCATGCTAATTCTACTGGACGAAACCCCTCAAATCACCGTGGCAATAATGCTAGTGATGGGCAACGAAGACC
>Ga0247836_1006715_pt1 | contig 12581 bp, 4 predicted proteins | sample LaCruzMarch2015__4_FD_187116 | JGI IMG/M metagenome (GOLD analysis project Ga0247836, IMG submission 187116) | Freshwater microbial communities from meromictic Lake La Cruz, Castile-La Mancha, Spain - LaCruzMarch2015_14m | ecosystem: Environmental > Aquatic > Freshwater > Lake | place: Spain...
GCGACACCAGTTCGTAGGAAATCCCATCGAGGGAGGTGTAGTAGGCAAAGCTTTTGTGAAATCCAGTGGCGAAGCCATGCAGATCGGTCAAGAGCATGTGATACCGCGCGCCATCGTGCCACAGGCAGGGATCCTCATTCTGATAGTTGTTGGGCAAGGCGTTATCTTTTCCCTTATGCAGCATGGTATACGGCCCAAAGATCGATGGGGAACGAAACGCGTGAATGTAGTGAAGTAACTCGTCGAATTTTTTACTGCCAGGGAATTTAGGGTTTTCGACCTTTACCTTGCCCACTCCATAAACAGACCCATCTGGATGAATCCACAGGGCTGGGTTGTTGGCTGGAATGCACCAATCTTTCCGGCGTTCCCACGGCCCTTCGACCGAGTCACTCACCGCCACGCCACTTTTCCAAGCAGGGATACCCAGATAGTAGAGATAATATTTTCCGTTATGGAACGTGATCTTCGGGTTGTGACACCCCTCCGCATCAAAGAAATCACCCGGGCGCGGGCGAAAGACCTCCCCCGCAAAAGTATAAGGCCCGAGCAGGTTTTTCGATGTGCCTCGGACGATGAAACTGGTTTTCCAGGCGTTGAAATTCTCGCTGGTCCAGCAAGACGCGAACATGTGATAGGTGTCTCCCACCTTGATAATGGAAGGGTCCCAAAGGTTGAATCCTTTACGCATAAAACCACCGTCCCGCAGCGGGTACCCAAGCTTGGCCTTGAGCGGATTATCGGTCGGCATCTGGGCACTCACCTCTTGGCGCCACTCATGCAAACGGTTGCGCAGAGAATTGACCAACTCTGGCTTATCGAAGGCGAGGTTCTTTTTTTCGCCCACATCCAGCTTGAGATTATAAAGCTCCACCCTCATGTCTTCGTACCACTCGATCAACTTCCACTCGCCCAACCGAACCGCTCCATTGGGTGCACCCCCCTGATTGCTGTAGTGCGGATAGTGCCAAAATAGAGGTCGTTCAGGAATTTTCCCTCCCCGAAGTACAGGTAAAAGATTGGCCCCATCCAGATCCTCCGAGCCATCGGTTTCCAAACCCGCTGCCGCCAAAGTGGTGGGGAATAAATCGGTTGAAATCACCGGTTCGTGGCAAACCGAACCCTCCTTCGTAACGTCAGGCCAACGGACAATCAGAGGCACCCGAACTCCACCCTCATAGGGCCAGCCTTTGCCGGCTCGGAGAGGCACATTCGCGGTGGGCGCTCCCTCCGCCGTGGAAAGCCCGCCATTGTCGGATGTGAAAATAACCACCGTGTTTTGCTCTAAACCCAAAGTTTTTAACTCCTCCAACAGTCGCCCTACGTTTTCATCCATATTTTCCACCATCGCGGCGTAGGTGGGGTGATTTTGTACCTGCCGGACCTCACGGCCTAGGTCGGTAAGAAAATCCTTTTGTTTCCCTTTGGAGAAAGTAGCCGCCTTCTCTTTGTATTTTTTTTCCAAGGCTGCTTTTGCCTGCAAGGGGGTGTGAACGGCGTAAAAAGGCAGATAGAGAAGAAAGGGCTTCTCTCGATTTTGGCGGACGAAACGCACAGCCTCATCCGTCAGTCGGTCGGTCAGGTACTCCCCCGCCGGCCCATCACTGAGATTGGGAAGTTGGTAGGGACTAAAGTAAGAACCAGGATTTCCCTTTCCCGATCCAGCGATCTGAAAATCAAATCCGTGCTGTTCTGGCCACGATTCTGAAAGTTTACCCAGATGCCACTTGCCCACGCTGGCGGTCGCATATCCCGCCTTTTGCAAAGCCTCGGCCAAGGTGTTCTCCTTGCTCGCCAAACAAGTTTCCATCTTGGGAGAGTGCAGTTTTTGCAAAGAGGAATCAGGCCGGCCGGGCAACCAATCGGTGAGATGCAAGCGAGCGGGAGATTTTCCCGTCAGAAGACTCGCCCGGGTCGGCGAACAAACACAGGCCGACGCATAGGCATCGGTGAATCGCATCCCTTCCCGAGCCAAGCGGTCGAGGTTGGGGGTCTCATAAAATTCACTACCGTAGCACCCGAGATCTTTCCACCCCAAATCGTCCGCCAGAATGATCACGACATTTGAGCCCCGCGGCTTGGCGCAGGAAAGTGGGACGAGGCCGCCCCCAAGCAAAAGAAGGCCCCAAGCGATTCGCGAGCCCGCCCAACTCATTAGCGTGGAATCAGCGTGACCGACTGTAGTCGCATCAGCTCTTTGCCGGTGATGGTATCGGTGGTGACCTGAATATCCACTGGACCAGGCTCCAACGTGACTTTCCCAAGATTCAACTCCACCCCCTCACCCTGCTTAACGACCTCGCCCTTAAGTTTTTTGTTTTGAATCTGAATGGTGAAAGTTCCGCCAAAGGTATCCTCGCTCTTGGCGGTCACGGTGCCCCCCATGGTCTCCATCTTAGCTTTTCCATCCGCCCCGGGAGCATCGTACCGCACCACCACATCAAAACAGGTTTTCTGATTCACCCTCGCCGACCATTTGACCCCACACTCTTTCTGGTTCCACCCCGCAACGTTGGCGGTGGTGGCCGTTCCCCGATTCAACCTCCAACCATCTTTCTTTTGCGCCCCCAGGAGTTCGGCAAAGAAAACGCTCAGCCGATTCGGCATGCTGTTCTGTAAAAGAAAAACGGAATCCCCCTGCGGAACCTCCTTGCATTCAACCAGAATGACGCTGTCAGATTCATCCGGAGCTTTTTGTGGAAGCTCAATCTCCAGATCGATCCCCCTGCGCTTTACGGTCAGTTTCGTTTCCCGGTCGGCTAAAAGAGTCGCCTTCTCAATTTCCCCCTTCAGCCCGCCCACCACCAGCTTCCCGTCCGAAGGCCATTCGAATACATGCAGATAAAGATTCTTTCCCTTAAGGGTAGAATCCCCCCAGCTTTGCCGCATCAACGGGGTCCGTGTCGTTCCGCGGATCGACTCCCCGTTCACTTCCCACCACTTCCCGATCGAATGCAGAATCGATAAATCCTCCGGAGCCATTTTGCCGCTCCCCATCGGCCCAATATTCAGAAGAAGATTGCCACCCTTGGCCGCGGCTTTCGCCAGTAACTGGATAAAATGGGTCGGGCTCTTGTGGGACTTGTCCAACGAATGATAGCCATACGATTCGTTCGTCGTCGGGATCGCTTCCCAATCCTGCTCCTCCGGTTTGGTCATCGGACCGAACTCGAGTGGCCGGTCGGGAGTGCTCAGATAATCGCCATAAATCGCCCCGGCAACCCGCCCGTTGATGATCAGGTTTGGGTCCTGCGCTCGGAGGTACGTCAGAATCTCCTCGTTCAGCTCTTTTGGGTTGTGATGGGGTGTGTCTCCCCAAAAAAGGGCGGGATGATAGTTTTCAATCAGCTCCTTGATCTGCGGCAAAACCTTTTTCTCCACCACCGCCTTGCGCCGCTCTGGCCCGTTCGGTTCGGGATATCTCGGGTCCCCGGAAATCGACCAGTCCTGCGCGTGGGAGTAGTAGAAACCCAACTTCACTCCGTACTTGTCGCAAGCCGCTTTCAACTCCCTCAATGGATCACGACCAAACTTGCTCGTCTTAACCACGTTATAGTCGTCCGTTTTCGAATCAAACATCGCCACCCCATCGTGGTGCATCGAGGTGATCACGATGTACTGCATGCCCGTATCCTTAGCCGTCTTGACCCACTCCTCCGCACTGAACTCGGTCGGGTTGAATGGCTTCACCACCTTCTCCAAATACTCCTCCCGTTTGATCTTCATGATCCGCTGCAAATGCTCCGCATAGCCCTCCACTTTCTGCCCCTTCCACTCTCCCCCGAACGCCGAGTACACCCCCCAATGAATGAACATGCCAAACTTCGCCTCTCGCCACCACTCCAGCCTGGCATTCTTCGCTGGACCCTCCGCGGATAGCGGAAGCTTGGCGCTCTGAGCTCTTTCATCCACAAACGGTTTCCCATCTTTCCAGCCAATCTTCACCTTCGAGAGATACCAGGATTTTCCGCCGTCCCTGTTTCCTTGATAAAACAGATAAGTCTGCCCGTCTTCATCTTGAAAGATTCCCGGATGCCCCGATTCACTCTCATTCCACTCACCTGTCTTTCCGTTGGTCAAAAAGGGTTGTTCCGACATGCGTTTCCACTTCACCCCATCCTCGCTCGTCGCCACCCCGATCTGCTGCGGCTCATTGTTAAAAGCGCCGGCATAAAACATAAATAGCTTCTTTTCCCGACGTAGAATGCTGGCCGCTTCCAAACACTTCTTCTCCCACGGCAACTCCGGCTTGAGAATTGGTCCATCCACCAGTTGGGTCCACGTCCCCCGTGAAAAATCAGAGTCGATCGGAGCCGAGGCCACTCCCATCAACTGAACTTCGTACCCTGGGTCCCGCGTCGCAAAATAGAGCAACATCCTTTTCCCGTCCGGCACCACCTCTGCATCAATCGCCCGGCCGCAAGTCCACTTACCATGCGGCCGAAAGATTGGATTGGACGGCTCTCTGGTAAAATGAATCCCGTCTTCCGACCAAGCGTGACAAATCGCATCTCTCTCTTTGTTCCCATAACTCTGATAAAATAGATGAATCTTTCCTTCCCACACTAGTGCGGCCGGTGCGCAGAACCCCTTCGCCTCACTGGGATGCTCCGACTCCATCTGCGCCTCTTTTTTCCAGCGCAACATATCCTGACTCGAAGCGATTCCGATCTTCCACCCGTTGTTTCCGTCGTGCGTGGGAACCGAATAGTACATCCAGTACTTCCCCTTAAATTTCACCACCGACGGATCCTTGGCAAACGGCTCACCCCCCAATGACCGATCCCCATACATCATGATTCCTTGCTGATTGAACGACTCCAGATTCACCCCTTCCTCCTCTTTCCCCACACCCCCTACTTCCCCCATTCCGCTCGCCAGCAAAATCCCGAAAACGAAAACGATCGTAGACATTGCTGAATATTACAACTGCAATGAAATTCCTGAAAGCTTCGAGTTCACTTTCCCGCTACGAAGATTGAGTTTTGTTCTCGTTACATTTTTGGAATTCATTTACCATTTTCTCTCCTCATGAAACGTGCCTGCTTTCTGGGATCCTCTCTCATTCTTTGTCTCCTGTTTCACTCCTCGGTTACCCGTGCCACCGAAGCACAATCCCTCGCCGGACCTTGGCAGGTCCGACTCGACCCCAAAGGTCTCGGCCTATCCCAAAACTGGCTCGACCCACAAACCCCTTTTACTCAATCCATCTCTCTGCCTGGAACCACCGATCAAGCGCGACTCGGTACACCCTGTCGCGCCGAACCAGAAATCAGTAAAGCCGGGTTGGCCGGATTGGTTCGCAAATACTCCTATATCGGCCCCGCCTGGTACCGCCGCACCATCGAAATTCCGAAAGAGTGGGAAGGAAAACACATCACTCTTTTCTTAGAACGAGTCATTTGGGAAAGTCGCCTCTGGTTGGACGGAAAGGAGATTGGAACCCAAAACTCGCTCAGTACCCCGCACGAGTTCGATCTCTCCTCCGCGACTCCAGGAAAACACGATCTTCTCCTACGGATCGACAACCGCCAACTGTTCGATATTGGCCGCTCCCACGCCTACATCGAGGACACCCAGTCGATCTGGAACGGTATAGTCGGAAAAATCGAGCTTCGTGCCACCCCCCTCGTATGGATCGATCAAGTTCATCTCCATCCAGATCCCGCCCAACCCTCCGCGACCATTCATCTGGGCAATCGCACCAGTAAAGCCGGGGCGGGTCAGCTTTTGGCCCGCATCACTTCAGGCCAGAACTCATTCGAAAAAACGGTTTCGATTCAGTGGGATGCATCTGGCGGATCAATCACCCTACCCCTCGATTTTGCCGGACAACTCCCCGTCTGGAGCGAGTTTCATCCCAATCTCCACGCACTGACCCTCACTCTTGTTTCCGAGGCGGGCCAAGACAGTCGCGATCTCTCTTTCGGACTGCGAAAAATTGCCCGCTCGGGCATGAGTATCACTCTTAACGATCTGCCCATCTTTTTTCGTGGCACCCACGAAGGATGCTCCTTTCCCCTCACCGGGTACCCCCCGATGGATGTGGATGGATGGCGCCGAATTTTCAAAATCCTTAAGCAGTGGGGTCTCAATCATATGCGTTTCCACTCCTACTGCCCGCCCGAAGCCTGCTTTACCGCCGCGGACGAGGAGGGAATCTACCTTCAACCCGAGCTCCCTCTCTGGACTGGAAAATTAGACGCCCCCGGCGATGACAACCGCGTGAAGTGGGTTCGGTCGGAAGCCTCCCGCCTCCTCGAGGCGTATCGAAATCACCCCTCCATGGTTCTTTTCTGCTTAGGCAACGAACTTCAGGGGAATTATCGGTTTTTGCAAAGCCTACTGGCCGACTTAAAAAAAACCGATCCGTCCCGCCTCTACACCATGACCTCGAACCGTCTCTGGATCCTCGATGCCCCCGCCAAACTCGGCGAACCCAATATGCCCCCGCTGATCGATGACTTCTTGGTGGAGCGAGCCTTCTGGAATAAAAAAGAAAAAGATGGGATGCGGGGGCAGACTTTTTTAGCCGAATCCCCCAACACCTCGGCTGATTTTACTAAAACCTTACAGCGCTCCCCCCTTCCTCTCCTCACGCACGAGATCGGCCAGTGGAACGCCTTCCCCAACCTAGCAGAAATCCCCAAATACACCGGAGTCCTCCGTCCGATCAATCTCGAAGCCATCCGAGACGATCTGAAAAAGAACGGACTCCTCCCTCAGGCGGCCGACTTCACCCGAGCTTCAGGCAAGTTTTGCGCCGAACTGTACAAACAGGAGCTGGAACTAGCCCTTCGTAGCACTCCCCTCGCTGGATACCAACTCCTCGACCTGCACGACTATCCCGGCCAAGGCACCGCCCATGTCGGACTGCTCGACTCCTTTTGGGATCCCAAGGGATTCGCCGAACCCGCCCCGTTCCGCGAAGCCTGCTCCCCCATCGTGCCTCTTCTCCGACTCCCCAAACGCGTCTACACCTCGGACGAAACCCTTTCGGCTAAACTTGAGTTCGTCAATTTTCTGGAAAAGCCGATCGCCAACGTTTCGCCCCAATGGGAAATCAAAGGTTCGGATGGAAAGTTGATCGGGGAGGGAAAATTGGGCCCAATGAATCTTCCCCTCGGCGCCACCATCCCGTCAGGGACTCTGACCGCCTCTCTCTCCTCGGTCACCCAACCCACCGAGGCCACGATCCGAGTTAACGCTCCGGAGGCTTGTGCAATGAACTCCTGGAAAATCTGGATTGTTCCCGCCCAGCCGAAGATCGATTCCCCTAAAGTTCTCGTCACTTCTTCCCTTGCCGAGGCTCAAGCCAATCTCGCAAAAGGTGGCACGGTTCTCTTTCTGCCCACCCCAGGCTCGATTAGCCAACGACAGGACACCTCTTTCCTTCCAGCCTTCTGGAGTCCCGTCTACTTCACCAACCAAGCTGGCACCATGGGACTTCTCATCCAAAATAAACATCCCGCCTTGGCCGATTTTCCCACGGAGGAGTATTGCAACTGGCAATGGTGGAGCCTGCTCACCCCTTGCGCTGGCTCGGTCGTCCTCGATCAGGTTAAAAAGATCCAACCCATCGTCCAGACGATCGACGCCTTCTCCCGCAACCAAAAGCTCGGCCTCATCTTCGAGGTTAAGGTTGGCCAGGGTCGCCTTCTGGTTTGCTCGGCTAATCTCACGGAGGATGCCGATCCCATGCGACGCCAGATGCGGGCCAGCCTGACCCGCTACTTATCGGGAGCAACCCCACCTAATCTGACGAAGCTCTCCCCCGCCGAATTGTCCGCCCTCTTTCGTGAGGATCAACCCGCCAGCGTTGCTTCGGCGAAATGGGCGAAAGATCTCGAGCCCCTCCCAGTAAAGAAATGACGAAGTCCGGTCTGCTCCTCTGCTTTTTGCTGACCGCCTCCTCTTTATTTGCGGAAAGCGAAAAAAAGACCTCACCGCTTTTTTGCGATCAGGACAAGGTCTGCTGGATCGGAGACAGCATCACCGCCAGCGGTCTCTACCACTCCTACATCTATCTTTACTACTCGACCCGTTTCCCCTCCCTTCACCTTTCTTTCCTGAACTGCGGCATCTCCGGGGATAACGCCTCCGGAATGATGGGTCGACTCGACCAGGATGTTTACGCGAATCACCCCACCGTCGTCACCCTGAGCGCCGGGATGAACGATGTGAACCGCAACCTCTACTCCCAGACCAATGCCCCCACCAATGCACCCGTGCTGCAGAAACAGGCCATCGAGAGTTATAAGAAAAATATCGAGAAGCTGGCCGACTCTTTCACCAAACACCAACTGCGACAGATTTACTTCACCCCGACCATCTATGACGAGGACGTGGAGTCGACCGTGGAGAGTCTGCAGGGAGTCAACGGAGCTTTGCGGGAGTGCTCCGATTTTGTCCTCCAATTCGCCAAGTCGAGAAACATGCCCGCCGTCGATTTCTGGCACCCAATGAATGAACTCAACCGAAAGATGCAAAAAACCGATCCTAAGTTCACCCTCACCAGTAAAGATCGCGTTCATCCCGGTCCGGCTGGGCACCTTCTCATGGCCTACCTTTTCCTCGACCAGACCGGTGCTCCCCAAGATGTTTGGCGTCTGTCTTTGGACGCGAAAACCTCCCAAGTCCTCTCCCAGACAAATTGCGAAGCCACCGCGCTGAACTCCGATCCAAAGAGCCTCACTTTCTCGAATCGGGAACTTTCCCTCCCCTTCCCCTGTATTGCGGATGCAAAAGATGCCTTCTCCTGCGTTCCTTTCGATGAGCGACTCAATCAGCAGACTCTCCAGATCTCTCATCTCGATGAAGGGAACTACTCCCTCCAAATCAATCAAGCTGAGGTAGGTCAATACTCCGCCACCGAGCTCGAAAAAGGAATTAACCTCGCGATCAACCCCAAGACACCCCAATCGGCACAGTCTGAAAAGATTGCCGCACTGTGCCAGGAGCACTACACCCTCGGCAACACCATCCGAACCCTCCGCCGGGTCGAGATGAAGCATCTCCAGAATGTGGATCTGACCAACCGCACTGCAGTGGAAGCATCCCTCCATCAACTGATCGAGGAAAAACAGGCCCAGAAAAATGATCCAGGCGCCAATTCCGGTTACTACATCAAAACCGCCCGGATCTACCTCGAGGAGATCGCCAAGGAACCCGCCAGTCGTGAACGAATCCAAGCGATCGAGAAGGAGATCAGCCAGCTCAACCAACCCCAGACCTACCGCTACTCGCTGGCGCCTGCCTCCCCCATCTCTTTTTCAAATGCCCAAGGAGAAATGGCCGGAGAGGTCACCTCCCGCGGGGCTCTTCTTCAGTCCCGTCTCACTTCCATTTCTGGTCCTGATCTTGATCCTCACGGTGACCTTCCCGGCGCCTCAGGTCAGGCCTGCTTCGAGTGGAGTGAGTTTGCAGATTTTCGCGCATCGCAGAGGACTCCTTCCCTGCAAGCCTGCCAGGAGTCTGATTTTATTGTCCGAGCCGAAATCACGGGTCTGCCCGCAGGCAAAAGAATCTACTATCGACTTGTCTTTTCCGACGGTCGCCTAGGCCCAGCCCGATCCTTCAAAACCCAAAACCCCAAGGCGGACTCCGTATCCTTTTGCATGGGGTCGTGCCTGAACTATCTGCCCTTCATGACGGGGAAACCCAATGGAGACGGACCCGCCACCGCCACGGCCGAGGACAAACGCCTCGGATACCCCTCCTTTGTCGCGATACAAAAGTTGAATCCGGATTTCTTTATTGGAGCTGGGGATATCGTTTATTACGACTTTCCCAAGGAAGCTCCGGCCCAGACAGTTCCACAACTGCGAAAGAAGTGGCATGAGCAGTTTCGCTTTCCCCGCCTCGTGGACTTTCTAGGAAACACCGCCTCCTTCTGGTTGAAGGACGACCACGACTTTCGATTTGATGATGCCGACCAGTCGGGCGACAAACTCCCCTTGGCTTCCACCGGCATGAGCGTTTTCCGCGAACAAATGCCCATCCACCCCGCGGGTGACTCCGTCACGCCCAACTACCGCACCCACCGCATGACCCAGGATCTTCAGCTCTGGTTTTTGGAAGGCCGTGACTACCGCACGGACAACCAAGCTCCCGATGGTCCTGAAAAGTCACTTTGGGGAGCCGATCAGCGGCGGTGGCTGGAAAAGACGCTCAAAGAAAGTGATGCCAAATGGAAGATTCTCGTTTCCCCCACCCCGATGGTGGGGCCCGACCGAGCCAGTAAGAGCGACAATCACACCAACCCGAATGGATTCCGCGCCGAAGCCGACTCCTTCTTTGCCTGGCTGAAAAAAGAGAAGTTAACCAATGTTCTCATCCTCTGCGGGGATCGCCATTGGCAGTATCACAGTATCCATCCCGGCGGCGTGGAGGAGTTTTCGGTGGGCGCTCTCCACGACGAGAATTCGACCCGCGGTCTTGCCCCGGGCGATCCTACCTCGACGGATCCCCAAGGATTGATTCAACAGCCTTATCTTTCCGCCCAACCGACAGGCGGATTCCTTTACGTCCGGTCACGACCCAATGCGAAAGGAAACCCCAGCCTCGACCTCTCTTTTTATGACGATGGCGGAAAGCTTCTCCACCAGGTCATCAAGGAAACTCCTTAATCGGTATCGGTTCGAAAGGGACGGGCAGGCAGATTCGACTCATCCGTCAAATTGGCATCGGCCGGACGATTGCACCACGCGTAACGGACAAAAGCTGGATTCGCCACTTCGGATGATTTCAAAATCACCTGATTTTTACCTAACTTCACCTGGGCTGGCTTAAACTGCTTGTCACTTCCCGCCACCGCAAATCCCCCCACCTCCTTCTGATCCGAACTTTTGAGCTCTCCCTTCAGGGGGCGAAATGAAACGATGGCTTCTGCCCCCGAGTATTTCACCGAATCGAAGACCGGCCCTTGGCAGGCAACGTCTTTGCCATAAGCAATCTTCTTCGCCCAAAGAGCCAGCCTCTCCCCCACCTCCATTTTCCTTTGCGGATGAATATCCTCCGCATCGCCCAAGCCTAAAGTCACAGCCAAACCAGTCTGGGGCACATGATCCGCCACCGCACTTTGGGCATCCCTCAATTGAGCCCACTTGACTCCGGTCGCACCATCCTCGTTGTAGTTAAAGTCGGTGAGCTGAACGATCAGAAATGGAAAATCCCCCTGCCCCCATGCTTTTCGCCATGCGCCGATCATTCCCGTCAGCAGCTTTTCATAAACTTCCGCACGATAGGCATTGGCCTCCCCTTGATACCAGATCACTCCTCGAATCGGATGCGGAACCAAAGGATAAATCATCCCGTTCCAGAGAACCGATGCCAGGTTAGGATTTTTTTCTGGAGTGTGGGGTTCCCGAATCTTTTTGGGTGGCTTGGCCCCCGTTTTTTCAGCTTCGGCCAATGCTAGATCGTAGGCCACTTTGTCCTTTTCATACTTGGCCAGAAGTTTGGGATACCAGTTGGGATACTCTTTCCGATCATTCACCGCTTTGGCAAAATCAGACTCTGCCTCAAGAAACTCAATCGGTGTCCAAGCCTCCGCCGGTGTTCCCCCAACGGCAGACTGAATGACTCCGACGGGCACCTGAGTTGTTTTACGCAGCTCCCGGCCAAAGAAGTAGCCCACCGCCGAAAAGGTTAAGGCCGTGCTTTTCGTGGCGGATCTCCAACTTGTCTTGACGCTTTCGGCTGGCAGCGGCGCCGTCGCTCGAGAAACCCAAGCCAAGCGCAACTGAGGATCCTCCGCACTCTCCGCCTCGGCCATTTGCGCGCCACACTTGTTCAATGGCCACTCCATGTTCGACTGTCCGCTCGCCAACCAGACCTCCCCGATCAGAATGTCAGAAACTTCGATCGAATTCGTTCCCGATTTCACCTTGAGGACCTGCCCTTTTTCATTCGCAGGAGAAGGGTTCAACTGCAACGACCACTTTCCGTCCGCTCCTGCTTTGGCCTGATAATCTTTCCCTTGCCAATTCACGACTACTTCCGCGCCCGAATCCGCTTTTCCGATCACGGGAAAAGGCACATCCCTCTGAAAAACCGCATGGTCCCCAATCAAGGGATGAAGGGTGAGTTCACCCCGCAATTCAACGGAAAGAATCCCAAGAAACAGAGGAAGAAAGAAAAGCCGATTCATCGAAAAAACATCTAACGCACAATTTTCGCGTTTTTCAAATAATCTCCTGCATAGGGTTGGGTGACATCGGTCATCTTGTTGTTCCGGATCAGCACATCGACCGGTCCGCCCTCCAGAATGGAATCATCCCAACGACCACCCGTCTCCCGAATATCCACTCCAATCCGCGAATGCTTCACCTCCCCCGCCTCAAAAAGAATATTGCCTACCATCCCGCCAGCATAAAAGTTTCCGGCCGATTCAATCCGGTTTCGCCGAAAGATCTGATCCACCGCCAGCGGCCCGTGATAATCGGGCGCAGTCACAGGCTGACCTTTGTTTTTTTGGATCACCCGCTCAAAATAAAGGGGGGTGTAGGTGTAGGTCCCAATCAGAGCACTCCGCGGGAACACAAACGAAGCACCCCAATTGATCCCTTCCGTGATTTGAT
>Ga0247836_1006718_pt1 | contig 12578 bp, 11 predicted proteins | sample LaCruzMarch2015__4_FD_187116 | JGI IMG/M metagenome (GOLD analysis project Ga0247836, IMG submission 187116) | Freshwater microbial communities from meromictic Lake La Cruz, Castile-La Mancha, Spain - LaCruzMarch2015_14m | ecosystem: Environmental > Aquatic > Freshwater > Lake | place: Spain...
AATGTATGAAAAAATAATTAACCGACATATTAGACGCCAAAAGGATATCAACAATGCTTATCTAAGGCAAAATCCTAATCTGTCAAAGTAGAATTAATTGGTTTTTCAAATGGAAATTTCGATGAAGACCTTTTGAATATAAGACAATTAGTAAAAACAATTGACAGAAAAAGTACTAGGCCATAACACACGCCTATGTCCATTGGCTGGCTGACGTGCATTTAGCGGTCTTTGCTCCCGCATTCACCTTGTCGTTCCACGACAGCGAATGCTCCCGCAAACCGCCAAATGCCCATAGCCTCGGTCGTTATGTGTAATTTTATAAAAAAAACGAAGATGAAAAAACTACTAATCGCAACAATTTGGGGAATTATTTTAGTCTTTTGCTCATGTTCTTCAAAGACTGAAAAACAAACTGAAGAAAATAATTCTTCAGGCAATAATGGCGTCTATGAAATTAACACTACCCAAAATTCAGAGGAAGAAACAACCGACAGAATTACTGACAATACTACTGAATGTAAATTTGAAGATGGAACTTATTCTGCTACAGTCGACTATAATAATTCAGAAACAAGTTATTCTGCAACATATACTCTAGATGTTGAAGTTCAAGATTGTCAAATAGTCCAAATTAATTTTCCAAATGATGGATATTTAGATGATAGCCATATATCTTATACAGATATTGATGACGATGGTTATGCTTTAGTATATGGTGAAGACGGTAAAACATATGAAATTCAAATTGATAACTAAGAAACAGAGCAGCCGAAAACTGAATAGAGTAGGCAAAAAATAAAAAAAATTATATGAAAAAGACAATTTTCTTATTTGCACTTTTGACTATTTTTATAGTTAGTGCTAGTGCTCAGTACAAAAAAGACGGTACTCCAGACATGAGGTACAATGCAAACAAACAGGCTTACGGAAACAGTTATTCGACTCCTTCTACGACTTCGAATACAAATTCAAGTGTAAGGCAACAAAGTGGTTACACTAAAGACAATGGCACTTATGTTGAGCCACACATGAAAACAAACAGTAACTCGACAAATCACGACAATTTTTCAACAGAAGGCAACACAAATACCTACACTGGTGAGAGTGGTTCTAGGGCTAAAGATTATTCACCAGATGCCTCTAATTATGGTAGTGGAAAGACAATTCAAACAGGTTCTAAAGGAGGACAGTATTACATTAACGATAATGGGAACAAAACTTATGTTCCCAAAAGATAATTTTAAAAGGGAGACCTCCAACAAAAGGAGGTTTTCCTTTTATTCATATGACAAAACCAAATTCAACAATGAATTGACAACATAATTAAGACAATCTGACAACTAAAAACATACACATAACACGCGCCTAAGCACATTGGCTGGTTGACGTGCATTTAGCAGGTGTTGCGCCCGCATTCACCTTGTCGCTGTGCGACAGTGAATACGCCCGCAAACCGCAGGATGCCCATAGCCTTAGTCGTTATGCGGCATAGTAAAAAAAATATTACGGTTTGACAACTTAAAACAAATTGAAAGTGAATTTCATAGTGTGACATAATGAAAGAAAAAAACAGATTTTGCGCCTAAAACTCGCCCACAGCCTCGGTCGTTGGCAATCATTATAAGAAACCCGATACAATCCAGATAACCCCAAAAAAAAATAATATGAATTTACAATGTGGACATAATGCAGATTGCGACTTGGATACAATTTGTCCAAAGTGTGGTAGAAGCTTTTTGCCAAAGCTTTATATTCCTTATTTGACAATTTTAGGAGTATTGCTACTATTTTATTATCTAAGACCGACTTCTTTTATAAATCTATTAACACCTTTGTTTTGGATTTTTTCTTGGTTCTTGATTGGTAGCATCCTTAGAAATCGAGTCAACGAGTTGTCAAAAGCTTTAATGATAATTATTCCGACTATGATTATTTGGGCAATTGAAAACAGAGGTTTACCTCAATATTTAGAAGGCATTAAGGATATATTATTAGCTATATCTATAGTGTTCTTATTCATACCCATTTTATCTTCAATTGGATTAGGGTTCAAAGACGCAATACATTATAACGGGATAAATAAGGGTTCATATTGGATTGTGATTTCAATATTTGTAAGTATTGGTATAACACTTTTGTACTTTATCTTCCCTTCATTAATTGCAACATTTCAATTTGAGGTATATACTACAATTTTTCAAAAAACATATGATTATTTGGAATTAATTTACAAGTATAGAAGTGCATTTGTCGCTGTTGTTTTAGGATTAGTTGCAGCAATTTCCATATCAATTTCTTTAGTTCGTGAATTAAAAGTCAAGACATTTATTATTCCAAATAGTATAAATGAAAATCAAACGAACTTATCCCTTCTTTCAATAATATTAGTAAGTATTGGGAATTTAGCTAAGATTTTTGCGGGAGCAGTAAGAACTGCTGGTAATTTAGCACGTCAAATACTAGTTATAATTTTCGAGGAAATTTTTGTGCTTATTAAGGATACTTTTTTGCGAACAGTTTTAATACTTCTTAGATTGATTCGAGTAACATTTATTGTAGTATTCTCAATTTTATTACTTGGATCTATTGTAAGTATTGTTGATTTTGTAAATATGTTATGGAATAGTGGAGACTTTTGGACAACAACAATTAGTGATTGGTTGGCATTTTTATTATCGTGTTTCATTTTCTGTATAATTATTTGGGTGTTATTAATGTTAACATATAAAAAGTGGAGAGAATTTAACGAACAAGCTCTTAGTTTTAGAAGAGCCTTTTTTTCTTTATTTGGTTCTAAGAGGGATGTTTTAGTAGCATATAGAAGTATAACAATTTCAATATTTATGTATATATTCTTTTTCTCTTTGACTTTTTTAGGCGCTTGGCTAATTATTAACCCAGTTCAATATCTTTTTGGATTAAATTTACCCAATCCAATTGGATTTTTGTTCACATTTTCTGTTAGTCTAATTGTTATCTTAGGTACAATTAAATTGATATTCAAATGAGAATAAATAACGAACCGCCTACACACGTATAGTTGAGAAGTTTGATACTTAAGTAAAAAATGACTTACATACAGAAAACCAAAATTTTATTCGTTAGTTTATGACAGTTTTGCACAATTGAAAAAACGAAGAAATGAATACAAAACGATGCTTTTATGCATATCAGTTGGAGAATCTGGTTTAACAGACGATAATTTCGTCGCATTTCGGAGAGAAAGCTCACTTAACGGCTGAAATTTAAACAATTGAACGACAAAACTACGACCGCATAACACACGCCTATGCTCACCTGCTGGTTGACATGCACTTAGCAGTATTTGCTCCCGCATTCACTTTTTCGCTTTGCGAAAGTGAAAGCTCCCGCAAACCGCAGGATGCGCATAGCCTCGGTCGTTGTTAGGGGTTATAGCAAAAAAAAATGACATTCATGTAAATTGGGATAAAATCTTTGACGAACTGCCCGCTTCGTGACTCGACTTAACGAGCAAAACACGACAACTTTGTATCGCTTTCGGACAGTTGCTTTGCGGACAATTCTTCGCAGATTTTTATGGAAAGAAAATACAAAAAAATGACTTTTAATTTCGCTAAAACTATAACAACTAAAGATAGTGAGCAAGAAACAAATTGAAAAATGAGAAACGAATTTATTGACTCTAAACATAATCGACAATTCATGAAACTTATTCTTTTTAATTTATTCACAATAATAATCGTAATTTTCTTCTGGGGTTGTAACCAGAAAGAAACAAATATTGAATCAAAAGTTGAAAATTGGGACTATCTGTCATGGTATACAGGAGCACAGGAATTTACAATATTCAACTACACAGACTCGATTCGGCTAGAAACTCGACACTACAAACAAAATCCTTCGAAAAGAAATGGTATGCAGATTGATTGGATTTTAGACTCTACAACCACAGAATATGCCAAAATAAACAATTTAGAACGCGATAGTATTTTTAAGTGGACTAAGAAATTAATTTACGAACCCGTTAGTCCCAAAGTGTTTATGACAGATTATGTTGGTCGTTTATATGTAATGATTTCTATTTCGGATCAAGTTTCTCAATCATGCAAATATAATTCAATTGGAAATTGGGCTAAATTGAGTAGAGAAACAACAGAAATGAATAAAATTTTATGTAAGAAATTTAAAATCGTTGAGAAAATTGATGATCTGTAATAGTTATTGATGAAAAACAAGCTACAAACCCCTAACACACGCCTATGTTCATTGGCTGGCTGACGTACATTTCGCGGTCTTTGCTCCCGCATTCACTTTGTCGTTTCACGACAGCGAATGCTCCCGCAAACCGCCAAATGCCCATAGCCTCGGGCGTTAGGTGTCAGTGAAGAAAAAAAGAAAAACAAGTATTTACTCACTTTTAAGACGATAAAGACATTGCTTTTCGCAAAAAAAACAAGGGAAAGAGAAAAAACGCTTCACTTTAGAAGAAAAGAGACATTAACTAACCGTGAAGATATTATACATAAACATAAATCAACATGAAACGAAGAATTTTCAGAGATTCAATTATTCTAATAACATTGAGTTTTATTGCTTTTAGTTGTGGGGATGAGAACTTATCTACTCAATATCCTCCTTCTCCAGTCAATATACCAAATGCCATAATATTCAACCATGAATTAAAATATGATACAGTTTCAGATATTGATGGAAATATTTATAAAACCATAACTATTGGAAAATTTACATGGATGGCAGAAAATTTGAGAGTCACAAAATTCCGTAATGGAGACAAAATACCTCATATACCCAGCAATAAAGATTGGGCACGAGATTTTTCTCATTATTCAACCTCAGTTCTCGGCCTGTGCGTTTATGACAATAAAAATAATAAAGATTCTGTAGCGAGATATGGTTTGTTATATTCTTTATCAGTTATGACTGACAAGCGTGTTGTTGCACCTGTTGGTTGGCATATTGCAAGTACAAGCGAATGGTTTGAATTAATTAATTCTACTGATATCTATAAATTAGGCTTTACACCTTTATTAACAGGATACAGACTCTCAAATGGTGATTATGAAGAAAGAGGGGAAACTGTAATGTGGGTTTCAACTGATTCTCTCAATCCCAATCGGATTACTTATAGTAAAAGTAGAAGCACTTCTAATGATGATGGTTGGAGAAGTATGATTGCGTCGGGTATAACTTGGAGAAATGGAAACGGTGAATTCCTTGGTTATCCGATTCGTTGTGTTAAAGACTAAAACCTCGCTCGTCGTAGCGTAAAAACTCGCGCCGGGCTGGGCGTTGGCTCCGCCTACGTCCGGCTAAAAGCAAAGCTCTGCTTTGCAAATTATATCAAATATAATATTAAAAGTGGGAGCTTTAATCCGTCAGAGTACGGACAAGTTTATAACCAGACTTTATGTGTATTGAACCCCTTCGGGTTCGGATAGTTGGGGTGAGTTTTGTACATCCATGCGTTTCACTCATGGTTATTCACACCTGCCTGCGGCAGGCAGGTTTAACTGCTTCGCAGTTGGCTTGAAAAAAATAAAACTATGTGTAAGTTTGTGAATAAGAAAAACCCTGAAAGGGTTGAATGTGATTAACCATAGGTGAAACCTATGGATGAAGAGCAAAATAAACGACCTTACAACCCCGAAGGGGTTGAACCAAAATAAACAGACACTTATGAGTACTTACGGGCACGCACTTTATCAAATTGTTTTCAGTACAAAGTACCGAGAAAGAACTCTTGTAAAATCGGACAGAGATAAGCTTTTCCGTTATATGTGGGGAGTTTTAGAATACAAAAAATGTCATTTATATCGACTTGGAGGAGTTGAAGATCACATTCATATTATTGTAAATATTCATCCAACGAATTCCGTATCGAATTTGATAAAAGATATAAAATTAGCGAGTTCAGCCTATATCAAACAGGAAGGACTTTTTCCTGATTTTGCAGGTTGGCAAAATGGCTATGCTTATTTTACATATTCTATGGAAGCCAAAGATAACTTGATAGAATATGTGAAAAATCAGGAGGCTCAAAAAGCATTTAGTTTTTTTATAAAAAAAACAGCAAACAAATAAAATTTACGATTATGAAAAAAAGAATTACTATTTTTTATATTGCTATTGCAGCATTTTTTCAAATGATTATTGTACCAGTGAAAATTTATGCACTAAATTACACTATTTCATTTACAGGAACAGGTGCAACCACTTCGGTGGAAAGTGTGGTAGTTCAAAATCTCACAAAAGGAACTGTTTTAACAGTGCCAAATGGAAACGTTTTAATTCTTTCGGATATTGCTAATTCGATTGAGAAGCAAAACGAAAACACAACTGGAATATCAATTTATCCAAACCCAATACAAGAAAAATCAACTGTTACATTTTTTTCAAAACAAGCTGGTTCAACTCAGATTAGTGTATTCAGTTTAGGTGGTAAAAAAATAATTGGATCTAATAACTTTTTTCCTCAAGGAAAAAATTCATTTCAACTTTCAATACCAAATGGAGATTACTTACTACAAGTACAAGGGAGCGGATTCACTTACAACTCCAAATTAATTAGCCGATTAAATTCAGAAACTAAGTCACAAATTATTTTTACGAGAAATGAGAATCAATCATTAATAAAACCACAAAAAAGTAATAGCGCTTCAACTACAATGTTATACAATACAGGAGATCAATTACTTTACAAAGGAATTTCAGGTAATTACAGTACAATTGTTACTGATAAACCAACAGAAAGTAAAACAACCAATTTTGAATTTGTAGAATGTAAAGATGTAGATAACAATTACTATTCAGTTGTGAAAATTGGGGAACAAACCTGGATGGCTGAGAACTTAAAGTCAACATGTTTACAAAATGGCGATAGCCTGAAAGTATTTCCTGTGGGAGTAAACTGGTCTTCAACCATTCAGGGCGCTGTATGCAGTTATAATTCAGACGAAACAAATGCTGGTGTATTTGGCAGATTATACAACTGGTATGCATTGAATGATTCCAGAAATTTATCACCTGTAGGTTGGCATGTAGCATCAGATGTAGAATGGACCATACTAACCAACTTCTTAACTGATAATAACTTTGGTTTTGGTGGGAGTGGTTCGGATATTGGTAAATCTGTATCAGCAACAATGCATTGGAATAGTAATACTGGTTTAGGGAATGTAGGCTTTGAAACTGAAATGAATAACAGTGCCGGACTTGCTTTATTACCAGGAGGTGGTAGGTTGACTAACGGGGTATTCAGCGGAATAAAAAATCATGCTGTTTACTGGACAGCCACTCAAAATAACACCACTGATTCATGGGTCAGGTATGTCAGCTTTGGAGGGGATGAAGTTTATAAATCCAACAGTTATAAGAAGCATTTCGGACTATCTGTAAGATGTATCAGGGACAGACTTGCAACAGTTAGTACATCTAAAGCTTCTGCAATTACAACTATTTCTGCTACAAGTGGAGGGGTAATTTCCGATGATGGTGGGGTACCGCTCATATCATGTGGCATTTGCTATGATACCGTACCAGTTCATGATTTTCAGAAGAATAAAATATATGCTGATACCATTCTTGGAAAAGAGTTTATTTGTAAAATCAATAAACTTATTGATTATAAACGCTATTTTGTTAGAGCATTTACAGTCAACCGCGAAGGTGAATCATGGGGTGATGAAATTTCATTCACTACTTTGGTAGCATCAAAACCTATTATTATAACCGACGAAATTACGAGTATTACATCTTCAGGTGCGGTTTGTGGAGGTTCAATCATAAGCGACGGTGGTACACCAATTTTAGCCAGTGGAATTTGTTGGAGTGAAACAAACAATCCAACAATAAATGAATTTCATACAGTTGAACATCATGATTCCACCACTTTTGAATGTTATATTGAAAATTTAAAGCCAGGTAAAGCCTATTTTGTAAGATCCTTTGCTACCAATATCAAAGGAACATCTTATGGTTCATCATTGGCTATGGCAACCTTAACCACTTTACCTGTTGTTACAGGTGTTCAGCCTTCAATGATTTCATCTGCTTTGATTTCATGCAGCGGCAATGTTGTCTCTGACGGAGGCACTGTATTAATCGACAAAGGTGTTTGCTGGAGCAACACCGATGAGCCTACTCTTCAAAATGAATATAAATCAGCCGGAAATCAGACTGGGAAATATTATTTGTTAATTTCAGGCTTAACACCCGACCGAGATTATTATTTCAGATCTTATGCTCAAAACAGCCATGGCACAGTATATGGCCGAACCTTTAAGTTTAAAACTTCACCTACATCTCCATCAGTGAAAACAGGAAATATGACTATAATAGGATCCTCTTCAGTAACTGCAAGTGGTGAGATTTTATCAGGAAATGGTGGACAAATTATTCAAAAAGGAATCTGCTGGAGCACAAGACCTCAACCGGATTTAACGGATACATTTTTGGTAAGTAATTCTGATTTAAATCCATTCTATTCGATCATTTTCGGTTTGGAAATTGGTAAAATATATTATCTCAGGGCGTTTGCAACAAATCAATATGGAACATCTTATGGTAACGAAATTTATTTTTATACACAGGCCGTGAAACCTCTTGTTAATACATCAGAAATATCCAACATTTGTCCCGAAAAAATTCGATGTGGAGGGAATGTAATGTTCGACGGAGGTTCGAGCATCATTCAAAGAGGTTTATGTTGGAGTGAAAATCCTGACCCGAGCATTGAAGATTCTTTGTTGATAACAGGTAATTCGACCGGAAATTTTGCCGAATGGGTAAGAGGATTAAAATCTGAAACCAGATATTATGTGAGAGCATTCGCAACCAATCAGGTTGGCACAACTTATGGTAATGCGCAAATGTTCGATACACCTAAAAAATTCTATCCGGAACCTGTTATGTATAATCTTAACATGATGATGCGTAAGTTTGATATTCCCGGGGCTCAATTTGCTATATTTCGAAAAGGGAAGCTCGTTTATCAAAAATCACTGGGTTTGTCAGATAAAGAAAATAATATCAACGTTAATAATGAAGATTTATTCAGAATTGCGAGTGTATCAAAACCGATAACAGCCCTTGCTATATTAAATCTGTTTCATAAGAATCAATTAAAACCTGATGATATAGTTTTTGGAAATGAAGGTATTCTTGGTAATGAGTATGGTTTTGTTCATCCCGATTCAGCAAAAAGTAAAATTACTATCAAACATTTACTGGATCACAAATCCGGGTGGGTAAACAAACCTAATGATCCGATGTTCTCAGATTCAAGTCAATCTCAAACACAAATCATAGCTGATATGCTTTTAAACCGACCATTGGAATATCAACCCGGTACAGAAGAAAAATATTCAAATTTTGGTTATTGTCTTTTAGGCAGGGTCATTGAAAAAGTTTCAGGATTAAAATATGCTGATTATGTGCAGAATAACATTTTAACTCCCTGTAAAATAAGTAATATGATGATTGGTGGCAACTCTGAATCCGAAAGATTACCCAAAGAAGTAAAATATTATCAAACGGAGTATTCTCCTTATAAAATGAATATTACCAGAATGGATTCACATGGAGGATGGGTAGCAACTGCAACCGATTTAGCACATTTACTTGTGCATTTCGACAAAGACTTATCGGTACCCGATTTATTGCCCGATACAATTCTTGATAAAATGTATTTTGGTAATTCCTGGGGTTGGGGCTTTTATGGTTCTTTGCCCGGTACCACATCAATAGTTTATGTTAATCAAAGTACTGATATTGGATATGTATTTATAGGCAATACCCGCAAAGAAAATGACTGTAACAAAGAAACTGACCCAGCTTGTGTAACTATGCATGATGAAATCAGTAGTGCAATCAGATCAAGGTTTTATTCCATAACAGACTGGCCGGAATATGATCTGTTTGAATAGGTAATTTCAATTTTATATATTATCAAACTGCACTATTATAGTTAAAATATCCGTACAACCGGATATAACCTCGCTCTTTGTAGCGTAAGTCTCGCATTGGGCTGGGCGTTCCTTCCGCCTACGTCTGGCGGTAAACAAGGCTCCTGCCTTGTAAATTATATCAAATATAATATTAAAAGTGGGAGCTTTAATCCGTCAGTGGACGGACAAGTTTTTAACCAGACTTTATGTGTATTGAACCCCTTCGGGGTTCGGATAGTTGGGGTGAGTTTTGTACATCCATGCGTTTCACACATGGTTATTCATACCTGCCTGCGGCAGGCAGGTTTAACTGCTTCGCAGTTGGCTTGAAAAAAATAAAACTATGTGTAAGTTTGTGAATAATAAAAACCATGAAAGGGTTGAATGTGATTAACCATAGGTGAAATCTATGGATGAAGAGCAAAATAAATGACCTTACAATCCCGAAGAAGTTGAACCAAAATAAACAGACACTTATGAGTACTTACGGGCACACACTTTATCAAATTGTTTTCAGTACAAAGTACCGAGAAAGAACTCTTGTAAAATCGGACAGAGATAAGCTTTTCCGTTATATGTGGGGAGTTTTATTCATATAAAATTTAGTTTTTGGAAATTAGTTTTAAAATAAACACGCCAACTATTAAATTTGTTTTAAAATTTAAAAAAGGCCTCTTCAATTTAGTATTGAAAAGGCCTTTAATCGAAATGAAATCGTGGTTTTATTATTTAACCGAATCAGTCTTTATAACTTCTTTGATAATAATAACTTTTTCGTTTTTCTGCATTTTTACATCTTCATTGCATTCGCCTGAAAACGAATGATGCATGCAGCTATGTTCCATCATTGTGTGGCACGAGCGATGACCGCGATTGAAATGCGAAGGTCCCAAAGTGAACCACAAACTACCAAAAGTGATGGCTGCCGTAGCCAAACCTACTAAAAATCTTGATTTTCTATACATTTTGTTTGAGTTTTTTTTGATCGTTAATTACTTGGTTTCTTCTGCTTTTTTCGTTTCACAACAATCGGATTTTTGTGCTTTCGAATCGCAACAACCACCACGATGATAGCCATTATCGCAACAACCGCCACCCATGTTTTCTTTAAAGGCTGCATATTCCTCTTCGTTCATTTTCCGAATCATATCGGCCATATAAAACATTCGTCGTGAGTGACCATAATGTCCATGTCCACAGCCATTGTGTCTACGACAACCACAATGGAAAAGTCGGATAAGGAAAAATACTACAAAAATTCCGAGTAGAAAATGTGGCATAAAAAACGCCAAAGCTCCTACAATTACGCCACAAATTATGGCTTTTAAAATTGATCTTGTCATTTTGTTTTTTGTTTTTAAATTGATAAAAAATATCTCTAATAGGTAAGACGAACATCAGAGCATATTACTTTAATGATAGCAAAAAAAAATCTTCATTCTCGAAAGAAAATGAAGATTCTCATTGTAAATAAACACTTTATGATTTAAAGCAACATCTGTTATTAAATTGATCTTTAAACTGTTGCTTTTCTTCGTCGGTCATTTCCAAAAATTTATCTTTGAAAGGTGCATGTTGCTCAAAATGTTGATGCATTTTGTGTTGATGACGTTTAAATTGGAATCCGCCAAAAAGTATTTTACTCAAAACCAAAAGCCCCATAGCTTTCCAATAGGTTAGTGCGCCAAAAGTAGTAACGGAAGGGATAATCCAGTTCCATAATAACATAACTACGGCACTTAAACTGAAAAATGCAATAAGAAAAAGTGGAAAAAAGAATAGTTTTCTTTTTTGAAAATTGCTTTTATTTGTTGTGTTCATATACATAATTTTTTAATTGTAAAACTTGTCCGACTAATAACGGATAATAATAAAAATAAATGGTCAATAATTTAGCTCTTGATACAAATAATTTAATTTTTTTCGTAAGTGCTTCATTGCATAGCCTTTACGACTTATAATGGTTTTTAGATTTTCGCCTTGCTGGTCGGCAATTTGTTGCAAAGTCATGTCCTCCATTTCGTTTAGCAAAAAAACTGTTCGTTGATTTTCGGGCAATTCGTCCAAAGCTGTTTGAAGTTCTTTCCAAAAAAGGTCTTTGAAAAACCCCAACTCTGGGTTTGCATTTTCGTCGAGCAACAGGATTTCTTTGAAATTAAACTCGCCATCATCATTTTCATAGCTAAAATCTTCCAAGGCAAGATTTGTTTTTTTGCGACTTTTATCGGTTATTTTATTGCGAGCTACTTCGTATAGCCATGCGCTCACATTTTCCAATTCGGCTACATTGTTTAACTTACTAAACTGATACCAAACATCTTGCACTACATCCTCTGCATCTTCAAGCGATTTCACGCGACCTCGAACAAAACCCAACAAGTTTTTTCCAACTTGCTGAATGGTTTTGGTAATAGAAACGGATCGTTGGTCGCTCATCGATAATTGTATTGTTGTCTCCATAATTTAAGAGACGAATAAGTCTGATTTTTACTTTAAAAACGAACTAATTAAGTAAATGTTCAAATATAATATACCATTTATTTAAAGACGAAAGTAACTCTACATCCCCTTTAGGGGCTTGGGGCGGCAAAAATTAATGTTATAACTGCCCCTATATCCCCTAAAGGG
>Ga0247836_1006722_pt1 | contig 12576 bp, 10 predicted proteins | sample LaCruzMarch2015__4_FD_187116 | JGI IMG/M metagenome (GOLD analysis project Ga0247836, IMG submission 187116) | Freshwater microbial communities from meromictic Lake La Cruz, Castile-La Mancha, Spain - LaCruzMarch2015_14m | ecosystem: Environmental > Aquatic > Freshwater > Lake | place: Spain...
ACGGATTGGCTATCAAGGTGAGCTCCGCCGCTGCTTACTCACTGAGACCAAAGCCAATTCACCAAAAACCCAGCGCATCCCGATGGTGGAACACTACGCCAATTTGTGTGCGCCATCTGGCAATGTAGATACGGCGATACGTGCACCGCAATTAAGCCCAACTGCATCTGCATTGGAGGCTGTGCGCACGCGATTACAGGTGGCCGGCATTCAAACAGATGCACTCGTTGTGCTCTGCCCCGGCGCAGAATACGGCCCCAGCAAACGCTGGCCTGCTGCGCACTTTGCGGCGCTTACGCAGTCGATTCTGAACGCCAAGCCTACTGCTTCTGTGGTTTTGTTAGGTAGCCCATCGGACCGCGCAATTGGTGATGCAATTGTTTCTTCGGCAACCTCTCAGGGTCGCATATTCAACTGGTGCGGAGCCACGTCGCTGGATGAGGCCATCGCCATCATTGGTCTGTGCAGCAAGGTGGTGAGTAATGATTCCGGCTTGATGCACATTGCTGCAGCACTGCACATTCCGCAGGTAGCGGTATTTGGGTCGAGCGATCCAAACCACACCCCGCCCAACTCCACAAATGCCACCATCATCTCCCTGCATTTGCCCTGCAGCCCTTGCCATCAACGCGAGTGCCCACTCGGCCATTTAAACTGTTTAAATCAGATTAGTCCCGAACGCGTTTTTGCTGCACTTCAGTAAACCTTATCGCACTGCTTTACTTCTTCATCGCAAAGGAATTTAGTCATGCCCAACCTTGCCAGACTCTTTCACAATGCCGATGAAGTAGTGGATGCATGGCGAGAGGCGCTCAAGCGGCGCGATGTTACCGCCGCCCTAGCATTGTGGCTAGACGATGACTCCATTACCTGCGTACTGCCTGAAGGCCAACGCTTGAGTGGCCATGCAGAGATTCGGGGTGGGCTGGAGCGCTTGCTCGCCAATCAAGCCCTATTTCTGGAGCCGATTGCATGCATCTCGCATTCGACTTTAGGCACAGCAATTTACGACACGACCGAGGCTGTTCATTTACGCGCCGATCAAGTCGAGTCGGCTTTCTTTTTGAACATCACCTTGGTGGTGTTGCAAGACAGTCAAGGGTGGCGTATCGCTCACCTGCATGCCAGCCATTCCACTGATGTCAGCTCAAGCGCGCCCATCACCCAGCACGGCTTGCATTAAACGCAATGGATCAAAGCATTGCCCAGTCTTTGCTTAAGTGGCCAAACGTGCCGCACTGCTTTGGCTGGCTCGCACTCGATCGACGCGGTGCTTGGCGCATGCGCGACGACTACGCCCAGGCCCATGGATTACCTGGGGATGCAATCAAGCATTCAGCACTCAACGCCTTCATTGCCCGTAATTACGCCAGCGATACCGATGGGCGCTATTTTTTCCAGAATGGGCCGCAGCGCGTCTACGTTAATCTCGATGCAACGCCCTGGATAGTGCGCATGATGCCCACCGGCAATACAGAACATCCTTGGCAATTTCAGACGCAATGCGAAAGCCAGCTGACGCCGACTGCTGCCTTCATGGATGAAGCAGGCCATATCTTGATTGAAGGAATGCTCACCCAAACCATTTGGTCTGCCGCAAATCAGTTTCGTGAAATAGAACGCCAGAGTATTGCGTTGCTACATGACCATGACATCGAACTGTTTTCAGGACTTGCATCACTTGGCAACACCGCATGCGCATTAGAAGGAAGCTGGCAGTGGCATGGCCATGATTTAAAACTAGAACCCATTACCACTGCCGAACTAGAAAAGCGATTTGAGTTTCAAGCCCGCCCACAGCCTTAAGTACGTGATGCGAGCCTAGCCGCCTCTGCTTTTGGCGTCCTCGCGCTGCTCTTCTAGGTACATTCTCTGAAACTCTCTTAAGCGCGCATCGATCGTCGAGCCTTGGTAATAATTATTGCCGCCAGCCGCCCGTGCAATTCGCATCTGCTCAATTGCAGAAGGCCATGCGCCAGTTAAGGCAAACTTTTCGCCCATGGCGTAATGCCGCAAGGGCACGTTATTGCTCTGGTTATAGGCGTCTGCTAATAATGTCCACCAAATGGTTTCATTAGGCTGTTGCTTGGTGCGGGCTCGAAGCCAGCTGATGGCTTCGTCGGTTTTGCCGAGCTTGAGCTCGGCCTGAATCATCGCCACTGCTGCGGCAAATGATTCTGGGTAGGCGCGTAATGTTGCGTGTGCAATCTGCAGCGCCTCCTGGGGTTTGCCTTTGGCTAAAGCCAATTCTGATGCCGTGGTATCCAGCGATACACTCTGCCGCAGTAAAGGCGATCCCGGAGCTGCTGCGGCCTGCATCATCTGCCGGGTTTTTTGCAAATAGCCTTCAGCGATATCCACTTTGCCTTGGCGCTGCGCAACCAAAGCAAGTCCATAGAATCCTTCCATCTGCTTTGTGGGAGATGCTTGCTTGCTAAAACTCTCAAAGATATTGCGGGCATCAAACAATCCACTGGAGCCCTTTTGTTGATCAAGGCGAGCGCGCGCTTTGATTAAATAGAACTCCAATGAACTGGGTACAGTCTTGGCATTCACCATGCGCACCCGGTCTTGCATGTCAGCAATACGGTCAATGGTTAGTGGATGTGTTCGAACATAAGCTGGTACGCCACTGTCCATAATGCTGGTGGCTTTTTGTAAGCGCTGAAAAAAAGCAGGCATGCCGTTGACGTCGTAACCACTGCCTTCCAAAATCAAAAAGCCAATGCGATCTGCTTCACGCTCTGCATCCCGTGAGTAGGCCAATTGATTCTGAACCGATAAAGCCTGACCGCCGCGCATTAAACCCACCGCTGCGGATGGGTTACTGGATGCAGCCAAAGCCCCCAACACCATGCCGGCGATGGCAATCATGGTGTTCATAGCCTGCTTGTCCATGGAGCGTGCAATGTGACGCTGCAGTACGTGGCCGATTTCGTGGCCCATAACGGAGGCGACCTCGGACTCCGTTTCAGCCGCAACCAAAAGCCCCGTATGAAAGCCAATAAAGCCACCGGGCAACGCAAACGCATTAATGCTCGGCTCTTTAACCGCAAAAACTTCAAAGTTGTATTGAGCGCTACCCAAGGCATTGGCTCCGCCCAACTGCAATCGTTTTGCAGCCTGCAGTAAGCGGCGATCCATTTGATTTAGAAAATCATAGATTGGCAAATCATTCGAATAGTCGGGGTCAGCGCGGATTTCCCGCATGATGCGCTCACCGATGCGACGCTCATCCACCGGACTTAACGCATCACCGCCTGGATCACCCATATCGGGCAAAACTAAATTAGGCTGCGTACGTACGGTATTTTTACTGGGCAGAAACGGAGACTGCGCCTCTTGCGACTGAACCGCTCGCCCCAGATTTTGCAGTGCCGCGGAATTGCCCTCAACCACCACCTCAGAGGCTGGCGCCTTGGGCAGGGGTGTTTGGGCGCCCGCAAAACCCATTGCAAAAATCAAGTGCAGGGCCAAGCATTTCCGGCCGATACCCAATAGCACCGGCTTTTGCATCCACTTAAAATAAGCTAGTTTTACGATCCCCATCCCTCTATGGTAAAACCTATTTCATGAACCCACTGACTCATTTTGATTCCTCTGGCCAAGCACACATGGTCAATGTCGGCGAGAAGCCCAATACACACCGCATTGCCATTGCTACTGGGACTATTTCGATGCTGCCAGCTACCTTTGATCTGGTTGAGGCCGGTAACCACAAAAAAGGGGATGTTTTAGGCATCGCCCGCATTGCCGGCATTCAGGCATCCAAAAAGACCTCGGATCTCATTCCCTTGTGCCATCCATTGGCACTGAGTCACGTCAGCCTGCAATTTGAACTCGATCGCGCTAGTCATAGTATTCGCTGCCAAGTGCAGGCAGAAACCACTGGGCCTACTGGTGTCGAAATGGAAGCCCTTACTGCAGTCCAAGTCGCCCTGCTTACCATTTATGACATGTGCAAAGCAGTAGACCGTGGCATGGTGATGGGGGATGTGAAGTTACAGGAAAAAAGTGGGGGCAAAAGTGGTGCTTGGATTGCAAAAAAATAGGCGCTAAATTTCCATTATTTTTTTATAAAAATCGATCATTAGACCTTTTCTTGCGGGTCCCTTAAAGTGTAGAAAAGTTGCTTGAGTAACATAATTCATGTTTTCAGGTAAACATGCATAAGTATGTTCGGGTATGAATCCCAGTTGCCCATTAGACTTTCTTTTTGCAATGATTTTTAAGGCTTCCTGATCCCCTTACCAAATTCGAAATTTTTCACTTAGGGCGTCACACACATCAGCAAGCTCAAACCATACCTCCGAATTTTTTGTAATCGTTGTACAGGCTAAATACGGATAAACCTCACCAATCGGCATTTGGTCATACTCAAGATAATTCATTCCACGGAAATTTCCATTAAATAGTAAGTTCTTGCCAAATGATCTTTCACATATACAGAGATCTTTATTCTCTAAAACTTTGGCCGGGTCAAATGACCTTAGGCATAACATGTCCGTATCTAGATATATGGCAGGCACACCAATTCCAGAGTTTGCAAAACTTTTCAGTCGAAATGTCATAATCTCATCAGGATTGCCTTGAAACTCTAAGCGATGGGTTACTCCATTTATGTTCGGAGATGAGTTATCCGTACAGTAGATTATTTCTGAATTAGGATTAAATTTTCTAATGGAATCAACAAGCATTTGAGGGCAGTTTGAATCACTACCTATATGGAAAAAACAGAATATTAGTTGACTCATAAATTAAAAAATAGTTAGGTAAGTTAAATTATAAAGTTGAATGATGCCAATGCTCTTTTCATAAAAAGCATTAACCCAATAAACAACCATAACGATATAAAAATGCTGCCAAAAATAGAATTAGTTGAAACAAAAATTGGAAGTCTACTTCTATTTCAAACTGAGGACTTTATTTCATAAGCTCTTCGTAAAAATGGAAGTTGGGCTGAATTAGAGTCCAGTATTGCCATATTAATGGCTAAAAATACTGGCCCATCTTTTATTCTAGATATTGGTGCTAATTTAGGTACGTTTTGTATACCCGTTTCAAAAAAACTTGCATTACAAAATATACATGTTCATGCATTTGAACCCCAAAGAATTATATTCCAGCAATTGAATGGAAATTTATTTCTCAACCAAATTGAAAACTGTTTTACCCATAACTTTGCACTTGGCTCTTCAATAGGATCCATGAATTTGCCAAAAATAGATTATTTTCAAACAAAAAATATTGGTGCCGTTAGCCTGTTGTCAGAAATTCAACGCATAACTAATGTCAGATACCATGCTACGGAAACTGAAAAAATAGAAATTAAAACCATAGATTCTCTTCAGGTAGATGGGCAATGCTCTTTCATTAAAATTGATGTAGAGGGGTTTGAATCTGAGGTTATTTCTGGAGCGTTGGAATTTTTAGCTAGACAATCTTTTCCCCCAATTCTTTTTGAGGAATGGCGAAAGGGAAAGTTTGATGGGGACGCTAATGATGTGATTGAGGAAAGGCAAGTAAAGACTCGCTTATTGCTCAGCAACCTTGGCTATCAATTTCTCAACCTCGGATTAGAAACATTGGCTCAGCATCCAAAAGCAAAAGCGGGGGCAGTAATGGAGATATCAAATACCGGTCAACGTGAACTTAAGCGGATTAGATAGCCTACAAAAAATATATCTAATCGGATGAGCAAGATATTATGTACGCCAGATAGGCACCTCCTAAACCTAATTTAAGGGGTGCCACTAGGGTGGATTAATTTCATTCCAAGCAGAGAAACCCCTACCCCTACTTTTCTTGTGCTAACTTTGTCCAAATGCTGTCCAAGTACACTCATAGGCTTGGTCAAGAATTAAGTTACATGCAGTTGAAGTGGAAGCCCTCACTGCAGTCCAAGTCGCCCTCCTCACTATTTTGATATGTGCAAAGCCGTTGATAGGGGCATGGTAATGGGTGATATCAAGCTCTTGGAGAAGAGTGGTGGTAAATCTGGGGAGTGGAAACCGAAAAATAAACGCTAGCCTAAAAAAATAAGGCGAGAATAAAAACTTTTTTGACCTTATCTTGACTAAGTGAGTTACCTAGATGAAAGGGTTGCCAATCTCACAACTAATCAAACCCCTCATTAATCCTTAAATAACCTTTATTCCATGCTTCGGACATAGACTCTTTGGCGTAGTCCTTAAAACATGGAGTTCCCAATGTGTAATGAATAAGCTTTGCATTGGGATTCTCTGGATACTCAATTGCAAGCCAATTCCACTCAGTATCTAGCCCCCCAATTAAATCATCCCCAAGCCAAGAAAAACGATGCAAATAGGATCCAGGCTGAGCTTGAATAAATTCCGGGGTGAGAATGGCATTTTTTGGATGACTGCAATTCCATAAAATCAAACTAGACCAATTTTTCCTAGGATAATCTTCATTTTTGTTGCCAAGGTATTTTTTGTTAGCCTTCGTTTTATAGTTGTGCTTCACCACTTGAACTGCCTTGGTCTCATCTCGTAACGACCACAACTCTGAAATATCGGCCTGACAAACCATGTCGCCATCAGCAAAAATTGCCCAGCCAGAATAATTCATTAAATAAGGCGTCAGAAACCGTGAGTAAATAAACTTATTACTACCATCTGTATGTACTTCTTTATATTCATTCAGAGTATTTTCTGCCAATGGAAGAAACTGAACGGGCATGGTTGATTGATCAATAATGGTTTGGCAAAAAACATGGTATGCCACAGCTTCTTGCTGATCAAAACCAACTATCAGATTAATTTTATTTATAGATTTCATTTTTAAGCTTAGAGGATATATCTTTAATAGCGGTGCTCCATTCAAAATTTTGGTCTTGAGAATACAAAGAGATGCTTGGATACCAACTGCTGATTATGTCTTCGTGCCAATACCAAATTCGTCCGGCTGAATAGGGTACCAATAAAAAAGTAGTTTTGCCCAAGGCTCCAGCTAAATGGGCAGTCACGTTACTTGTTGTAACTATAAGATCACATGTTTGTATAATTGACAGCAATCCATCTACGTCCTTAAACAAATCAATGCCTTCAATGGTTGTCAATCTAGAGCCATAGTTTTTTTCTAAATCTACAATTTCTTCCTGAGTATCGCCATATTGCAGATTTATAAATTCGTAGCCCTCAACTTGAAAGATACTATTTAAGTCTGAAAGCAAAATGCTCTTATTTTTTCCTAGCTTCCTGTTGTTGCTTTTCCATGCTACGCCACACTTCAACCGCTTCTGGGGAGAGAGTTTATTTGTAAGGGATTTTGTTATTACATCATTATCCAAAATATAAGGGACTTTACGACCAACCATATCTGGAGCCATATTTATCAAAACAGGAAGACTACCAAAAGGTATTTGAGCATCGTACTGGCTGGTATCAAAGGGGGTATTTTGATCTATAAACCGAACCTCGGGAAATGACCTAGAGAATGTGGGTATTAACCGAATGTCAACGGCAATGGTCATCGCCTCCACTTTACTGTTGACAATCTTAAGTATTGATGCAAAAAAAATAATATCACCAAGACCTTGCTCGGAGAGGATGAGTAAATGCTTACAGCTTGATCCATTCCATAATATCAAGTCCTTAATTGCCATCTTCAATTGGGAATCTTTTATCTTGATTCGCCAATCGTAGCTTGCCCATCCATCCTGATATTTCTTGAGAAATAAATTAAGCATGGATTTATTAGCCCACGCTTCAGCATAGTCAGGCTTTAAGCTCAGCGCTTTATCATGGTGGGCAATCGCCTCGTCATACTGCTTAAGCTCTTGGAGAGTAACCCCTTTATTAGTCCAAGCTTGAGCATAGTCAGGCTTAAGACTTAATGCCGTCTCGAAAGAGGCAATCGCCTCGTCATACTGCTTAAGCTCTTGGAGAGCTACTCCTTTATTTGTCCAAGCTTCAGCATATTCAGGCTTAAGACTCAATGCCATATCGTAAGAAGCAATCGCCTCGCCATACTGTTTAAGCTCTTGGAGAGCTACCCCTTTATTAGCCCAAGCTTCAGCATAGTCGGGCTTAAGACTTAATGCCGTCTCGAAAGAGGCAATCGCCTCGTCATACTGCTTAAGCTCTTGGAGAGCTACTCCTTTATTAGTCCAAGCTTGAGCATAGTCAGGCTTAAGACTTAATGCCGTATCGTAGGAAGCAATCGCCTCTTCATACTGTTTAAGCTCCTTCAGGGCTACTCCTCTATTTGTCCAAGTCTGATGATAGTCAGGCTTTAAGCTCAGCGCTTTATCATGGTGGGCAATCGCCTCTTCATACTGTTTAAGCTCTTGGAGAACTACCCCTTTATTTGTCCAAGCTTCAGCATAGTCAGGCTTAAGACTTAATGCCGTCTCGAAAGAGGCAATCGCCTCGTCATACTGTTTAAGCTCTTGAAAAATCACCCCTTTATTTGCCCAAGCTTGAGCATAATCAGGCTTAAGACTTAATGCCGTATCGTAGGAAGCAATCGCCTCGCCATACTGTTTAAGCTCTTGGAGAGCTACCCCCTTATTGGTCCAAGCTTCAGCATAATCAGGCTTAAGACTTAATGCCGTATCGTAGGCAGCAATCGCCTTGTCATACTGTTTAAGCTCCTTCAAGGCGCCACCTTTATTCGACCAAGCCTCAGCATAGTCGGGCTTGAGACTTAACGCCGTATCGTAGGCAGCAATCGCCTTGTCATACTGTTTAAGCTCCTTCAAGGCGCCACCTTTATTCGACCAAGCCTCAGCTAAATTAGGATTGATCGCCAAAGCCTGCTCAGCGAAAGTTAAAGCGTCCTCATATCTCGCAAGTTCTTTAAGAGTTGCACCTTTATTTAATGAAGCCTCTGCATAATCAGGCTTCAAACTTAACGCCTTGTCATAACAAGCTAAGGCATCATCATAACGGCACAAATTAGATGCAGTCTTTCCATAACTAAGCCAAGACTCTGGATTATTGGGGTCTAAAGCAACTGCTTTCTTATGATGCGCAATAGCATCTTTATCATTACCAGAATCCGAAAGGGCTTTAGCTAAGTTGTATTGTAATGAGGCATCGTTCGGGTGTATTCGAACGGCCCTAGCTAAATAATCAGCTGCCTCCTTGTAGTCTGATTGAGAGGCCTTAATTAAGCCAAGGATATGTAGCGCTGGAAGATTTTTTGGATCAACCTGCAAGATCCTTCTAAGACTTAAATCAGCGCTTTCAAAATTTCCGTTTTGGAATGCTTGAACGGCTTGTTGAAGCATTAATTGAAGTTGAGGATTCATAACCGGCATTTTATTATCAAAGCTGTTTATGGACATTAATTCCAAAAAAATAGAATCATTAAGTCAAAATAAGATGAGAAGTTAGATGGATAGGGGAAATTTAAAAATCTATTGACTAACTTAAGCCAACTCATAACCAACAAAAATGTGATCTGGCTGTAAATCTGCGCGATATCGCTCCATCATCTTTAGATAAGCTGCTTCAAGATTTTGAGTAAAGAGTGGCGTATCAAACAGAGGGGCAGTCAAACGGTTGCTAGCTAACTTCAATTTGGCATCAGTAAGTTTCTTTGGGTGCAGTGCCAACTCAATCGCTAAAGCCTCATACTCCTCTTGAGTTCTGGTAATTAAGTCTGGCATACCAACAGCATTTAATAGACTCGCCGCTACACGACTAGCGAAGGACTGACCCATTAAAGTAAGGACGGGCAAGCCAGCCCATAGGGCGTCACTAGTTGTAGTATGAGCATTATAGGGTGCAGTATCTAGAAACAAATTGGCCTGGCGATGCCGCGCCAAATGCTCAGATAAAGGTAGGCGCACTGCAAATACTAACCTATTGGCCGCAACGCCTTGTTTCTCAGCTTCTTTTTTTAGATTCTCTACTGCCCAAGCGTTGTCATGAAATAGCCATAAGACACTTCCCTCAACTGCTTTCAAAATTCGCATCCACCCCTCAAAAGTTGAAGGCAATATCTTGAAATTATTGTTAAAACAACAAAAGACAAATCCATTTTCAGGCAGTCCCAGCTCTTGTCTTGTATATTGCCTATCCAAAATTAGACGCTTTCTATCATTGACCTGATAGCTATTGGGTAAATAGACCACCTTCTCTGAATAGAATGACTGTGACTCCAGCGTTATTAGAGTTCTATCGGCAATGATGTAATCCATATAATTAGCCCCCAAAGTACCTGGGTAACCAAGATAATTTACCTGAATGGGTGCCGCTCGATAAGAAAATATTCCCGTTCGAGAGCATGCGGTAATCCCCGTTAAATCAACTGCAATGTCGATATTTAAGTTTCTACTTAATTGGGCGATTTTAATATCGGACATTTCCTGTGCGTCAATATAGTGGTCGAATGCTAGATGAAGGCGACTCCTCATCTCATCGGCAGCATCTACTAAGGAAAAGCCATAAATCTCAAATTGACCCCTATCGTGAAGCTCAAAAAGCTCGGCAATAAGAAAGGCAACTGGATGGTTTTTAAAATCAGCTGAAAAGTAAGCTATTCTGATTTTTTCATTTCTTGGTCGCTTACGTATTTGACCCAAAATAGGATTAGGTGGATATCTATCTTGAATATAAATTACAGCAGATTTTTTATGAAGCAAAGCATCATCTGTCAATGCAAGTAGCGGAAAAGGATTAACAACCTTCTCATTTGCTATTACCCTTTGAGAAATATCTTCCAAAGATTTTGCAAAACCTAACCAATTACATATTTTCATTCTAGCGTGCAGTAAATCCCCATATATCCAATCGATATCGGACTTTAGGCCTAGTGCTTTATCGTAGTGAGCAAGAACTTCGTCGTAACGCTTAAGTTCATTTAAAGTGATGCCCTTATTAGACCAACCTTCTGCATAATCGGGCTTAAGGCTGAGTGCCTTATCGTAGTGAGCAAGAGCTTCGTCGTACCTTTTGAGATTACTCAATACATTGCCCTTATTAGACCAACCTTCTACATAATCTGGTTTAAGGCTGAGTGCCTTATCGTAGTGAGCAAGAGCTTCGTCGTAACGCTTAAGTTCATTTAAAGTGATGCCCTTATTAGACCAACCTTCTGCATAATCTGGTTTAAGGCTGAGTGCCTTATCGTAGTGAGCAAGAGCTTCGTCGTAACGCTTAAGTTCATTTAAAGTGATGCCCTTATTAGACCAACCTTCTGCATAATCTGGTTTAAGGCTGAGTGCCTTATCGTAGTGAGCAAGAGCTTCGTTGTAACGCTTAAGTTCATTTAAAGTGATGCCCTTATTAGACCAACCTTCTGCATAATCTGGTTTAAGGCTGAGTGCCTTATCACATGCCTCAGAGGCCTCTAAGAATCGTTTTAATTTGTTAAGGGGAACACTTTTATTTGACCACGCTTCGTGATAACTTGGGTAAAGTTTGATAGCCTCGTCATAGGCTTTAATAGACTCGGGATATAAATTTAAATTGCTTAATGCAATTCCTTTATTCGACCATGCTTCCGGGATATCCGGTCTTAGCTGGATTGCCATCTCTAGAACTTCTAAAGCTAAAACGTAATTTTTAATATCGTTACAAGTGGATCCCTTATTGACAAGCGTATCGACATCGTCGGGCTTGATTTTGAGAGCTAAATCGTAAGCTGCCAATGCAAGCTGATGCTCACGCTGTAATGAATGAATAAGGCCTAGGTTATACGGAATCCTTACATCATTATTTTTGTAGATCTGCAAGCAGTAAAACACGGCGGATGCCTCCATAAATCTATTGGCTTTTGCATAAGCAGTGGCTAATTCAAAAATTGTATCGGCGCTATTAATATCGCTTTGAAGAACCTCCTGCAGGATTAAATCAGCGCTTTCAGTATTTCCGCTTTGAAATGCCTGGATCACTTTCCGAAGTATTGCTTGAAGTTCTAGATTCATACCGATATTTTATAACTACAATACTTTTATTAAGATAAAAAATTTACGTTGATTCTAAAATAACCAGGAGTCTAGTCAAAGATAGTGGGGTAGAATTTTTTAAATGAGGTTTAGCGGTCCCTAAGGTGTATGCCAGTTTCAAAAAATTTGAAAAAATATCTTCCTATCTAGTTTGTAGATGAAAAAAAATCCTGCTAAGCTGCGAGGAATATTTATTTTTTATTTAATAGTAAGCAGATTAATTTGATCCTAACTGCCCCTTGTGTAATTATTTTTTTAGCCTAACGCCGTCCTTACCAGCATAATTTTTAAAATGCTGGTTTGTGTTAAGTTTGTTTTACCTTTTCTTAGATCGTAGTTTTGAGTGAGCTTTTCGTAACAGTCCAAGTCGCCCTGCTTACCATTTATGACATGTGCAAAGCAGTCGATCGTGGCATGGTAATTGGTGATGTGAAGCTCTTGGAGAAGAGTGGTACGTGGGTAGCGGCGAAGTAGTCTTTCCATAAATCCTCTAACTTCAGTAAAAGCCCCCATTGGTAGTGGTTAAACACAATCTGGATACGCACGAATTCAACTCTTTGGATGAGGCCATGGCCTTTGCCAAAGAATTGGGTGAGTTTGTCACCATTCAGTTTGATGGCAAAGAGGTGGTGGGTGTATTTGGTGCCACTGGGGTT
>Ga0247836_1006723_pt1 | contig 12574 bp, 9 predicted proteins | sample LaCruzMarch2015__4_FD_187116 | JGI IMG/M metagenome (GOLD analysis project Ga0247836, IMG submission 187116) | Freshwater microbial communities from meromictic Lake La Cruz, Castile-La Mancha, Spain - LaCruzMarch2015_14m | ecosystem: Environmental > Aquatic > Freshwater > Lake | place: Spain...
ATCCTGGTCGTAGCGCAATACCCGCGCCGTTACTTCCTGGCCAACGGTGAGCACTTCAGACGGATGACGAACACGACGCCAGGCCATATCGGTGATGTGCAGCAGGCCATCGATACCACCCAAATCGATAAATGCGCCGTAATCGGTAATGTTCTTCACAACGCCCGTGACGGTTGAGCCCTCTTTGAGGTTCTCCATGAGCTTTGCACGATCCTCACCCATCGAGGCCTCAACGATTGCACGGCGTGACAACACCACGTTATTGCGCTTGCGATCGAGCTTGATCACCTTGAAGTCGAGGGTCTTGCCCTCAATGTGGGATGTGTCTTTAATTGGGCGCGTATCGACAAGCGATCCGGGCAAGAAGGCGCGGATACCGTTGGTCATCACGGTGAGTCCACCTTTTACCTTACCGGTTACCGTACCGATAACAGTCTCACCGCTTTCCAAGGCCTGCTCAAGGCTGACCCAGGCCGCCAGTCGCTTGGCGCGGTCACGGGACAAACGTGTTTCACCGCGGCCATCTTCGAGGGCCTCGATTGCAACCGAGACGAAGTCACCTTCTTTGACATCGACTTCGCCTGCATCGTTAAAAAATTCTTCTAGAGGAATGAAACTTTCAGATTTCAATCCGGCGTTGACCACCACATGGTTCTGGTCAACCCGCACCACCTCTGCGGTGATGACTTCGCCTGCGCGCATTTCCTGGCGGGCGATGGATTCTGCAAACATTGCAGCAAAAGAGTTGGGGGCAGCGTTTTTGGCGATTTCACCAAGTTGGTTAAGTTGTTGGGACATTAATAAAAGATTTCCGACAAAGAGTCATAAAGCACGCCATCAGACAGACGGCGGAGTTAAAAAAAGTGCAGCTAGGTCAGCTGGCCGGTCTCTTGAACGGAAACGCAATGCCATGCATTAACCACTGCTTGCACCACCTGATCGATCGATAGGTCGGTGGAATCAATCACCACCGCGCCTGGTGCCGGTTTTAAAGGAGCAACTGCTCGGGAGGCATCCCGAGCATCTCGTGCCTCCAAATCGGCCGAAAGATCGTCAAGGTTACAAGAAAAACCCTTATCAATCAATTGCTTATAGCGTCTTTGGGCCCTCGCCCGGGCGGTAGCGGTGAGAAACACCTTGAGGCGAGCCCTGGGAAAGACCACGGTGCCCATATCTCGACCATCGGCGACAAGGCCTGGTCGCCTTGCAAAATCACGTTGGCGCAACAAGAGCGCCCCCCGCACGGAAGGGTAGACCGCGATTTTGGAAGCCAAGATACCAACCTCCTCAGCCCGGATGGCCTGGCTAATATTCACCCCATCCAGGAGAATGGTCTGGCCAAGAAACTCAATATCCATATCCGTTGCGATAGAAGCGAGCGCCTGCTCATCATCGTCCGAGATACCGGCCTCGCGGGCTGCGAGGGCGGCAATTCGATAGAGCGCACCGCTATCGAGGTAGCCAAACCCAAGATCCATGGCGACCATGCTCGCGATTGTTCCCTTGCCCGAGGCGGTAGGCCCATCGATGGCCAATACGGGGACGGCCTGGGCGCAGAGATTGGAGAAGACTTCGAAGAATCTGGGGAAGGTCTTCGCCACACAGCCGGGATCGAGAATTCGGATGGTGGCATTGCCGAAACTCGCCAAAGAAAAGCACATTGCCACCCGATGATCGTCATAGGTTTCAATGCTCGCTGGCGTGAGTTGCCCAGAAGGCTCAATCCGAATCCAGTCGTCGCCCCATTGCACCTTCACTCCGAGCTTCTGACATTGCGTGGCCATCGCCAGAATTCGGTCGGTCTCCTTTACGCGCCAAGATCCAATATTGCGAAGCGTCGTTGGGCCACTGGCAAACAGTGCGCAGACCACGAGGGTCATCGCCGCATCAGGAATTGCATTGCAGTCGAGATCAATCCCGCTGAGCTGGGGCGACACTGAACCGGCATGCGTCGGATGTGCGGCTTCAATCCAGTCTGGGCCCCAACGCACTACGGCCCCCATCTGCTCCAAGGCATTCGCAAAACCAATATCGCCCTGAACGCTGTCGCGGCCAACACCAATGACCCGAACTGGTCCACCACCGATTGCACCGGCCGCCAGGAAATAAGAGGCCGATGAGGCATCTCCTTCGACAATCAGATCACCGGCGGCACAGATGCTTTGCGGCGCGATTTCGTAAGAGAGCGACTGGGTCTGTCTCGATGTGACATCCACACCAAACCTCTTTAGCACTGCGCGGGTGATTTCAATATACGGTTTACTAATTAATTCACCCTCAACCTCTAGGCAAATCGGCTGATTCCACTGCATCGCCATCAACGGTGCAGCCTGCATTAGCCCTGTGAGGAACTGGCTTGACGTTGAGCCCTTTACCGTGATCACAGAAGCTGGCATCAGCCGAACACCCCGGATACGCAGGGGCGGAAAGCCCTCTTCGCCTAGATAATCAATCCCCGCACCGATAGCCCGCAGGCCATTGACCAGATCAGCAATCGGCCGCTCATGCATGCGGGCGACACCACGAATCTCAACGCAACCGCCTGTCTGCGATAAAGACGCAACAATCGCAGGTACCAGTGTTCGAATCGTTAGGCCCGAGTTACCAACAAATAATTGCAGTGGCGCTTGTGCAGACCCTGTATTTGGAAACCGGCCCGCCACACCCCTTATCTCTAAAATGTTGTTATCTTCATTGGGCTGCGGATGGGCACCCGCATTGGTGAGCGTGCCTGACGACTCACCGAATACAACACCAAGTTTTCCTAACGAATCAATCATGACCCGGGTGTCATCGGAGTCCAGCACCCGATGCAATCGCGTCACGCCGTCCGCAAGCGCTGCGAGCAGAAGCATCCGATTAGAAATACTTTTACTTCCTGGCAGTACCACCTCACCACAGGCCGCCGCGCGCGGCGTCAACACAATCGAATTGGGATAGAGCATTACTGAAAGCCTTTACGCCACTGACTCGCCTCACGAAGTAGGTCGATCAGGCGATCGCGATCAGCATCTCGAATTGCCGACTCAATAGCCGCAACCTGTAGCGACCACTGCGAGCACGAGAGTAGCAGCGAGTCCCGATTATCGAGAAAAATATCCGCCCATAACTCTGGTGAAGAGGCGGCGATTCGCGTCGTGTCGCGCAGGCCTGCGCCATGCATCGACTGCGCTGCACCCGAGAGTGCAGACTGGGCAAGTGCACCAGCAAGGCTGTAGGCCACAACGTGGGGCAGATGACTAATCGCCGCCAAGAGTGCATCGTGATCATCAATCGGCATCGCGCTGGGCTGCCCCCCTAGGGCCACCCAGAATTCTTCGACCGCATTGAAAGTGTCATCGGTGGTGCGCGGCAGACGGCTCATCAATACACGCGCCCCCTGAAAGAGGTTTGAATCTGCATCCGCAGCGCCCTGCTTTTCAGAGCCCGCCATCGGATGTGAGGACACAAACAACGCAGCAAGATCGGTGAGGTTATTTTCTGCCGCAGAAATTAGACTCCGCTTGGTGCTACCGATATCCGTTATCCATTGGAGTGGGAGACTACCTCGATGCGCAGATTTCTGAAGGTCACCCAGAATCTGGTTAAACGTTGGCACCGGCGACGCGATCACCACAGCAAGAGAGCCGGCCTTCGCGACACTCGAATCGGCAAGTCTATCCACACGATCGATCACCTGATCAATAAAGCCTAATAATTTAGCGCGCTGAGCCTCTGCGGGGTCAATTCCAATCACCTGCCGCGCAAGGCCTCTTGACTTTACTGCAGCAGCGAGCGATGCCCCCATGAACCCCGTACCAATGACCACCAGGTTGTCCACGAGTAGACGGCTCACGCAGCACTCCGCAGGCTGGGTAGAACCGCTTTCATTGCGGCGATACATTTTTCATTTTCCTCGGACGTACCAACAGAGATGCGAAGCCACTGCGGTAGATCATAATTTGCAACCGGCCGCGTAATCACACCTTTGGCGAGCAGGGCCTTAAATAGCCCCAGACCCGCGTCGGGCGCATCTCCTACCTTTACAAGTAGGAAATTCCCCCAGGAAGGAATAAAACTCAGACCCATGGAACTTATGGCACTGGCCAGCTGGGCAAGGCCCTCTTGGTTCACGCGCTGTGATCGTTTGAGAAATTCCTCATCAAATAATGCGGCTGCGGCTGCGGCCTGCGCCATTGAATTGACATTAAAAGGCTGACGAATCCGGTTAAGCAGATCGGTGATGCCGGGCTGGGCCACACCAAAACCAATGCGAAGGCCTGCTAAGCCATAGGCCTTTGAAAACGAACGCGACACTAAGAGGTTGGGGAACTCAGCCGCCCAATCAAATGCGTTGTAGCGATCGGCTGCCGTGAGGTATTCCGTGTAGGCCTCATCAAGAATAACCAAGACCTGCGAGGGAACATCTGCAATAAAGGCACGAAGCTCGGCCGCAGGGATAAAAGTGCCCGTTGGATTATTTGGGTTTGCCACCCAGACAATTCCTGTGCGAGGCGTAATTGCACGGCGCATTGCAAAGAGATCATGGCCCAAGCCCTGCGTTACCGGCGTGACCACTGCCTTGGCACCGGTAGCCTGGGTAGCAAGTGCGTAGACCGCGAATGAGTGCTGGCTATAGAGTGACTCACGATCAGGCTGCAAAAATGCGTGGGCAGCAAGCTCCAGAATATCGTTACTACCATTTCCTAGGGTGATCCATTCCTGGGGCAAAGAAAAACGCTTCGCGATCGCCGCTTTTAGTTCAAAGCCATTGCCATCCGGATAGCGGCCAAGATCACTCGCCGCCGCCAGCATGGCCTGCTTAGCCTTTGGGCTCATACCCAGCGGGTTTTCGTTTGATGCGAGCTTCACGATATCGGCTTCTTGAAACCCATATTCACGGGCAATCTCAGAAATTGGCCGGCCGCCCTGATAAGGCGCGATACCACGCACGTACTCTGGTGCCCGCTCGCTAGGGTTATTCATGTCTGTGATCCCTGTGCCTATCTTGGCTTAGGTTGTTAAACGATCAAACAACGGGTAGGAGCCCAGCTCTTTATAGAACGCTGCGCGCTGTCGAATCTCGGCAAGCGCAAGCGCGACATTTGAATCCTGCCGGTGTCCAACGAGATCGAGATAGAAATAATATTCCCACGCACCCTGTCGCGCCGGCCGAGATTCAAATCGCTTCATCGACACACCATGGCGCGCTAGGGGTTCAATCAATGAGACGACTGCACCCGCTTTATCCGGCACCGAGAGAATCAGAGAGGTCTGATCCACCCCACAGGCCTGTGGGGTGAAGTCTCCGATCGCGGCAAAACGTGTGCGGTTGTTGGGGTCGTCTTCAATCCGCTCTGCAACCGACTGCAGACCGTAATGTTGCGCGGCTAGCTGGCCCGCGATGGCCGCTACCGATGGGTCCTTTGATGCGATCTCCGCCGCATGGCCATTGCTTGCAACAGGCAGGCGGACCACACCAGGAAAATTCTCATCGAGCCAGCGTTGGCACTGGCCAAGTGCCTGAGGATGGGCCGCGATTGATCGAATAGCCTCACGCTTGCCCTCTTTTTGCAAGAGGCTGTGATGAATCGGAAGCGAAATCTCTGCAGAGATCTTAAGCGGCGTGCGCAGCAAGATATCTAAGGTGCGGCCCACTGTTCCCTCGGTAGAGTTCTCAACAGGTAGCAGGGCACAATCAACTGCACCAGCTTCGGCTTCTCGAATCGCCTCATCCATCGTCGTGCAGGGAACCATCTCAACCTGATGGCCAAAGAGTGTACGTACCGCCTGCTCGCTATAGGTGCCCGCAGGCCCAAGATACGAGACCCGCATCACACGTTCAAGTGCACGACAGCCCGAAATGATCTCAAGCCAGATCGCTGCAATAGAGTCAGGGGGAAGCGGGCCTTGGTTCAGTGAGACCATCCGCTCGATGATGGACACCTCACGCTCGGGGCGAAACACAGGCGCACCCGTGAGGTGCTTACGCCTGCCCACCTCCTGCACGAGTGTTGCACGGCTTGCAAGCAAGCGAACCAGCTCATCATCAATCGCATCGATACGATTTCTAAAGTCTTGGAGTTCTTCAGGTGTCATGCCTGCTCCTTTTCGAACTCGGTCATCCAGGCCAGAAGGGCACGAACCCCCTCAATCGGCATGGCGTTATAAAGACTCGCACGCAACCCACCCACGGCCTTATGTCCTTTTAAGCTCAGCAAACCCCTGTCCTGCGCCCCGCGAAGAAAAGGTTCGTAGAGCCGATCATCGGGTAGGTAGAAGGGTACATTCATAAACGACCGTGCATTCACTGCAACCCGGGTCTGATAGAAACTCGATTCATCGAGAAACCTGTAGAGCAGACTAGCCTTCTCGGCATTTCGTTGGCCCATAGCGGCCGCACCGCCTTGTGCCTCAATCCACTCTAAGAGCAGCCCAGTGAGATAAATCGCATAGGTGGCTGGTGTATTGAACATGGAGTCGTGATCAAGCACCTTGCGGTAATCGAATACGCTGGGGCAGCCCGCAAGCGGGGCCTTCACGCGCTCACGAATCAGATGCTCATCAAGGATGACAAAGGTCAACCCACTGATTCCAAGATTTTTCTGCGCGCCACCATAGACCAGGGCAAACTGCGAGAAATCCATAGGCCGCGACAAAATATGGGATGACATGTCAACAACGAGGGGCACGTCCGGTGCGCTAAGCGACTTTAAATCTGGCCATTGCCAATACTCCACACCCCCGATGGTTTCGTTGCCACAGATATGAAGGTAAGAGGCCTCTGGCCGCACCTTCCACTCCTTAGCATCAGGAATATAAGTGTAGGCATGCTGACTCACAGGGTTTACTCTCGCGGCCTCCGCAGTGGCTGCGACATGAATATCACCGTATTGCCGCGCCTCTCCAATCGATTTTGTCGACCAGTGGCCGGTATTGACGTAATCCGCTTTTCGATTCGCACCCAATAGGTTCAAAGGTACGAGTGCATTCTGGGCTGTAGCGCCACCCTGCATGAATAAGATCTTGTAATTCGCAGGCAGAGATAAGAGCCTACGAAAATCCGACATTACTTTTTCAAATAGGCTGAGATACGCAGCACCGCGGTGAGACATCTCCATCACCGACATGCCCGATCCGTGCCAGTCGAGCATCTCTTGGGCTGCCCGCTGCAATACCGCTTCGGGCAGCATTGCAGGACCGGCTGCGAAGTTATACGGCCGGGGCATTGCCTTGCTCGTTACTTCCCTCGGAGAGATCGTCTGTATCTTCGCCCGCAACTACCTCACCATCGGCGCCCTCACCCTCGGGCACATCGCTCTCGACAATCCGCTGCAAGCCCGCTAACTGGCTGCCATCATCGACCGCAATCAGAGTAACGCCCTGGGTAGCACGGCCCATCTCACGCACCTCTGAGACACGCGTGCGGACCAAAACGCCTTTATCAGTAATCAGCATAATTTCGTCGTTTGGATCGACCAGCACCGCTCCTACGACCTTGCCGTTACGTTCAGATGTCTGAATCGCGATCATGCCCTTGGTGCCACGGCCATGCCGGGTGTACTCCGCAATCGGGGTGCGCTTACCAAATCCATTTTCAGTCGCTGTTAAGACCGATTGAATTTCGCTTTCTGCAACCAGCATTGAAATAACGCGCTGCTTATTCTCCAGCATCATGCCGCGTACGCCACGGGCCTCCCGGCCCATAGGGCGAACATCGGTTTCATCGAACCGAACCGCCTTGCCTGCGTCTGAAAAGAGCATCACATCATGATGGCCATCCGTAATCGCGGCACCAATCAAATGATCGCCATCGTCAAGGCTTACCGCAATAATTCCCCGCTTCATTGGCCGCGAGAAGCTTGCTAGCGGCGTTTTCTTTACCGTACCCAGGGCGGTCGCCATAAATACATAGCGGTCCTCATCGAACTGCTTGACCGGTAAAACCACAGTGATCTTCTCACCCGGCTCAAGCGGCCATACATTGACCAAGGGCTTGCCCCGAGATGTTCTGCTGCCCTGCGGGACTTCCCAGACCTTTAACCAGTAGACACGGCCACGATCGGAAAATGCAAGGATCATGTCGTGAGTGTTGGCAATAAAGAGCTGATCAATCCAGTCGTCTTCTTTGGTTGCAGCAGCCTGCTTTCCGCGGCCACCGCGTCGCTGGGCCCGATATTCAGATAGCGGCTGGCTCTTGATGTAGCCCGTATGTGAAAGTGTCACCACCATATCCTGCGGGGTGATCAAATCCTCGGTCTGCAACTCCTCTGCATTAACCTCAATTACGCTACGACGTGCATTGCCAAACTCGTTTCGAACGGCAATAAGTTCTTCGGAAATGATGGAAATAATTCGGGCAGGCGTTGCCAAGATATTTAAGAGATCGGCGATTCGCTCGATAACCTCTTTGTACTCTTGAACAATCTTGTCTTGCTCAAGGCCGGTTAAACGCTGCAAACGCATCTGCAGAATTTCCTGCGCCTGGATATCCGAAAGCTTGTAGCCATCGGCTTTTAGCCCAAAGGCCTCGCTGATGCCCTCTGGCCTAAAGGCTTCCGACACGGTGCGCTCTGTCGCCCGGGCAAGAAGTTCCTGCACGAGGCTCGCCTGCCAGTTGCGCGCCATCAATTCCTGCTTCGCAATCACTGGGGTGGCCGACCCCTTGATTAAAGCAATCATGTCATCCATGTTGGAGACTGCAACCGCTAGGCCTTCCAAGATGTGGCCACGATCTCGGGCCTTACGCAGCTCGAAGACTGTGCGGCGTGTCACCACCTCGCGGCGATGATCAATAAAGGCCGCAATCATCTGCTTGAGATTTAAGGTGCGTGGCTGGCCATCAATTAATGCCACCATGTTCATGCCAAAGGTGTCTTGCAGCTGTGTGTTCTTATAGAGGTTATTAAGCACAACCTCGGGAACCTCGCCACGCTTGAGTTCAATCACAACCCGCATGCCCGATTTATCTGATTCATCGCGGATGTCTGAGATGCCTTCAATACGCTTTTCATTGACATGCTCGGCGATACGCTCAAGCAGCGTGCGCTTATTGACCTGATAGGGCAGCTCGTCGACGATGATGGCCTGACGCGACCCTTTATCAATATCTTCAAAATGTGTTTTCGCCCGCATCACCACGCGACCACGGCCCGTTCGATAGCCCTCACGGACCCCCGTCAGACCATAGATAACTCCTGCAGTTGGAAAATCGGGCGCAGGAATTAGGTCGATCAGTTCGTCGACGGTAATCTCGGGGTTCTCGAGCACCTTTAGGCAGCCCTCGATAACCTCTGAGAGGTTATGTGGCGGAATATTGGTCGCCATCCCCACCGCGATACCCGAGCTGCCGTTAATCAGGAGATTCGGAACACGAGCAGGAAGAATTAGAGGCTCTTTCTCGCTGCCATCGTAGTTGGGCCCAAAATCGACGGTGTCTTTATCAAGATCTTCTAAAAGCGAATGCGCGATCTTGGATAAACGGATCTCGGTGTAGCGCATCGCTGCTGCGTTGTCCCCATCGACCGAGCCAAAGTTACCCTGGCCATCAACGAGCATATAGCGCAGAGAAAAATCCTGAGCCATTCGAACAATCGTGTCGTAGACCGCTGAATCGCCATGCGGGTGGTACTTACCAATAACATCGCCCACGATACGGGCCGACTTTTTGTAAGGCCGGTTCCAGTCGTTGTTGAGCTCGTGCATCGCAAAGAGCACACGCCGGTGAACCGGCTTTAAACCATCACGTACATCGGGGAGGGCTCGGCCCACAATTACGCTCATGGCGTAATCAAGGTAAGAGCGGCGCATCTCCTGCTCAAGGCTAATTGGCAGGGTTTCTTTAGCAAATGATTCCATGCAGAGATTTTACCTTTTTAATCCACGTCGCCTGTGGCAAAATGAGGCCTAGGGTACGGTACAAAAGAGCCCTCTAAACGAGATCAGTTTTTGACCCGTAAAGACTCATTGAGTGGTGATTTTTGCAAAAATCTAAAGGGGGTTTTATGACCAGATCCACGATTTCTCGTCTGCTCTGCGCAGTCGCCTTGTCCTCGGCCAGCCTGGTCGCAGGCATTGGGGTCGCGCATGCGCAAGCGCCTGCCCAGGCCAACGGCTATGTCCAGTCTCTGGGGGGCACTGTGAAGAGCGGATTTGGCCTCTGCTGGCGCACGGGCTACTGGACACCCCAGATGGCCACCGAAGAGTGTGACCCAGATCTGGTTCCTAAAAAACCTGTTGTTCCGCCGCCAGCCCCCGTTGCAGCCCCCGCGGTGAAGCCACCTCCTCCACCTCCCCCGCCTAAACCTGTCGTAGAGAAAATCAGTCTGAAAGGCGACACCCTTTTCGACTTTGATCGCGCAATCGTTAAACCTGAGGGTAAAGCCGTGCTGGATCGGCTTGTCGATGAGGCTAGGTCCTTAAATCTAGAGGTTATTGTGGCGGTAGGTCATACCGACTCCGTTGGCTCCGATACCTACAACCAGAAACTCTCCGAGCGACGCGCGGCGGCCGTGAAGGCCTACATTGTGAGCAAGGGAATTCCTGCTGCCCGCATCTATACCGAAGGTAAGGGAGAAAAGCTGCCGATAGCAGATAACAAAACCGCAGAAGGCCGCTCGAAAAATCGCCGTGTCGAACTGGAAATCGTTGGTACCCGCAATATCAAGTAGCCTTTAACCATTCAGACCAGAGCCCTGCCCTCAAAAGGCGGGGCTTTTCATTTATGCTCGCCACCATGAACGTTGATCACGCAGAACTCGAAAAATTTAGTAGCCTCGCCTCACGCTGGTGGGACCCCAACAGCGAGTTTCGTCCCTTGCACCAAATCAACCCCCTGCGGCTTGATTGGATTGATGGGCTTGCCCAGTTGCGAGGCCGTCAGGTTCTTGATGTGGGCTGCGGCGGTGGCATCTTGGCTGAAAGCATGGCCAAGCTTGGCGCGCAGGTCAAAGGCATTGATCTTGCTGAAAAACCACTTAAGGTTGCGCAGCTCCATGGGCTAGAAAGCGGCGTCACTGTCGATTACGAGGCCATCGCGGCAGAAGCCTTGGCGGAACGTGAGGCAAGTCGGTTTGACGTCGTGACCTGCATGGAAATGCTGGAGCACGTACCCGATCCAAGCGCAACCATCGCGGCCTGCGCGGAACTGACAAAACCAGGCGGTTGGGTTTTCTTCTCAACGATCAATCGCAATCCAAAGAGTTTTCTCTTTGCAATCGTGGGGGCCGAATACGTTTTGCGGCTCTTGCCTAAAGGGACGCATGAGTATGCGAAATTTATAAAACCCTCAGAGCTTGCAGATGCCGCGCGTGATGCGGGCTTAGACCTTCATCAGATGGTTGGCATGAGTTACAACCCATTTACGCAGGTCTATTGCCTGGGTCGCGATACCGATGTGAACTATCTCATGGCTTATCGTAAGCCCGCCCGTACTTGATCAGACCCACGCCCAGACCACACTGGAAAACGCAATGGCACAGCCACGGCCAGCGGGCAGTCTTATTTGACCTTGACGGCACACTGCTCGATTCCGCACCTGATCTTGCAAAGGCTGCGAACGCCTTGCGGCAATTAAGGGGTCTAGCACCCTTATCGGTTGAGGCTCTCAGGCCCTGGGTCTCACAGGGGGCACGGGGCATGATTACTCAGGGGCTCGGAATCGGAGTCGATCACCCTGATTACGAACCCATGCGTGCCTCATTTATGGAGTTTTACTCGCAATGTCTTGCAGATAACACCCGGTTTTGGCCAGGCATGGATCGGGTCGTTGATGCCCTTGAATCAGAAAACATTCCCTGGGGCATTGTGACTAACAAAATCGCTCGATTCACCGAGCCATTGTTAAAAAAAATCGATCTCTGGCATCGCTGTGCCGTGGTGGTTAGCGGAGACACAACACCGCATGCCAAACCTCATCCAGCGCCGATGGAGCACGCCATCCGAGCGCTCCACCTAACCCCACAGGCCGTGGTCTATGTGGGCGACGACGCGCGTGATATCGAGAGTGGCTTTGCAGCAGGTACATGGACGGTGGCCTGCGATTTTGGCCATCTGGTGCAAGAGCCCCTGCCGCGGGATTGGGGCGCGGATCTTCTCATTGAATCAGCCGATGATTTACTGACACACCTTTAGAGGGTAAATGGGTGTGGGCCACCTAAAAAAATTACTTGAATGAGAGGAACTTTGACCGCATACTGCGCGTCCTAGTCGTATCTTTAATAGTCGCAATGAAATTGGGGCCGACCCGGTTTCGACGTGGGTAGTGAAGAAGCGCAGGGCATACCGAGGCTCGATTCCCTCGTAAATACAGTCGAAAAACTATAAACGCCAACGACGAGCGTTTTGCTCTCGCAGCCTAAGGGCTAGCGAGCGCTGCAACGGCACGCTGATGGGCCGGGTGGGTCAAACCACTGCAGCGTCATTCACATCAGATCGTCACCTGATAAGCCGTGGGTCAGGTGCCTAAAACAAGCGGATCGCGGATGACCGGCCTGTCTGTTGGCTAAGTCACTTCGTTAAATTTAAATAAACCGACTAAGTATGTAGAACTGTCTTTGGATGACTTGCGGACGCGGGTTCGATTCCCGCCGGCTCC
>Ga0247836_1006730_pt1 | contig 12569 bp, 14 predicted proteins | sample LaCruzMarch2015__4_FD_187116 | JGI IMG/M metagenome (GOLD analysis project Ga0247836, IMG submission 187116) | Freshwater microbial communities from meromictic Lake La Cruz, Castile-La Mancha, Spain - LaCruzMarch2015_14m | ecosystem: Environmental > Aquatic > Freshwater > Lake | place: Spain...
GTCAACCGATACCTGGCAGGCATCGGGTCGCGGACTATAACCGCCGGTTCGAAATTACATCGACCCCGGAAACAACGTCGTAATTCTACCTCTGCATTAACCTTCCTGGGAACATGAAAAACCCCGCCAACCCCTTAAGATGGCGGGGAAATTCAATCGTTATTTAGCGGCTAAATGCAGCCAAGTGGTTGTATGAACCCTTAAGCAGGTTGTCTAGTGCAAGCTTCATATCCGCTGGCATTGAAACATTCATCATCTTCTTTAGGTCGCTGATATCAAGGTTTTCAATATCAACACCTACTTGAAATGCTGCGGCTACATCCGTTGAACCCTTAGCGATCAGCGCGGTGTATAGAGCCTGTAGCTCCTTGTCGCGGAAGACCCCAGGTGCACGAGTAATTGTTGGGTTGAAAAACTTGTATGTCTTCAACAATGCAGAGATCTGATCCATATGTGTCTGCTCAGATTTCACAATATTTGAAAACTTCTGAGTCGTTACATTTGCTGATAGATATGCGTACACATCACGTGCCAATTTCTCCTCTTCAACCAGGTACTGAAGTTGAAGCTTTTGAGCAGTTGTTGGGCGGGTTGCTGCATTGGCCATTGGGGCCATTCCAAATGTTGCGATAACAACAAGTGCTACGGCTGCAATAAATCTCTTTGATCTCATGAACTGTCCTGCGTTTCTAAAGGATTAATAACAACTTATTTAGTTGAAATATCCTTATGAATACACGGTATTCCTTGATGCCGGTGAAGTTACTGGTTAGTACCTGTGATCTGTGTGAGAGAAAATATCTCAGCGTGTGCCACCACTCAAGCAATGAAAAACCCCGCTTATCTGCCGGAAAACAGATCAGCGGGGTAATTCAATACTTATGGTTTAGCTGCAACCAGATGTGTTTCCGCATCCTTCGCAGACAAAACATGCACCTGACATACGCATCTTCACACCACATGTCATGCACAGTGGTGCATCAGATTTGATTCCCATTGAGTCAAGTAGATCAGATGAAGATCCGATTGTTGCTGCAAGAGGCGCAGCTTCAATTGTTACTGCAACTGGCTTACTTGCAACCGCAGGAGCCGCCACAGGCGCAACTGCTTTTGGGATATCAGCCGCCGCAACAGGTGCGACGTACTCGCCACCATTATCTAGGGCTGCTTGGCGCTCTGCTGCGGTGTAGAGACCCATTGCAGAACGTTGTTCAAATGGTAGGTAGTCAAGTGCCAGGCGACGGAAGATGTAATCCATCATGGACTGTGCCATGCGAATGTCTGCATCATCTGTCATACCTGCTGGCTCAAAACGCAAGTTTGTGAACTTCTCAACAAATGTTTCTAGTGGAACTCCGTATTGAAGTCCGATAGATACTGCAATTGAGAAAGCATCCATTACACCGGCAAGTGTTGAACCCTGCTTGCCTAGCTTTAAGAACACTTCACCCAGTGCGCCATCTGCGTATGCACCAGCGGTCATGTAACCCTCTGCGCCACCAACAGCAAATGATGTTGTTGTTGCAGGGCGTGACTTAGGAAGACGCTTGCGAACTGGAGTAGCCAAGTCTTCTTCTACAACTGCTTCCTTCTTCTTAGCCTTGCCATCTGATAATGGCTGACCAACCTTGCAGTTATCGCGGTAAACAGCCAGCGCCTTGATGCCCATGCGCCATGCTTCAAGGTGAACTTCTTCAACCTCTTCAACAGTTGCATCCTCAGGAAGGTTTACTGTCTTTGAGATCGCACCTGACAAGAATGGCTGGCATGCAGCCATCATGCGCACGTGGCCCATTGGAGCAATTGAACGCTGTCCTAGTGCGCAATCAAATACTTCGTAGTGCTCTGGCTTTAACCCTGGAGCATCGATCACGTGACCGTTTGCTGCAATGAACTCAACGATCGCTTCTACTGTTTCTTGTGCATAACCGAGCTTTTCTAACGCTAGTGGAACTGTCTGGTTAACGATCTGCATAGATCCGCCACCGACAAGCTTCTTGAACTTGACTAGTGAGAAGTCAGGCTCAATACCTGTTGTATCGCAATCCATCATCAAACCGATTGTTCCAGTTGGAGCAAGAACTGAGATCTGCGCGTTGCGCCATCCATTCTTATCTCCTGTTGAAAGGCATGCATCCCAGGCCTTGTTCGCCTCTGCCCACACATCGCGGTCAAGAGTTGTCTCTGACTTTGCAGCAGATGATGCTGATGCGTGCTTGCGCATAACACGTGCGTGTGGCTTAGCATTTTGTGCAAAGCCCGCATACGGTCCAACGATTCCAGCAAGCTCTGCTGAACGCTTGTAGGTAATACCTGTCATCAATGAGGTGATCGCACCGGCTAGTGCGCGGCCACCCTCTGAGTCATAAGCAAGACCTGATGCCATCAAGAGCGCGCCAAGGTTTGCATAACCAATACCTAGTTGGCGGAACGCCTTTGTGGTGTCGCCAATTGCCTCTGTTGGGAAATCTGCGAAACAGATTGAAATATCCATCGCTGTGATGATCAGCTCTGCAGCCTTACCAAATGACTTTGCATCAAATGAGCCATCGGCCTTGAGGAACTTCATCAAGTTAAGGGAAGCCAAGTTACAAGAAGAATTGTCTAGTGACATGTACTCAGAGCAAGGGTTTGACGCATTGATGCGACCTGACTCTGGAGTTGTGTGCCAATCATTGACTGTGTCATCAAACTGAACACCAGGATCAGCACATGCCCATGCAGCTTGTGCAATCTTTGTAAACAGTGCGCGTGCATCAACAGTTTCAATAACTTCACCAGTTGAGCGAGCTGTTAAACCAAACTGCTCTCCCTTTTCAACTGCCTGCATGAACTTGTCTGATAGACGGACAGAGTTGTTTGCATTCTGGTACTGAACAGAGATGATGTCTTTTCCACCAAGGTCCATATCAAAGCCAGCATCGCGTAGTGCGCGAATCTTGTCCTCTTCGTTGACCTTTGTCTCAATGAATTCTTCGATATCTGGGTGATCAACATCTAGAACAACCATCTTTGCAGCCCGGCGGGTAGCACCACCTGACTTGATTGTTCCTGCAGATGCATCTGCACCACGCATGAATGAAACTGGACCAGATGCTGTTCCGCCAGACTTTAGAAGCTCCTTTGAAGAACGGATGCGAGAGAGGTTAAGACCTGCTCCTGAGCCACCCTTAAAGATCATTCCTTCTTCGCGATACCAGTTAAGAATGCTGTCCATAGTGTCATCAACTGACAAGATGAAACATGCTGATACTTGCTGAGGCTGAGCTGTTCCAACGTTAAACCACACTGGTGAGTTGAAAGCGAAAATCTGATGCAACAGCATGTGTGTTAATTCGTGTTCAAAAATTAATGCATCGTTATCTGTTGCAAAGTAGCCGTGCTCTTTGCCCGCCTTTGTGTATGTCAACACAACACGATCGATAACCTGCTTCAAAGACCATTCGCGATTGTCAGCACCGAGTGCGCCGCGGAAGTACTTTGTTGTAACGATGGTTGAGGCGTTTACTGACCAAGTATCTGGATACTCAACTCCGCGTTGTTCAAAAACAGTTTCACCCGTTCTCCAGTTTTGCTGCACTACATCGCGACGTTCCCATTTAACTTCATCGTATGGGTGAACGCCTTCGTTGGTGTAGATGCGTTCGATCGTCAAGCCCTTACCCTTAAGGGTGTTGTGAGCCTTGATTTTCGCTGGTCGGTTGATGACCGTCTCTGACATGTGTGGTTCCCCGTCTACTAGTTATGAGTTAATTTTTTGAGATGCGTTAGTGCTTTGTTCTTTTGTACTTGTGCTTGTGCTTGGAGCAATTGGGGTATTGCTAGAAGGCAGAGCACGGAGAAGTGCGATCTCACCTTCGAAGTCTTCAAGGGAGGCAAAGTTACGGTACACAGATGCATAACGTAAGTAGGCAACCTCATCTAGCTCTCGGAGTGGCGCAAGAATTGCCATGCCAACTTCCTGTGCTTCTATTTCTGCTTGTCCTGTGCCTCGAAGGGTCTCTTCTACGCGCTGGGCTAGCAAAACTAAATCGTCCTCATTGACCGGACGTCCCTGGCAGGCTTTGCGAACACCAACCAGTACCTTCTCGCGGCTAAATGGCTCTGTGGCCCCGCTTCGCTTAATAATGTTAAGGAGAGAGAGCTCTTGAGTTGAAAATCGCTGGCCGCACTGGGGGCACTCGCGACGACGGCGGATTGCTGTGCCATCATCAACTGGACGAGAGTCCACAACGCGGGAATCATCAAATCTGCAGAATGGGCAATTCATCTCGGCGTGTCCTCCAATCAATGCTCGATATTTGTAACTTCGGGTGTAAAGGGCTTTTTAGAGCGGATTTAGAATATTACCCTAAAACCACTACTAATGGAAGCAATTTGTGCTTTGACCCCTACATCTTGTGTTAACTATAAAGCATTGGTTGAGGATTTTCCTGTCGAGTAGGTTAAAAGATGCTGAACGGCGTGTCGCAACCGTTGCATACCTACTTCAGTGGAACGCGCAGCTTCTGTCCAGCCTGTAGATCAAAGCCTGTGAGGTTATTTGCCTCCCGAATATCATTGACCAAGCCCTGCACATCTCCTGAGGCATAGGCGGCGGCCACAGACCACAGGGTTTCTCCTGGAGCCACAACCACGATCTCGTATGAAGGCGCTGTGCTTGCCTCAACCTGTCCGGCCCCGGACTGAGAAGCAAAGCCAGCTGCCATCACAACGGTCAGCGAGAGAACAACAAAGGTGCGAGCAAGTCGACCACGGCGAGTTAAGGTGCCGGACGGATTGGTCTGCTGATTGCTTAAAAAGCCCTGATTTACAATGCTTTTAGAGGTTGTTGAGTTAAACCCTGTTGTAAATGTAACTGCGCTCATTGTGTTCTCCTGCTGTCTTACCTTGGGGAAGGTATTCGAACAACTGTTCGAATAAGACAATTAAACACCCTCCCACTGACAAATAGCAAGAAAAATTCGAACAGGTGTTTGAATTTTTGGTGAACTTGTGTCACCCTATGGGTATGGCAAAAGTAACTGAACTCCCAGACAGCCCAGAAGGCCCACACGGCCTGACCACCCGTCAGCTCAAGATCCTTGGAGCTATCAAGGATGCTCTTGAAAACAACGGCTATCCCCCTTCCATGCGAGAGATCGGCGTTGTTGCTGGCCTGACCTCCCCTGCCTCTGTCAAATACCAATTAGAAGCCCTAGAAAAGAAGGGCTTCATCCGCCGCGACCCAACCCGTGGCCGCGCCCTAGAAGTTTTGATGCCAGATGAAAAAACAGCAGAGAACTCAACACCAGTAGATGCCACCCGCTACATCCCACTTGTCGGTCGCATCGCAGCCGGTGGTCCCATCACCGCTGAGCAATCTATTGAAGAGACCTTCCCACTTCCAGAATCACTTGTTGGCAGCGGCGAACTCTTCATGCTCAAAGTCGTTGGTGAATCCATGATTAACGCAGCTATCTGCGATGGCGATTACGTTGTTATCCGCTCTCAAAAAGATTGCAACAACGGTGAAATCGTTGCAGCAATGATTGATGGCGAAGCAACTGTCAAGACCTTCTCCCGCAAGAACGGCCACATCTGGCTACTTCCTGCCAATGATGATTTTGCACCTATCGATGGCGATAACTGCGAGATCCTCGGCAAGGTAACTGCCGTACTTCGTTCTGTTCGCTAACTATTGAACACAAGAAGCCCCGGTGACTAATCGGGGCTTCTTGCTGTGCACACATTCCAAGGTTTTGTGGCCAAATTAGTAAGAGTTACCAGCTCCACCACATCCCCATTTCCTTAGCCAGTGTGGTTTTTCTTCCAAACTGGAAGCATGCCCACAATGATTAAAGCGAATATATTGAAACAGAACTTCTCATTACTCAGAGATATCTAATTGCAATTCTTGCGCCCAAAATTAGAGTGGCTCCACGTGAAAAATCACGCAGAGCCACCGAGGTGGTGCCCCCGACAGGATTCGAACCTGCAACCTCTACCTTGCGAAGATAACGCTCTATCCGTTGAGCTACGAGGGCACCTGTTGAAGGTAGGGAGTTTTCTCTTTCTGAAATCTGCAGATCCGGAAAGGGTGGATAAGTATTTTTCTATGCACTTCTCTGTTATATTTTTCTTACTTGCGAAGATAGCGCGACAGGAAAACTGTTGAGTTACACAAGTAAAGCCCCGCAAATCAATGCGGGGCTTTACTTTTTCACTATTTTGGTCCGGTAAATGCTACTGCTTACGGCTTGATGTAAATCTTTCCATCCTGCTCTGTCACCACATAGCGAGTCAGTGGCAATCTAGCAGGCCCAGATTGTGCAGCCCCGTCATAAGGGCTGAAGTAACTCATGTGGCAATTACAAACTAACTCTGTTTTTTCAGCAACTACTTTGCAACCAGCATGTGTGCAAATAATGCTGACTGCATAGACCTTGCCATTAAGGCGTGAAAAAGAGAATGATGGGTACTGGTTTTTCGCAGTATTTACTTCAATGATCTTTACCTGACCCTCTTTAATCTCAGAGGAGTTAGCTACAAAGGCACCATCTGGTGTTGGAGATGGTGTTGGTGTTGTAGAAGGAGTTTGGGTTGGAGTTGCACTCGGTGTTGGAGTTGCTGTTGCACTTGGTGTTGCAGAAGCACTTGGGCTAGGCGTTGCAGAGGCAGTTGGTGTTGCCGATGCACTTGGCTTAGCGCTAGCACTCGCAGTTGCCGTTGCAACCTTGGCACCTTGCTTCCAGACCAGCTTTCCCTTGGACTTAACAACTGTGTAGACATAACCGCGCCACACAACTTTTTGTCCCACCTTGGCAGCCTTGAGCGTTGGCCCTGCCGCAACTGCCAAGGATGGGAAAAGCAGAAACAGTGCTGACAGGCCTAGCCCACCGAGCACCTCGCGGCGGCGCACCACTTTTTGGATCCAAGAACTCATATTCAGAAAGTAGTCCAGACCACCGTTTTTTTCCTGTTAAAACAGGTAGTTAACCTAACGCTCACCCAACATTCACACAGCCCATGCATCTGCGACACCTTCGCACCTCACCATATGCCCATGGACTCAAACAACCTGCTCAGCCTTTTGATCACCAATCAATTCGCAGTTGACCACCACACTCAATTTGAAAATGAAGAGCGCGGCCGCTTTGCCCGCTCACGCCGAGCAATTGAAACTCACGACTTAGAACTACAAGCACAGATCGCAGAGCGCACCATAGCGATCTAAACACTCTTCTCTACTCCCCATAGAGAACTCTTCCATTTGAGGGAATGGATAACGAGACATAACCCCCGTGGCCCTATCGCCACGGGGGTTATTCTTTTCCCGTGCCAAAAGATCCATCCCGTGAAGCGTACTTTCCCGCCATTGAAAAGAAGTATGGCGAGAAGATGGCCTACTGGTTTAAGGTCATGGCAAAACTTGAAGGCAAGAAATACCCAGAACAAATAGCGCACTTAAAAGAAAACTACGGCTTTTCACAAGCCCATGCCAACGCACTTGTGATGTTTTCTAGAGGCTCTGAATCCTCGCAAAGGTTTTCAACTCCAACTGAGTATTACGCATCCATTCCTGCGCCTCAGGCCAAAACAATCAAAGCGATCTTTAAAGTGATTAAAAGTAAGTACCCAGAGCTGGAATTTGTCCTGGCGTGGAATCAACCTATGGTGAAGTTAGGTAAGGATTACATTTTTGGAGCATCAGCATCGAGCAAGCATGTACTGATCGCACCGTGGGATCAAAAGGTTTTAAAGGAGTTTGCCCCAAAGTTTAAAGAGGGCAATGCCCTTAAGAAAACTATTCAGCTGCCGATTGATTGGGACGTAGATGCCAAGTTGATCCAGGCCATGATTAAAGCAAGCCTTGCCAACCTAAAGTAATAGTACAAATTTAGGACTCGAAGTCCCCGCCCCTACCAGTTAACTTTTTCTTGCTCTTTACTGGTCGCTCAAAGGCGACCAGTAAAGCAGCAATAATCATGGCAAAGACGCCAATGACAATGAATTTCTCCACGTAGTTATCCGAGCACTGCCCATGTAACAAGTGCGAACACTGCTAATCCCATACCAACGATTGCAATTGCAGTAAGTGATAACAGGTGACGTGATGCTGCAATCTTCTTTGTTAGCTCAGATGGCTTTTCAACGCGATTGAGGTCCACTAGTAGTGCCTCTGCCTCACGGATTGTTGCGTACTGAGAAATGATTGCCAAGATTCCTGTCACTGCTGCCACACCAATAACTAGGTACTTGGTGGCATCTGTTGCCATCTCAAACTTGCCAAAAGCTGCCAATACGAAAATACCGATCAACATAAAGTTTGGTGCCTTTTGGGCGTTGATGATCTGTGTGCGCTTGGTGTTCCAGAGTTCTAATAAGCCTTTTTCATCCATGTGGTTCTCTCCTTAACCGGGTGCCCTCAATTGGGCATGCCTAAAGGGTAAGTCACGGATATGAACTCTGCATGGCCAATCTGTAACGACTCACTTAGAATTGCCCAATGTCACGCGTAGCCAAGGTCAAAAACGGGTTTGCGCCTAAGACCTGCCAGCGCTGCAATCTCCCCTTTGAATGGCGCAAGAAATGGGCCAAGAACTGGGATGAAGTCAAGTACTGCAGCGACAGATGCCGTGAAAACAAATGAAACGCATCCTCTACATCCCCTTTGATCACCTCCACCGCAACTACGGCGCACTTAAAGATGCTGACCCTAAAGAAGATGTAATCGCATTTGTCGAAAGTGCCCGTATGACCACAGGGCGTAATTGGCACAAAGAGCGCTTATTCTTTTTAATCTCAAGTGCCAGACACTTTGGACAATCTCTTACTGAAGAGGGCTTTACAGTTGAATACGTAAAGGCTGCCACAACGGTTGATGGGCTCAAAGAAATTGCAAAGAAGCACAAGGCCCTGCCCATTACATCTGCCGAACCATCTTCTTTTAGACAGTTTGATGCGTTAGAAAAGTATGGAGTCAACTTTGTCCCTAATGATTTCTTCTTAACCCCAAGAACACTCTTTACTCAATGGGCATCAGAACAAAAGTCCTACCTGATGGAAAACTTTTATAGAAAGCAGCGCACGCGCCTAAACATTCTGATGGAAGGCAAGGATCCCGTAGGTGGATCCTGGAACTTTGATAAAGAGAACAGATTGCCGCCCCCAAAAAAGTATGAAGGTCCGGCATACCTTGAACACAAGAGGGATGAAATTGATTTAGAAGTAGCCAAAGAGCTGGGCCACACACCCACTACTACCTGGGCAACAACCCGTAAGGGCGCATTAGCGCAGATGCGCAACTTCTTTGACAATCACTTTGCAGAGTTTGGTCCACTAGAAGATGCCATGACAACTGATAACTGGGCACTTCACCACTCACTGCTCTCCCCCTACATCAACAACAACCTGCTCCATCCATCAGAGGTCATCCACGCAGCTGTGAAGGCTTTTAACACTGGCAGCGTCCCCATTGAATCTGCTGAAGGCTTCATTCGACAGTTAATTGGCTGGCGCGAATATGTCAACGGCATGTACTGGTTTTTGGGTCCGGATTACCGCAACAACAACCAGCTCAAGGCGACCACAAAGTTACTGCCATTATTTTCTGACCCTGATAAAACCCAGATGAACTGCATCAAAGAAACTGTTACCGACATAAATAATCGCGCGTGGGTCCACCACATCCCACGCCTGATGTTGTTATCTAACCTGGCACTTGTTACCGGCACTAACCCACAAGCATTTCTTGATTGGATGCGAGAGGTCTTTATTGATTCATCTGAATGGGTAATGGTTCCAAATGTTATTGGTATGGGTGTGCACGCAGATGGCGGTCAGATGATGACAAAACCTTATGCAGCAGGTGGTGCCTATATCTCCCGGATGTCTAACTACTGCAAAGGATGTGCCTACAACCCCAAGCTGCGCACGGGAGAAACAGCATGCCCATTCACAACCCTCTACTGGGATTTTCTTGATCGCAACAAAGAGACCTTCGCTAAAAACCACCGCATGAGCCAACAAGTCTTTGGTTTAAAGAGATTGAGTGATCTACCTGAATTAAAAGAGAGAGCTAGGGAAGTTCTTGAGGGGTTGGAGCAAGGAAAGATATAGCGCTTTGTAGCTCTGTGTGAAAAATAAGAGTGGCCCTGCGTAAAAAGATCACGCAGAGCCACCGAGGTGGTGCCCCCGACAGGATTCGAACCTGCAACCTCTTCCTTGTGAAGAAAGTACTCTGTCCGTTGAGCCACGAGGGCACCAGCGAAAAGTATTTACTTTTGACAAGAGAGATTTTCTTAAGCGATATTCCGTGGATAACTATTTACTTCCATTGTGGTGTGCTACTCTTCGAAGACCTTGTGAAGAAAGTAAAAAAATATCAGTTGAGTTAAAAACAAAAGCCCCGCAAACTATTGCGGGGCTTTTGCTTTGTCCAGAGCTCCAGATGCTTTTATTAACTACTGTCTTTGACGTCATTCGACAGTAACCGCCAATCGCACCAAGAAGGATTACATCCGCAAAAAGGGGTGACTAGCCCCAAGGATCCTTCTGGCTTTATTCAAACACTTTTAGTGATCACTCAGAGTGATTTTTCCTGATTGGAATAACTATCTCGTTGTACTGCATAAACCCTGGCTTCATGGGTGGATCAAAGCGACAGATTCTTGTCTCATCTGACAATGTGATGTTTTCTCTAGCAGCTGCCATTCGTAACTCGGCTACTTGCTTCTGCGCCGCTTCTTGATTAGCCCGGCCACGAAATGATGTTGCAACACAAATCTCTGTATCCAAATCTCTCAAAACCACCCGCGGGTCGTTGGGATCAGGCAGATCACTAAAGGTGCTCCCTGCTGGCATCACAAAGGAAACAATCCATTGATTGTCATCGATGGTTGCGTCCTGAGTTGCTGCAATTACTGGCGCAGTCATAGCGATTTTCTCTGCTCGACTATTTCCTTGAGCAATGTATGAAAAGAGTGATCTAAAAGCGATGCTCCCTGCCGAAGAGTAATCAGCTGAAACCTTTACCTCGGCAAGCACACACGGCATGTATTCACGTAACTCAAAATCCCCAAACTTCTTGAGAACTGTGAACTCTTGCCGCTGTGTCATGGTTTAAGCCTACTGCGCCAACTTTTCCAGGCTCCTGTGCTTCCCAGCGCCCACATCACCAACAACGGCTGAAAGAACAACCTAATAAGTCTTGCTCTATCGCTATCTAAGCCAAAGGCATCAACACCGTTTACATACTGAGAGATGTTTCCCCAAAAGATTGCAACAAAGAATGCTGCTACTACCCACCCTAATTGCACTCTGTACTTCCACAGCGCAATCAACCCAACCCCAAGTGCGATCTCAACCACCCCAGATGCCAACACAACAAAGTCTGCATACTCTTCCAATAACGTTGGCACCTGTGCCTGAAACTCTGTGCGACTAGTTGTCAGGTGTCCCACGCCGGCATAGGCGAGTGCGCACCCCAAAACCATCTGTGGCACACGTGCCACAGCTTTATTTACTTGAAAAGGAATTAGTTGTTTCTCACATACTCAGCTGCATGAGGAAAACCATTTGCCTCTAGCTTTTCAGCCAACTCTGCTTTCACAGCCTTTACGACCTTATGTGTTCCGTCGCAGTTCTTCTCTTCATCTCTGGTGTATGTGCAAGTACAAGCGCCCATGGTTTATCTCTTTTCTTGGGTTAGGTTGGCGAAATCGTATAGGTCAAAGAGCCAAATAGCAGCACAAAGGCCCCGGACATTAGTACGGGGCCTTTGTAACTACTGCTTATTGCTTAAAAATCACTGATTTCGAATGTAACCGCAAAGCTTGCCATTTTAATGGTTGGCGTCTTGCTCCACTTTTCCATGAGACTGTCAAAGGTCTTTGGGTTTTTAAAGTAAGCATCGATTGTTCCACCATATGCAGCACCAGACTTGTGATGAATTGCAAGGATCCAAGCTCCATCAATATTTCCGGCACCTACTTCAGATAGAACTACTTTCTCAACACCTTCTGAAAGAAAGTGCTTCTTCCACTCCCTTAAGCGTGCAATCTGCTGAGCACGTGACTTACCTTCAACGCCGTGAACGATTGCTGTCTCAACTACACGTGCCATGTTCTCTCCTAAGTGTTGTGGGGCCTTTCCACAAAACCTAAACCTGATGGCTGTGTCTGTAAATACCCATGAACCATATTTCTTGAGCGTGACGAGGACAAACCATACTTAATTTCTGCGCTCAACCCCTTGCCTAAATTGCACGCCCCTTTAAACTCGCCCCATGCACACTAGCTTCGAACAGCGTCTTGAGTTCCTTCAGCAATTTAGCGATGGGCTAGAGCTCTTTTCTGAAAACCACCCTGATGCAAAGATTGCATCAGGTGATGGTTGGAGAATATGTAGTAGCGCTTCACAATTTGCAATGCTCAATAATGCATTGCTCCATACATCGCGCAAAGAAGCATTAGCTGAATTAATCGCAACCATTGAAGCCAACCAGGCACCTGCTGGTATTCGTTTAGCAGGCCCTGCCATCGTGCACACAACTGCACTAGCCGAACTCGAAAAACCTTTTGATTTCG
>Ga0247836_1006741_pt1 | contig 12560 bp, 12 predicted proteins | sample LaCruzMarch2015__4_FD_187116 | JGI IMG/M metagenome (GOLD analysis project Ga0247836, IMG submission 187116) | Freshwater microbial communities from meromictic Lake La Cruz, Castile-La Mancha, Spain - LaCruzMarch2015_14m | ecosystem: Environmental > Aquatic > Freshwater > Lake | place: Spain...
AGAATCCGGCAGGAAATAAGAGGCGTGCAGGGCGCTGATGCGGGCTCCATCGGGGGTGATCTGAAGGGGAACGTCTTTGAGCGTGTCCTCGAACTCCTCCACCTCCTGAAGATCCAGCAGGTAACGTTTGCCGTTTTTCCCCTGCACGGAGCGCTGGCCGGAACGGACCAGACGCAGGACCTCGGACCGTGGCAGGCTGAAGCCATCGGGCGACTCGTAACCGAACTCCATGGCCAGCCAGTCGGACCCGGAACGGCGTTCGCCATCCACGGGAACCTGGCGGACCTGGGGCTGAATGCGGGCGACGCCCCGGGTGGCTGCGCGCCATTTTTCGCCCTCGATCACCCGCACCTCCTGACGCAGCCGGGGGAGGTCGGAGGCATAAAAACGCATCACGTTTTCCTGCCCGCTCAGACGGAAGACCTCGGTATCCGTGGTGCCCAGTTTCAGGCCAGCCGATTTGAAGCCGAGGAACTGCAAACGGGCCAAAAGCCGGGATTCTGCGGTTTTGTTAGAAACGTAAAAAGTCCCCGGAGATTGCTGATCCTGAAGGGGAAACAGTTTATCAATGTTTCCAGATTGTCCGGAAAAATTGATATTCCAACGGTGGCCTTGAAAATCGGCAGCAAGGGTGACATCGGCGGCCTGAAAGGAACCATCGAGACGGAGTTCGAAGGCACAAGGAACAGGGGCGACATGGAAGCGCTCCAAGGCGGTGCCCCGGGTCTCGACCTGGAAGACATCGGCCAGGGCCTCACGCTGATTGACGAACCAGGTAATGGGGCGGCGGGCGGGGAGTTCAGCCAGGAGCCGGGCCAGATCGCCCTCGATTTTCGGCAACGGAAAGAGGCTGCTGGTTTCCCGGCAGGTCCACCATCCGGCGGGCTGGCTTTTGAAAAGCGGCCCCTGCCCTGCGCCCTCCAGGCTGAGTTTGACCTGATCACCCTCGGCCTCCACGACCAGCGGCAGGCGCACGGGATCAGCCGCGATGCCGAGAGTCAAACCGCCACCGGAGGGTTTGCCAGCAATCACACGCGGGTGGTCGGCCAAGGTCGGCAGCAGATCTGCCAGGGCTTTCGCATTCAGGGACATCGGGGCGCTCTGAGCCTGAATCCCCTGCTCCGCCAGCCAGGCGGCGAACAGCGATTCCTCGGGCTCGCCCCCCGGATCAAATTTCACATAAGCTCCGAGCGGCTCGCGCGCCGTCCCTTGGAGCAGGGTTTCCGGCAAAAACAGGGTGTAGCGACCCGGAACGCGGCGGGGCTGGCGGACCTTGGGGGTGGCGGGTGGAGGCGGAGCTTGCGGAGAAGCCGTCAACGCGGCCCCAGGCGGACGATGCATGCCCTTGGGCCAGGCCTTTTGAGGGAGCGCAGCGGCTGGTTTGATGTGCATCAGCGCCACGGCCAGGGAGTGCTCGCAGATCATGCCGCGACGGGAGGCCGGACAGGTGCAGAGATTGTCCACATCGGTGCGGGTTTTGATGCGCAGACCGCAGGCGAACTTCATTTTGCCGCTGCCAGCGAGACCGCGCACGAGGGTTCCCTGCGCACTTTGCAGTTCCACAAGACCGGCATCCACCAGGCCACGCGCGGCCTTCATGGCCTGCCAGCCACCGATTTCTCCCAACCATTTCTCCGTGAATTCCATTTCTTTCTGGCGCGGGGCATGGTTCCCGTTCAATGTCGCCCGTCAAGGAACTTATGCGGATAGTCGCGATCACCAATCAAAAAGGCGGAGTGGGTAAAACAACCACCGCCATCAATCTGTCTGCATGTCTGGCACAAATGGGCGTGCGCTGTCTCCTGATCGACCTGGACTCTCAAGGCAATGCGACCAGCGGACTGGGTCTCGCGAAGGAAGAAGGCGGCAGCATTTACTCGGCCCTGGTGGAAGACACCGATCCGCATCTGGTGATCCGTAGCACCCGGCTGCCTAATTTGTCCATCATTCGCAGCCACCAGGAACTGGCCGGATGTGAGATTGAGCTGGCCCAGCGCGGCAATCACCTGACCCGTCTGAGGGAGGTCTTGGATCAATTGCGTCAGTCGAATCATTTTGACTATGCCTTTCTGGACTGCCCCCCCTCGCTGGGCGTGCTGATGACCTCATCCCTGGCAGCAGCGGATGAAATGCTGGTGCCGATCCAATGCGAATACTTTGGCCTCGAAGGTCTCTCCAGCATCGTCCAGATCGTGCAGCAAATTCGCGATTGCGGAGCCAACCCCAATCTGTTGCTTGAGGGTATCGTGATGACGATGTACGACCAACGGGCGAACTTAGCCAATCAGGTCGTCAATGATGTGAAGAATTACTTCGCCGAAGTCATTTACAACGCCATCATTCCACGCACTGTTCGGCTTGGTGAAGCCCCAAGCTTCGGCAAGTCCATCATCGAGTATGAGCCGACAGGACGAGGAGCCCAGGCCTATCGGGCACTTGCCGAGGAGTTCATGGCCAGACGCGCCGCCAAGTCATAGACTTGGAAAAGCTCTCCGCTTACTTTGATTGTTCTAACGAACAGTTAATAAAAAAATATCAGTATAACTAAATATTCAGTTGGCACTTATCGTATGGAGTCTATAATTCCCTCCAACTATTATGATCCGTCCAGCTACCCCGATCATGCACTTAGCAGAGCCAGCCGCTCGCCAAGGTTCCCGGACCTCGTCTGTGTCTGGTTTCGATTTCGCATTTGTTCTTACCGTTGCCTTCGTCATCGTCGGCAGTTGCTTCTTTATGCTTGAGATGGCAGCCGCCCGCAGTTCAGGACAAGAAAGCACTCTTTTGAAATTTTTAGCGGAGTCTGCTCTGTGGCTCTCAGCTCAAATTTCCATCATTGGCAAGTATGTACTGCTTTTCACAGCTAGCATCGTGAACTCCGCTTTGATTGTTCTTTTCGTTCAGAGTCTTCGGAAAACAGATCAACGGGTTAGCCGCATGTCCTTAGGGCTGCTGAATATTTCCAATCAAGTCGGCCATACTCGCAGCAAACGCGCTCAACAACGCCGTCAGGCCACAGCCATTCGTGAGTCGAGTCCCTTTTTGCTTTCCCCTGTTTTTCGCTGATTAGAATTCACCTCGAAACACACAGCGTGCGGTGGGAGTTTCGTAAATGACGATCTCGCACAACCCTGGTAGCTGAGGTGTTAACTTTTTCCAAAGCCAACCTGCCATGTTTTCGATGGTGGGATTTTCCAAACCTTCGATTTCATTGAGATAAGAGTGATCCATGCGATCCAGCAACGGCTTCATGGCCTTGGTGATTTCGGCATGATCATAGACCCATCCGATATGAGGGTCCACTTCCCCCTCAATGGCAATTTCCACCTTGAAACTATGTCCATGCATCTGCGTGCATTTGTGGCTTGCAGGGAGATTGGGCAGCGTTTGGGCGGCCTCGAAGCGGAAGTCTTTAATGATGCGGCAGCGCATGAGTTTGGTGGGGGAATGAGGCATTAACCCGCTTCTGGCCCGTGGTCAATTGGCGGGCTTCGCGACGGTCTCTTTAGGGGCCATGATGGTGACTCTCAGTCGGTGGATGATACCATCCCAAGGAGTGCTATTCGGAAAGTCTTTGGCACTGAGAAGCCCAAAACTGAGACCTGCACTCAATCCCTGGTTGGGTTGTTTGGGAAATCCATGAGGGAATGGAGTCATTGACAGCACTTCGCTGCGTCCGGGGACAGCCAATGACATCAGGCCATCGGCATCAATCATGGCTCTGACATTGCAGGGGCCACTCGTCAAACCATCACCAGTAATCGAAGTCACTTTGCCATCCACAAAAACACTGAGGGTGGGCTTTCCGCTTACCAGATGTAGCGCCCACCCCATTTGTTCTCCTCCCTGAGAAACAAGAGTGCTATCAGAGTCCACCCTTGGATTGTATTCGAAAGCCGAGTCGATGAATAGACCACGGCCTTCGATTTGTGGCGCCTCCTCAGCGGTCAATTCATCTCCAATCTGAAGCTTCAAATGCACACTGCCATCGTCACTCGGTGTCACACCGACCTCATTCGCAGAACGGGAGGCGCGCTTAAACTCCAGCGGGAAAAAGGCAGCTAGCTCTATCTTCACTCCCTCGTTAGCAATATCAGACGCCACATTGGTCCACTCATGAGGATCTGATTGATGGTCATAAAGTTCCTCGCTGCCATCGGCATAGCGTATGTAACGCCAGCGCTCATCGCGGGCAGCATAGCCGACGCGCTCCCCCCCTCCCATGGCAGTGATGGCAGGCTGGCGATTTTTTACTGTGGGATCACGCAAAATTGGCAACAAACTTTTACCATCGAGATGCTCGGGTTTGGAAACCTTCACTAAATCACAAAGCGTGGGATACAGATCAATCAGGGAGACCGGCTGGTCTGTGACGGTGTCTTCTTGGGTGATACCTGGAGCATAGATGGTTAGGGGGACTCGTGTCGTTTCCTCCCAAAGCTTGCCTTTGTGCCACATGTTCTTTTCGCCCAAATACCAGCCATGATCAGAAGTAAAGACCACCAGCGTATTTTTAGCGTTGGGACCCGCAGCCAGAGCATCCAGCACACGCCCTAACATCGCATCACAAAAAGCGATGTTGGCCAGATAAGCGCGCACGGCTTCCTTCCACTTTCCGTTTTTTGAGATCTCATCGTGATGACTCCCCAGCTTATCATGACCTTTGGCAAAAGCCGGGACGTCAGCCAAGTCATCCGCTTTGATCTCCGGGAGTTGAATGCTCTCCAATGGAAACATGTCGAAGTACTTCTGCGGCACATACCAAGGTGAATGTGGCCGATACAGTCCTAAGGATAGAAAGAAGGGTTTGCGCGCCTTACGCTTGAGAACATCAGTCGCCCAGGCAACGACAGCTCCATCATCCGTCAGCTCATCAGGCACATCAATCTGGCCCCAATCCCAATGCCAGATGTTCAGGCCATTGAAATTCTGACCCGTATGCACAGGCAGATCTGGGATTTGCACGCCAGGTTCCGGGAAACGCGTTTCCCAGGCGGCATCCAGTTCAAAACCACGACGTCCTCCATGCCAACCCGTGAGGCGGCCTTCAGGCCCACCATGATTCGCATGGAAAATCTTTCCGCCAGCCATCGTGGCGAAGCCCAGCGCCTTGAAATGCTCTGGCATCGTGGGCTTCCCTGCAACCTGTACACTACGCCGCCAGTCCTGTTCATTGCCAAAAACCCCGCTGGATGAGGGCAGCATGCCCGTCATCAAACTGGTACGCGAAGGATTACACAGAGCATAGTTGCAATGAGCGTTGGTAAATCGCATTCCCATCTTGGCCAGCCGATCCATGTTCGGCGTCAGTGCTTGTGGATGCCCGCCCATCCAGCCCACATAGTCCTTCAAATCATCCGCGATAATGAAAAGCACATTGGGCTTACCTGCGGCACTGCGAGTTTTGGCTTTGGGCGCAGCGTGAAGCACAAGCACACCGCAAAGAGTGATCAAAAAAACAAAGTGGCCGGAGGAAAGCATTACCCTTACTTGAGCATTCTCCAGCAGGCTTGCAACTCACTCTCAGGACAACACACGACGACCTTGCATTCTGATTTGTGCCATCCGCTGGCCATATCCATTCCTCAAAAATGTCTTTCTAATGAATTAAGCGTCAACACCTTACAAAAATAATATTTGGATTCAGTAAATATATTAAGTTAAATTCAATAACCGACTTGACCCAAATCGAATCATATTCGACAGCTTAATCAAGATGCTTGATGCTCAACGCCAGCGAGCCGCGATGTTGGGGGAGGATGTCTGCTTCACCCGGCGGATTCTCATGGCCCATTTAGTCTTGGGCATTTTGGTTGTGATTCTAATCGCCGCCCATGACCTTTTGTTCTGGGCTCTAGGTGTAGGTTCCTGGTATTTGCTCACCATCTTGCCGCTACATGGAATGATGTCATCGAACAGCCTCAGCCGTCATCTTTTGGGCTTTTTGTTTTTATTGTTCAGCAGTGGCGGTGTCTTTTTCCTGACACAAGTGGAACCGACTTTGCTTGCCAGTCAGAGTGCTCTGATTCATGCTGATTTCATGCCTTTCTGGCTAGGCGCGTTAAATCTTTTGTATGCGTTGGCCGGAGCCTGCTTGGTGATGCATCACAAGGTTAGAAAAGCGGTATCGATAGGCTTTTCACTCTGGTGATTGCGGCTTCGCAAACCAGGCCAGAAACTCGCGATTGCCATCCGTTCCTTGGATGGAGGACTCCGTCAAACCGCGCCAATCGAGTTCCGGGTGACTTTCGACAAAAGTCTGAATGCGCTGGCAAGCCTTGGCATGCAATTCAGGCTCACGGACAATCCCACCTTTGCCGACCTCTTCGCGACTCAATTCAAACTGAGGTTTGACCAAGACAAGAGCTTGCCCCCCTGGCTTCAAAACGGATAAAGCCCCAGGTAAAACAAGAGTCAGCGAGATGAAGGAAACGTCAGCGACGATGAAGTCCACCTGCTCAGGCACATCGGAAGGCTGAAGATGGCGGACATTGAAATTCTCGCGACAGATCACCCGCAGATCACTCCGCAGCTTCCAGACCATCTGATTGGTCCCCACATCAAAGGCATACACTTTGGTAACACCCCGTTGGAGCAGGCAATCTGTAAAACCTCCGGTCGATGCCCCCACATCCATGGCCACCCAGCCTTCGACGGAAATACCAAAGTGATCCAGAGCTCCCTCGAGTTTGAAGCCTCCTCGGCTGACAAAGCGGGGAGCTTCCTTCACTCTTAGAACAGCATCCTGCCGCACCAGCCAACCCGGCTTGGTGATGACCTCCTCACTCAGCAGGACTCCGCCAGCCATGATGAGTCTTTTAGCCTGTTCTCTTGAGGGGCAAAGCCCCCGCTGAACCAGGGCCAGATCAAGTCGAATCCGTGCCATCAGCGTGCCACGGGAGCGATGATTTCATCTCCGGGTTCGATGTTCACACCTGTCGGTATGGTTGTGAAATCCAGATCCGCGACGGCTTCCGCTTCCTCAATCGCATCCGTCACCGTGATCTTGCCCAAAATAGCATTGTCACGACGCACTTCAAACTTCTGCCCCTTGATCACGCCCTGCTTGGTCCCGATATCCAAGATGACAAACCCCTGATCTTTGACGACTAATTTCACCTTGCCGACGGGCTGCGCCGCCAAAACTTGCTTTTGCAGCGGTGTCAGGGTGTTGGTCGAGATTCCTTTGGATTCGGCTTCGATCACGGACTTAGGCACAGTCAGTCCACCGCCCGGCAAGGTGCCTGCACCGGCCATGATCTCCTCAGGCTCCACTTGAGGGGCAATGGTTCCCGGGGATGGCGGGGGCGTAATCGTGGCTGCTGGACTGGTCGGCAGGGGCACCAGGGAGCTTTGGTCAGGGCTGGCCGCACTTTCAGCAGACTGCTGTTTCTTCACAAAGGCCAATTCCTCCCGTGCTCCCCTTGCCGCCTGCTGCCCTTCCCAGGCCAGATAGCCGGTGATGCAGAGGAGGATGATCGTCATAGCCAGGGCAAAATGTGTCAGTCGCATGCCTTCATGTAAACGCGGATTGAGAAAACGGAAAAGCGAAATCCTCGCCCCTTGCACCGCGGGCCATGCGTTTCACTATAAGATGCACATGACGGATATCGCACTTTTCAGGTTGCCCGGCGGACGGGCGTGGATCGGCCAGGGACCTTTTCAAGCTTTTGCAGAGGCCCCAGCCGGGGGCGGGGTCTTTTATATCAATGACTTTGACCTCAGCGACCCGCTGCCGTGGAAGAAACCCGCTCATCTTTTGGAAGTGGCGTCCGAATCACTCGCCCAAAAGGTGGGCTGGAATGGTGCCACCCTGCCTCACATCCAATGGGCGAAACCGGCCACGGAGTGGTTCAAGATGGCCTTCCGGCGTATTCGCCGCGAGGTTTTGGCCAAGCGCTTGGAAAAAATGGTCCCCGTGCTGACAGAGCGGGGCACCATCACGGAAGGTGACCCCGTGCGACTGTTGGAACGTGTCATGTCCGCCCCTGCCAACACATGGGGCTATGGCTGGGTGCAATCCGGGCAGGGATATCTCGGTGCGACGCCGGAACTGCTCTTTCGTGTCCAGGGCACGAGTGTCGAAACCATGGCCCTGGCCGGCACCGCCAAGCCTGGGGATCAGGCGGCTTTTTTGACCGATGTGAAGGAAATCGAGGAACACGAAATTGTCGTGCGCTATCTGAGTGAACGTCTGGGCACTTTGGGTGAGGTGACACGTGAACCTCGCGGTCTGTGTCAGGCATCAAACCTGCTTCACTTTCAAACCAATCTCCGATTGACCTTGAAACACCCGATCGAACCTGGTGCCCTCGTGCGTGAAGTCCACCCGACTCCCGCCGTCGGTTGCCTGCCGCGTGAAGAACATTGGCTTAGCCGTCTGCGAGAATACCGCAGCCAGTTGAGCGTACCGGGATTCTTCGGTGCCCCCTTTGGATTCATCGAACCGGGCGAATCTCAGGCCTGCCACATGGTCGTGGCGATTCGCGGTCTAAGCTGGAAGGATAATGAGGCGCAACTTCCCTCCGGCTGCGGCATTGTAGGCGGCAGTGCCTTTGATCATGAATGGCGTGAGTTGCGCCTCAAACGTGAATCCGTGATGACCATGCTCGGGCTTTAAACACAGGCCCGTTATCCATGAATACCCATATCATCCGCTCACTCCTCACCGCTCTTGCCCGCATGGGCGTGTCTGAGGTCTGCGTGGCGGCAGGTGCGCGGAATGCCCCCATCATTGCCGCGCTGATCGAGAGCGAGGGGGTGAAACTCTGGAATTTCTTTGAGGAACGCAGCGCAGCCTTCTTCGCCATCGGGAGAATCCTGGCCGACCGCGCACCCGTGGCCGTTCTCACGACCTCGGGCACAGCCGCTGCAGAGCTTTTACCGGCGACCATTGAGGCCCATTATCAGGGGCTTCCACTCGTGTTGATCACAGCGGATCGTCCACGGCGTTATCGCGGCAGCGGTGCTCCGCAGGCTATCGAGCAAAAGGATCTCTTCGGGCCTTATGTTTCGGCTTGTCTGGATGTGGAGGTCGGTGTCAGCCTTTCCTGGCCGACTCGCATCGGCCCTCGTCCGCTACACATCAATATTTGCTTGGACGAGCCGCTGGCCACCAATCTCACCGGCATTGATTTCTTGGCGCATCACGGTCCCGCAGCACCGAAGCCCCCTGCCCTGCCCAGCTTCACCCTCATCAGCGAACCCACGGCCATCATGGCCTCTGGATTGACCCAAGCTGAAGCGCGTGAAGCCGCACCGATTTTGGCCAAGTTAGGCCTTCCCGTCATGGCGGAGGCCACCTCCAATCTTTGGGGCAAAAGCGCGGTGGAACCTCAACTGAATCCTCTGCTGCACATTGCCGCAGAATCTCAGCTCCAGGCCCTCAATGCCCGGCAGATCATCCGCCTTGGCGGCATCCCCACCGCCCGCTGGTGGCGGGATTTGGAAACCCGACCCGAAGTCTATGTCACCAACATCTCCAGACTGCCATTTTCGGGTTTGGCGCGCTCTGAGCATGTGCAGACGCTCCCCTGGTCATGCCTGGCTGAATTAGGTAAATACCAGCTTCTTCCCGCAACACTGGAAGGAAGTGCTCCTGACACACAGGCCAAGCTCAGTGACTATCCCTTGTCCGAACCAAGTTGGATACGGGAGCTCGCCATGCAGATCCCGGCAGGAGCTCATGTCTTCTTGGGAAACAGTCTGCCCATCCGAGAATTCAATCTCGGGGTCAGTTCCATTCAGCATGAGATTGAGTTCTTCGCCAATCGTGGAGCCAATGGCATCGACGGTCTGGTTTCCACTTGGCTGGGGACGAGCGCCATCGTCCGCGAGAGTTGGCTGATCATCGGGGATCTCAGCGTGATGTATGATCTGGCCGCACCCTGGGTCATGCCTCAATTGCCACAGGGGAATCGCCGCCTTGTTGTCATCAACAATGGCGGCGGCAAAATTTTTTCCCGTGTTCCCTCCCTCCGTGGCCTCTCGCGAGAGGCCCGACACATCATCGAAAACAGACATCGCGTAACCTTTGCCCCTTGGGCGCAGATGTGGGGCCTCGGCTACATGCAGATTACCCACCCGGATCAGTTTGAAGACCTGCCCGATGGCCCGCTCTTGATCGAGATCGTTCCTGACGCGGCACAGACGGATGCCTTTTACGCCAAGGCTTGATCAGATCCAACCACGCCACCAGTAAATCCAGTCTCCGATCCATTCATGGAACCAGGAGTCAAAGATGTCCAAGGTGCCACGGTCCGGCAGATGCAGCCAGCTATGCTCCCCGGCTTGATTGAAACGGCTCATGTAATGACAGGGCACAGGGACCACTTGCACTCCGGCCTTGGTAAAGGTGGCGACGGAGCGGGGCATGTGACTGGCAGAGGTCACCAGCAGCACTTTTTTCCAATCTCGATTTTTAACGAGTTCCGCCACCTTGAGCGCTTCATCACGAGTATGCGCACAGACGCCGAGGCTGACGACTTCAAAACTCAATTCAGGATACCGCGCCAGATAATCAAAGATGGCATCGGCTTCGGAAACGACCTCTCCCTGGTGCTTAAAACCTCCACCGCCCAGGACCAAGACAGGTGCCATGCCGGATACACTCATCGACAAGGCTGTCGCCAGCCGATCCGATCCGCGCACCATGTGCAACCCCGTCGGCTCCGTATAGGAAGGGTGTATTCCTCCCCCCAGGCATACGATAGCGTCGGCCCCTTCCACATCGGTCAAAGCAGGAAGGCCATAACGGCTTTCCAACCCTGCCATCAGCCATGAGGTGAATGAAGTGCACGTGATGAGGGAGAGAATCACCCACGCAAAAGTGGGCAGCGCCGCCCAGCGCCATAGACGCATCCACGCCATACGGACCACCCAGACAGTCAAAAGCACCCACACCAGTGTGAGTGGCTGAATCAGCACATAGAGCCAACGCAAAAGAGCTTCCATAAGGCTTACGCGGCTTTCTTTCCGGCCTCCCAGGCTGCGTCCATTTCCTCCAAGGTCGCTTCGCCCAGTTGTTTTCCTTGCGAGATCAAACTCTCCTCCACGGCATGAAATCGGCGAACAAACTTTTCGTTAGCCATCGCCAATGCGGCTTCAGACTCCACACCGAGCTTGCGCGCCAAATTGACCACACTGAAAAGCAAATCACCCAGTTCTTCCTCAATGGCGATCTTCTGTCCGCTTGCAACGGCTTCCTCAAGCTCGGCAGCCTCCTCACGAATCTTGCCAAAGACCGGTGTTACATCCGGCCAGTCAAAACCAACCCGTGCCGCCTTCTTTTGCAGCTTTTGCGCACGCATCAGCGCCGGCAGACCATTGCCCACACCATGCAGATGTCCCTCCTTCTGCGTCCCCTTCTCCTGACGTTTGATCGCATCCCACTGATTCAGCACCGCAGCGGAAGTTTCCGCACTCGTCTCACCAAACACATGCGGATGCCTGCGGATCAGCTTCTCCGTCAAACCCGTGGCCATCTGATCCAGATCAAAACCGCCGCTCCCTGCGGCGATCTCCGCATGCAAAATCGGTTGCAGCAGCAGATCCCCCAGCTCCTCACAGATCAACGCCGGATCACCGCCCCGGATCGCATCCACCACTTCATAAGCCTCCTCCAACACATGCGGGATCAGCGTCTCATGCGTCTGTTCCTGGTCCCAAGGACACCCCCCTGGCGCACGCAGGCGATGCACGACATAACGCAGACGGGTCATTGGATCGGGGTGATCGAGGCTCATACCGCACGGGATAACCGCAAAAGGGCCGGAGGAAACGTGAAAATGATTGATTCACTGCCCGACACGCCTACCTCATGCGTCGCAGCCCTCACCTGTCTCATAACATTCTCAAACAATACCCCTATGGCCTCCGAAGCAGTCCTCAACCTGAACGAATCCAACTTTCAAACGGAAATCTCCGCCAGCACGGTCCCTGTCATCGTGGACTTTTGGGCTGAATGGTGCGGCCCCTGCCGGATGCTGACACCGATCCTGGAACAACTGGCCACTGAAAAGGGAGCCGCCGTCAAGGTCGCCAAAGTCAATGTGGACGAAAACCCCAACCTGGCCGCCCAATACAACGTGCGCTCCATCCCCATGCTCGTGTTCATCAAGGACGGCGAAGTGAAAGACACCGTTGTCGGTGTGCAGTCCAAAGACGCCTTGTCTCGCAAGTTGGACGCTCTTGCCTAAATCAGGACAGAATCCAAGTAAACGAAAGGGGCCGGTCATCGCAAGATGATCGGCCCTTTTGCATGCCCCTCGTGGAGTGCCGACGCCCTCGTCGGCATCCTTCCCCACATCCCCCGCCCGGGCCAAGGCCCCTGCGAAATCAGTGAGCGCCCCGCCTCTCCTCGGCCTCCCCAGTCTCGGGAATGTTAGGCGAGTAGGATACTCGCGCTCCGTCCCTCCTGGAGCGCCGACGCCCCCGTTGGCATCCGGGCAAAAGTAGTCAATCATCAGTATTCAGCCTTCTGAAAACTGATCACTGCCCACTGATCACTGCTCCCCCTACCCTCACTCCGGTCGCGTGATCACCACCGTCCCGCTGCCCTT
>Ga0247836_1006747_pt1 | contig 12551 bp, 9 predicted proteins | sample LaCruzMarch2015__4_FD_187116 | JGI IMG/M metagenome (GOLD analysis project Ga0247836, IMG submission 187116) | Freshwater microbial communities from meromictic Lake La Cruz, Castile-La Mancha, Spain - LaCruzMarch2015_14m | ecosystem: Environmental > Aquatic > Freshwater > Lake | place: Spain...
AAATGGGGAATTTGCATTGGCTGTAGAAGATTATAATAAAATGATTCAATTAGAACCAAACGACACTTTAGCCTATGTTTTTAGGGCACTTGCTTATATTAACTTAAAAGATATTGCTGCTGCTCAAAAAGATTTAGATAAAGCATTTTCTTTAAATTCAAGTAATTCAGTTGCATATGAAGTTTTAGGATTGGAATTAATTGAGCTTGAAAAGTATTCAAAAGCAATAGATGCTTTCGACAAAGCTATCATGATTAACCCTCAATTTGCACTTGCTTATTTTAATAGAGGTGTTGCTAAAAAATTAAGTGGCAATTCTGATGAGGCTTTACTTGACTTCAATAAAGCTATAGAGTTAGATCAAAACTTTTCAACTGCTTATTTTAATAGGGCATTAGCGCATAAGAAATTGGGGAATCTTGAAAAATCGGTTGCTGACTATGATAAGGCGCTAAGCATTGATAAAGATTATTCTGAAGCATTGTTTTTTAGAGGATTAACAAAGAAAATGCTTGGAGATTATAATGGAGCTATAGAAGACTACACAAAATCAATAGATTTGAATCCTAACGATCCAGAAGCTTACAATAATAGAGCAAACATTAGAATGCTTTTCGGTGATTATAACACCGCAATTGATGATTATAATAGAGCAATTAGACTGAAAGAAGACTACGGAATTGCGCTTTATAATAGAGGAATTGCTAAAATTATGTCATTAAAACAAGGTTATGCATGTGATGATTTTAAGTTAAGTGCAAATACCGGATATGAACCTGCATTAAAAGCAATTAAAGATTTTTGTTTCCAACGATGAAATCAGCAATTACATTTATAATCTTCTTGTGTTCTTACTTTCACTCATTTTCGCAAACGAAGAAACTTTTATGGATTGGAAATAGTTATACCGCAGCAAATAATCTGCCTTTACTCACTTATAATTTGGCACTGAGCGGCGGAGATACTCTTATTTACGACTCCAATACTCCAGGAGGAATGACATTCAATGGACATTCAACAAACGCTACAACTCTTCAAAAAATCGGTTTAGGAGATTGGGACAATGTTATTCTTCAAGCTCAAAGTCAGGAACCTTCTTTTTCTCCAGGTCAAGTTGCTTCTCAAACTACTCCATTTGCTCGAAAGTTAGATTCTTTAATTCACGTTTCAAGTCCTTGTGCTGAAACTGTCTTTTATATGACATGGGGCAGAAAATTTGGAGATGATAGTAATTGTGCCAATTATCCACCAATTTGTACTTTTTCAGGAATGACAGATAGGTTGCGTTCTTCTTATAAGTTGATGGCTGATGAGAATGAAGCTTTGTTAGCTCCAGTAGGTATGGCATGGAAAAAATCTTGGGAAACAAATTCCTCAATAGATTTGTGGTCATCAGACAATTCTCACCCAAGTTTAGCCGGTTCGTATTTAGCAGCATGTGTATTTTACACAACTTTATTTAAGAAAACTCCTGTTGGTTTGGGTTACAGTGCTGGTTTATCAGGTGCCAATGCACTTTTTCTTCAGGAAATTGCTGCAACTGTTTATTTTGATTCGCTGGAAGTATGGAATGCTAATCGATTTAGACCAGTGGCAGACTTTAATTCAAGTTCTAACGGAACATTGTTTTCCTTTTCACAAAATTCACAAAATGCCATTGAATACGCTTGGGATTTTGGAGATGGAAATACAAGTAATGAAATAGAGCCAATTCACGATTATTCTGTTATTGAAGGTGAGTTTAATGTTCAATTAATTGTGAGTGATGGTTGTTTCTCTGATACAATAATAAAAACGGTGTTAATTAGCCCCTTAGCCATAAATAAGATATTAGAAAATGAAATAGAAATTTATCCTAACCCAACAGAAGGAATAATTAATATTAAATCGGAGGGTTTAATTGATATGCAATATTCTATTTTAGATTGTTTGGGAAGAATTGTAATTTTTAACAAACTCTTATTAACTAATTCAATAAATTGCTCATCATTAAAAAGTGGCATGTATTTTATTAAATTCGAAAATAAATACATAAATAATTTTATTCCATTTATAAAATTAAATTAAGTACGCAATTCGGCATTTAAATCTTTATTTAATGCTTTTATTAGTTTATTCATGATGCCTTCAATCTGAGCATCTGTCATTGTTTTTTCTTCATCAACTAAATTAAAAGAAACAGCATAAGATTTTTTACCTAGAGGTAATTTCTCGCCTTGGTATATATCAAATAGATTGATGTGCTGTAAGTAATGGCGCTCTGCGTTTTTTGCTGATTTAACAATGTCTTGAAATGATATTTGAGCATCAATCAATAAAGCTAAATCTCTTCTTATCGAGGGAAACTTGCTTACCTCTTTATAAATTAATTGGTAATTTTTAAAAAAGTCAAAAAGCATATCCCAATTTAACTCAGCAAGCCAAACAGAATTATTAATTTCTGCTATTTTATTAACTTTAGAATGCGTTAAACCAATAATTCCAAATGTTTTTTTGTTTACTTTTAATTGAATGCATTGAGTAAACAAACTATTTTCAATTTCTTCACAAATAATATTTAATGGATTTATTCCCATTAATTGCAATATACTATCAACAACTCCTTTAATTTGATAGAAATGAGAAGGTTTGTTAATTGTTTGCCAATTTTCCTGACTTGCATTTCCTGCACTTGCAATCGCTAAGATATTTGTTTCTATAAATTTATCTCCAGCTCTGCCGTATATTTTACCCCATTCGAATATTTGCAAATCATTTTGTTGCCTATTTATATTCCATGCAATTGTTTCGCATAAATTAAATACAAAACTCTGGCGCAATGTATTTAATTCTGTACTCAGCGGATTTAATATTTCTATTTTATTTAGCCCAATTTCTCCAATTAAATCATTTTTATTTCCAGCACCTAATGAATTATTTAATATTTCATTAAATCCAATGCTGCATAAATGATTACTTATTTGATTTTTAACTTTCCAAGCATCAGGTTTTATTGATGTTTGGCTTGAAGACCTTATTTGTTCAGGAATCGATATTTTATTATATCCATAAATTCGTAATATTTCTTCGGTAACATCCGCTTCACTTTTTACATCGACTTTAAAAGGGGGAATATTTAATAATACACCACTTTCGTTTTCGCTTTCAATTTTAATTCCCAATTTATTAAGAATTAATTTAGCGGTTTCATGTGGAATTTTTTCGCCAATTAATCTGTCCATTTTCCACCATTCGTAATTTATTTGTTGCCAGGAATTATTATTTCCAACCCAATCAAAAATTTCACCTTTTACTTTCCCTTCCGAAACTTCTGTAATAAGGTCTATTGCTCTTCTGATAGCGATTACTGGCATTTCAGGGTCTGTTCCTCTTTCAAATCTGAACGATGAATCGGTTTTTAAACCATGAAATTTAGATGATTTCCTCACTGCAACTGCATCAAATGTAGCTGATTCTAAAAATATAGATTTAGTTTCGTTTGAAACACCGCTATTTAATCCACCATAAACGCCCGCAATGCACATCGGTTCTTGTGCATCACAAATCATTAAATCAGCATCACTTAGCTTTCTTTTAATACCATCTAAAGTTGTAAATTCAGTATTTACTGGGCAATTTTTAACAATTATTTTATTTCCTTTTATTTTATTTAAATCAAAAGCATGCAGCGGTTGTCCTAATTCAAACATGATATAATTTGTAATATCCACAATATTATTTATTGGTTTTAATCCAATTGATAATAAATGTGTTTTTAGCCATTCAGGACTTTCTTTTACCATTATATTTTCTAAAACAACACCACTGTATCTTTTAACCTGTTCTTTGTTTTCAATGATAACTTCAATTGCCGCATTTCCTATTGGAGTATTATCTGAAATGTTTGGTAAAACAACATCAATATTTTGTTCATATAAAACTGCAGCTAAATCTCTCGCAACGCCATAGTGGGAAACTGCATCTGCACGATTTGGTGTAAGACCAATTTCGAAGATATTGTCAGAACTCACATTATATAATTCGGCAACTTCTTTACCTACAGCTTTTTCAGCGGGAAGAACAATAATGCCATCATGGCTTGTTCCAACTCCAATTTCATCAGCCGCACACAGCATTCCTTGAGACAGTTCTCCTCTTATTTTACTTTCTTTAATGGTAAATGATTCGCCAGTTATAGGATAAAGTGCAGTTCCAATTGTAGCTACAATCACTTTTTGACCTACAGCAACATTTGGAGCGCCGCATACAATTGATAGAAGTTCGTTATTCCCAATATTTACTTTGGTTAATTTTAATCTGTCCGCATTAGGATGTTGTTCACATGAAAGTACTTCCCCAACAACTAAACCTTTTAAGCCACCTTTTATTTTCTCAAATACTTCAACAGATTCAACTTCTAAGCCGCAGAAAGTTAGGTTTTTAGAAGTTTCATCAACGCTTGGAAGTGGATGAATAAATTGAGAAAGCCAATTGTAAGATATTTTCATGTGTTAAAATTAAAGGAGCAAATGTAAGTGTTAAATAAAATTGAAGCGAAGGCTGAATAGAAATTCTAACAAATAGAAAAAAGAAAAAACTACACTAGCAATTCCATTTGTAGTGCCGAAAGCAAGATTAACTCTGCTTAAATCAGTAGGTGAAACAATGCTGTGTTGATAAATTAATAGGGCAAGAAACACAAATGTTCCTGTAAAATAAATCCAAGAAAATTCACCATAAATTCCAGCTATTATTAGAAATAATGCTGTAAAAAAATGTAGAATAGAAGAAACCAATAAACCTCCTTTTTTTCCTAATTTAACTGGTATTGAATGTAGGTTCATTCCTTTATCAAATTCTTCATCTTGCAATGCATAAATTATATCGAATCCAGCCGTCCAAAATAATACAGCGAATGAAATAAATAATGGTAACCAATCGAAGTGAGAAGTTACAGCTAAATAAGCACCAATTGGGGCTAATGAAAGTCCTAAACCAAGAATTAAATGGCAAAGAAATGTGAATCTTTTTGTTAAACTGTAACCGAGAATTACCAGTAAAGCAACTGGTGATAAATAAAAACAAATGGAATTAATTGAAAATGCTGTAGCAACGAATAAAATACAATTAATACAAATAAAAATTAATGCTTCATTTTCTTTAATTATTCCTGCTGGTATCTCCCTTACAGCTGTTCTGGCATTTTTTGCATCGTAATTTTTATCAATATACCTGTTAAATGCCATCGCTGCACTTCGGGCAAATACCATACAAGCAATAATCTTTATCAATAAAAACCAGGAAGGGAATTTATGTATTTCTTTTATGCCCAGTAAAAATCCAATAATTGCGAACGGTAATGCGAATATTGTATGACTAAATTTAATAAGCGATAACCAATGATTTATTTTTAATGTACTTGATTTCATTTTTGGAAATTTTTTTCAAATAGCGTTCTGTTTAAAATGGAACGGCCTAATGTTATTTCATCGGCATAGGCCAATTCGTCACCAACAGCAACTCCTCTGGAGAGCGTGCTAATTTTGATGGGAAAATCAGATAATTTTCTAAACAGATAGAAATTTGTTGTATCGCCTTCCATGGTTGCGCTCAGGGCCATGATTACTTCTTTAACTTCTCCAGTGGAAACGCGCACTATCAGTTGGTCTATATTTAAATCCGAAGGACCAATTCCGTCCATAGGAGAAATGATTCCGCCTAGAACATGATATAAACCATGAAATTGCTGTGTATTTTCAATAGCGAGTACATCTCTTATGTCTTCTACAATGCAAATAACTGAGCGGTCTCTATTTTTATCGGCACAAATATTACAAACTAGTTGATCGGCAATGTTGCAGCATTCTGTACAGTATTTAATTTCGTTTCTAAGTCTGGTAAACGACTGTGAGAAATTTAACACTTCAGAAGGTTCTCTTTTCAACAAATGTAGTACAAGTCTTAGCGCTGTTTTTTTTCCAATTCCTGGTAATGAAGACATTTCATTTACAGCTTGTTCCAATAATGTTGATGGGTAATTGTTCATTAATGCAAAAGTAATAACTCTTTAGCGATTCAACTGCACTATATATTTGTTATCAACGTATTTTATTAAATTTATGAATCAAGTACTTCATCCATTCCTTCTTTTATCAGTAATTGGCATCTATTTTTTGCTTTTGATGCTTATTTCTTGGTGGAAAGGAAGAAATGCCGATACAGAAGGTTATTTCATTGGTAACAAATCTTCTCCCTGGTACATCATAGCTTTTGGAATGATTGGCGACTCGCTTTCGGGAGTAACTTTTGTTTCCGTGCCAGGTGAAGTAGGAGTGAAGCATTTTTTTTATTTGCAAATTGTTTTTGGGTATTTGGTTGGTTATTGGATAATTGCGCAAGTACTTTTACCGCTGTATTATAGGATGAATTTAACATCCATTTATGTATATTTAAAAGAAAGATTAGGGAATTCCGCGCAGGTTACTGGCTCTGTGTTTTTTCTTTTATCACGAAGTATTGGTGCAGCATTCAGGTTATATATTTCGGCAGGAGTTTTACAATTGTTTCTTTTTGGTCCTTTGGGCGTTCCATTTTGGGTTTCGGTGGCATTAATTATCATGCTCATTTTAGCCTATACATTAAAAGGTGGAATTAAAACTTTAATTTGGACTGATACTTTTCAATCTTTGTTTTTATTGGGAGGAGTAATTTTAACGTGTTTCTCCATTATTAATCAACTCGATTTAAGTTTTAGTGAAGCTGTTACAACCATTGTAAATAGCGAATATGCGCAAGTATTTAATTGGGATTTTAAATCGAAAGATAATTTCTTTAAGCAATTTATTTCAGGCATTTTCATCGCCATTGCAATGACTGGATTAGACCAAAACATGATGCAAAAGAATTTAAGTTGTAAAACATTACCCGAAGCACAAAAGAATATTAAATGGTTCAGTGTAATTGTGGTTTTTGTGAATGTGATTTTCGTTTCCTTAGGTGCATTAATTTATATTTATGCAAATAGCAAAGGAATAGAGATTCCTAAAAAGACAGATGCTTTATTGCCTTTATTAACTTTTAATTATTTAGGATTATTTGCAGCCGTTGTATTTATTCTTGGAATTATTGCAGCCACGTTTTCAAGCGCCGATTCGGTCCTTACAACACTTACTACATCTTTATATATTGATGTTTTGAAATTAGATTCCAGCACTAAAGTTTCCAATAAACAAAAAATAAATTACAGGCATTTTATTCATGCATTTTTTGCAGTGAGTTTATTTTTATTAATTATGTTATTTGAAATAATTAATGACCAATCTGTAATAAGTGGAATATTTGTAGCCGCTGGTTACACCTACGGGCCATTATTGGGACTTTTCGCCTTTGGAATTTACACCAAAAAACAGGTAATTAATAAATTAGTTCCAATTATTTGTATTCTTTCCCCAATTATTTGCTGGTTATTGAGCAGGTATTCCAAAGAATTATTTAATGGATATCAAATTGGTTTTGAATTATTAATAATGAATGGAGTGCTTACTTTTTTGGGTTTGATGTTGATTTCCAAGGAAAATAAGCACTCCGTTATTTAATTTATTTCTTCTTCAATTTATCCTTAAATACTTTTTGAAACTTTTCTACTTTGGGTTTGATTACCATGGTACAGTAGCCTTGTGAGCCATTTTGGTTGTAGTAGTTTTGGTGGTAATCTTCAGCTACATAGAATTTATTGTCAAATTCGGTTATTTCTGTAACAATTGGTTTGTCGAAAGCTCCAGCAGCATTTAATTCTGCTTTGTATTTTTCTGCAATTTGTTTTTGATTTTCATCTAAGTAATATATTGCAGAACGGTATTGTGTTCCTGCATCAGCACCTTGGCGGTTAAGCGTGGTAGGGTCGTGGGTTTTCCAGAAAACTTCTAATAGTTCATCATAAGTGATCACTGAGGGGTCGAAGATTATTCTAGCTGCCTCTGCGTGGCCCGTTGTACCCATGCAAACTTCTTTGTAGCTAGGATTTTTTATGGCGCCACCAGTATATCCAGAAGTTACTGAAATTACACCTTCTAATTCTTGAAATATGGCTTCTATGCACCAGAAACAGCCGGCAGCTAAAATTGCAGTATCAGTTTTTTGTGTTGGAGAAGGCGTAAGGTCCATAGATTGATTAGTGTTTGAATTAGTATTGCATGCTGGTAAAGTTCCGATCACCGAAAGCATTAACAAAATTGAAATTTGAACTGTTTTTTTCATAGTATAAGTTAATTAATATGAAAAGAACGTAATTGTTTAGAAATCGGATTTATTTAAGCAACATTAATTTCTAGTTAAGAGCAAAGCTACTTGTTTTTGAATTTGCCCGCACACCATTTAATATCAGACTAATTAGAAATTCAATACTACTTTCTATTTTAAGGTAATCTGGTTCCTTAAATATATCTGGATTGTTGTATAGAATCTCATCATGTTTAATTCCATCTGCTGAAATTATAATTAATTCAGCAATTTTTTTTGCCTGAGATTCAGGAATGTTATCGTCAATTGCTAAAATTTGTTTTTGGATGAATGCAATTTCTCTTAATAAAATGTCATTATACAATTGATGAAAGCCGGGTTGTATTTGCCTTAAGCTTTCAGCCGATAATTGGTGTAGACTCAACACTTTTTTGTAATAACCCAAGCGTTTCTTCATGTAAAATTGAATCTTCTCTTCTGGGGAAACTTTACTTTCCATTTCTGTTTGAAGTCCATCTACAATTTTGTCTGCTTCTTCTAAGACTACAGCTGTAAAAATCTCTTCTTTGTTCTTGAAGTAATAATACAATGAAGACTTATTTAACCCCATTCTTTTTCCAATATCATCAAGTGTAGTTTTGTCGTAGCCATATTGGGCAAAACAAAGTTTCGCAGCGCTAATAATTTGCAGTTTTTTAATATCTGATTTCATATTTTTTGGTAGTGACTGCAAAGTTAATTCAATATTTCAAACAAAAGGTTAAATGGTTTGAAAATAATTATTAACTATTTTATTAAGCTTAATCCCTCTAGAGCAGAGGCGTCATCAGGTCTGTTTAAAAGCGCTTTTGTAAGAAGGATTTTGGCTTCTCTCATTTTACCCATTTGTAAATAGCTCCAGCCCAACATGTGGTTTCCGTCATAGTCGAATGGATAAAGATTAACTACGCGTTCAAAATATTTTTGCGCCGTAGGGTAATCTTTTCTACTGTAATAAATCATTCCTAGTCGAAAGTTAGCAGTTGAATTCTGCGCATCAAATTCTAGAATTTTTTTGTATTGGGCGATTACCTGTTCCCAATTTCCTAATGCTGCCGTTGGATATACATAACCTAATCTCGCTTCCACTGAATATTGTTTCAAAGAGATGGCATTTTGATAGTATGTCATACTTTGAGAAAATTGTCCAGCTTCGTAGCATAACCAAGCTAATCTTATATTAATTTCATAAGAATCTTCTTTATAGATATCTTTAAGAATGGCAATGGCTTTTGTAAATTCTGATTTTGATTCTAAAGAATAACTTTGTTTGAAAGTTGCAATTTCTTTATCATCATTTTGAGCTGCTATAATTCCGCTGAAAAATATCATTAGTATTAAAGGTAATTTTTGAAAAGTCTTCATATTGCTTATTTATTTATTACTTTATTTTCTGTTTGATAAACTTCTATACGGCATGCTACAATTTTTTTATTATTCATTTTTGCAGTAAACTCATTTATTTGTCCGTTTAAAAGCATAATTTCAAATGATTTTCTATTTTGTTGTGCTCCAAAAATACTTGTAATTACATTAGACCTAAGTCTAATTAATTTAGGATTAAACTGGGAATCAATTTCTGTGTATTCTAATTGATAATTCACTTTTAAAAATTGAAAGAAAGGAGCCAAAAAATCTTGTAATATTCTTATTGGTCCTGTTTTTAAAGTATGAATAGGTAATTGATCTTTTAAAATAATATCTGGATAGAAACCTAGTAATACTTGGTATGCAGCTAAATAGAACTGATATAATAAAGATTTTCTATTGCCATGAAAACTCAAGAAATAAAACATGGTACCATTGTTTAATAAATAAGCGTAAGCACCAGTTGAATGGCAATAAATATAGGACTGATTATAAATATTAACTTTAATTTCCCATTTTGTAGTATATTTTTTCTTTCCTTCAACAACATTAAATTCAAGCAATTGACCCGGAATAAAGCCAAATGCTTCCTTTAATAAAGGATTAATTTCAATATTTTGAATGGTATCTTTTTCTTTTGGAGATTCAAAGCAAATTAATTTTTGAAAATTATTATCTTGTTTTAAATAATAACTAATTGGCCATAAAATGGTTGCCGACCCAACATAAGGAGTGGTTTGTAATTGAAAATGAATATGCGGTTGAGGTGACCTTCCTGAGTTTCCTAACAAAGCAATTATATCACCTTTTTTAACATAATCACCTAAAGAAACCCTAAAAGAACCCTGTAGCAAGTGGCTAATTTGAGAATAAAGAAATTCTCCATGCTTAATCACAATGCTATTTCCCCAGTTATTTTCGAGATTCACACTTCCAGGTTGATTTTCGTCAACATTAGCATGCAAATCAACAACGAGTCCATCAGCAGGAGCAAGCACTGGTTTTTGCCATGAATAATAATCTTTGAGTTCCAGACCACTATTTTGAAAGTTATTGCCTTCTTCATCCAGTACTTCAAAATCTAAAGCATGCCGCCAATCGCCTCTGTGTGTGTGTTTTCCGTCATTGCCTTGTGTAACTGTCCATTTTCCAAAAAAAGGCAGTTGCATTAAAAGTAATGTAGATTTTTTAAACCTCTCTAAACCGCTTGAAAATGAATAGAGATTAACTTCTGGAGAATAATGTTGAATACTAGTAAGAAACAAATGCCTTGGCCAAATTCTAAGTTTCAATAAGTAAATAATTGATACCACAATTAAGTTAAAAGGCATTGAATAAAGTGGTAATTGAACAACTTGCAAAGCAACGCCTATTGAGCTATTTAAAATGGCAATTATTGGAGAAATTAATAATACCAGCAAAACAGACCAAATTGAAGGGATGAGGAAAAATCCTCCAAGTGCAATTGAGCTAAGAATAAAATTGAATCCTATAAAACTATAAGTTAGTTCTGTTAAATTGCCTCCTACAAACGAGTAGAAAAAGTATCCAATATAAAACCCAAGAAGCGATAAGATAAAAGCTATCCTCGAATAAAGCAATAAGGCAATTGCAGCGATTACTCCGACAATGAGGTTGTATTGAAAAAAGATGGCTCCAAGAGATCTAAAGTAAACACCCAATTCCAATGGTAAAGGATAGTTTTCTATCTTCATTATCCAGTCAACTAATTCTTGACCGCCAATAGCATATAAGTCATTATAAGTGTAAATACCTCTTTCACTTAATTCTAGTGCATTGTAAGAACGAGTGGCCAGTAATAGCAACCATATTGTTATTATAAAAGGAAAACTGAGAAAAGGTAGTCCTTTAATGGCAAAGGAACCACTCATCCAAACCGTAATCAGCAAACAGAGCAGTGCTCCAAAGCACAATACTACTAAGAAAGGAATATTGAATTTGAAATAAACACCTAAACACAATCCAACAGAAAGACTATTAAAGCTATAAATTCCTGTTTTAATTGATTCGTAATGTAAACCTATAATTTTAGCTGCAAGTAAACTAACAACAACAGCAATTAAACCACTTAAACCAGCGTAGAAATCGAAAAAAGTGAGCACCAGCAGCAATATTGCCAGTGCTTTTTTTTGTGAAAAAAATACTTGTGCGTAACTACTTAGAACACTTTCTGAGAATTCTCTAAAAGTAAGCATCCATTTATGTGAAACGCTTTTTTCCATGAAAGATTAAAGCTTGAATTTTTTTAGATGTTCGGGCATTACTTCCATTTTATTCAAATCATCCACAGTTTCACGATTTCTAATTATATGTGTTTTACCTTCAGTATCAATTAAAACCACATTAGGTCTCATTGCAATAAATTGCATCCATTGTGTCATGTTATAAGCTCCTACAGTATGTATCACAGCGTGGTCACCTTTTTTAAGCGGTGGTAAAGTTACACTTTCACGAACGATATCTATGTTCATACAAAGTGGGCCATAAATCACAGCATTTTCAGTATGATTTCCTGATTCTTCCACAGGAGAAATACGATGGTCGTACCAAAAAGATGTAAATAAAAGATTCACACCCATATCCATAACTATAGCACGTCTTCCATCACTCAGCCTTTTATTTGCGATTACAGAACCTGCAAGAAAGCCAGCTTCATCTATCAATGCTCTCCCACTTTCTAAAATAAGCATTGGAAGATTTTCCTTGGTAAAACCAGCATTTAATAAGGTCCCGCAAATAGCATCTGCATAATCATCGAAAGTTGGAATGGTGTCGGAGCCTGGAAGGAATGAACCTTTCAGCGTGTTTTTAGAAGCGAATCCTCCACCTAAATCGATGTATTCTATATTTTGTTTGAATTTTAATTTGACTCCAAGCGCCAAATCTGCCAATTTATTAGCAGCAAC
>Ga0247836_1006758_pt1 | contig 12537 bp, 7 predicted proteins | sample LaCruzMarch2015__4_FD_187116 | JGI IMG/M metagenome (GOLD analysis project Ga0247836, IMG submission 187116) | Freshwater microbial communities from meromictic Lake La Cruz, Castile-La Mancha, Spain - LaCruzMarch2015_14m | ecosystem: Environmental > Aquatic > Freshwater > Lake | place: Spain...
AAAGGACTACTATTCGCTGTTCGCGTTCTTCGACGACATCGACGAGGCGGGGCTCTACTCCTACTTCACGCCGTCGGTGCCGACGCCGAAGTCGCGGATCCTCGACGGCGCCACGGTGGCCGCGTTGGCCGAGGCCGACGAAACGTGCGGCGAGAAGGCGGCCGAGTTGGCTGATCGCGAGGCGGCCGTGCGGAAGGGCGTGGCTGAGTGGATCGCCGGCACGATCGCGATGCCCGAACGTCTCGCCGGGGAGCCGGCGGGCACGATTCCCGGAGAGATCGTTCGCTACGCGTTCGACGAACGTACCGACAAGGGCGTGTTCGCCGATGCGCTCGGGTCGAAAAATACGGCCACGTCGCCGGCCGAAAACGTGCTCGTCGAGGGCCGGCTCGGCCAGGCGATCAAGCTCACTGGCGACCATCCGGTGCAGACCCCGGTGGGCAACTTCCGTCGCAGCCATCCGTTTACGGTGTCGCTCTGGATGCACGCCCCGACGGCATACGAGCGGGCCGTGGTGTTTCACCGTTCGCAGGCCTGGACCGACGCCGCGAGCCGGGGCTACGAACTGCTCATCGCCGACGGCCATCTCCGCTGGTCGCTGATCCACTTCTGGCCGGGGGATGCGGCGAGCGTGCGGGCCGCCGAGCCGCTGCCCGTGGGGGAATGGGTGCACGTGGCTGTGTCGAGCGACGGCTCCGGCCGGGCGAGCGGGCTGAATATCTTCGTGAACGGTCACCCTGTCGCCACCGAGGTCGTGCGCGACAGCCTCACTCGGGAGATCACCGGCGGCGGCGGCGACCACATCCGAATCGGCGAACGGATGCGCGATCACGGCCTCAAGGACGGTCTGGTCGATGACTTCCGGGTGTTCGATCGGGTACTTTCGCCACTGGAGATCCGCGATACGTTCTCGCCGGGGGCTATTCGTGCGGCAATCGACGCCAAGGCGTCGGCCGAGTTGCTCGGTGACTATCTCGCCGTCTTCGACGAAACCGCCGCGCGGGGGCGTCAGGCCTTGGAAGAGGCGCGGCGCGGCCGCGACGACCTCGCCGAACGGCCGCCGGAGATCATGGTGATGCAGGATGCTCCGCAGCCGAAGATGGCCTACGTGCTCGAGCGTGGCGATTACGACAAGCGCGGCGCGGCCGTCGAGCCCGATACGCCGGCGTCGTTGCCCCCCTTCCCCGCCGATCAGCCGAAGAACCGGCTCGGCCTCGCCCGCTGGCTCGTGGATCCCGACCACCCACTGCTCGCACGGGTGACGGTGAACCGCCTCTGGCAGTCGCTCTTCGGCCTCGGCCTCGTGCAGAGCCCGGAGGATCTCGGGAGCCAATCGACACGCCCTGAATATCCCGAGGTGCTCGATCTGCTGTCGTGGAGGTTTTCCCATCCAGTGGCCGAGGGGGGGCTCGGCTGGGACATGAAGCAGCTCGTGAAGACGATCATGCTCTCGCAGACCTACCGGCAGCGGAGCATCGCCGACCCCAAGACCATGGCCGACGATCCGCTCAACGTGTGGCTCGCCCGCGGGCCGCGGCACCGGCTGCCCGCCGAGATGATCCGCGACGGGGCGCTCGCCGCCTGCGGGCTGCTCGTGGAGAAAGTGGGCGGCCCGCCGGTCAAGACCTACGACATGCCGGAGTCGTTCAAGCCTGAGAAGGCCGACACGGGCTCGGCTCTCTACCGCCGGAGCCTCTACACGTTTTGGCGACGGACAGGCCCGGGGCCGATGCTCGAGAGCTTCGACGTGCCGAAGCGGGTGGTCTGCGTGGCCAAGCGCGACACCACGAACACGCCGCTGCATGCCTTCGTGCTCATGAACGGGCCGCAGTTCGTGGAGGCGGCCCGCGTGCTCGCCGAGCGGCTGCTCGTTGAGTATGACGGCCAGGCCGATCGTGCGCTCGACCGGGCATTTCATCTGCTCACCAGCCGCCAGCCGGACGATGAACAGAAACAGATCGTGCGGCGGATGCATGCGGCCCAGCGCGAGTGGTACGCCGGCCATCCGGACGATGCGGCAAAGCTCGTGGCGATCGGCGACCGCAAGCGCGACGAGTCGCTGCCGGTGATCGACGTGGCAGCGCTCGCCAGCGTGATCAACGCCTTGATGAACTACGACGAAAGCGTGGTGAAGCGATGAACTGCTCTCCGATGAACAGGCGCGAGTTGCTCGGATCGTTCGGCATGGGGTTCGGCGGCATCGCGCTGGCCGAGATGCTCGGCCGCTCGGCGACGGCGGCGGAAGGAGCCGGTGGCGTGCTCGGCGGGTTTCACTTCCCGCCCAAGGCGAAGCGGGTGATCTATCTGTTTCAGTCGGGCGGGCCGTCGCAGCTCGATCTCTTCGACCACAAGCCATATCTCGTCGAGAAGACCGGCGAGCAACTGCCGGAGAGCGTGCGCGGCGGCCAGCGGCTCACGGGGATGTCAGGGAATCAGAGCTCGATTCCGCTCGTGGGCTCACCGTTCGCGTTCAAGCAGCACGGCGACAGCGGCGCCTGGGTGTCGGAACTGCTCCCCTGGACGGCGCAGGTCGCCGACCGGCTGTGCTTCGTGCGCACGATGTACACCGAGAGCATCAATCACGGCCCCGGCGTGACGTTCATGCAGAGCGGCAATCAGATCCCCGGCCGGCCAAGCATCGGCGCCTGGCTTGACTACGGTCTCGGCAACGAGCACGAAGACCTCCCCTCGTTCGTCGTCCTGATCACGAAGAACAAGGGCGGCCAGCCGCTCATGAGCCACCTCTGGGGCGCCGGATTTCTGCCGACGAAGCACCAGGCCGTGCGGTTCCGCTCAGGAGCGGATCCCGTGCTCTACGTCAACAACCCGCCGGGCGTGTCGCCCGAGAGCCGGCGGCAGGTGCTTGATGGCCTGCGGCAGCTCCACGAGCACCAGTTTGCCGGCACGCCCGACGCCGAGATCACGGCCCGGATCGCCAACTACGAAATGGCCTTCCGGATGCAGGCCAGCGTGCCCGACGTGACGAACTTCGCCGACGAGCCACAAAGCGTGCTCGATCTCTACGGCCCCGACGCCAAGGACCCCGGCACGTTCGCGGCCAACTGCCTGCTCGCCCGCCGGCTGGCGGAACGCGGCGTGCGGTTCATCCAGCTCTACCATCAGGATTGGGACCACCACGGCGGCCTCAAGGGAGGCATCGCCAGCGAGGCGAAGCAGACCGACCAGCCCGCCGCGGCGCTCGTGCAAGACTTGGCCCAGCGAGGCATGCTCGAAGACACGCTCGTGGTGTGGGGCGGCGAATTCGGCCGCACGAACTACTGCCAGGGGCTCTACAAGCCGGGGCAGGACTTCGGCCGCGATCACCATCCGCGCTGCTTCACGATCTGGATGGCTGGCGGCGGCATCAAGCCCGGCACGACCTACGGCGAGACCGACGACTACGGCTACAACATCGTGAAGGACGGCGTGCACGTGCACGATTTCCACGCCACGATGCTGCACCTCCTGGGCATCGACCACGAACGGCTGACCTATAAATTTCAAGGCCGCCGGTATCGGTTGACCGACGTCCACGGGAAAGTGGTCAAAGGCATCCTCGCCTGACCCGTAGGATAGGCTTCAGCCTGTCCTACGCTCCAGGACGTAGACCGCGATCGCGGCAGTCATCAGGCACGCCGCGCCGATGCGGCGCACGAGCGTGGCCCGGTCCACCTGCTGCTCGAGTTCGTGCCAGCCAAGATGGGCGAGCACGGCACCGATCACGACCGACATGATGCCCCGGGTCGACTGCACGACGTTGCCGAACACGGCCCCCACGAGTGCGAAGCAGGCGTAGAGCGACGCCATCGCCAGGAGCCACGTACAGGCATAGACCACCGGCATTCGCCATGCGGGCCACGCCATTCCTGCCGCTGGGCGGCGGCACCACCCCGCGAGCACGATCGGCCCGCAGGCGAGGCCGCAGGCAACATAGTTCAGCAGCATCCCTACGACGGCGGCGAATAGCCTGCCGGATGGGCCCGCGTTCGATGCGTGGAGGGCGTCGATAAGCCGCACGATAAAGAGATCGGAGAGCGCGAAGCACAGGCAGACGACGAGCACGCGGCCGAGCGCCGCCCTGGGCAGGCCTCCGGCGGTGCCTTGCAGCAGCGCCGTCGCCGCGACCGAGAGGCCGACGGCAAGCCACTGCGTCGCCGATAGGGGCTCGCGAAGGAAGATCGCGACGATGAGCGCGAGGATGAACACCTTCAGCCCGAGAAACGGCGTCAGCCGCGACGCTTCGAGTGTCCGGAGCAGGCCGAAGATGATGATGTTGCCGAGCAGATAGAACCCTGCCGCCCCAACGAGTGGCCCGATGAACCGGGCGAGTGGCGGCAACGCCAACGGCTGCAAAAGGATGATGCCTGCCGTCGCCACGACGCCCATGACGACGTGCGACCGGACGAGCAGCCCGAGCGCCGCCCCCTGCCTGGCTTCAGCCGGGTGCCCGAGCGCATGGTGCCGCGAGAGTAGGTACGAAAGCGACATGCAGGCGCCGGAGAACAGGCCGGCGGCGATGCCCAGCCAGGTGCTTACGGCGGCGAGGCTGGCGGTCATGAGGCGGGGTGGTCGGGCGGCGCTGTCGCGGAGTGGCTGCGGCGGAGAGAGTCTTTGAGGCTGATGAAGTCGGAGAGCAGAAAGATCACCGTGAAAAAGGCGAGCGTCACCTCCAAAAGCGTTACCAGCTTCGCGGGAATCGACTGTGGCGTGATATCGCCGAATCCGAAGAACGTGAAGTTCAGTACGCTGTAGAAGAAACAATCGAACAGGATCCGCGGCTCGCCGAGGCCTGGCGCAAACCCGCTCAGGCTCCCCTCCGCTGCCGCCTCGAGTAGGAAGAAATCGAGCGCGAACGACATCGTGATCTGGGCCATGTTCACGCCCATCAGGCCGAGAAACCGGTGGTAGGGAATCTCGTGGGCGGTCGCCAGCAGGATGTGCTGGAGGTTCTCGGCGAAGAAGAACGCCGTCTTGGCAAGTGCGATTCCGACCACGAGCCACCCCACGGCGGTCGGAGAAATGACGCCAGCCCGCCAGATCTCGTGCACGATTCCCGCCACGGCCAGGATCGCGACCGTCTCTACGGCCTGGCGGGTGAACTGACTGGGAGGCGGACGGAACATCAGCGGAGCATCCTGTGCGGCAGGTCGAGAATACCCGCAGCCCGCACGATCAGCACAGCCGGCATATCCGCTCCCTTTGGAAGGTGCTTCGCTGCGAGGCGTCCCGGCCCCGGCCGCCGCCCACGGAATCGGCCTGTAGAGTTCAGGAGGAAAGGATTCCCCCATGGCCTCGATCGATCGCTCGTTTGAATCGTCGTTTCCCCACGGCCGCTTCGGAGCCGCCAAGGGCCGGCCGCCCGCGCTTGAGCCGACGCTCGGAACGGACGCGCCTCGTGACAGGCTGCGCGATCTGACCGCGCTCGCACTGCTTGCCGGCGTTCTCTTTCTCATCGCGTCGCTGGCCACCTACCATCCGGCCGATCCGCCGGGTGCACGGGCCTTCCCACCGCATGCGCGGGCCGTCAACGCCTGCGGCTTCATCGGCTCCGCCACGGCCGGCATGCTCTATGAGTGGCTCGGCCTCGGCGCGTGGTTCGTCACCGCTCTGCTTGTCGGACTCGATGTCGCCCTCTTGCGCCGCCGCGACTTGGCCGATCTTCCCCTCAAAACGTTCGGCGCCGTGCTCGCGACGGGCGGGGTATGCACGCTGCTCGCGATGTTCCTGCCGGCCGGGGTCGCGCGGCCGCTGTGGGGGCCCGGCGGCTCCGCGGGGGCCCTTGGCACCGTACTCGCGCAGAGCTATCTGGCCACAGCCGGCGCTGCGATCGTGGCTGCCGGCGTCACTGCAGCCGGTCTGTTTCTCGCCTGCGATGCCTTGCTCGTGCAACTCGGAGGCGCGTGCCTGGCTGCCGTCATGCAGCTGACCGCCTTGATCGGAACGGGTGCGGGCGCTGTCCGCGCCCGCCTCGCGACGCGCCCGGCAGCCGATGCGCTCGGTGCTGACAGCGACGACCACGATCCGTTCACCGCCCGCCTGCGTGGCGCCTCGCGTGTAGCGCTCCGCGATGCCGAAGACGACGAGGATGCCGATGAGGATGGCCCCACGATCAAGGTCCGTCGCCGAGAGGTCGAACCCGTAGAGGACGACGACTCGTCGTTCGACGCCGATGTGGAAGCCGTCGATGCCGAGGACTCCGACGGTGCGGAAGCGTCGGCCGACGACGACGCTCCGGCCGAACGTGCCGTGCCCATCCGCTCACTGGCCAATCGCCGCAAGCCCGCCCCCGTGCTCGAACTGGCACCCGATCCCGCGGCTGAGTACGAATTGCCATCGATCGACCTGCTGCTCCCCGCGGAGCAGCTCCAGCTGGAGGCCCAGGAGCAGGAAGTGCGCGAGCGGGCCAAGGTGCTCGAGAAGACGTTCGCCGACTTCGGCTTCAAGGTGCGCGTGGTCGAGGTCGAGACCGGCCCGGTCATTTCGCAATACGAGATCGAGCTCGAGGCGGGCCTGCGGCTGGCGAAGATCGCCAACCTGGCCGACGACATTGCGATTGCCCTCCGCGTGCCGAGCGTGCGGATCGTGGCCCCGATCCCCGGCAAAAACTCCGTGGGCATCGAAGTGCCCAACACCGACCGGCAGATGGTGCGCCTCCGCGAGGTGATCGAGGAGACGCAGGCCAAGAGCCGCACGATGAAGATCCCGATCTTCCTCGGGAAAGACGTGGCCGGCAATCCGATGGTCGTCGACATGGCAAGCATGCCCCACCTCTTGATCGCGGGCCGCACCGGCACCGGCAAGAGCGTGTGCTTGAATTCGCTGATCGTCTCGATGCTCATGACGCGCCGGCCCGACGAGGTGCGGATGCTGATGATCGACCCGAAGATGGTCGAGCTCACGCCCTACAAGTCGCTGCCACACCTCATGCATCCGGTGGTCACCGACATGCGGAAGGCCGAGGCGATTCTCGCCTGGGCTGTGGAGAAGATGGAGGAGCGGTATGCCCTCCTCGCGAAGGTGGGCGTGCGGCATCTCTCGCAATTCAACGCCCTGGGCCGCGACACGATCCTCGAGCGGATGAAGCCCGAGAGCGAGGAGGAGGCCGCCGCCATCCCGACCACGATGCCCTACATCGTGATCATCGCCGACGAGATCGCCGACATGATGATGACGGCGGGCAAGGAGATCGAGCAGCACATCATCCGTCTCGCCCAGAAGAGCCGGGCGGTGGGCATCCACCTCGTGCTCGCCACGCAGAAGCCGACGGTCGACGTGATCACCGGCCTCATCAAGAGCAACCTGCCGGCGCGGATCGCCTTCCAGGTGGCCAGCCGCACCGACAGCCGCGTGGTGCTCGACGAAATGGGTGCGGAACGGCTCCTCGGCAACGGCGACATGCTCTTCCTCTCGCCGGGCACGAGCCAGATCCTGCGCGGACAGGGCACGTATCTGTCCGACGACGAGATCGGCCGCGTGATGGCAGCCGTCGGCACCGACAAGCCGCAGTATGCGGAGGAACTCGTCAATCTCCAGCCCGCGTTGTCGGGCGATGCGGCCAAGGGCGGCCCCAGCCCGAAGGACAAGGACGACCTCTACGAAGCGGCCGTCGAGGTGGTAATCCGCGAAGGCCGCGGCAGCGTGTCGTTGCTCCAGCGGGCGCTCGGCGTGGGCTACGGCCGCGGGGCCCGGCTCATCGACTTCATGGCCGAGGACGGCGTCGTGGGCCAATACGCTGGCTCACAGGCCCGCGAGGTCCTGCTCACCATGGAGCAGTGGGCCGAGCGCAGCGGCACGCAGCCCGTGCCGGCTGACCCGGCCCCCCGCGGCAAGCTCAAGATTCAGCCGCACGCAGGCCCGGCCGTCATCGACGAGGATGAGGAGGCCGACCCCGAGGAAGCCTTCGAGGACGACCTCGATGAAGACGAGCTGACCGACGAGGACGACGACGGCGATGAATACGCCGACGACGAGGCTGACGACGACTCCGACCTGTAGGTGCAGACTGGCAGCCTGCACCGAGCGCTCTGCCGCAGAACGGGCCCGAAATCCCTGCGATTTTCAGACCTGGCAGGTTCCGACTACGCTAGCGGCATGCGCACGATCGAAATCTACGACACCACGCTCCGCGACGGCAGCCAGGGGGAAGGGGTCAACTTTTCCCTGGAAGACAAGCTGGCGATCACGAAACGGCTCGACGAGGCGGGCGTCGACTTCATCGAGGGAGGCTATCCGCTCTCGAACCCCAAAGATGCGCAGTATTTTGAGCGGGTGCGCGGACTGAACCTCCGGCACTCGCGGGTGTGTGCGTTTGGCATGACCCGCCGCCGCGGCATGACGGCCGCCGCCGATCCGGGCATGACGGCCCTGCTCGACGCCGGCACGCCCGTCGTGACGATCGTGGGCAAGACGTCGGCCTTTCACGTCAGCGAGGTGCTGGGCGTCTCGCGCGAGGAAAACCTCGCCATGATCGCCGACACGGTGGGCTACCTCACCCAGGCCGGCCGCGAGGTGTTCTACGACGCCGAGCACTTCTTCGATGGCTGGAAGCTGGATGCCGACTATTCCGCGCAGACGATTGTGGCCGCCGCCCGGGCGGGAGCCACGCGGATCGTGTGCTGCGACACCAACGGCGGCACCCTGCCCGACGAAATCACCCGTATTCTCGCCGAAGCGGCTGCGGCGCTCAAAGCTGCTGGCAGCGAGCGTCATCTGGCCATCCACTGCCACAACGACTGCGACCTCGCCGTGGCAAACTCGCTCGCCGCCGTCGCTGCAGGTGCGGTGCAGGTGCAGGGCACGATCAACGGGATCGGCGAGCGGTGCGGCAACGCCGATCTGATCTCGGTGGTGGCCAACCTCGCCCTGAAGTTGCCCGGGTACGGTGTGCTCGGGGCCAACGGCGGGGCGCACCTCACCGAGCTCTCGCGCTTCGTCTACGAGACGGCCAACATGAGCTATCGCCCGGGCCAGCCGTTCGTCGGTTCGAGCGCGTTCGCCCACAAGGGCGGCATGCACGTCCACGCCGTGGCCAAGGCGACCGAGTCGTACGAGCACATCGCTCCCGAGGCGGTGGGCAACTCGCGACGGATCCTCGTGAGCGAGCTCTCGGGCCGCTCGAACATCGCGGCCCTTGTGACGCGGGCCGACGTGAAGAACGACCGCGCCCTGCTCGACACTGTTTTGGCAGAGGTCTGCCGGCTCGAGAACGAGGGCTGGCAATTCGAGGCGGCCGGGGCGTCGTTTGACCTGCTCGTCGATCGCATCGCGGGCACATTCACGCCGGCGTTCGTTCGCGACAGCTACAACGTGGATGTCGAGAGCCGCGGTGAGGGGGATGTCCGCACGCTCGCGACCGTCAAGCTCCACGTGGCCGGCGGACTGCGGCACGAAGTCGCCGAAGGCGACGGCCCCGTGAACGCACTCGACGCGGCCCTGCGCAAGGCGCTGGCCGCCACCTATCCGGCCGTCGAGCGGATGCACCTGCTCGACTACAAGGTGCGAGTGATCAACGCCCAGGAGGGCACGGCGGCCAAGGTGCGTGTGTCGATCGAGAGCACCGACGGCGACCGTGTGTGGGGCACCGTGGGCGTGAGCGAAAACGTGATCGAGGCCAGCTGGCTCGCGCTCGCCGACTCGTTTCACTATTTCCTCCGCTCCTAGGAGAGGCGGTGGTCTTTGCTACGGACCTGTTTCGTTCTCCTCAAACTGGCACGCACCGGCTCTACATCGCTGGGGAAAGCGCTCAATACCACGGTATCGTTCTGCAGGAATGAGATCCTGAATGACTGGAATCCCGCCACGCACGGGTCGTCACAGGCGTACATCGATCACATTCTTTCGGAGGCCAAGACCCCGATCCGAGGGTTCACGCTGAACCCCTTGAAGCGGAAGGGCTGTGGGCTGGACTTCTGGAGATTCCCCGACGACGACGTCGACCAGCGGCTCGTCCTCCTATTGCTGAGGGACCCCTGGCCAACGACGATATCGCGGCTGATATGCCGGCATTTCGGCGTCTACCCCGGTAGCCGTGACGACGCTGACGCAGGCGCGATCAGGACCAGCGTCGACGGTGGCGTGCATATCGATCCGGCCAGGTTTGCGGCTGCATACGCGAAGTCGCAGAGAAGCCAGGAAAATCTCCGTGCGTTCGCCCTCGAGTACGCTCGGAGGCAGGCTGCTGCCGTGTGCACGATCACGTATGAAAACATGTTCAGCGTCGATCCGACTGATCTGGTATCGCTCGAGCAGGCGCTGGGCATCGATGTGGACAGGCGTTGCCTCAAGCCAGAACTGAAAATACTGCCGGACAACCACGCCGCCTTCATCGTGAACTATGCCGAGTTACAGCGAGCAACTGCACAGCTGTCACAACCCACGGAAATACAATCCGACACCATAGAATCATGATATCCCCTCAAGCGACTTCCCTGTCCGTCGCCAGCGCCGCGAGGTCGAAGGTGGTCTTCGTCACCGGACTGGCCGCCGAACCGACGACCGGTTCTCGCACCAGGGCATTTCACACGATTCGCGCGCTCTGTGACCTTGGTTGCAGAGTGCACAACGCCTACTTGATTCAGAAGGCGATGGCGACACCGCAACTGGATGCGCTGGCGAGGTTATCTGGGCGATTCACGCATTCGAGCACTGTGAAGGTGATTTCAACGATCCAGGAGTCATCTGGCTTTCCGATCTTTGGTCGGTCAAGGCACTGGAAGCTGGATTGGACTGCGTTGAACGATTGACGGCCTCCGGAGCGGGGTGGCATGTGGTCGTCGACCTCTCGGATGTCCTGTTCGATGACGCCAAATCCAAAGGCGGTCCCGATGAGAATGGCCATGAAGAAATCAGGACCCTGGAGAGTGGTCTGTTGCGCGCAGCCGACGTGTGCGTCTGGGTGAGCGAGAAGGAAAAAAACCGCGCCATCGAGTTGTATGGTGTGGATCCTGAAAAAACGAGGGTGATCGCGTCATTCCACGAAAGCCCGCAGGTCGGCACGATCGCTCAATTCGGTGCGAGACGGGCCGCCGTGTGCATGGCCGGTTCCACCCATCCCCACAACAAGCGCGCGATCGACATTGGAGTCACACGGCTCTGGCCCAAGATCTTCGCCTGCACGCCTACGGCTGAATTGCACGTGTTCGGTTGTGGCACCGACCAAATCATCATCCAACCCCCGAGCCAGGATCCATGCTGGAGTGCGATCCGTGTGGTGGGCGAAGTGGAGAGCTTCATTGGATCGTTGTCCGAGTACCGCGTACACATGGTTCCCACGGTGAGCGGCGTCGGGGTGAAGACGAAGGTCTTTGACAGCCTCGTTGCCGGCACGCCCATCGTCGCCACTCCGGCAGCGCTCGAGGGCACGGAACTCGAGCCGTGCGATGCCGTATTCGTCTCGGCTTCGGCATCGGCACTCGCCCGACGGACGCGTGACCTGTTGACGGACCAATCAGCCTGGACCCGTGCTCACGTCCAGGCCCTGGAACTGTCGACTCCGTACAGGGACTTTCGGCGATTTCGTGACACGGTGCGCGCGGTGCTCCTCGCTCCAAACCAAGCAGTTCGACCTGCCTCCGCACGCGAACACAGAGAACCCCGAGCCACTCCAGGCCGTCAGAAGACCTCGCTTGCCACCACGATTTTCGTGGGCACGCATCACAAGACCGGCACCGTTTTGGCAAAGGGTGTTTTCGAGGGTCTCGCGGACAAGCGCGGCCTTCGCTTTCTCAACGTGTCGAGAGGAACGCCCGTCGTGGGCCGGTGGGACATACTCTTCGACGCTCATTCCCGGCTCGACGTGGGTTCCTTGGGAATACCCCTCCTAGGGGTGCACCTCATCCGGGATCCACGGATGGTCGTCGTCTCCGCCGCGCTCTACCACATGCACGCGTCCGAGAAGTGGCTGCAGCAACCGCGGCCAGAGTTTGGCGGGCTCACCTACCAGCAAAAGATCCGGTCATTAGGGTCAGATCGCGAGCGGTTTCTGTTCGAGATGGACTCTTCTGCCCTTGCCATCAACGGCATGGTTCAGTGGGTCGCCAAGAGCTACCCATGGTGCATGAACGTGAAGCTTGAGGACCTGATGACTGATGACGGGATGAAAACGTATACGAAGATGTTTCAACATCTGGGACTCGAAGGCGACATGCTCACGGATGCCCTCGAAGTGGCCTACACGAAAAGCGTTTTCAATCCCTCGCATCCCGACAGCCCGCACATCCGGAGCCGGAAAGTCGAGGCGTGGCAGAGCTATTTTGACGAGCCGCTGCATGCGGCGTTCAGAGAAAAATTCGGCGATGCCTGCGAGAGGCTCGGATACACCTGATTCAACCGTACCGTCGCGGAGTCTGGCATGCTGGTTTCCAATTCCAGGAGGTTCATCTACATCCATCTTCACAAGTGTGCAGGAACGAGCATCGAGAGAGCGTGTGGAAAGTCGATCGCGTGGAACGACATCCTCCTGGGGAGCACCCCGGAGGGTGAGAGGCTGCAGGGCGTCTACCAATCGCTGTTTGGCTTAGTGAAGCACAGTAGTGCCGC
>Ga0247836_1006762_pt1 | contig 12534 bp, 6 predicted proteins | sample LaCruzMarch2015__4_FD_187116 | JGI IMG/M metagenome (GOLD analysis project Ga0247836, IMG submission 187116) | Freshwater microbial communities from meromictic Lake La Cruz, Castile-La Mancha, Spain - LaCruzMarch2015_14m | ecosystem: Environmental > Aquatic > Freshwater > Lake | place: Spain...
CCCGGAAAGGCTTGGCCACAAAGTCATCACACCCTGCCTTTAAACAAAGATCACGCTCATGTGCCAGGGCCGAGGCCGAAGTGGCCACAATCTTCACTTCATTTGAATCGAACTCTTCGAGAATGCGCCGGGTGGCCTCCAACCCATCGAACTCCGGCATTCGGATATCCATGAAGACGATCTGCGGACGCGAAACACGCACCACCTCCACGGCCTGCCGCCCATGCTCCGCCAAGACCACTTCACATCCGATAAGCTTCAGCATAGAGGCCAACACCTCTCGATTTTCCCGAATATCATCCACAACCAACGCACGAACCATCACCCCAGGTGCCAACCGCACCAGTTCACGCACCGGTAGTCGTGACATGCCCGTCGCCGCAACAGATGGCAGGACCAACTCCACATGAAAACAAGATCCCTTCCCCACCTCTGAGTGAACACCAATATCGCCTCCAAGAATCTCCAACTGACGCCGCGCGATAGCCAACCCAAGGCCCGTGCCTCCACGCACACTGGACTCTTGCTGAAAAGGGTCAAAGATGCGCTGCAGTGCCTGGATAGGAATGCCCACTCCCGTATCCTCCACCTCAAAACGCCAGCGATCCTGGTCCATTGCCATGGCACGAAAGATGACTCGACCACGGCTCGTGAACTTCACGGCATTGCCCAGTAGATTGATCAACACCTGACGCAATTTCCCTTGATCCCCATGCACTGTCACGGGCTTATCCAAGCCGACAGCCTCAGTGCGAAAACCGAGCTGCTTTTCCTCACAGGGATGCTGAAACATTGCCCCCAACTCGCGCACCAATGCCGAAAGATCGAAATCCGTTTTTTCCACCTCCATGCGCCCGGCATCGATCTTCGACAGATCCAAAATTTCCTGAATCAAATGCAGGAGATGGTCTCCACTGTTGAGGATTGTCGCCACTGCATCCAAGTGGAACCGGGGCAAGGCTCCATCACGAGCCAGAATCTGGGCATAACCCAAGATAGCATTCATGGGGGTGCGGATTTCATGGCTCATGTTGGCCAGGAATTCTGACTTGGCCCGGCTGGCCGCCTCTGCCGCCGTCTCGGCCTTCTTACGAACTGCGATCTCCGTCAGCAACTCCCGCTGTGCCTGTTTCACCTCGGCTGCCTGTGTAGCACCCTTCCAGAGGTATGTGGAAAGTAAAAGAGTGATCACCATCCCCCCTCCAAGGGTAACCCACGGCATGGTGTCCGAACGACGCCCCCAAAAAGCCATGGTAGGTTCAAATTTCAATGACCAGCGGCGCCCCGCCACATCCACATCCGTGACCCAAGTGGGATATCCCCTGAGGCGGTCTCCCGCCTGATAGTATAACAGATCTCCGTCTTCCTGATCCGTAAGAGACAACGCCACTCCGCTCTCACTCGCCCCTGCCAGAGAAAGATCAATGAGATCCCCGATCCGAAAGACGGCCGTGGCAAAGCCTGACAAAGAACGCCGCCTTTCCTCCAGTGTCGAGTCAGGCCCTTGATATAGCGGCTCAAAGACAACAAAACCGCGCTGTGACCCCAACTCCTGAGCCAACCGTATTGAAGCCGTAGCATGTGCCTTCCCGGTATCTCGTGCTTGTTCCAAAGCCGCACGCCTTCGCGGTTCCGCCTTCACATTGAAGCCAAGTGCGGGGGCATTCTTTTGCAAACTCTCCAGATAAAAGACGGGGAAATACTCATCACTCACTGTCGCCTCCACGATCACCCCCTCCGTCTTTTCCTCCGTAAAGCGAAAGTCAACGAAACCTTCTGCCCGCGCCCGCGCCTCCCACACCTCTCTTTCTGCACCCGGAACCCGGGGGTCCCAAGCCAGTGCTTGTAACTCCGGTTGACGTGCTAACGAACTGCTGACAAAGCGGCCAAACTCAGCACGTGAAATCTGTCCACGAGTTTGGAAAAAGGCCACAATGCCATGCAAGACTTCGATGGACCTCAAGATCTGCCCCCGAATGACCTCCGTCCTATCCTGAGCCAATCGCCGCACCTCGTCCTGCCGATCATCTTCCCGAGCCTCTAGCAGGATAGCTGTCAGAAGCAGAGACACTACGACCCCAAGCACCAGCACAAAAAGAGCTGGTGCCCTCACGGGGGCGTCAGGGCGGGCAGAGACTGACATGTGCGAATGGATATTCAATCAAGCACTCCCCATGCCACAGCCTAAAGTGAACGTATTACTCAGCCGAATGGGGTCTTTCCATAAAACGCACCGGCTTCTCATAAATCGCCAGGACGATGCACCCGGCCTCACTCACCACACTATGATAGGTGCCCGGCGGATGAACGCGCAAGGTGCCTGCATGGATAATCCCATTTTGATCCCGCTGACTGCCAGCCAAGACCAAAATGTGCTCCCACCCCTCATGCAGATGCATCGGCACCCGTGCTTCCTTCCGAAAGCGAATCAAAGCAGCCGTCGGTCCATTGATACCATCGCCATAGAATCGGTATATATCCACGCCATCTCGAAAGTAAGTCCAGGGGATATCGTCCTCCTTCTGCAAGATATTGAAGATGTCTTTCAGCTCAAAGTGGGGGAAACTAAAGCTGGGCGTGGAAGTAAGTTCGTCTGGAGTCACAACAAGGTGGCATCATAGAAACGCCTGGAAAAATGGCGAGTGGAAATTCAGTCCTGGAAAGAAGAATGCATTCTCGGTTAGGTCGAGATAGCTCGAATGAAAGCTGTAGATTCGCTCACCGCGCCAAACACCCCGCCCTGCATTTTGATCATCTTCAAGGCCGCAAGGTAGTTGCCATAATCCGTAGCCCCCGTGCAGTCTGAGAGCATCAGGCATTCAAAGCCGCGGTCGTTGGCCTCACGCATGGTGGTATGCACACACACATCCGTCGTAATACCCGCCAAAACAATATTTTGGATACCCTTCTGCCTGAGGAGCATATCCAAATCTGTGCCATAAAATGAACCCTTACCCGGCTTGTCGATGATTGCCTCACCAGGCAGTGGATACAGCTCCGGTATAATGTCCCATCCAGGTTCACCGCGTGTCAAAATACGTCCACAGGGGCCGACATCTCCAATGCCTGCGCCAATACGTTGACTACGCCATCGTTTGTTAGCCGGCAGATCTGAAAGATCGGGACGGTGCCCCTCTCGGGTATGCATGATATGATAGCCTTTGGCACGTGCGGCTTCGAAGACTTTTTTGATCGGCTCGATCGGAGCTCGGGTCAGGCTAAGATCATAACCCATTTTATCCACATAACCGCCAGGGCCGCAGAAATCGGTTTGCATGTCAATGACCAGGAAGGCGGTGTTGTCAGGTCTGAGGTCGCCATTGTAAGGCCAGGGATAGGGATCAGCTTCGACGTAAGGCATGGGACTGTAATTTTAGAATTGAGTAGCAGAGAGTGAACCAAGTTCGGGTGGCTCTGCGGTTTACCAGACCGCAAAACCACCCGAGGTTCATCAACACCAATTGACAATCATTCGGCAGAGGCAGGAAGATGACCGTGCATTTCATCCTCCTCGGCAGGTTTGGGGGACACCACCGCAAACTTGGCACAGCCCAGTAAAACCAGGGATACCATGACATAGCTGGCCGTCATGACAGGAGATTGGGCGATGCCGATCTGCTCACCATGCATGAGCCCAAAGAAAGTCAGAATAGCACCGGCAAAAGCAAAGGCGGAACCAATGGCAAATTTGCGATCGATGATGAAGACGGCAATCGCTGGCAGGATCACCCCGCTAAGGATGGCACCACCACCGAGGACTTCGAGACCGTGATACAGCACCCCTACTTGGCCCAGATTTTCAAGGCCGACCGTGGCCGCATTTGTGCCTGCTGCACCCAAAGAATTATCGATGAGCAGCTTACCCCAGGCCGCAAGATGCGGTGTGAGGGCCAGGATGATGGCAGGTGCATGACTTTTCGGCGTCTCCTGGAAAGCCTGCGCACCGATCAGCATACCAATGTAAAGGAGGATGGGCGAAATGGCCACAATCGGGATCAGAGATGACATCAAGGAAATGATGCCAAACGTGCAGAAGAGGATCACGACCACGCCTGTCGCCGCAGAATAACCAATGCGTCCTCCCATCGATTTCCAGCCCGGATGGCCGATGTAAACCGCATTGATGAAGGGATTGCCCAGGCAGCAGCCAATCAAACTGACAACACCGTCAGCCGTGAGCACGCGTGTGGTTGGGAAGTCATCTCCGGCCACTGAAGCGCTTTCCACATTGTCCAGAGCCTCGACCAAGTCATAGATGCCGAATGGAATGGCAGTCACCAAGATGATACCAAGGTATTCAAAGCCCGAAAAGATATGATCAAAGGCAGGCAAAGGGATCGAAAATCCGAAGTTGGAAAATGAATCCGTCAGCTTGGCCAAGGTCATACCGCCATAGTTCAGGCCGAAAAGATTGGAACCCCAGGCAATGATGGAACCCACCGCGATGGCGACCAGTCCCGCCGGGATACCTTTGTAATAACGCACACCGCCAAACCAACTGAGAAGGATGATGGCAAAGCACACGACACCGATCACCGGAGTGGTAAACATCTCCAAAGCAGGACGCATGGAGATGAAGCTGATGGAGACACCCGCAAGCGTGCCAAGAAGGGCGGCACGAGGGGTGATCTTCCGAATAATCGGGGCGACGAAACCACCGATCATCAGCACAAAACTCTGAATAAACACCCAGGTCAAACCGGCCTCCCACCCTTTGATCGGATCACCCGATTTAAGGGAGATGGGCAGCATGATGACAAAAACGACCACAAACATATGCGGCACACTGATTCCTGAAGGCAGGGCACAAACATCCGTTCGCCCCGTCTTCTTGGCCAACTGGTAAGCCAGCCAGGCATAATAGATCGTGCTCATGCACAGCATCAATCCTGTGGCGGGCAGAATGCGACCAAAGACGATGTCGTCCGGCATTTTCAACACAAAACGCATTAGCGCCGTGAGGGTCAGCAGGTTGACCAGGATGTTGGTGCCAAAGCCAAAGAAGGCATTCCAATCACCCGGAGTCCAGATTTTGGGTTTAAAGTTAGCAGGTGTAGTCATGGGAGCAGTAGCGTTGAGTTTTCATGAATCGTTAATTAACTGAATGTTAGGCCAGGACGGGGATGATCTTGGAGGAGTCGGAAACCCAGCCGAAAATGCCGCCTTGGGCTTTGATCATTTGCAGCCCCATATCTTGAAAGACGGGGAAGTAAGAGGCCACGCAATCCTCAGGGACGAGGCATTCGTAGCCACGGTCGTTGGCTTCGCGGACGGTGGTGTTCACACACACTTCGGTAGTGACGCCCGTCACGACGAGCTGGGTGATGCCCAGGTTTTGCAGGATGGCGTGCAGGTCAGTGGCGAAGAAGGCCCCCTTGCCCGGCTTGTCGATGACCGGCTCACCGGGCAGGGGGTAGAGTTCAGGAATGATGTCATGGCCGGCCTCGCCACGGATTAGAATACGGCCCATGGGACCGGTATCACCAATCGTCTTGGCCCCGTGACCGCGCACCTTTTTCGCAGGCGGCAGATCAGCCAAATCAGGGCGATGCCCCTCGCGGGTGTGCAGCACCTGAAGCCCAGCAGCCCGCCAGGCCGCAAGCAGGTTTTTGTTAGGCTCGATGGCCCGGCGGAGCTGCGAGACATCGTTGCCCAGCATTTCGCCAAAGCCGCCCGGCTCCAAAAAGTCACGCTGCATGTCAATGATGAGCAGGGCACACTTGGAAGGGACAAGCTCGAAGGTGTAAGGCTCGGCATTGATGCCAAGTGTGGCGTTCATATCCATAATGATTGAGAGGAGTTGAGCGGCTTCAGCGCGGATAGCGTGCCGGGTTTAAAAGAAGATCGAGACGCCGCCGTGAAACTGGACCAGATCACGCTCCCGGCTGCCATCGGCACCGAGCACCTGGTTGCCGTCCAGCAGGCCTGGATTGTTCAGGTGGTAGTATTTCACCCCGGCATACACCGACCAGAAGCCCATGCTCTTCGGCACAAAGTTCAGAGGCACCGTGGCCTGCACACCCGTGCGGATGACCGCAATGCCCGAGCCGCCTCCAGTGCCGTCGAAGCGCTGGTAGAAGTCATTGTCCGTGTAGTTGATAAAGGTGGGGAACTCGAACTTCACGACCTTCAGGTCGATCGTGGGTGTCATTCCCAAAGTGAAGTAATGACTCTCACTGGAGGTGGCTTGATTGAAGCGCACGGTGGCTTTGTCGCTCAATTCTTTCCAAAAGGCCACATAGGGATTGATGGAAAAGGTCTTGTTCCCTGTGTAAGCGCCGTCATTGAAGGACAGCTTCAACTCCATATGCTGGGAGGTGGGGAAAGCGGACACCATGCTTTCAAAGGCCGTGTAGTTGACATCAAACTGCCAGTATTTGGCGAACTTGAATGCCAGCCCGGCGATAGGGTCCACTTCGTTCCAGTTGCCATCCTCTGGACCGGAGGTGCGTGTGTGGACGGAGGTCCACACACCGGTGGTCAAAGTGACGTCATTGATGAAGCCGTCTGGATTGGAATACAGATTCCAAAAGATTAGGAAAAGCGGCTGCACGATGAGGCCCTGGTTCTCGACATTCAGACCACGGGGGGTGATGTAATGATCGGACACGTCCACCTTCAGCAAGGCATGAATCCAAGGCGAAGGCGGTGGCTCGACCACCGGGGAGATCTTGGCAGATTCACCGGCGTAAACGGCGGCAGGAGGCAGGGCCAGGCAGCCCCCCAACGCCAGCAAAGCCAGCGTGCTTTTGAAACGATTTTGATGGGATGTTTTCATGGGAGTCGTGATGCTTGTGATCAAGCACAGACTCCCTATGGCACAAGCGATGCCAATGCCCCGCACTAGACACAAATCATTGATTCACAACACCTAACACAAAACACAACCAATCAACCTCCGCCTCCTTTGTTGCAGTGCGTGTTGCGCCGCGCAACACTGAGAACACCACTGCTAAACGCGGGTCAATTGACGACGCAATGACATCTCCACCCCTGCAATCAAAAGCGTGAGAGTCAGGAAGATGACCATGGTATTGATCCACAGAGTGTCGAAGTCCGTTCCAAAGTAACGCTTCACAGTTCCGAAAAAGACATTCGGACTGGTTTTACGCCGATAGTCTTCACGCTCCATCTCGGCCTTGGTCACCAGATCGAGCACTTTCCGGTTTACATAAATTTCTTCCGCGCTGATGCCATCCTCCTGTTCCAAGGCACTTTGCAGCAGCTTCGGTGTGACCTTGCCACGCATGGTGGCATCCCGAATCTCTCGCAGTTTGGCTGCGGCGGCACGCTCACTCTTGGCATAAAGCCCTGAAACGACGGCCAATCCTTGTTTGGCGGCATCCAGGTCGCGCTGCTGATCCGATGTCATTTTGATATCAGGCGGTAAATTGACCAACTCCTGAATCCGCGTCTCAAGCTGATCCTGTGCTGCTGTCAGCGGGTTCAGTTTGGCCTGAGAAATCAGCATGGCCTCATAGCTCCACCGCAGGGGCATGAACTGACAGATGAAGGGCACCTTCAGCTTGCTCGGCTCGCTCTCTTCCGTGATACCCGCCTTATTCATCCAGCGCTGCATGGAGTAAACAAAGTCGAGATTCTTATTCATCTCCTCATACTTGATCAACGCTCCACCCAGGATGATCTGGGGGATGAGGATGAGCGGGATGGCATTGATGGCGGTGCGGTTATCCGACACAACACTGGAGATCAGCAGGCCCAGACAGATGCCTGTGAGAGAGGTCACAAACATCCACCAGAGATGAACAAAGAACATGTCCCGGATCTCCAGCACGCTATTGCCGATCAACAGATAAATGAAACACTGAGCCAGCGCGAAGGTGCTCAGCGAGATGATCTTCCCACTCAGGTAATAGAAAGTGCGTAGGTTGTGATTTCGTTCACGGCTCAGGGTATGGCGGTCCCGGATGATCTCATCGGCACTATTCGTTAGGCCCAAGAACATCGCGACCACGAGGCTCATGAAAAGGTAGGTCGGGATGTGGAAGGCGGTGGCGAAGGTGTAGCTTTCCTCCTCGCTGTATTTCAGCACGCTGGAGATCAGGAAGCCCAGCAGAGGTGCCTCCAGCAGGGTCGTGAGCAGATTCGTGCGATTGCGCAGCTTGCTCAAAAAGGCACGCTTCAGCAGGGTGTAAAAAAGGATGCTTTCCTCCCGCAGTGTATGCTTGGGCGGCTTTGGCATCGTGCGCGATCTGCCGCTGGTGTGGGTGTCCTCACGCGGCCGGGCGATCAAATTCGTGCTGCCTGGAAAAGCCTGTGCCTTGGCCATACTCTCCAGCATGAGGTGACTCTGATAGCGGTCGCGCCAGAAATTCGGCGGGAAACGACGTGCGGCCACGAGGTGACCATCCGCACTGCGTTCCTGAATGATGTCACCGCTGATGTCTCGCAGCGGAGTTTCCAGCACATCGAAGACAAAGTCAGGTGTCAGGTTGCCGGGCATGTCCGCCTCGCGCTGGCCGGTCTCGTCATTGTAGGCCTTCCAAAAGTATTCGATGAGCCCCTGGGGCGTGCCAAAGTAGGCCATCTTGCCGCCTTTATCCAGCAGCAGCGCTTTGTCGAACATCTGTAGCAGCCGCATGCTGGGCTGATGGATGGAGGTCAGCACGATCTTGTTGCGGGCCAGACTGCGGATGATCTCCAGCACGTGTTCGCTGTCCTTGGAGGACAGGCCCGAGGTGGGCTCATCGAAGAGATAGACATCCGAGATGCCGATCATGTCCAACCCGGCATTGAGACGCTTGCGTTCCCCACCGGAGAGGAACTTTTGCTGCGGCGTGCCGGCAAGACGTTTGCGCATATCCGCAAGGCCCAGTTCCGCCAGCTTTGCCTCCACGCGCTTTCGCCGCTCATCCGTCCTCAAGTGTGGACAGCGCACCGCGACGGAGAAATCCAGATTTTCCTGCACCTTCAGCAGCGGGTCAAAGGCATCCTCCTGCGGGATGTAGGCGATGTAGGGCGTCAGGTTCGTGAGATTGTTATACAGGTTGAGCCCGTTCATCAGCACCTCGCCGCCGCGAGTCTTGAGCTGACCGCCCAGCACCCGCAGCAGAGTGCTTTTACCGCAACCGCTCGGTCCCATGACGCAGATCATCTCGCCACGGCGCGCAATGAAGCTGATGCCATCAAGCGCTGTGTCACGGCCATCAAAGCGATGCGCCAGCTCGCGGATCTCCATCTGACGGATCGTATTTCGCTCTTCCTCAATGATGCGGTCGCTGAAGTGGCAACGCAGGAACTGACCTTCACCCAGAGTGATCGTATCACCATCACTGAGCAGGATGCGATCCCGCACAGGAATCTGACCGACGTAGATGGGGCGTGAACTGCGCAGCACCTCCAGTTCACCGCTTTTCTGGGCGTAATTGCATTCGATACGAAGCAGGATCTCCCCCTCCGTGTCTTCGGAAAGGAGAATGTCCCCCTCATCCAACAGCTCAGGTTTATTGGAGACCAAATAGGTATTGCGGCTGCCCTCCAGACGGAACTGACCCCCAAACTCCTGGGCTCGCACACGCAGGTCACGCAGAGAGATTTCGATCTCCCCCTGGGCGATGATGCTGTCCTCAATGGAGGCCTCGATGGTGGTGCCCTCTCTGAGGGCCACCCCATTGATCGTGGCGTCTGTATTGCGAAGGGCCTCCACCGTGACACCGAGGCCGAAACTGACCCTCAAGTTCGTGCCACGCGCCCTCTGCTGAGCAATCTCAGCATCGCCTGTCTCCGTGAGCGTGAGATAAAGCTGAGAACCGGTGACCGTCTTCTTCGAGTTGAAGTAAGAGATCAGGTCATTGTAATCCAGCGTGACATCTTCCAGCACCACTCGCTCCCCCGGATACAAGCGGGAAAAATCTCCCGGTGGCTGACGGCGGCTGCGCACCAGGATCGGAATGCCCCCCGTATTTTTCAGGAGCACCAGATTTTGAAACCGAAACGCCACGACCGAGCACTCCACCGATAAGGAGCGAAGCAAGACATCGCAATTGTCTACCAAACCGATGCGCAGAGTTTCCAGCGGCTGGCCACTCTTACTGGTAAAGTCCTCCTCGGTGGGCTTCTCTCCGGCATTGAGCTGATAAACGATGTCAATTGCCTGGGCCGCGATCCCCAGGTTGGTCATGAAGAGATAAAACTCCACCATCTGCCGCTGATTCGTCAGCGAGCTGGAGATCAGCAGATAAAGCTGCACACAGAGCAGGATCTTCTGCTCCATCGTCAGCTCATTGCTGAGTTCTTTGGCACGCTGGGCCAGATCCTGGGGCTGTTGCAGGGCCTCAAAATAAAGGCGGCGCATGTCCGCATAAATGGCCCCGCTGTAGTCATAACGCAGGTAACCCAAGGAGGACTCGATTTCCTCTTCCTCCACCTCACCGTCCAGCTTGGAAAAGCCCGCAAAGACCTCGATCAGAACGGGAAGCATGGCGTTTCGGTTGGCCGTGGCCAGCACGGAGCTATCCTCCCCCTTCCAAAGCTGCCACCAGTGCTTAGGCTTCATCCAACTCAGCGGCTCCGACGGCTGATTCTCAGGCCGCCGATGCAGGGTTGGTCGGGACATTTGGGCTGTGCTCATGGAGAGATAAGCCAGGGGGATGACCCCGAGGCGCGCGACTATCGACGGTCTGGCTGCGGTGGCAACTCAGAGCTTGTCAGGAAACAGCAGAATCTAAGCTCAAATCAAGCCAGCCTAACATCAATGTCCTTTTCCAGCCAGGTCCACAGGCTGTCCAGGGAGGCGGAGACTTTGGCCTTCGCGGCGGTCAGTTCCTCGGCGGTGAGTGTCTGACCGGCGGCAGGCACCTGGCGGCCAAACATGTAGTATTTGATCTTTGGCTCCGTGCCGGAGGGGCGGACCGCAAAGCTGCGGCCATCTGCCAGGTCCACAAAGAGCATCTTCTCTTTGGAGATCAGATCGCCTTCTTCATCATGGATCACATCCTTGCGGAAATCGCGCACCTTGATCACCGCGCTGCCGTCCACCTCCGTCGGCGGGTTGGCAGCGTAGCTGTCCGCCAGTTTGGCGATCTGGGCGGCCCCGGAGGCCCCTTCGAAGACCTTGCTCTGGTTCACTTCCAGGAAGTAACCCACGTCGCAGTAAACTTCGTCCAGCAGTTCCACGACGGTCAGGCCACGGGAGGCGGCATAGGCGGCCAGTTCGGCAAACATGACCACGGCTCCGTTGCCATCCTTGTCGCGGCTGAAGTCATCGCCCATGTAGCCGTAGCTTTCCTCACCGCCAAAGACGAGGAACTTGCTGTGCTCCAGGCGGGCGGCACGGGATTCCGCCGCAGGCAGGTCGCGATACTTGGCCAGGATCTCCGAAGGCAGCACGGCTTCATACTTCGCCAGTTTGGCGCTGATCCACTTGAACCCGGTCAGGGTGTTGATGCACAGCACGCCAAACTTCGCCGCGATGGTGTCTTGCATCGGGCTGGTGACGAAGGTCTTCAGGAAAACGGCGTTCTTTTTGTTCGACTCGTTCAGGATGCCCAGGTCAAACATGGTCTTCAGACGATACCAGCCCATGAGGGAACCGGTCTGGTTGCCGGTGAGCAGAACCATCTCGCCCTTGGCATTGCGCACACCCACGCCCATGCGGTCGCAGTCTGGATCGGTGCCGATGACGATGTCCGCGCCTTCTTTGTTGGCCAGATCCACGGCCATCTTCAAAGCCGGGGCGTTCTCAGGGTTCGGCGACTTCACGGTTGGGAAGCGGCCGTCCTGCACATCCTGTTCGGGCACCGTGAGGAAGTTGAAGTTCAGCCTTTTCAGCAGCACCGGCACCAGCACGCCACCTGCGCCGTGGAGGGCGGTGTAAACGATCTTGAGGCCCTTGGCCTTCTCGTTTTTCAGCAGCTCGGGCTGCAGCATCATCGTCTCCACCCGCTCCAGATAAATTTCATCCAGCTCCGCGCCCAGCATGGTCAGCTTGCCCTGCTGATCCTCAGGCAGCGGCGTGTAGGCTTCATCCACAATGGCATTGACCTCTTTGATGATGCCGGTGGCATGAGGTTCCACGATGCCTGCGCCGTCGCTGTAATTGACCTTGTAGCCATTGTCATGCGCCGGGTTGTGAGAGGCGGTCAGCATCACACCTGCATCCGCACGCAGGTGCCGCACGGCAAGGGACATTTCAGGGGTGGCGCGGCAGCCATCGAAAAGGTAAACATCGGCCCCGTTTTCAATGGCGATCTGGGCGCACTTCTTGGCAAACTCCGCCGAGAAATGACGGGTGTCGTGACTGAAGACGAGGCTGGGTTTGCCGCTCAGGCCGGCAGTCGCACGATAGTCCTTCGCATAAGCCACCAGACCGCGTGTGGCGCGTCCGGCATTGTAAAAGTTCATCGCGTTCGTGCCGACGCAGGGATGATCCGGGCGCTGATCTGCCGGAGCATTGCCGCGTTCCGCCGTCGTGACCACTTTGCCGATCGTGCGTCCGCGCAGACCGCCTGTGCCGAATTTAAGCGCCTGGAAAAAGCGGTCGTTCAGCTCATCCCACTGGCCGGCATTGACCAG
>Ga0247836_1006764_pt1 | contig 12529 bp, 11 predicted proteins | sample LaCruzMarch2015__4_FD_187116 | JGI IMG/M metagenome (GOLD analysis project Ga0247836, IMG submission 187116) | Freshwater microbial communities from meromictic Lake La Cruz, Castile-La Mancha, Spain - LaCruzMarch2015_14m | ecosystem: Environmental > Aquatic > Freshwater > Lake | place: Spain...
CAACCCCAACCCCTATATTTTTATACGAGATACTACTTCAATATATTCATTCACTAAGTATGGATAAAATTTTGTGTTCTAGAATCTATGTAGTAAATAAAAACCATAAAAATCATATAAGAAATGCTTTTAGGCTAGGCAAATGATGGTTTTTGTGATAGCACATCGTAAGGCATCTTTTTTCTTAATTTGAAAATGAATCGCCCATCTTCAAACAATTATCGATGCATACTTTCCTGACCTAATGAGTGCTATAATGATCTGAACCTATCCGAAAAGCACCATCTTTTTGGATAGAGTCATTAGACTCATTCTTTCCAACAACTCTTTTCTGGTAAGCAATTGGCATTTCTGATTAATATTTTAAAATTATAGATCAAAAGAAAGAAAGAGAGTTCAGGGAAGAGGCTTATGGTCTTTTTTGAGCCCTGGAAATTTGTTGGAAAAAGTGATTATTTCGATTTTTTACAAATCTTGATCTGGCCTGCGATGTACTGCCTACGGTTTTTCTCTTTATTTATCCTCTGAGAAAATTTTCCTGCGTATGACATTAGGGTTGTTTCGAGCTTTGAGAATCTAATTTTAAAGGACCTTTGGCGCGCGATGATGCTTCGTGCTATTGAAATGAGGTAGTTCTTCGATGAACTCATTTACATACTATCTGCTGGGAGTTTCGATTCTCCACTAACGCAAAGGTCTGGGGGGAGGGCGCTCAGTAGGAAGTGGTGTAGGCTTCAGAATTTAAAGCTGCCTAGCAATTGGAATACAATAGAGCTTAGAAGCAGATCCTTTCTGCGATGCTGTACACTAACTTGTCTTAATCCCCATCCGCGCTACTCTTCACTCCCTAGCTAAGGTAATCTATCTTGGTAGCTCAAACGTTTCTGAGCTAATAATGAGCTTCTTTAAACTTCGGCCGCGTTCTCTTCTGAGGTCATTATTGGGGCAAGTTACGCTGAAGGACGATGCAAATCCGACTCGATACTGAGACGCAGATTTTTGACTTTGATCCTACGTCTCATTTATCGAGGCTCCTCAGAACCTTCAGAAGGGATGCGGGGATCGGTACGAACTCGTAAATTACGGTGAAAAAACATCTTCGTTATGTTTAAGAATAATAAGGGATCAAGAGGCTAGGAAACCCCAGGTTTATTGTAAAACAGCCTTTACATGCGAACCCTTACAAGCTAGTTTTCTCTTGTGATGGGGGTCAGTGTAGAGGCGGCAATCAGTAAATACTATATTTCTTCCAATTTTGGATACTTCTGTTTCAACCTCGACTTCTTCCCCTACCTTTATCACATTAAGAAATTCGGTATTTAGCGAAATAGAGATAGTACGATGAGGGCTAACCCTTAAAATACTGACCGTAGTCAATACATCTACTATTGTTGCTAATGCTCCTCCATGAACAGTTTCTTGTATATTTCGTTGATGTGGGTCGAAGCGGTAGATGTAGCTACAGAGCCGAGAGTTGTCCTAATGGCGATCCAAAGCAACTGCTCTTCTTCCGAAATCTTCTCCGAATCCACCTACGAGGTGTGGATTAGCGCAATAAAGTTTAAGGGCTTATCTAGCAGAGTAGAGATTCTTCATATTAAGATTAGTGTATTAATAATAAGGATAAATGGAACAACAACTTATCGAAAGTACGATAGAAATCGGTACATTTATATCGACTTAGTTCCTGCGACAATGGAAGAAGTACTGACCAAGCTTCAAGGAGTACTAGCTGTTAATCCATGTGAAGAGGCTGTTCTCGCTAATGCAGTCAAATCTCTTTTCTTTGGACTCTGGAACTTTGACAAAATGGTCAACCAGCATCTACTAAGTACCCGAATTTCTGAGTTACTTGTGAAATTACCTCGAAAAAATGCTCTTAACTTCTTTAGATCTTTTTTGAGCTTACTGAGAGAGAAGTGGAATTTAATCGATCATCATCGCATCAATAAATTTATGTTACTCGTCCGCTACCTTCTTGCTAACTCCTTTAAACTATGCTAAAAGCATAAATTGCCCCGATTAAAGGTCGATAAAATTTTATTCGACTTAGTCTTTTCACCAACATTATTACGTATTCATTCGATAAATTAGCTAATGGGCTTACTTTCCATCTAATTGATATATACTTTGATGTACTACACCAGCAAAAAGGTGAGCTCATCACTCTTGCTGATCTTGCTCTTTTCGAAAGATTATTATTTGAGCATCCAGAAGAGCATTTACGTCTTTATATCCTTGAGCATACGTATGAGAAATATAAAGATAACCTTATACAAACTTTTGGAAATGATTTAGATAAGCTTGAAGATAATCTTCAATAGTTTATTGGTTATTTCTTAGAATTGGCCAAAAAGCAAGAAGATGAGAAAAAAAAGAAAACTATCTACACTTTAGTGGCTTATGCTAAATCATAGCAAGTTGTTTTTAAACAATTTTGGGCATAGTAATTTTGAAAATAATTTAGGCGTCAATAAAAAGCCTCAAAGCAAGTTGTAAAAAAAGTCAAACAAATTTCAAAAAGCAAAAAGGAAGAAGTAACAAAGCTAAAAACCAAACGCAAATAGAAAAAGAAACGTGTAAACAAAGACAAGAAAATTAAAAGTATGTACAAATTTTAGGATAAATCCAAATACAAAAATGGGCTCGAGGATATGTGATCTCTTAACTTCACTCACTTACAAATAATTATTACGAACATCTATTTATTTTTGCTGTGGATATGATTATTAAGGGGATGACTTATAATTTGAATATTTTTTAAAAATGGACATCGAGAAGGACACCAAAGAAGTAGCCCCTGCCGAAGCTGCCCCTGCAAAAGAAGAGACTCAGGTTCATACCCTCCTGCTATGTTGCTTTAAAGTTATTCAGAGATTCGAGACACCCTTACTATGTTGGACAAGGTCGTCGCAAATAAAGAGACGAGAGCTATTGCTAGAATTACTAAAAATGTGCGTAAATACAAGAAAGTCATTGCTTCACATCACGTTATTGCAGTTTTCGATGGTCTCGGATTCGAGCTTCCATCATCAATCAAACTCTCCCCTAGTCTTAATGAAGCTTTTACTGAAAAATTTGAGCTCAGTAAAACCTTGGCAGCAAGAGTTAGCAAAACCTTAGAACTCGAAGCTTTTGTCAAGATGTTATTAGTAGCATTATTATGGAAAGAAGGAAATTTGGAAGATTGCTTAAAGGCAGTTCAATAGTTACTTGTTAAAGTAGAAGTAGCAAACAGAAGAAGTTTAGATAACTATTCAGCATTACTATACTATTATCTAGCTCGTATCCATGAAAAAAGAGGTGGAGATCTATCAATTAGAGAACAACTCTTGGAAGCTTTGAATAGAGCTTGTGTTAGAAGTGATGAAATGGGGCAAAGCACTATCTTCAACCTCTTACTTAGAAACTATTTGAGACATAGCCATCTTGAAGCAGCATATAATCTCATCGAAAAATGCAATTTCCCATAAGGAAAATCAAGTAATTAGTTTTGCAAATATCTTTATTACACTGGTCGAGTTAAAGCTGTTAGAAGAGAATATGGAGAAGCTTTGGATATGCTTAATCAAGCGATTCGTAAATCACCTGATTCTGCAAAAGGATTTAAAATTAATTGCCAAAAAGCAGCTATTGTGGTTTAACTTTTGCTAGGATAGATCCCCAACAGAGAGATCTTTTCTGATAGCTTCATGTTCACACATGTCTATCCTTACTATAAATTGATTCAAGTAGTTTTGGAAGGATAATTAAACAGCTTCAATCGCCTTGTTTAGCATTATAAGCCCACTTACCAAAAGGATGGACTTTACACTTTGATTCTTCGCCTCAATCAAATTGTTATCCGTATTGGTCTCAGAAAAATTTCCCTCGCTTATTCAAACATCTACCTTTCAGATATTGCACAAAAATTGAATATTCCTAAGGAAGATGTAGAATTTGTTGTTGCAAAAGCCCTGCGTGATGGAATCATGCATGGTATACTTGATCACGAAACTCAAGTGCTCAGCATTGAAGCAGACCAGAACATCTACGTGACCCATTAGCCTCAAAAACACTTGGATAAGAGAGTCCGATATTGTTTGGGTCTATACCACGAAATTCAAAAAGCTATCACATATCCTGACATGAAATTAAATGTGGAGGAATTCAAGGAGTAAGAACTTGATGCAGCAGAGCTTCTCGGACTGCTAGACTTCGATGATGATATGTGATCAAAATCTGTCATAATAAAAAAATTATCATGTTCCCCATACTTCAATAAAACTTCAGCCGTTAGTATGAGTGTGAAAACAAGCTCACAGTATATATTATTAAGGATCAGAAGGTGTACCACGAATCATCAATTTGATTATGTCCGCCCGTGACATCTTCATCATTTCAACTTTAATTATAAATATAAGATATCTATATAGTTTGGGAGAGTAAAAAGAGATTTATTTAAGTTTATCGTGGAATCAAATGGTAGCATTCAGCTCTTTCCATGAGGATTCAATTATCTGGATAGCCTCATCCATCTCACTTTGAGTAATTATAAGTGGAGGTGAGAAGCGGATGATATTTCTTTGTGTCGGCTTGGCAATCAGGCCATTTTTCAGTAGATTAGAAGCGAATTGGTTCGCAATATCACTCTCAGAGAATTAAACACCTATAAAAAGACCTTTACCTCTTACTTATCTTACAATATCTTTGTTATCAAGAATAGCAGTCAACTTATTTTTTAGATGTCTTCCCATCACTTAAGAATTTTCAATCATCTTTTATTCGATGAGAACATCAAGGGCTGTCATAGTAACAGCACAAGCAAGTGGATTGCCTCCATAAGTTGAACCATGCTATCCAGGCTTGATATTGTTCATAATTTCATTATCACAAAGCACTACAGAAACAGGCAAGAATCCTCCTGAAAGTGCTTTTCCAAGAAGCACAATATCGGGACGAATATTTTAGTATTCAGAGCATAACATACGACCAGTCCTTCCTAGTCCAGTTTGAATCTAATCACAGATGAGTAGAACATTATAACGGGTACAGAGCTATCTGACTTTACGGAGGTATCCTAAATTAAAGTTATTTTACCTTCAGGAGGGATAACTACTCCTTTTTATCCTTGAATAGGCTCTACCATATAGCCGACAATATTCCTGTTACTGGAAAAGAGCTTCTATAAAGCCTCAGCATCTCCATAATTTGCTAATTCAAAGTTTAGGCCTCCAAATGGCCCGAAATTAGCGTACCGATCGGGATCATCTGAACTAGCACAAGCTGCAATTGTTCTCCCCCAGAAATTTCCTTTTGCAAATACTACTGTGGCTTGATTTGGCTAAACTTTTTTATTGATATAGCCCCATCTACGAGCAAATTTGATAGCGCTTTCTCCAGCTTCCACTCCAGTATTCATGAACAATACTTTATCATAGCCGAAAATCTTCGCTAATTTCTTCTCTGCTTGTCCGAGAAGATTGCTATGAACAGCTCTAGATGTTAGAGTCAGTTTCTGTGCCTGTGCAAGGAATGTCTTTAATATAATTGGGTGCAGATGTCCTTGGTTGGCTGCTGAGTAGGCAGAGAGGAAGTCAAAATATCGCCTCCCTAAATAAAAAAATTGATACCTTCACAATCTTTGAGGAAAATACCTTGACCAGATTCTACGACAACAGGAAGAGGGTGGTAGTTGTGACATCCAAAATCATGTTCTAATTGAATGCACTCTTTGGAGGAGGGTTTTGAGGAAGAAAATAGTCTCGTGATGCGTTGAATTGCTTTCATTACTAAGCTCAGTCAGCTTTCGCTCTTTAATTAATATACTCAATAAAAATTCGCTTTTAATTATGGGTAGGTTATTACTTTGATTAAAATTAATTAAGACCCTCTCTGAACTTTTGCAGATCCATACTTTTCCCCAGCGTTTAGATTTCGCCTAAGAATAAAGGCATTCTGTATTACTTCTTATTAAGGATCAAATATATTAACAAGTTTATTCATAAACTAACGTCTATGACATCGGTTTTGCATACAGGTAAGCCTCCCTATTTTATGGAAAAAGGCCAGACTCGAACAATAGGGTCTTTGATCCAATCTAAACATCAAATTATTAACTGCCATAAGCAGAATATTCATACATTCGAAAACAAAGGATCAAGCTCTCAATCGCCTCTAATTAAGATACGTTCATCAACCCCTATATTAAATTCTTCTTCTCAAATCCTTGTTCGCAACAAAACGACCTTATAACTCAAAACTCATAATCAAGGAAGTCATGGCCAAAGCCAATCGAATTTTTATCAGAGAAACCAAGCTATAAGATCAATATAATCCTCTTAAAACACTTAAAAAAGCTTTTCTTTGAAGAAAAGAGTGCTAAAAACTGAATAAGCAAAACGCATTCAGATGACCGTTGGAAAATTATGTAGAGTTGCATATAAAGATGATAGGAGCGATAAGGTTGGTAATAAAAGAGTATCCAAACTAAGTCAACATCAAAACTATCCATAAGAAAAAGATTAAATTATTAATTTGAGTAAGCTGGTTAAGTGGACATAAACTAAAGTCGTGAAACTCATCTAGCGAATCTATTTTTAACTCCTCGAAAACAGCAAAATAGCTTTAAAAAAATCGAGTTATGACGATGGATACTCTTTATAATCTTTACCCCAAATAATCAGATCTATTTTATCAAGGCGCTACTTAACTGAAAAACTACTTCGATAAAACTTAGCCAATTTGGTTTACTCTGTGCGATTCTATTGCTAGCATTGGCAAAAGAAAAGCCTTTTTGAAGCAAGTTAGTCGAGCAACAAGGCCAATTATTTTCTTCTTTTTCAAGAAGCTTTAGATCAACAATTAGAATCTTAAGATATACTATTTTACCTCTATTCTCGAACTATTTTACAGCGCATACAATCATCTTCGATAATGAATCAATCAACTGTCATACTATTCCTTTAAATACTCGCAAAAGATGATCCATAGCTTATATTGTCTTATCACAAAGAGATCAGTAGACATTTCAGCAGAAATTACAACATCGACATGCACTGCTTTCTTGGGTTTTTAACCCGAAGTTATCGCCTTAAACGCACAAAACTTCACAATATTCAAAAATCAGTTGACAGCTCGCCTATTAATCCCAAAACAAGTAGTCTCCTCGCAGGACTTGATTATATCAATTACCCATATGATCAAGAGTTTTGGAGTTCTCCAGCAACAGAGTAATTGGACGAAAGAGTGAAAAAAGAAATTTAATAGCAGGGTAAAAGGTTAAGTAGTCTGTTATGCAATCATCTACCTATTTAGTTTAAGAGTTTTATCATGTAACTGCTTTGCCGAAAAGTAGCATCTTTAATGCATACTTTCACCCAAGAATTTACCAATGAGCTAAAAAAGGGAGAGGAAAGCAAATTTGTTAAAAAATATATGACTATGCCCTTAATAACAGATAAACTTTACTAGTTGATAAACGGATTTGAGGAACTGATGTAGAAAGGAAAGAATGATTTGTGAGGTTTTTACTGCTTGATATTAATTTTATTGAGATGATCGCCAAAGATTCACAGAAATCATCGCCTGAAAAAGTGCTTGAGAGAGCCACTTTTTATACCACTCGTACTTGCTAAAGTATTTAGACCTGCGTCACTTTCATGAGTTACCGAAAGCAATGTCAAAATCAATGGTTGTCAAAGAAGCAGCTGAAGGTAAAAATAAGCTAAAATAGACATGAGAGAAGAAGTGGATTTTTCAATAAAGAGATCAACGTTCCAGTTGTAGCTCTACAGACGTAAATAAAATGATGACTTTATGCGTCGTACTTCATATGATCGAAAGCTCATCGCTTCAAATGAGCGCATTGTGAACAACCAACGTGGAATAAAACAAAAAAAAGTAAGCTAGGCTGAAAGGTATTAAAAACATCTTCACCAAACATACCAAAAATACGAAGATGAACAACGTAAAATGAGATCCAAAGAGAAGGAATAAGCATATAAATTAAGAAAAGAGCTGCAATAATTCTACTAAAAGTAAGCAGCAAGAAAAACCGAAGCATAGGCTAAGCAGATAGCAGTTGCTTCTTGTTATCAAGACGCAGTGGATCGTATCAATGCTATTCATAAAAACAACTAACAGTATGCCTTACGAGCACAGGCAGCTTTAGAGGAGTAGATGAATAAAAATAATCATTTTTAGGAAGCTTTAACTCGTAAACAAAAAGCAGTCTCAGGAATGAATGCAGAAGTAGCTATTTGATAATTTAGAAGCCTAAAGTCTATGAGGATAGTTTGGCCATTTTGCAAGCTCGAGAGCAGAAATATATCCAAAAATATGGGCACAATGAAGATGGCTCTATAATAGCACATCGTCATATTGTTTAAGAGTAAGAAAAAACAAAAAAACGTATTGGAGAATTCTTTAAGAAGCGTGTGGACAAATGGATGCAAGACAAAAAAATGGTTGATTAAGCGAAGTCATAAATCCCTAAAAAATGTACTAGCATTCTCGTAAGATACCTTTTATTCAGGAACGCACCAATAATAGTTTCTTCAGACAAACAGTTTCAACTTTCAGAAACACAGCTAAGCAATGGTCTGAAAGAGTTTCAATGAATAAATCTGCGATCAGATAAGAAGATTAAGCAAAAAAAGATCAAATAATGTAGACCCATTTGGACTTGAGACTCATGCATGACTCAAGTAACAAAATTGGAGAGCGCATGACTTCTCTTAGAGGACAAGCAAGAAAGCTCGCAGGATCATTTCTATGATAGATAATGTTTTGCATAACATTCTAATAATTCTGACTCATATTTGATCAATGCAATCGTTATAAAGTCATTTATTACGATATAGTTATTTAGTAAGGAACTATGAGCTACTAATCTCAAGCCCCTGCGGTCTTCCAATACGGTAATGCCCCATATCTATCATGGAATCCACCAAGCACTACTCCAGCAGTCAATCAACATCAAGTTTATCGCAACCCAACCTTTGGAGAATCACAAATCAATAACGTATTTCTCCCTATTAATCGATCATCTCCTCCGCAACCGTCCTTAAGAGGTGTTCCATCTGAGCAGGAAGTCAGATTTAGATAATAAAAGACTAATGCAAACAATATAATTCCACCACTCGGAGGGGATGACAAATTCAGCAACTATTTATAAGATCGGCAGGAGTATAAATACAATCTCTTCAGTGCTTTAGATGAACCTTGGAATAGATGCTTAAGTGGACAAGGATGCAAATGGCCTGGGAATTAATGCGTAGCTAAATAGCAATATCGCAAATACTGGAGTGATTAGTGATCTCTAAAAATCTATTTTGATAGATTTGTGGATATTGATAATATTAATTTTGTTAACTCAAGAAATATTTCATCAGGAAATTTCTTAGAGAAATATCTCTTAAAAATTCAAGACTTTTATTTCTATTTTGGGAAGAATATGATCAATGGTTATGAATAGGGTATAATTTATACATTTTATTAAAATGAGCTAGAACTGCATAGATGTAAAGTACGTGCAAAATCTCAGCATCCCCTACCTGACTCGCTTTTTCAGCAGTGCAGGCCCCATCGAAAAAGTAGAGAAAAATGAAAACTCGAAATACGTGACCATAGTAAGAGGTTAAGGACTCAGCTATTCGTGAACAAATACAGCGTTGAGAAGGCTTTGCGTTTTAACGGCAGAGTGCTCGACAAGGAACCAATCAAAATTAAAAAACATCTCTCCCAAAACTCTGTAATCAGGAGCAGTACGGTCAGTTCACAGAGTATGCAATTACGCTCGCATTCACTAATCGAACGATTCGACCTACCTCCCGTGCTTTCCCTCTCTTCCAAACTTTGGGAAATAGTAGTACGAGAAATCAAGTTGATTGCTTGGAGTGAACAGCAGAAACTCCTTCTCGCTCTTACTCTTTGGAGGATGGGATTATTGATGATAGAAGGAGGATTGATATTGTCTGAGTATAAAGTAAATATACGGGGACAATACCTCTTATTTACACTTCAGCAGGAAATTGTGGATCGACTCCAAAAACAGGTGGGAGAAGTAGGCATGGAAGGGACTTCCCTTGAAATTCTGTAAGGAAAAGCGCTTATGTGGTATACAGTCGCTTACTCTAACATCGAGGAAGGTAGTCTTTACTGTACTATTAGAATAAAGCAAAGTCTAAGCTTACTCACTGCACTCTAAGTGCATTCAAAAACTTGCCACATTCTCCCCTTCACTGGCAGAAACATTTCGCTCTCTCCACGCATGTTCGCTTGTCTTCAATCCTGAGGAAGCCTCCTGCTAAGAACTATTTGCCAACCCAGCAAATACTCTTTACAGCCAAGATGACCTATTCTAAGGAATCGTAGAAAATATAGGGGCAAGAGATATCTTTTATGATTTTCTGAGTTACGAGCATGCGAACAGCTGTATAACTTTGACAAGTGGGCACTAGCCGATGAATTTCGAGTGTACTTTAAGACTTGTTGGATGCCCGTAAAGCTGCCTTGAAGAGAAAGTTTGGTGTGATTTATTTTAAGCAGTTGTTTGGCGCCGCAAGAAAAGCAATGGAAAGGAGATCTTAAGAATCGAAACAAAAAGAACAGTTGAGAAGCTTTCTCTTTCGTAGCATTCTATTTGTTTCGAGTAAAGCCAATTTGGATTAGAGAGACTATGCTCATAATCAAGAAAATACCATTCTCTTCATCTTTCTGAGCATATAAGAATATTTTATATTCGCAGGCAGCCTCAAATTGAAAAAGGGATTGTCTTTCAAAAATTATATGAAGATGAGGATTTTAATATAGAAGATCAAATCTAACCAGAAAATGCTCCCATCTAATTCGAAGAGGAGGTCCTTTTAAATTTATATCTTATTGATATAAAAGGTGCCAATAATATTCGTAAGGATGAAATTATTCAGTTAGTCAGATAAAACTAGAGCACTATTTGGCTAGTTACATCGAGGAGAGTATTCTCTCAAAGGGATTAATTATTGCTTCTCAATAAATGGCCCTTAAACTAGCTGGCAATCTGATCGAAAGAGAAAAAGAAGGAAGACTATTTGAATATGCTCATCCGCGTTTCCAGCGTTTGATTGGAGATTAGTTATGGAGACTTTACAGTTCATCACACTAACGCCGTCTCAAGCATAGTCTAGCCCGATGGCAATCAGGGCGAAAGTGATTGATTTAAATATATTAAATGGCTGAGTAATCGCGTGGAAAAAGTAAATTTGAAAAGGAATTCGACGAAATAAACAGTGGAAAGAAGACACTCTAAGAGCAGGAAAGCGAAATAGTTCAAGTAACTACTAACACATTAAGAACTATCAGATGAAAGAAGGCGACTACAAGATCATCATCACGATCTATGAGGCGAGTGATCTTATCCCAAAACCTGCAGAATTCATCCTCTACACATTTGAGAAGTCTGCTTGTAGCGCTTTTGTCGAAGTCGAAATCTTGGGCCAGAAAAAAAAGACTCCAGTAAAATTTCTTTTTATAAAGGTTCGAGATGGAACGAATAATCCTATCTGGCAGGAGCCATTTTACTTCAGCTTCAGCAATATGAGTGTTCAATAGCTTGATAGATCAAAAATATCCTTTAATGTTTACGATAAGAATAATCCGTTTATTCCAAACTCTCTTCTTGGAACCTTCGAATGCGATTGGACCAGCATTTACTTCCGCAGGTACCACTATTTATATGAAAGATTCCATTAAATTTATCGTGGATGGCTAACACTAAGTGACCCTCTCGACCAGATAGAAGGACCCGTGGGGTATTTACTTGTCAACATCGCTGTTTTGGGTCCGGATGATAAAATTATGGTTCACGATTCAGCCTTCATTAAAGATCCTGTACGCTGTTAAAATTACTCAGCTTACAACAATCGAAGATACCATAACGAATGTTAAAACTCCGCAAATCGATTACTCTATAACAGCTTAGATCTATAGAGCTGAGAGTCTTGTTCCTCTCGATCTTGCTTCCCGTTCTGTCGACGCTTTTGTAGTGGCTAAATTTTCAGGACAAAAAGTAAGTAGCTAAATAGTGTCCAGCCTCAATCCTGAATGGAATGAAGCACTTAAAATCGGCGCAGGAGTGCCAAATAAAACCAAATATATCCTCTTGGAAGTATGGAATCGCAACAGGCTTGGGAAAAATGACTTGATCGGAGTTATTAAGGTTCCATTTATCGATGTGCAATAGGATCGCTATTTACAACCGCGATGGGGGCATCTTTATGGCCCTCCAATGAGCGCTATCGATAAATAACCATCTAACTATGCAACAAAAATGCAAGTTTATGGTCCCTAACTTGGATCACACTATCGAGGAAGACTCCTATTTAAAGTCGTTGGGAAAAAATATATTCACAGTGCAACAGGGTAAATATTAGCTGACTTAGGACAAATAAAATTCAATTTAAGTTTCCTTTTAAGCCGACCCCAGCTGTTCCACTTAAAACATATACTCTTAGTGCTTAGCTTATTGAAGGATTTCAGCTTCCTGAACGCCCTGAAGCCCATATCCATA
>Ga0247836_1006766_pt1 | contig 12527 bp, 8 predicted proteins | sample LaCruzMarch2015__4_FD_187116 | JGI IMG/M metagenome (GOLD analysis project Ga0247836, IMG submission 187116) | Freshwater microbial communities from meromictic Lake La Cruz, Castile-La Mancha, Spain - LaCruzMarch2015_14m | ecosystem: Environmental > Aquatic > Freshwater > Lake | place: Spain...
TTCACGATCAACCTTCCACTTTTCGAATTCCGAAATCCGAATTTACAACCCCTCCTACTCTTCATATCGACCGCATCCGAGATCCCCACCCTAAGTTCGGTTGGTGGTGGATCCCTGATGCTTGGCAAGCGAGATGGAAAAGAAATAAGATGAAAAAAATGCTGCTACAGGCACTTGAACGATCCTAACAAAGCTTTTACTAAACCAATTTTGTCCATCGGCGAACCCTATTTTCTTGATGACACAAAAATCTTAACACCTATCCAACATCCTGCAGCCTGTAGCCATTAATCTCTTAGTCTTTATCCTAATCCATCCCGCTTTCTCCCGCCTACACACTTCCACCTTATAAGGCATCGTCATATTACATCTTCCACATTCATTGACTCCATGAGCAGAATAATTTTTCATCACATGCCAAAGCATGGGTCTAACCCCAACTTCAATCATCGGTTTAGGACGATTAGATGTTTCCTCGGATATTCTTGTTCCGAGACCGCCGGTGAGAATGACTGCTTTCATAAATTACTGAAAAGTCTATTATTATCATTTTATAGCTTTTGGCCTTAACGCAAAATCTGGTTTGCGGGGTCACCCTCCACCAACGAGGCGCGCCAGCTTTGCGCGGATTTCTTTTAATCGATAACAGCGATGACAGTCCAAAGCACCCCCTGCTTCGCGCCAACCAGCCGCTCGGCCGTGGCACTGCAGTGTAGCACTAATGACCGAATGTCGTGCCAGTTCTGCCAGCGCCAGGCGTTGGCTATCGTCAGCTCATGCAAATCAACCATGTGAGGTCTAATAAAAAGTTGCCCGGAGGATGGTCAAAATATCTTTACAAAATGGCGTTGTGTGGTGCATAAATAGGGCCTGGTTATGGTGCTCAAAGACATGGAAAATATTCAGGAATTAAGAACTAAGGTTAACAGTCGCCCCTGGTTTCACCGCATTGATTGTGGAAACGGGATCATTACTCCCGGCATTGACGATAGCCCCAACAAACTTAAGGCCCTCGGAATGCCCGAGGACTTATCGGGCAAGACGGTCCTCGACATTGGCGCGTGGGACGGTTTCTTTTCCTTCGAAGCGGAAGGTCGCGGCGGCATTGTTACGGCCACTGATTTTTTTTGTTGGAACGGTTATGGTAGGGCCAGCAAAGAGGGTTTTGACATTGCGAAAACCGCCCGAAGGTCAAAAGTCAAAGAACTGAAGTGCCCCGTCGAAAGCCTTGTCGACTCCGGGCTTGAACCTTTCGATGTTGTTCTATTTCTTGGCGTCCTTTACCACGCGACTGATCCGTTTGGTTACTTGAAGATAGTCAGGTCTCTTACGAAAGGTTTCGCTATTATCGAAACCCATGTCGATCTCCTTGATGTCCCAGTGCCAGCCTGTGCGTACTATCCTGGCGCCATTTTGGCCGGAGATTCCACAAATTACTTTGGGCCAAACGAACTAGCCGTGCACGGGATGTGTGCTGATGCTGGATTTTCCAAGATCCATACACTCCCGGAAACGTTTATGAAGAGTCGCAGAATTTTTCATGCTTACGCATAATGGCTTGTTCAGGTAGCTGCAAGCGATCTTTTCAAGAGCCTCTTTTACATGGGAGCGCATGTCCGGCGAATTAAGGCTATATAATGCTTTATATGCCTATTGTTTGACATTGTAGCGTCGTAGGTAAAATTGACCTTAATCTTCACCATCTTTACCGAAGTAATAACCTCATCGGCCAACATCTCCTCAATCAATGCCTGCCGTGACGACTTGAGGGCGTGTGTTGTATAGTTTCACTCGTGATGAAAAAAGCCTCGGATAAAAATTTTGGCCTGACGGTTAATCCATAGATTAATCATCGGACTTCCCGATGTTCCTTGTCGTGTTTCCAAAGTGTGGATTTGGGTGAGTCTTTAAATTCTTTTACCCCGCCATGCATTGAGCTAACCGAACGTCTAAGTTTCCGTGTGGGGAGATAATAATGGCAATCCAGGAGAAGAACTTTTTCCCTGCTTCTCGTTTTTTAATCATCCCAAAATCTTTTTACGCGCTGGTGGCAATAGATTGATCACTCTTATGCACTATCACCTAATCTTCAAGGGATTGGGCAGATGGATAGAATAAAAGATTTGTGCTTGTTTTTCATTAACTCATGATAAGTTAGCAGATGCCTTTCGCAAATTATTCGCTCGTTTTAAACCCCTTCGCTGAGAATTATGTGGTTCGTAGCGTTTTCAGTGAATTACTTCTCAGATGCCCGACAAAATCAGAATTTCAACCTTGGCGAGCCGTCATTAAAACCCACGGAATTACAGAGTTCATTAAACAAATCCAATGTTCAGACGAAAAAGCCAGTATTAGTCAAAAGATCGAATCTCAGAAAACTCTCTTCATGCACATCCCTAAAACGGCAGGTGCTTCTTTCCGGTGTTTTATGAGTCGCTTTATAAAAACGACATATACAACTGGCATAGATCAGGATCCCAACTCACTACATGATGCCCCCTTTGTTACAGGACATTTCGGTTTTGCTTTTATAAAGAGCGCTACATTTACGCACTCTTTCACTATTTTGAGAGACCCGATCGAGAGAATCATATCTCTATACCGGTTTAGCCGTGCGAACTTATCAGGGAAGCACATTAATGACCCAGCGCTAACTCATGACTTCAGTAGCTGGATTTCATCAAATATTCCTTCCATTCGTGAACAGATTGACTCTTTTTATGTAAGGGTGATGACCGATGACATAAATGAACCCTTTGAAACTCGTGTTGCCGACTCTCTTCCATTGGCCATCAAAAGATATTCTGCTTTTTCTGCTGTAGGCGATCAATCAAATTTGGAGCCTTTTTGCAAAAGAGTATCTTCCATCTTTGATATTAACTGCACTTCTTTACCTTTAGATAATGTTTCCAAATACCTTACTCGATCACACGTCAACTACCCCCCTCGACCGAAGCTAACCCAAGATGACCGAGTTCGACTTAGTCATCTAACTCGATACGATTATGTAATTTACAATCATTTCCGATCCAGATAATTCATTTGCATTTGACCGTTTTTTCTCCTGCGTTATTTCAAAAAAATGCAAGCAGAGAATTTAGAAAACTTTAATTACTAAACATACATATTTATCTTCATTTTAGTACTCCCGTAGCTATCAAATGAGATCTAGGATCTGTCACCTGTGCACTGCAAGGTATAATTAGTACCAAACTGATATGCCAGAAACGTCTAGAATGAGGAGAATTAAAACAAACTATAATTAAATTTCAAACCAAATAAAAAATCAGACAAGTTTGTCCTAAACGATACTTTCAAAAACATATGTAGAGAATCAAAATTGCGATATGTAATTTTGAAGGTTACTTCCTAAATATAAGAAAAACGTAGATCCCCTTAAGCCGCTCGGCATTGACTTAATTTTAACCAAAAGACGATGTGACCATGGAAAGAGGAAGCAAAAACAGAAAAAAGATATAGCGAAGCTAGATATTTTTGTGTTTTGTTTTATGTAATCTGATAATTTTTATATATTAGTTTTTATATACTAATCACACCCTCTCCAATACATGCGGAATCAATTGGGCTCTTATGTATAATTGGCTTTAGCCCGGCTTTTGTCATACAAGCTTTTATAAAGCATTCAGACCACCCATTTTCGAACCAGCCAAACTTTTTCATCACATAGATCGATTCTGCATCTAATCTAAGCCCCCAGTTTGGCCACCATATTTCGTTTACGGGCTCCCCAGCCCACAAAATTTTACCACCATTCGAAAGGTAGTCAGCTAATCTTTTTAGGGTAACCCATGGCCGTACTGCATGATGTAAGCATTCATAAAAAAATATAATATCATATTTTTCTGTTGCTTCATAAGTGTCAAAGTTTCCAACTTCAGCTTTTATAGGTAACCTGGATTTTGCCGCTCTCTTTTTTACTAGTTCTATAAAAAGTGGGTTTATATCTATGGCACAGACATCTGCCCCACAATAAGCCATTAGTTCTGTCGTAAGCCCCCAACCACAACCAAGATCAAGTACTTTTGCACATGGCTTCACACCTGCAAGCATTAATACGCACATAACAGCAGCAGTATGTCTTGCGATAAATGAAATATTACGTTCGGCGTAGGGATTCGCCCCTGCGGCATGTATATCAACATTAATGTTATACATTTCTCCTGATGCTTGGTTTAAGATCCTGCCAGTAATTTCTTCGTAAAGTTTGATTTGCTGTTGATAGTAAGCTTCGCAAAAAGGGTCAAGGGAAACATCTACCTTGGTATCATAAACCAAGGTAAGTTTGCGGATATTCGGCTCCTTTTGAGCTTCCCCTATCCCTCCCATTTTATCGCACATCGCAACAAACTCATTTAACTCCGAGGTATGTAGTTTAAGCATTGTTTTGGGGCTTTCTTGTTAGTTTAGTTAATCAATCATACATGTAGCTAATAACGTTTATCTTCGATGATTTGACTTTAGGAACAAGTTCTTTTTTGCAAAATTAAGTCATTTGATCGCTTGGAGATATCTATTTTTGCCTTTTTTCTGTGACCGGAGGGCTTGATTTTTCTGCAATACAACACAAGATTTAATTATAGATAGCATTCCAGCTACATTATTTGGTTCTGAATCGCTTTGTTTAATCCCTTAAAGGCGATACTAACAAGCCGAAAACAGAATACTAACATAGCTGTGAGGATTTAAAACATTTAGCATTGCTAGTTTTGAAAAGATTTGCTTATTTCTATCTATTAATAGAGATAAAGCTCTTTGCTTTAAATTTTAAGCGGTTCTATGTAAGTTTTTCCAATATTGCACCCCATCAACAAGATTTTTTTGACGCCCGTTATTCAATTCCCCGATCAATGCCCTCTCCGCAACTAAGTTCCAACCTAATTTATAGAAAAATTCAAAAAGTTTTCCCTCAATAATTCTGCTATGCGTACCAATTATAATTGATTTCACTTTTTTATTCAACAGATTCTCATTATTTACAAATAAAGTTTCTTCGCCTCCTTGAATATCAACGTGTAGTAAATCAATCTGCTCTGCGCCATCCATGAGTGAATCCAACGAGTAAACAGGAACATTCTCATACTTTCCGCTTTTTTTTGCCTCCTCAAAGACCTGCTCCTCATAATCAAAAACCGGCTCTTTGCCCCAATCGATTCGGGAAGATTCAGTTTTCTTAAATAAGGCCATATTGCCTCGGTTGGCAACTATTCCATGAATCACCTTGTATTCTTTTTTCTCAAATGAGTTTGCGATAAGGATTTTTTCTGCCACCTCGACATGAGGCTTGTCTCCCTCAATTCCCAGAAGCATTACTTTCAACCCCCTCATTTTAGCGGCTCGGCCACAAATATTTGACCAAACCCCGATCCCCGATCCTAATTCTAACATGGTGAATGTATCTACGCATTGCGATACTACATGCAGAGCAGAGCCAAGTTCGGCTAAATCGGTATGCCAATTCGCCGGAATTGGAAGATCTTCATGTTCGGGAGGATTTACAAGCGGCAATGAAGGGTGCGGAAATCCGACCCCCAGAAAATTCACCAAGTATCCTGGGATCGTTTTTCGACGAGGATTTTCAAATTGAAGAATAACATCAATCGGATCGAAACTTGCGGCGTATCGAAAGAAACCGTAATCCCAAATCTTTTTCTTAAATTCTTCGGATGACGCTATTTTCGCGTATAGCTCACGCAGGTTTTGGCACTGGCAATGGTCATTAATAACACTTGTGGATTCAGGATCTCTTCCAAGAAGTTGCCGGTAGGCCAGAATAATGTGCTTTTCTTGAACCATTTTTTTACCCCTTTGTAGAGATGTGACTTTTCAAAGTTTCAACGAGTTGTTCGACGTGTTCTCCCCATGTCCGCAAGGCAATATTAGGCTTTGGATGTTCATCTGCATTATACAGTTTTTTCCACTGCTCAATCTTATGACTGATTTCTTCAGTGTCTAAACCAGTGAAATAGAAAGCATTAAGGCCAGCTACCTCCCGATGAATCTCAATGTCACGTGCAATAATTGGCTTGCCGAAGCGTGCCGCCTCCACCAAAGGCAATCCGAATCCTTCGTCATAAGAGGCGGCAATTAGACACGTTGATGCATCATAAATACTTTTTAAATACTCGTCGCTGGCCTTACTAAACCAAAAAAGCTGAGTTCCTAGCATACGATGTGATTGCACTTGATGGACGAAATCATTCATTAACCACCCTGCTTTACCCACAATCACCAACTGATCCTTGGAACCCTTTGCCCACATTTGATCAAAGGTTTGCAGAATTTGTGACTGCCCCTTGCGCGGTTCCAAGGTCCCAACCATTAAAAAAGTTGTTCTGCCGCTCATTTTCCGAATAGATTCTTCGGCATCATCTGGCAACCCCATCGAAGGCGCGGTGGCATCAAGGTCATATCCAAGAAGATTGTGTGAAATCTTTGCCTTTGATCCCTTTTTACGATTTATAGGTCTGGTCAAAAAAGGTTTTGGGTAGGGATATCTTGGCATTGGTGGACTGGTCAAAAACTCACGACAGCACTTTGCCGTTGTTGCGGATATGCTGATCACCTCATCAAAAGAACAAATGATGTTCAACCATTCATGATGAACAACGTCTAGACCATGCTCTAAGGGCCAGAAGGCCGGATATTGTATAGGGAGTAGATCATAAAGATAGAAGATCACCCGAACGCCCTGATCGGCCAATATCGAAAGATAGTTGGCCTGCTTTCTTGTGACATGGTGCTGGAGATCTAAACCCAAAAATATATCTCCTGCTTCTGGGCTGATTCCTACATCCCCACACGCAAATTTCCTTCCAAAATTCTTTTGGGAATATTCATTTGCATATCGGTATCCTTCAATTTCCTGATTTCCATACACGGGAATGCATTGAAACGCTTCGTCTTTTCGGTTCATCAATCCGTGAAGCACCGCACGGGTTACCCTTTGCACTCCCGTGCCAGCATCCCTTTGAATAAGTTCAGAGATATCAATAAAGACTCTTGGCGTTGGCTTTCTGACATTTTCGCAACGCTCGAGATTTGCGGAAATCCACGCCAACTGTTCAGCAGATGCCTCAACGCCCTGCTTACAGGCTTCCAACTTGGAGCAAAACCTTTTGCCTAACGAAGTTTGATTCAAAAGGCGTGGCTTTGATTGGGACGTATCCGCACTCTTATTTTCAATAACCTCAAAGAATCTGCGGGCTACATTTTGCCAAGAAAAATTGTTCAGATTTTGTTTCTGGATGGATTGAATTAATGATTTGTTCAGGCTTCCGGAAAGTACCTCTTGAAGTTTGCTAGCAATTGCCTCCGGTTTTTGGGGGTCAAACATGGCTTCAGGGCTTTTAAGAATTTCGGGCAAACTTGACCGATCAGAGCCGATGGCCAATGCCCCGCAACTTATAGCTTCCCCAACGGGAAGCCCAAAACCTTCACAAATCGAGGGCTGGACATATGTTTCGCAATCGGAATATAGCCTAGCTAATTCGTCGTCTGTTGGATCGTTTATGATGCGAAATTGCCCCTCCTTGAGTCCACAATCATTGCATATTTTTTCTACCTCACTTTTGGGAAATGAAGATTTAGACCCAACAAGAACCAACTCGTACTTATCTCTTATATTTTCCGCTATTAGAAGCCAGGCGGATGCAAGTCCCCTAATATTTTTATGGGGATCAAGACTGCCCAAGCATAAAACATAAGGTTTTCCATCGAACGGATACTTTGAGCCCATTTTTGTTTCCCCATTTGCTCGGTTAAAATGATCTGAAATGGCTGTGCCGATATTGAATGCTTGTCCCCGGAAATCAGATAAATAGGATTTTACCTTTGCTAGAGTGTAATTCGAGATTGTTAGGAGCTGATCCGCTTTCAATATATCGGTGAGTTTATCATAGTAGAAAGCACTATATATTTTATCGCTGAGAAATTCGCCCTTCATTTCAAGCGGGATAAAGTCATAAATTGAAACAGAGGTCACGATTATGTTTGTGAGACCCTCCAGTTTTGTGAGATGCTGACAATTAGCAAAGCCTTCAAAATGGCTAAACACATGAAAATGGTCAGGCATCAATTTCTCAATAAAAAGCTGTCTGACTGCCGCAGCATGGTTTGGGACATCGGCATAATTCATATTGGGACATCCGCTTCTTAAAGGGTTTGGCCAAAAATGTATTTTGGATTGGCCAATGGTTGAATCTAATGACTCTCTAATATTAATTTCACTTTCGCTGTTTTTCCCATTTAATAAAAGGTGGATATCATGTTTTTTTCTATTTTCAGCCAAGAGACTTTTCAAAAGATTTAGAGAATATCTACCGATTCCCCGATGGGCACTAGCGGTCTGAAGGCACTCCATGTCCAAAAGAATTCTCATTTATGGATCATCCTTATTTCTTGAAAGATATCGTTCGCTTGTTGATTCAGCGTCAGAGCCACGGCTGGAATGTCTCCACTTTCACGCAGAGCTTGCTGCTGAATAGTCAGCAAAAGATTTGGGAATATTGCTTTTCGAATATTTCGAAGCTTTTTCTCCAATCGGCGCCATACTGTTGCTGTGGCTTGTTTTGCTGATAAATCAACAAATGTGTCATATTTCTGACTGACTATTTTCTCTGGCTGGCTTTTTTTCTCAATCGATATATTAACGATTTTCGTGACAACTGTTTTCTGGACATTATATATGTCTTCAAAGATTACTGAAATTTTTTGTATTCCTAACGGAACTCTAAGCAAAACTTTAATATTTGTTTTATTTTTGAGCTTTTCGCCTAATCGAAATTCATCATGCCTGTTTCTGGCCGAGAATTTCGCAAGTCCCTCCAGTGGCTTGCCAGTCTGTTTTAAGGTGACTACCCAGAAGGCGCCTTCTAGTTGTTCAAGAAAAATTTGGGGAGCTGTAGTTAAAGAGCTTTTTCTGAGGGCTTTTACCATTCGAATTAAGGCCCCCCCTATTCTTTTGTGTGATTTATTTTTCTGCCGCCCTTCCTGTTTTCCAAAATTAATATAATGCGATAAAGGCTCGACACCCGCCGCCGAAACCTCTGGGTAAGTCTCTAAATACCACACGGGATCAAAATTCCATGCTGCTGCCAGCATTTTCCTTCTTTTGCGAATGCTGCGCTCCAATCTTCGCAAAAATCCAGGGCGTTTAGGTGCTTCTCCCGATGTTTTATTTTTATTTAGTATAACAGGTTTTTTAATTTTCAACATTTTGTAGAGGCACGAATACCATGAAAAGGGTGCGGGAATCAGATAGCTGCTAGGAGCCACCACGGAATCTTGGATTTGCTCTGCATATTTGGCTAAATCCATCAAATGACTCTCATTTTTTCCAAGACGATCCTCCAGGGAGCTTCTAAGGGCGTCCATCTCAGCTATGCGCCCTTCCATGCGGTCCTTCACAGAGTCAATCCGTGCCGATACCTCGAGCCGGTTCTTCTCTCCCTGCTCCACTAAATTTGCAATCAAAGAATGAATTTCCGCCACTATCTCTTTCTTCACTTCTCCCACCGATCTCTCGACCGCCTCTTGTTGGGCTTTTCGCTGCTTGGCCAACTCCTCTTTGAGACCCCCGACTGATTTCTCAACCACCTCTTGTTGGGCTTTGCGCTGCTGAGCCAACTCCTCTTTGGGACCCCCGACTGATTTCTCAACCACCTCTTGTTGGGCTTTGCGCTGCTGAGCCAACTCCTCTTTGAGACCCCCAATCGATGTCTGGACCGCCTCCCCCTCTTTCCGGACCTGACCCAGCTCCAGTCTTAGTCCGCCCAACGTCGCCAAAAAGGCTTGCCGACCCTCGGCCGACTGCTCCGCATCCGCCTCCACCTTTCCGGCCAGACGAGCCAATTCCCCGGCTGTTTTCGCGGCATCGACCCGCACTGCCTCAAATTCCTCCCTCAGCAACCGCACAGCCTCCGCCTCCAGCTCCTTGGCCTTTACATTCGTTTCCAGCTGAGTGATGCGGTTTTCACTCAAGGAAAGTGCAAGCTGCAGATCAGCCTCGTGGTTGGCGTGGGCCGCCAATTCCGACTCAAGCCGCTTGGCAAGTTCCCTGGCACGATCAGTCTGCTCTGCAAATTGCCTGGAGTCAGAACGATTCATATGGGTAACCCAGCATTCCGGTTGAAAGCGGCGTCGTTGTTCGAGCAACTGGTCCAAAGCTTTCTGGGACCAGCCCCCGGCAAGCAACCAGCCGTGGACTTGTTCCTCCAACGGGCCAAAGAAGGCTTTTTCTTTTTCTGAGTAAAAAGACTGGGGGATCGCACAATCATCAAAATGAATTCCCCGGATCGAAACATCCTCCATTTTCTTTAAAATTTCCAAACGGTAGGGCGGAGAGTCGCTAAGACGGTCAATATTCAACATTAAATCCGCTGATTCCAGGCCCTCCCGGAGGGCCAGGCACCAGAGGAGATAAAAGATGAGATAGCTATGGCTACTATTTAGAGGCCTCTGGGCATAATAACTGAATGCGCCACCAAGATCTTTGCCTGAGTAGGCGGGAAGCTTTAGGTGACTTAACAAGTGAGCAACCGCAGCCGGGGCACTCCTACCCCGAATCATCATTTGGATTGCTACGTCGAAATAAGAGGCCACCTTAAAGGACCACCATTGATCCCAGGGATTGCGCCAAAGATAAATGTGGTAGCCACCCAGCCCTATTTTAAGGGCCCCGATCCGTCCGGCAGTCCGGCACTCCTGAAAAACTGGTCTCGTCTGCGCGGCTCCGGAGAGTACCCGCCAAAAATCCATCCTCGTGTGAGCTCCGTCAAAGTAAGCCCCGTAAATCATTTCCTCGTCGATCGCGTCTTTCCATGCAGGCCAGACTTGAATCAGTTCGGAGAAATATGTTTTTTCGAGGCGAGGATGGCGAAGAAGCCTGATTTTGGCATCAGAATGATCCTGTTCTAGGCCATGGACATTATCCTTTTGAAGAAAAACAAGCTCATGAAGAGGCTCCTGATAACACCAAAAAGCCTCGGGACATCTCCGGAATACCTGAAATAGGTAGGTGCTTCCCGCGCGAAATAAAGAGTGAATAAAAACAGGAGCTTTTTGGCTGGGGTCATTCGTCATTCGCCTGTCACTACGATGCATCGGCTCTTCTAAGTTGCTTTGCTGTGATGGTTTCATTTGATGCTTCGCAGATTTCATGCGCCAGCCTCACAAAGATTTTTGATGATCCCAGGAAACTTGATGCTGGCCTTCCAACCCAACTCCCGCTCGCTTTTTGTTTCGTCAATCGCATAACGCCAATCGTGGCCTGGGCGATCCTTCACAAAGGAAATTAATTTTTCCGTGGCTTGCAGATGGCTCAAATCCTTTAAAATCGAAAGCAGGTTCTTCACCAAATCCAAATTAGAAACCTCCGCCCTCCCGCCAAAGTTGTACGACTCCCCTGGCAGCCCTCGGAAACAGGCCCTCGCCAGCCCCCGAGCGTGGTCATCCACAAACAGCCAATCCCGAATGTTGGATCCATCCCCGTACACCGGCAATTTCTCTCCCGCCAGCGCCTTTAGGATTATCACCGGAATCAACTTCTCCGGGTACTGCCTGGGTCCGTAGTTATTCGAGCAGTTGGTAATAATCACGGGCAATCCGAAGGTATGATGACAAGCCCGAGCCAGATGATCGCTGCCGGCTTTACTGGCAGAGTATGGGCTGTTTGGCCGATAGGGAGTCTCCTCTGTGAAGGCAGGATCATGCGCACCAAGCGTTCCAAAAACCTCATATGTCGCAGAATCGGACAGAATATCAACTTGCAAAGTCATCAATTCCCACGTCCGAAGAGCGCTGCTCATTGGCGAATCTGATCCCGCTGGATCAGAGACGAAATTATTTTTTTGAACCCGATCTTCGTTCTGAACCCTAGTTTGCGCCGTGCCCTTGAGGCGTTGCCACAGCTTCGCTCGATGTCGGAAGGACGGAAAAGCTTCGAATCGGAGACCACATGCTTTCTCCAATCCAGCCCGAGCTGGCGGAACGTCTCCGCCACAAACTGCTGAAGGGAATGCTCCTCTCCCGTGGCCACGACGTAGTCATCCGGCTTTTTCTGCTGCAACATACGCCACATCGCATCCACATACTCCGGCGCCCAGCCCCAGTCCCGACGGATATCCAGCCTTCCCAAGTTTAACTTTTCTTTGGAACCGTTCGCAATCCTCACCGCTGTGGAGACGATCTTCTGCGTGACAAACCGGGCTGGTCGCAGGGGCGACTCGTGATTGAACAGGATCCCCGTACAGGCAAACAACCCGTACGCCTCCCGATAGTTCGCCACCGCATAGTGAGCCGCAGCCTTGGCCGCCGCATAAGGACTGCGGGGATGAAAAGGTGTTGTCTCCGTGGCCGGTTTTTTGGTGTTTCCGAACACCTCGCTCGAGCCCGCGTTGTAGAACCGACCCGGATGCCGGAACAATCGCAAGCACTCCAGCAAATTCATCGTCCCGATCAGGATGCTGTCAAACGTCTCCACCGGGTAGTCAAACGACATTCCCACCGAA
>Ga0247836_1006772_pt1 | contig 12518 bp, 10 predicted proteins | sample LaCruzMarch2015__4_FD_187116 | JGI IMG/M metagenome (GOLD analysis project Ga0247836, IMG submission 187116) | Freshwater microbial communities from meromictic Lake La Cruz, Castile-La Mancha, Spain - LaCruzMarch2015_14m | ecosystem: Environmental > Aquatic > Freshwater > Lake | place: Spain...
AATGCTGTGTCCCTAGGTTGGGTGGATTGCAACTACCCACCCCAACAAATGCTGTGTCCCTAGGTTGGGTGGATTGCAACTACCCACCCCAACAAATGCTGTGTCCCTAGGTTGGGTGCCCAACAAATGCTGTGTCCCTAGGTTGGGTGCCCCTCGATGGGTGCGTGTCCCTACGATGGGTGCGTTTGCGTTCCATGCTACTTGTAGCTTTCAGTTGTTGGCTCCGCCGAGATAAACTCGACGGAAGCGAAGCAGGCTAGTGGTGGGCATGGTAGCAGTCAGTTGTTCGCCCCGCCGAGATAAACTCGACGGAAGCGGCACTGTTTCCGGCCGAATGGTCATCGCATTCTTTGCGATTGATTTGCTTCTGGCCGAATTGCGATAGTAGCACTGCCCCATAAAGAAAGTGCGACCGCTTTAGGTAAACGGTCCCATTAAACCGGGCATTCCGAGGTTTGCGTATTGCGAAACGCCGAGATTCCTGTTGCAAGATGCCGTTTTAGCAGGTCATGCCGGTCGGTTTTTTTCTAATTGTCTCTTTCGATCCAAGGCTCTTCTTGGATTGTTTTCGGCTGTACGCCATTTTCTTTCGGCTTGGTGGGGGGCTTGGCTGGGACGGTGAATTCGCTGACACCTCGTGCGCCCGAGGAAATCTGGGCGAAGACGGTCACCAATTCGATCACACGGTCCCCCACCGGAAATCGGACGCTGCCATTTCTTGCCACGAAAGCTTCTAAGGGGATGGACAAGGTCTGCCCAGCAGGAATCCCCTTGGGTTCACTGGAAAAGAACTGCTCATTCAATTCAATGGACAGGCTTTTCCAGGCTGCTTCGGTCGTGTTTTTGATGGTGATACAAGGGACCAACCGAGGCGATTCTTCCGGGCTCTTTGGCGAAATCCACATTGTTTCGAAACGCACAAGAGCATCCAACGGCGGCTCGGGCATTTTGCCGGTGTAGAAATACAAAAGCAGCCCGCAACCGACGGGCCCCAAGATCAGAACGATGAAAAAAAGGGTCAGTTGTGTGGAGGTAATGGTTCTTGGCTGTTGCATCGGGCTGGATCCGTCTTCCGGTTGAGTACGAAGGATGTTCTACTATCCGTACAAATGTTGATTATTCAAGAGGAGTTGAAAACAAACCGAAGGGGGGAACACGCGACGTGTCAGAAAATCGAGTTCATCCGCATCGAGTTTCCGAATGGGTTGGATTGCTTGAGACTCAATTGAGCGCCCGAACCGGTCCGTGTTGCTTCGCAACGCTGAACACATCGCCTTCTAAGGATCTTTCGTTTTTCGAGCTTTTCGACCGCAGCCAATTCGGAGAACTCCCTCGAACGAACCAGCCATCCCTGTCGACGGAATTGGCCAACAGCCTGGATAATCCGTGGAACCGAAATGCTCAAGAGTATGCAACTCAATATCCCGCAACGTCGATCGCTAAAAACCAATCTTTGCATATTCGATGGCTTTTAGAGCAGGCAAAGCTTTGCTGCAATGCTCCTGATTCACCGATTGTGGCCGTGATGGGGTTGCTGAATGCTGGCAAGAGTTCTCTGGTATCTACCTTTTTGTCCGAAGCCAACCGCCAACGAATTTTGGTAGGTTCCGCGAACGCTCAAGGGACCCACCGGTTTGTGTTGTGGACACCGGAATCGTGGCGACGTGACGAGAAAGTTTGGGCATTCGTGCAAGCACGGCTTCGATCGATTTTCGGTTGTGATTGCGAGTTGCTAGCGGATTCGGCCGATGCTGCAGCTGCTCAGTACAACGACACTGATGCGCGGTCGTTTGTCGATGCAGAGGGGATACAGCGGATTCGCCCGACCATTGAGATCCCCTTGGTTGCGACCGATCCGGAGCTGGATCGGTGGGGCATTGCCATCATGGACTGCCCAGATGTGCAAACGGGTTTACTACCAGAACGTTCGGCCGATCCGATGGTTTCCGGTCAGGTGCAGTTGATCCACGAGCAGGCTCAGTCGATATCGGAGCTTCGCTGGCGAGTTCTTCGTGCGGTTGCACCTCTTTGCTCGGCGTTTGTCGTTGTCTTGCCGGCGAATGCGATTCATGATCAAACGGTCAGTCGATTGATGCGATTGCTGCAACAGCAGATGTCCTCCGTCCGTCAAATTGTGGCGGTCAATCGAGTTCCTCGAAAGTACACCACCCAGCAGATCAGCGACGAGATACAGAAGATATACGGACATCATGCGATGGATCGGCAGTACATGGCCTATGGATTTGATGGTCCACTGGATCGCGAGAAGATTCCCGAGCCGCCAAGCTTTTACAAAGTCCCGACGCTTCAGCCGCTGCCGTTGTTCTTTCGCATCGATCAAAAGGGGCGATCTCAGCCACCGGAGCCGGTTGCCACTGCCGATTGGTTGTTAAATCTAGGCAGCCAGCTCGACAAACGCAGCTTGGCGAATGAGTTGCTTCAATCCACGCTTCAGCAGCTTCAGACTGCGGTTCGTGAAGGAATCAGCGTCCTGCAACGGCGCGAGCGTGAATTAAAACGCATTGTCTTCGAACTTCAAGGAACGATTGCGCAAGCCTGTTACGAGTTTTCGTCGGAGACTGCGAAACGTTCGAATCAACCTACCGTCCGACTTCAGGCCTCCAAACAAATCGTTCAGCAGATTTCGAATTCGCTGGAACGGACTGCGCCGTGGTGGGCTAGACCCAGTCGATGGGCAAGTCGAGTCGCGGATTCCACCAAGACCACGATCGCGAAGGCAACCAGTTTTGCATCATTTCCAGAATGGATGCGTGGAACAGAATGGATTACGGGCAAGGCGACATCGGTCAGCAATTGGATCCGTTCGCGATGGTCGTCGGGGGAGGCAGGGCGCGTGGTAACTTCCGACCAATTGATGCAGCATCTCAGGCAGTTCGACAAGTCAGGCGCGCTTCAACTGGACCGGTTCGGCACTGGACAGTATGGGGAGGATGCTCATGTGCAGCGCGTCAAGCTTGCATGCCAGCACGCTATCGAGCGTTTTCAGAATGAGAGCAATATCCTGCTGGACGATGTCCAGCTCGACCAGTTTACGCGTCAGGTTTGGACCGACATGCCGATGTCGAGACGGCTTTTGACAGGCTTAGCTCCTGCGGGCGTATTATTCGCACCTTTGATTGCGGTGATCATGATGCCGCTTGATTTTGGTGGCTCCGCCGTACTTGTGTTTGCTTCCTTGAAAGAATTGTTGTTTGCGGGCGCTGCAGGAGTAGGTTTGATGCTCGCCAGCGCGAACGCGATGCCTCAGATCGCCGAAGCGGAGGTCGCCTGGCAGCAGCTAGGGGATTTGATCGCGGTTTTATGCGACGAGCTTGGGCTGCGACGGCCACGCGAAAGCGACGGTGTTTCCATCCGGCTAGATGTAAGTTCCAAGCCCATCTCGGTCAGCAGAATCGCACCCAATAGCTCGGTTTTGAATGCAGAATCCGCTACCGGAGCCTCGTTGCTTCCCATGGAGTTTACGATACAAACGGCAGCCGTTCAAGCAATCGATTCCACGCTTGGGGCCATGGCGTTGGAGGAGTAGATCATTGGCGGCCAACCGAATCCAAAGGTAGAACATTCGAAGTAGTCAAGCAGCGCCGCGTCTTCGGATCCAGGCTGTTTTGAAAGGGACTTCAAAGGTATCATGGGTGGCGTGGCAGAAAGATTGGTCCGCCACTTCTTAGGAACGAAAAGGCCAAGGAAATTTCCTGCCCACGTTCTCGGAATAGGCCCCCGCATCAAGTACATGACCCCACGCAATCGCGAGCGAGACAAAATAAATGGGTAGAAGCTTCGAAGTCCGTAAAGCGTCCATGGCCAAAACAGCAGGCCAAAAGACCAAGATCTATTCCAAGTACGGCAAGATGCTTTATGTGTTAGCCAAAAACACAGGAGCGGACCCTACCAGCAACCCGTCTCTTCGAAGCTTGATCGAAAAGGCCAAACGGGAGCAAGTTCCTACTCACGTTATCGAGAAAGCACTGGAGAAAGCCACCGGGGCTGGTGGTGAGGATTTCGTGCAAGCCCGTTATGAAGGCTACGGTCCCGGCGGCTGCTCGGTCATCATCGATTGCTTGACGGACAACAACAATCGGACGATCACCGACGTTCGAAATTGTTTCACCAAAACCTTTTCCAAAATGGGCCCCCCAGGCTCGGTCGCTCATTTGTTCGATCACTTTGCCATTTTTTCGTTCAAAGGGGACAACAGCGAATTCGTGCTGGAAGCCTTGCTATCGGCTGACGTCGATGTCACCGACGTCGAAAGCGAAAACGGACAAGTGACGGTCTTTGCCCCCGCTTCCGAGTTCTTCAAAGCCAAGACGGTGCTTCAAGAATCCGTACCGGGGATCGTTTTGGAAGTCGATGAAATCACGTTTGTGCCTCAATCGCAAAAAGAAATCAGCGCCGACGATCTTCCGATGTTCGAAAAGTTTATCAGTATGCTGAACGACTGCGATGACGTACAGGATGTCTATCACAACGCGTCGTTGCCTAGCTAGATGAGCAACATTCAGGACCCTCGCCTTCTTTGGCTCAAGGGAGGCTTGTTTGTTCTTCTGGGGCTGATTGCGCTGGGGCTGGTGGTCCTACTGAGCGGTAGTTTTTCCGTAGTACTTGCAACCTTGATTGCAATTTGGGCATTTTGCCGCGCCTATTATTTTGCCTTTTATGTTGTGGAACGCTATATCGATCGTCGGTATCGATTTGCCGGCTTGACTTCGGTCCTGAACTATTGGATAAGCACGAAGCTTCCTGGGTTCGATGAAAAGGAAGCATCGCCTGGACAATCTTTCGTGGATGCCCATCCTATCGAACGATCACGCTGGAATGCGGTTCGATGCTGGCTCGTCGTTCTTATCTTTCCGGTTGCATACTGGCTTGTGCGAGAAGTTGTTTTTGATTCCGAGATCCTTGGGGGCGAACCTATTTGGTTGGACTTGCCATTGATGGGAGCCTGGCTGAGTGTCCTTGCGTACTGGACGGCCAAAGGAACCCCGTCTTGGATCAACCGGTTCCTTTTGGGATTCTCGGCTGTCATATTCGGATGTTCCTTTTTCTCTCTTTTCCCATTCACCATGTCGTATTTGTGGGAACATTCGTTCGTTGTTCCACCTGATCTATCGGTTTCCGTGGCTTGTTGTGGTTTTTTTGGTTCTTCGCTGGCAATGCAGTTTTTTTTCGCAAGGTTGGATGGTACTCGACTTGAGGACCAGATCTGCCCTGTTCAAGAAATCAGAGGCAATATCCAATGGAGCATTCGACTTATGATTTGCGTCATGGTTGTGACTGCGATCAACCTCGGGGTTTGGACCCGTACCGACATCGTCGCTTCTTTTTCCTCCATGGAGTTTTTAGAGCACGCAATTCTGTCATTTCTGGGTGGCCTGTTTTTGTCGCCGGTCACGTTTCTTGTTGCTCGGATTCAATTGCGTTTGGGAACGCGTTCAAACTGGGGTTGGTATCTCTTCTTGCTCTTTTGGTCGTTTGTTTGCATTGCCATTATCGCAGTAACGCATTTCATCTTCGGAGACTGGCCATACTGGGAGGATCTGAGGATGTTTCTCATGATTTACTGGATCCACCATATTGCTGCCTTCGTCACGTTTCGCATGCTGCGGAGCTCGGGAGTTTTCTTACGAAGTTTGTAAAAGGGCTTCAGCGGCACAACAATCTTGTTGGCAATCCCTACACAATCTTCAACAAATCTAAACAGATTGGTGCGACATTATTATATAATAGGCAAAGTGGATTTGCCTTTGGTTAAGCATTCATTTCATTTAATTAGGGCTTACGGTATGAAAGTCAACGCTTTGAAAGGTTCCGCCCGAGTGGCGTTCACGCTTGTGGAGCTTCTTGTGGTGATCGCCATTATTGGTATCTTGGTTGGTTTGTTGTTGCCCGCGGTTCAAGCCGCCCGCGAAGCTGCAAGGCGAATGTCCTGCAGCAATAACATGAAACAAATTGCTCTATCCGCCCTCAATCATGAAAGCGCATACAAGCGTTTGCCACCGAGTCTTTATGTCGACATCGGCTTGCCACCAGGCGGTTCTGGTCAACCAGGTTTTCCCTACCCAGCCATCGTTCACTGTTGGAGCATTTATCTGCTTCCGTACATGGAGCAAACGCAACTTTATTCCGCTTACGATCAAAAATTTCCTTGGTTTTCGTCTCCAACTCTTGTTCCTGGGACACCCAACAATCAAGCCGTTTTGCAGAACGTTGTTCCAACATTCGTTTGCCCGTCTACTCCTAGTGGAGCGAATCGCAAGATAAATGGCACCTTCACGTTCGGGGCCCCGTTTCCGTTCACGAATTTCGCTCCTACGGACTACGCAACCAACAGCTCAATCAATCCCGGTTCGATTACGTTTTTTGGCTACGCTTCGGGAACAACTCAGAATGATTTGTTTAGTGCTCTTGGACCTGAGTTGAAGGGGGCTGGCCTACCGCTTTTGGCAACAACTGCTCGCCGTGCGAACACCATTGCATTTATTCTGGATGGCACAAGCAACACCATTTTGATGTGTGAAGATGCAGGACGGCCTGAGCAGTACATTGGTCGGACCCTGGATTCGACCCGGTACCTACGTGACGGTGGATGGGGACATCATGAGAATGATTACGGATTGGATGGAGCCGTCGCTGGCTCGCGAACTTCACCAGGAAATTGCGTAATTAACTGCCACAACGACAATGAAACTTATTCGTTTCATACCGGCGGGGCAACTCACGGCATGACCGACGGCGGTGTGCAGTTCTTAAGCGCTACCATCTCGCCACAAGTTTACGCCGCTTTGATCACAGCCCAAGGCAGTGGACGGACACCTGCGGAAATTTCTCCACAAACTCAAGAGTAGATTGATTGCCAGGACGCTATGAAATCGAATATCCTCCTTTTTGGTACGATGGTCTGCAGCTTGTTGATGTTTGGTTGTTCTTCTTCGGGGCCGGTTCCCGTGTCGGTGAAGGGGACGGTCAAAACCAAGAAAGGTCAACCATGCGACAATGCTTTGGTAGTTCTACATCCAACTGCCAAGGATCGCTTGAATGATCCCAAACCGGTGGCCACCACCGATGCCGAAGGAAAGTTTGTACTGACTACGTTCGCGGTGGATGACGGGGCGTTACCCGGCGACTATTCCGTGACCGTGGTGTGGCCTGGCAAAAGTGGTCCTGAAAGTAAGTTTTCTCTTTCGGGAGAAGGGGCCGCGGGCGGCGCCGATCAGCTCAAGGGAAAATACGGGAACCCAAGCCAACCTTTATTGAAGGCGACGGTTCCTGCCCAAGGTGGAGCGGACTTGATGCTAGAGGTGGAACCGTAGATCGAGTTGTGTTGATCTTTGCCGCTTAAGGCGGTTACCGGTTTTATCGAACCTGAAAAGCATATCTCGTACTCGATCGCCCGCACGGATCGAGTACGATTTTTTATTGAATTGATAACTCCTTTAGGCCTGAAGCAAATGTCCTTTCCCTATGCTCCCTTCGCGCGAAAGCTTGTTCTTGCGGTCCCCTTTCTGATTGGGATGATCTGCTTTTTGGTGGGAACGGTTCCGGTTTCAGCCCAAGTAAAAGCGACACCCGCACGGGATGCAGAACTGAAGCTCAATCAGATCCAAGTGATTGGAACTCATAATTCCTATCATTTGGCTCCTGAGCCTGCTTTGCTGAAGTTGATCGGTGCTGCCAGTGAGCGAGCGGCTCAGGCTATTGATTACAGCCATGCACCTCTGGCAAAGCAATTGACGGAACTTGGGATTCGACAACTGGAATTGGACGTGTACGCTGATCCAACTGGTAAGCTCTTTTCCAAACCGGTTGGTAAAACCCTGCTAGGCCCAACATCGAGCGATCCTAGGATGGAATTTGATTTCGACGAAGTGATGTCGAAACCCGGAATGAAGATTCTGCATTCGCCGGGCTTTGATTACGCAACTACCGTACCCACTTTGGTAAGTGCCTTAGCTCAAATCAAAGCGTGGTCCGATTCCAATCCAGATCACTTGCCTATCCTTGTTTTGATCGAGCTGAAGCAAGATGTGACTGGACCAGCGGGCGTGAAGCCGGTTCCGTTCGATGCTGAACTGCTAGATGCCGTGGACCAAGAGATTCGATCTGTGATTCCGACTAGCAAGATGTTGAGTCCCGATGATGTCCGAGGCAACCACGCTACCTTGCGGGAGGCTGTTCTTGAAACCGGATGGCCAACCTTGGGACAAGTTCGCGGAAAGCTACTGTTCGCCTTGGACAATGAAGGTGCATTGATGGAAAAGTATTTGGAAACGCATCCGGGATTAAAAGGCCGCGTCATGTTTGCCTCGGTTTCGGAAAATCATCCTGCTGCCGCTTGGATGAAAATCAATGATCCTGTTCGGGACTTCGATCGAATTGTCGCGATGGTTCAGAAGGGCTTTATTATTCGAACACGTGCTGATTCGGAGACCAAACAGGCTCGCTCCAACGATACTGCTCAAAGGGATAAAGCCTTTTCTAGCGGAGCTCAATTCATTAGCACAGACTACCCTGTTGCCGATTCACGTTTCTCCGATTACTCGGTTCGTTTCGTTCATGGGATCGTAGCTCGATGGAATTCGGTTTCCGCCCCAGCCGCAAAGCCTGAATGGGAAGGTCTTGATCTGGAGGCCCGATAAGTCTTCAGGGCGTTGGTTGTGCGGCTTCGATCTTTGCTTGATGGATGTGAACTTGATTCAGCAAGTATTCCCAATCCATCGCGGGGCCAGGATCTGTTTTTTTGGTTTGGACATGGTAGTGTCCAAGAATACCACCGAATGACGCCCACTGTTCGTCGCTTAGCGTTCGATCGATCACGTGACCTTCCGGAGTTCGCGGCGCATCAGGTTTCATTTTTGGAAAGATATTGCACAATGCGGCGGTAAGCTTGGCCAAAGCGTCATACTGTTGCGGTGTAAAGTCGTATTGCTGATAGACAACATCGTGAAGCGAGCCTTCAATCCGCTCATTTCGTCTGGGCGAAAGCGCTTTGCCCTTGAGCGACTCGGCTCCCTTTACTTTGTCTGGGAAAATCAGGAAGACTTTACCTTGTTCATCGGGGCGATACCAACGGGCAAACGGTAGTTCACGATCATCCATACGATAGGCACCGATGTTTGCGATTTCGATACCGATGCTTCGATCATTGCTTTTGGTGGCATGCCATGCTCGTTCTTTTAGATCGAGCGTTTGGTAGATGGTTCCGTCTGCATCTAGCAAGAAGTGAACACTTAGTCCGCGAATGTCGTGCAAGACAAAGAAGCATTGGGCACTTGTTCCGCAGACATCGAAGTGCAAAACAAATTGATCGATTTTGTCTTGAAGCAAGGGCAGCTCCCATCCGCCACCTCGAACAAGTTCCAACTGTTCTGGCGTGTACTGGCTTTCTGCTTGTTGTTCGTATCGCAATCCAAAACGGTCGGGACTGAGTTCCTGAGAGGTGGAGACCCACTCAATCTTTCCCACCTTCATGGCTTCGACGGTGGATTTCCATTTTCTTTGATCGAACGATGCGAAGCGTCTGTCGGTACGGTACGCATCGAATCCACCTGGATCGAGCCACAGTTTGACGGGGGTGCCGATACGATACAGTTGCCCGCAAACCATAATCTCATCGCCATGCCGTTTTTGAAACCCGAGCGAGGGCGAAGTCTGGCCTATCGCATAAGGCGCGAACAGGATTCCCAACGAGACAAAAATGGCAAGTCGGAAGATCTTTACGCCTAGCAATCGTTGAATCGGCGATCCATCTTCGGAGCGATGGTCGGATGAGCGATGGTCGGATGAATGGATCATGAATTATCTGGGCTAGAAATTCTTCTTACTGGAGAGCGCAAGAGCAGCTCGAGTTGCGGTCGAGATTCGAATCAGAAACACGCCGCATCGCATCACGCCCACGGCTGCGATCAACACGATGGCCGCTTGTACGATCCCAGGGTTTTCCAGATCAGAAATGAAGACAAGGCCAACTCGAATCAAATACAGCGAAACTAAAATGAGTCCCCAGCCTGCAAGCTCTCTGAGCCACAACAACATAGCCAGTCCTAACGCGTATTGCTTGTTCGAGATTTTCTATTTGCAACGAAACCGACCTCAATATAGAACGATTGGTGTCCTGTTTCAATCCAGTGCTTTGCTGGACTTTCTGTTCATCCGAGTGTTTCGAGGCGACTTCTTTAGAAAAAAAGCCTGATGGGTTTTGAAATCCATCAGGCTTTTTTATGAATACTGCCTAAGGCAATGATCTGCTGCGAACTACAGAAACTTGCCCAAGCGTGCGCACAGATCGGCGGTGCGGCAGCTGTAGCCCCACTCGTTGTCGTACCAAGAGACCACTTTCACAAGCTTGCCCTTGTCGCCCAGCACTTGAGTGAAGTCGGCTGCGAAAATGCTGCTGTGCGGATCGTCGATGATATCGCTGGAAACGATAGGATCTTCGGTGTAGCACAAGATTCCCTTGAGAGGACCTTCAGCAGCGAGCTTGATGGCTGCGTTGATCTCAGCAACGGTTGTTTCCTTCTTGAGATTCACGGTCAAGTCGACGACCGAACCGGTAGCCACGGGAACTCGCATGGCGATCCCGGTCAATTTACCCTTGAGTTCAGGGATAACCAAACCGACGGCCGAAGCAGCACCGGTGGTTGTCGGGATGATGTTCAGGGCGGCTGCACGAGCGCGGTACGGATCAGCGTGAGGAAGATCCTGAACCTTTTGGTCATTCGTGTAAGCATGCACGGTTGTCATCAATCCACTTTCGATACCGAAGGTGTCGTTGAGAACTTTAGCGACGGGGGCCAAGCAATTGGTGGTGCAGGATGCGTTGGAGATGCATTTTAGGTCTGCAGTCAACTTGTCATCGTTCACGCCCAGAACGCAAGTCAGGTCCGCGCCGTCTTTAGCAGGTGCGCTCAGAACCACTTTCTTGCAACCGGCGGCCAAGTGCGAATCGTAGCCTGGCTTGCCGTCTTTGCTTCGACCTGTGAAAAAACCAGTGCTTTCCACCACAATGTCAACCTTGAGATCCGCCCAAGGCAACTTGGAAGGATCTTTTTCAGCCAATGCGTGAATTTTCTTTCCATTGACGATCAAATGCTTGTCGTCGTAGCTGACGGTACCGTCGTAACGTCCGTGAACGCTGTCATACTTGAGCAAAGTTGCCAACATGGCGTTGTCGGTAAGGTCGTTCACCGCCACCACTTCGAACTCGCTCGATCGGCTCATTAAGTTGCGGAACGTCAATCGTCCGATACGACCAAACCCGTTAATTGCGATTCGAATAGACACCGATTTTGTTCTCCGCCGAAAATTGAAATAGTATTGTCCCATTGCGATCCACCCGCTGGTTTCACGCATCCTCTTGAGAATCAACAAGAAAATTGCCAACACCCAAGGAGTCGCAAAGTATACAAGCGGTGTTCTGAACCATCAATGGACGGATTCCCCTTCAAACCACAAAGAAATGCACTGAACCAAATTGATTTCCTGCCTACAATGGAATCGCATTTGAAGTACCGCTTATACTGACAAGAAATTCCGTCCCCTTTAACCCGGCCATTCGTGAATTCGAATATGAACATCCCGCTTCCCATTGTCGAGACACCTTCTTCGGCTCCTATGGCGTCTCAAGTCACCTGCGATGCAGGTACAGGGGTAAATGGGAACGTTGTTAGCCGTTACCTAGATAACTTGGGAGAACGGCAGCCGCATGGTCCGCTTGCCCGAAACGCGCTTCCGATGTCGATGGAAGAGGCCAAGGCGAGGGGTTGGGATGAATTGGATGTAGTGATTGTCACGGGCGACGCCTATATCGACCACCCAAGTTTTGCGATGTCGATTCTAGGTCGAGTGCTCGAAGCTGCTGGCTATCGGGTGGGAATTTTAAGCCAACCTGATTGGCAAAGCTGCGAACCTTGGAAGCGATTTGGGCGGCCACGGCTGTTTTTCGGCATTAGCGCCGGCAACATGGACAGCATGATTAACCATTACACCGCTAACAAAAAAGTTCGAAACGACGACGCGTATTCCCCCGGCGGAAGGATTGGCCTTCGGCCAGATCGTGCGACTCTCGCGTATTGCCAACGGGCGCGAGAGGCTTACAAAGGCGTACCTGTTATCGCAGGGGGCGTCGAGGCTTCCTTGCGGCGATTGGCACATTATGACTACTGGAGCGACAAGGTTCGGCGCAGCATTTTGCTCGATAGCAAAGCGGATCTGATCGGGTTCGGAATGGGCGAGAATTCCATCATTGAAATGGCTCGTCGGCTTGAGAATGGCGAATCGGTGAAGGACCTTCGCGATATGCGAGGGGTTGCCTATGCATTAGGAGCTTCCGAGCCATTGCCAACCGATGCGATCGAATTGCCTACTTATGACGAGGTGGTCGCGGACAAGATTGCATTCTCCAAGGCAACGCGAATCATCCACAATGAAACGAATCCACTCAATGCTCGTCGTATCATGCAGCGTCATGGTACTCAGACGATCGTTTGCAACGTTCCTCA
>Ga0247836_1006774_pt1 | contig 12513 bp, 10 predicted proteins | sample LaCruzMarch2015__4_FD_187116 | JGI IMG/M metagenome (GOLD analysis project Ga0247836, IMG submission 187116) | Freshwater microbial communities from meromictic Lake La Cruz, Castile-La Mancha, Spain - LaCruzMarch2015_14m | ecosystem: Environmental > Aquatic > Freshwater > Lake | place: Spain...
TTGGGTTTGCCGAGCTACTTTCGGCCGATCTGCTATCTTATCTTGGATCGGTAGCTGCCAATTGTAGATTTTCGGTCAATCCGGCTTTGAAGAATCGCCTATGACCACCTCGACTTTTCAATTCATGGCTATAATCCTAGCGTAAAGTCTTTTCCCTGCACCCCTCGCAACGAAATGTTCTATCGATGAATTTAGATTGGGATACCCTTATTTCAATTATTCGCAAGCATGACAGATTTGTTCTGACAAGCCACATTCGACCTGATTGTGACGCACTAGGCAGCGAACTTGGAATGGTTGGAATCCTTCAGGCGATGGGGAAAAAGGTAACAATCGTCAACGGGCACCAAACCCCACCCATCCTTGGCTTCCTGGACCCTTCCCAAAGTATCCAAGTCATTAGTGAGCATATTGATGCCGAAGACGTAGAGGGGGATTGCTTAATCATCCTGGACACCAGCGCATGGGCGCAATTGGGGCCAATGGCAGACGTATTGCGCCGTTGGACAGGCACGAAAATCGTCATCGATCACCATGTCGGTGAAGATGACTTAGGCGCCCAGTTTTTCAAAGATACCAGTGCGGAAGCTACCGGCCATTTGGTAGCTCTGCTTGCTCAAAAGGCCGGGGTCAAAATCACCAAACCGATGGCAATGGCTCTTTACGCAGCCATTGCAACCGACACCGGATGGTTCCGATTCGCTTCCACCACAAGCGATACCTATCGCATTATTGCTGAACTAGTGGATTGCGGTGCTTCACCCTCTTCCATTTATGGCGACCTCTACGAACGTGACACCGTCGGACGCGTTCGGCTACGTGGCAGAATCCTGTCGCGCGTACAAACTGAAGTCAACGGCCAACTCATTCACACCTTCGTCAAAAAGGAAGACTTCACCGAATCAGGGGCTCTTCCAAGCGACACCGAAGATGCGATCAACCTGGCCTTGGCAATCGAAGGAACCAAGGTCGCATTCATCATGATCGAACAACTTCGCGGTGGCTTCAAAATCAGCTTTCGATCCCGTTGTCACGTAGATTGCAACGAACTGGCTCGGCAATTCGGTGGCGGCGGACATCGCGCCGCAGCGGGTGCCTTCGTCGAAGCCGAATTTGGCGAACTCCAGAATCGCGTCCTTCAAGCGGTGCGGGCAGCTTTGGCAAACAAACCTGTCCATGCTTGATCTCATTCGCCTTTCGGTAGCCATACTCCCCCTAGCCGCGTACTTCCAAGTATTGGGCCTGATACGTTTGCGATCACGCCCAACCCTTCTCAATGGGGCTACCGATTTTTTCCTTTTAGCAATGGCAATGATGGGTTTTATTGCCATCGGGCCTATCGAGCTCTTTTTCCCAAGAGCCGCGTACGCAATTTTGGGACCTTGGGTTTGGGGCGTCCTGATCGCACTTTATTTCTTTGTAAGCATGCTGATTGCATTGAACTCTAAATTGAAACTGATCGCTTACGGCCTGGATCCTGAATCCCTCAAGCAAACCATTCAAGATGGTTTATCCCTCGGACAGCTTGAAGCCCACTGGGGTAACGACATTTTGGAAATACCCTCGCTGGGCCTGCGAGCAAGCATTGAAAAGGCGGGTGTCGGCAAAACAGCTTCTTTGGAAGCTATCGGCCGATCTCAAAACCCCATGGGCTGGTACACGATTGAAAAGCTGATTGCAAAGTCCCTCAAGCCAAATACAACCACTCAAACGGCAGAAGCGTTTCGCTGGATTGCGCTAAGCCTGGTTCTGTTCGGAACCAGCGCTACGATGATCGCACAGGACCTGCCTCGCCTAAAAAAGGAATTAGCGATCCTGTTTGAACCAGACTAAGACTTGAACTTAGCCGCGATTCCCAGCCCATCGCCCACTTGAGCTTGGCAAAGCAAGTCGCCAAACACGAGCAACCAAGTCACTAATTTCGGGTCAGCCTGGAAACAACAATCTAATTTCTGGCGAACATCCACCAACCCACATGTTCCACGCTTCAATCGCTTCCTGCGGCAATAGATGATTGGCCAAACCGTTGCCCAAATGCCTCGAAAAGGTGAGGTAAGATTCATATCACGTCCGCCCAAAACCGCTTGATGCAACGGCTCTAATGACGGTACTGATTCACACCAAGCCGACCAATCCCCTTGCGGAATCGCGCTGCCAGTCGATTGCTTTCGAAGACGTTGAAATCGTTCGTCCGCCGCTTGAATCGACAGGATTGCATTTTCTTCTGTAACCTTCCATTCAGGTCGCGCGACCTGAATCGGCTCTTCCACAGAATGAACCATGGTGGATTGACCATCGATCGAAAAAGTCCAAACGCCATCCACCCATTGGTTGGCCTTCCAGGAGGCAGTGGTCTTTAGTTCCATCATTGCCTTTGCCGAAGATTCCATCGTAAAACCCACCGGAGCGTTCGAACCCTGACGTGCAACTCGGCGCTGCCAACTGACAAAATCGCCGCTCAATATTCGCATGGTCACTTGCGTGGACCAATCGTGAATCCCCATAGCACAAGCCCAAGCTTTCGCATAGCTTACGTCGGGCGAAACAGTCTGTTCAATAGTGAACTCGTCCGTGCTATCCAACAACCAATGAAGCTGAGTTGCAGGTATCAAGGTCAACAACCACTTCAAGTCATTGTCACAACCATACTTCCAAAGCGAGTCCATCGACGATTCAAGCGAGTCCGCTTTTTCACGAATCGTGGTCAAACTACACAGGGAATCGATCCAGTCCAAATGCTTCTTGGTGCTTAGTCGAGCTTGTTGAATAACCGGGTCATTCATTCCCATTAAGGCTTGCAACCAGCCTGAGTTGGCGTAGTCTTGCTCGGACGGTGATAGTGTTTTGGACATGCAGAGTTTTCAGGAAGAGAGGTCGCAGTGATGTTGTGGCGTCTGGGTCAGTTATCAATTGAATTCCAACCCGCATTGTAGTGCCACACCTGAACGAAAAGCGATGCCAAACATCCGTTTCATCCTGCAATCCAGCTTTTACAGAACCACGGAACACACTGAACACACGGAAATCAGTGCGTCAGAAAACTCGGCTGCTTTTCCGTGTGTTCCGTGTATTCGGTGGTTAAAGATACCATCCAGCAAGAATCTGTTTTTGAACCACGGAACAACCCGAACACACGGGAGTCAGGACGTCAGAAACCATGGCTTTTTTCTGTGTGTTCTGTGGCACTTAATTAGCTGGACGTTCGCCAATCACGACTTCCATCGATTGAGTTTCCCCGTCACGATTGATCAACAACTTGATCGTGCTCCCAACAGGAGATTTACTGATTTCAAAGATCAAGTCCTCAACGCCTTTGACCGGCTTTTCATTGAACTGAATGATGTGATCGCCAAGCTGCAAGCCGGCCACCGCCGCTGGCGAATCTTCCGAAACAATGCGTCGCACCACGGCCCCTCGTGCCGGTTCTTTCGCTTTTTCTTTCGCAAGATCGAAGTCAATTTCGTCGGGGTCGCTTCCGATCGCAAGAGCAAGCTGTTCAGCTTGCTCACGCTTCCATTCCGTGACTCGAACCAACTCGACACCCAGCCAACCGCGGCTCATTCGACCCGACTCTAAAATCTGCTCAAAGACAACCTTAGCAATGCTACTCGGAATCGAGAAACTGACTCCTCGGTATGCCTCGCCAATAATCGCCGTGTTGATGCCAACTAACTCACCTCGGCTGTTGACCAAAGGGCCACCGCTGTTACCAGGATTGACGGCAACGTCGCTTTGCATCAAATTGCTGTACCGAGCCGATATGTGCCGGTCCTTTCTTGGAATACGCTGCTCGTCATAGCTTGTACCAGTTAAGTCCAACCGATGCTTTCCGCTTAGTATTCCAAAGGTGATCGACCCAGACAAACCAAAGGGACTTCCAACGGCCCAAACGGGAGCCCCTACCTCGATCTGCTCGCTATCACCCCAAACAATGGGAAACAACCCATCCGCTTCAATCTTAAGCACTGCCAAATCACGAACGGAGTCAAATCCAACCAGTTCCGCTTTGAACACCCTCTCGTCCGGCAACGCGACCTGGATCCGGCCTTTCGTACTCAATCGGCTCCCTTCATCATTGATAACGTGATAGTTCGTCAAGATGTATCCTCGCGCGTCGACAAGAACGCCGCTCCCCTGGCCAACCATCGAACGTCGAAAAGGAAAAAAATTGGGAGCACCCGCATCGGATCCCTCGGCAGAATCATTTTCGGAGTCCATACGATCCAGCGTGACGTGCACAACACTTGGACATACACGACGTGCCACCGTTTGCGACAACCATGCGAGATTGTCATTAGAAACCATTTTTAGCTGCTCCCCAGCAACATCGTATTCTGCCCGCAATTGACCTCGGTGCCATGAATACCTGGAGAACTCCAGCGTGGAAGGGAGCAGAAAACGAAGGAAAGTCAAAAGGACAAGAACGGCCATCAAACTAAGAAGGGTCGAAAGCAGCAGCGACGAAGGTGTCGGCGGCCTGTCGCTCCGCTCGTGCCCATCCGCGGATTCGCCAATCCCTGGTTCGCGAAAGCCTGTTTGAATCGTCCGTGCCTGGCCATCTCCGCTCTTCGGCTCCAACGAATCGGAAAATGGTACGGGCCCCGATTCCACGCTGTTAGTGAATGAGGGAATTACCGACTGAGCGGCCGCGTCCGACAAATTCTCACTCATCGAAGCAGACCCATTCTTTCTTCAAACCCTGGCAGATTCATAGAACAAAACCTCGCATGAGCTGCATGAACTTACCTTGCCGATGGTACATTGTAGCCGGTTTTCAAGCCAATCAACAATCAACTTTTAACGATTTCAAGTGGCCAAGAATCTTGGGTAGACTACTGATTGGTTTCCAACGAGAGACTAGAATCTAGCGATACTGGGGTGGAAGAACTGGTATCTCGCTCCAAACTCATGCCCTTGGTTGAGCTTTTTAGTGCACGCGACAGACGCTATTGACTTGAATGCATTTGTAACGACCCCAGAGAACGTGCGGTTTGAATATCGCATCGCGGGACCGTTCCGACGACTCCCTGCGCTTATTCTTGATTTTGCAGTTCGAGGAATTTTGTTTTGGATCTTGCTGATCCTTATGGCCTTGCTTGGGTTTGTAGTGCAATTCTCGGGCGGAATTGCAATCATGCTTTTTTTGATCTCGTGGTTTGCCTTAGATTGGTTTTACGGCCTGCTGTTTGAAACACTTTGGAACGGACAAACACCGGGTAAATGGCTGACCAAAGTGCGAGTGATCTCCGTCGATGGACGCCCCATCAATTCCTACCAAGCGACCATTCGCAACTTTCTGCGACTAGCGGATTTTGCCCCCATGGTTTCTTTGGAACTGTTTAGCCCAGATGCGCCTCCGATGTACGTGATTCCAACTTTTTTGGTATCTCTACTTTGCATGACCATCACGAAGCGTTTTCAACGACTGGGCGACCTGGCAGCGGGTACCATGGTGGTGGTCACTCAAAGATCCTGGGTGCCGCCTCATATCAAGTTCGACGACCCGCGCGTCGAGTCACTCAGCGGACACATTCCAGCCAACTTTCGCATGACGACAACCCTTGCGAAAGCCATCGCTTTGTTTGTTGAGCGAAGGGCAAGAATACCGAACGTTCGTCGCCAAGAACTCGCGGCTTACATCGCGGCACCTCTGCTGCAACAATTCAACTTTCGCGACGACACCAGCCCCGATCTCCTGCTGTGCGCTTTGTACTATCGAGAGTTTATTGCGAAAGATGCCTTTCTGGATTCGCATTCGTTTTCCTCACCACCACCTAGCTCGCCAGAAAATCGCACGCCAGAAAATCGCACGCAAGCAACTGACAGCAAAGCGTTGTCAGCAGTAACATCGGCCCCGCTCGCTGCACCACCGCTCGCTGCAGCACCGCCAGTGTTGGAACCAACGCCTCGATCTTCCAGCGAGAACGCCCCCCCTTGGAAAGTGTCACCATGAAGATATCTGTCCTTTTAGAACAGCGACGTCTTGGTTGGAACGAACTCGACAAAATGTGCTCGTCGCTGGAAGGAATTCGCTTCCCATTCCAACGCAACGGTAGCCTGGTCGCGAGATTCTCTTCGCTTTATCGCGCCGCTTGCACTGATTTATCCATGGCGGAACAGTACCAATTACCACCGGCGACGGTCGAGTACCTTCATCGACTGGTTGGACGGGCTCATGGCCTACTTTACCGGTCCAGCCGGTCTACTGTGGAACGTTGGGTTTATTACTGCATGGTGATTACGCCGCAAAGCATTTTCCGTGACATCTGCGTGAAGGTCGCGTTCATTGTTTTCTTTGGACTGTTCACCCTATCGGCACTTCTGGCTTGGTCCGAAGGAACTTTTCCTGGCTATGCGGAGAGGATTTTAGGCTCGGACCAAATCGAACAAATGGAAAACAGCTTCAATCGCCCGCTGGCCGGCAATTTTGACCAATACGTCGCCATGTCTGGTTTTTATATCCAACACAACACCAGCATTGGCTTACAGTGCTTTGCCTTGGGGCCGCTTATTTTGCCATCCCTTTGCGCATTGGGATACAACGGAGTCGTCTTGGGAGCCTCCTTCGGCTACATGACGCGATCGGATGTCGAACAGGGGGACGTCTTTTTTCAATTCGTTACAGCCCACGGAGTGTTCGAACTGACAGCAATCGCATTGTCGGCCGCAGCCGGCCTACGCTTGGGTCTCGGTATATTCTCCACTTCAGGTCTGCTTCGCATGGAGTCCTTCCGGTTGAACGCAGAACGTGCGTTACCAATCGTTCTTGCCTCCATCGCCATGTTCTTTATGGCTGCATTTACGGAAGGATTCATCTCCCCTTCCCCGCTACCCTACTTCGCGAAAGCCTCCGTCGCGATCTTCAGCTCCGGACTGTTGATGTACTACTTTGTTGTCTTGGGGTACCCGACACCTCCAATCCAACTCGCTCTGATGCATAATGGGGATAACCCGTGGCGTGAAATCGGAGGCGTTCATGCAACTCGATAAAACAGCGGTCACCATTTCGCAAAGAAGCGGAACGGAGTTAATCGACCTAAGCCTACTGGTCTTTCAACGCTATTGGACTTCAATTTTCTGTTTGGGTTTTTTGGGTACCTTTCCATTCGCTATCGCCAATTTCATCCTGCTTTGGCCTCTGACTCAATACGATCAACTGGTCATGTCTTCACGTGAGCTTGGCGACGCATCGGCGTTCCAAACTCGCTACTTGGTCATCATGACTGCCGCGGTTCTGATCCAAGCTCCTCTTGCGCTCAGCGGTGTCACTTATTTTATTGGTCAAGCCGTGTTTGGCGACAAACCCACGCTTGGAAATGTGCTGACCGCAATCTGGTCACGGCTGGGGGCAATCACCCTGATTCAAGGTTTTGTGCGAATGTCGATTTTTGTTTTTGTTCCTCTTGCATTTTTGTACCAATCTCCTGTCTTTCGACCTGAGATAGAAATACCACTTTATTTGCTGTGCCTTTGTTCCTACGTTTTCATAGTTCGAGGTTTCCGACCGTTCGCTCTGGAAATCCTGTTGCTAGAACGCTGCCCCATCTACATCAACAAAAATGACAAAGGCCGAATTGCATATCGAAAACGCTCGTATTGGCTTCACTCTGGACTGGCCTTTGAGCTGTTTGGTATGCACATGGGAGTCACCATCGTAGAAATCCTTACGGCGCTTTCGATCTCACTGAGCACGCTATTTTTGATCGGTGTACTAACCGGGATATGGACTTGGGGGCCGTGGATGGACCTGCTTTTCTTCCCTTTCATTCTTTGGGGAATCGCGACTTGGGGAACTATTATTCGATTTCTGAACTACATGAACTCTCGCATCCATACCGAAGGTTGGGAGATTGAATTGAAATTGAAAGCAGAATCCCAAAGATTGTTAGAGGTCGCCTGATGATTCATTTGACCACACAAACCGGTTTGCGCAAGAAAAGCTCGACACCCACCCGCACTTCCTGGTGGATGACAATGGCCATGGCTTGTTGCGCGGTAGCAACGCTTTTTGGGCGGACGGCTTCCTGCGCAGATGATCGCGAAATCATCCAGCGATCCACCAACTCCATTTGGTACGATTCAGAACAAAGATCCATCAAGCCATCAGGGACAGCCAAAAAAGCCTTGGACGTGTCAGACAGACATGACGCAGTCGCCTCACCCGAAATCCCCTATGACTGGTCATGGCTCGATTGGTTTTCTACCGATCTCAGAGATTTTTTTACTTGGATTTTCTCGGGCTGGAAAATCGTTTTGATCCTCTTTTTCCTGATTCTTATCTTCACGATCGCTTACATCATTTGGCAGTACACCGACATTGGAAACTGGTATTCTCCAACTCGCCGAAAAACGACGAAAGCTGCTCTCGAGCGGGAAGCGGTGAAGATTCAAGACCTACCTTTTGAAATCGAACAAAGCCTTTTGGGATTGCTCGGCCAAGCTGAAAGGCATCGAGCGTCAGGCGACTATTCACGAGCCATCGCCTACCTCTATAGCCACGTGTTGGTTACTCTGGATGAAGCTCGATGCATACGATTGGCGAAAGGGAAAACCAATCGAATGTACCTGCGGGAACTAAAGGATCGTGAAACCATTCGTGTTTTTGCCAACCAACTTGTCACGGTTTTCGAATTTACCTTTTTCGGAAAACACCAGATCGATGCACCAACGTTTGAATCCATCTGGACCCAGTTGGCAACGTTTGAAAGCGAGCTGTCGCGAATCGAAAAACAAAGCGTAGCAACGAAATCGCTACCATCTGCTTTAGGAGGTGTTTCCTGAACCCGAATCTTTCAAAATCGAATCGTCGACTCATCACCCTCAAGTTCCTGATCGCCATCGCGTTTGCTTGTCAGGGTTGCAACAAACTTTCTCGCGAGTACGGGATAAGCGAGGGAACTGAAGCAAGGCAAAGCCCTGCCGCCGTCTCGGTATTCCGAAATCTATGCGACTCCGAAGGCTGCGACACGAAAGAAGTTCGCTCCCTTTCTCCGCGTGCTATGGATCGACTCAAGGCCATCGTATGGAGCCCCGATCACTTCGGCACGCATCGCGCAGAAACCTTCGAATGGATGAATAAATGGCTCGCTTCGGGCGACCGCACGCTGATTTATGTCGGACGCGATTTTTCCGCCATGGCAGACTATTGGCGCCAATGCTCCGCGAACTTATCGCGGGAAGAAAACAAGCAAGAAGGACACTGGAACTGCTTGGAACAAATCGCTTACGAGCAGCGTGCAATAGATCAATTGCGGTCTTCGGTCCGTCAGAACGTCGCAACCCCTTGGTTCTTGTTCGATTATACGAACTCCGTGGAGAAACAAGTGACTGCTGTTTCTGGCCCTTGGTCGGATTCCATTAACATTAGCCAGTCAAGAATTTTCCTAAGAGGTGTTCCCGTTGGGATGAATCTACGTTCCTACTCCGAACTGAAGAAAGTATTTGATCGAGAGCCGGCTCCTATTTCGGCAACCACTACCACAACGACCGGAACTCCAGCCACCCCCCCGAATGCTATCGCGCCGCCCGCGAACACACCGCCTGCGGCTGATTTCGAATTTGAATGGGGCAAACAAGATGCAGACATGCTTACAGCAATCAAAATGGTTCCTGAAAGTGATCGGCCGCGACTAGATTTTTTGCTTGCGACACAAGATCGCGAGCCATTAATCGCAGAGATAACAAGTCCGAAATGGGGCAAATCCAGGGTCATTGTCTTGGCCAACTCGTCCATGATCTCCAATCTAGGTTTGATCAACGCCCAAAATCGCACCCTGGCCCTGCGGCTCATCGCCAAACTACCAAAAACAAGCGTTGGCTTTGTGTCGGGTTCGTCCGACCCCACGGTGAGAAAGGATGACATCGCCGAACAGCAAAAAGGGTTTGAGATGCTTACCATTTGGCCCCTCAATGTGGTAACTCTGCACGCGGTTTTTTTAGGAATGCTCGCACTGATCGCACTGTTTCCGATTTTCGGTCGCCCGAAGCTTTTGCCAAGAAAATCGAATCGCGATTTCGGACTTCACGTGGATGCTGTGGGTGCAATGCTCATGAAGTCAAAGGATCGATTTTATGCTCTTGCAACCATAGCCGACTACTTTCGACAAGTACGCAAAGAACCGACATCGCCATGGGCAAATGTCGACCCGGTGGCACAACAGGATCCGACCTCCCCTTTTGCAAAGCAATCCAGCAATCCAATCACCGCGTCTGATTCAGATCAATAAATTGAGCAGCAAGTGCTAGTTTTGAGGAAACCGTCAAACAGTGCCACCCACCACCCGTCCAGCGTCAAACAGTGCCACCCACCACCCGTCAAACGGTGCCACCCACCGTCAAACGGCGTCAAACGGTGCCACCCACCGTTCAAAAAGCCGCACCGTTCAAAAAGCCGTGGACTCGTCTGGGGTTGTTTAAACGTCAAACGGTGCCACCCACCGTTCAAAACGTCCGTTAAACGGTGCCACCCACCGTCCGTTAAACCGCGTCCGTCCGTTAAACGGTGCCACCCACCGTCCGTTAAACCGCGTCTGATTCAGATCAATCAAATTGAGCAGCAAGTGCTAGTTTTGAGGAAACCGTCAAACAGCGTCAAACAGTGCCACCCACCGTCAAGCGGTGCCACCCACCGTTCAAAAAGCCGTCGTCCGTTAAACGGTGCCACCCACCGTATGGGCTAGACCGTTTGGACTCGTCTGGGATTGTTTAAATATTTAACAACAAATAAGAAAGGCCGAAGCACAAAGTCTCGTTCGGATTCCCTCGAATTGCGACATTCCTTGTTCGAAGTTCGATATTCAATTCGATTCAGCAATCATAAAGCAGGGTAAAATTTGGCTGGGCCCCGCAGTTGAGTTTGAAGGTGATCCGTAACGCGGTCACCGCCCACGACTCGATAGAAAATGGTGATGGCGCCGGTAAATCCAAGAATTCCGGGATTGATAGCAAAAACATCCGCCTCCACCTTGATTGACTGGAGCTTTTGTTTTCGGTCGCCGATGACCACCGAAGTGGGCGTGTTCATGAAGGGACATCCATTGTCGCTTCAACCTGTTTCAACCATCAAGGGTGTACGAATCTTGATTCGTCCTTCAACTATGTGGCGAGCTTTTTTTTGTGCGGTTGGTATCGTTCTCATCATTATGGGAATCGAGTGCCTTTTGATTGATAGCGCGGTTTTGGTTGCCGGGGTGATTGACGATCCAGCTCAGCAAAGCATGCAACAATCCGGCGGCATTTTCTCCTCCCCCGCTCAATCCGGAGTCGAACGTGTGTTTCGACCTTCAGAATGGTTCCCATGGTCACTGCTTGCAAGCGGTTCCATCGTCTTGCTTTACTCAATATCGCTCAAGCGAACAGCATAAGCTCATTGCCTTTAGCGAGGGTTCAAACGCTTTTTCTTGTTGAGTGGAATGATCCCAGCAGCCATGCGTAGGAGAAATTGGTAGAATTAGAGGGGCGTTGATTGCGGTTAGCGTCACGCGAAAATTTTAACAGCTCCTAAGAAAGGCCGGTTTCAATGTCTTTGGTTCGTAGTCTGCGCATTCCAGCGCTCTTCGCTGCATCATGTTTTCTGGGCGGAATGCACTCTCTCGCGGTTGCGGATGATTGGCCGACATTTCGAGGTTCGAACCGAAAGGCGGTTTCAGAAGATCCAAAACTGCTTACTTCTTGGCCTAAAGCCGGACCAAAATTGGTTTGGGAAGTCAAAGGCGCTGGGCGCGGGTATGCAAGTGTTGCTATCGCTGGAGACAAGCTTTTTACTTTAGGTGACGCCCTATCCACCAAAAGCGATGAAGAAGAATACTTGACCGCCTACGATAGGGAGTCCGGAAAGCAACTTTGGGCAACAAGAACAGGCCCCGCTTGGAAAGAAATGAACGAGGAGTGGCACAACTCACGAAGCACGCCAACCGTCGATGGCAACATGGTTTACGTGATCGCTCCGAAGGGTGTTCTGGTGGCTTGCAACACCCAAGATGGAAAAGAAGTTTGGCGAAAAAACCTTGTGGATGACCTCGGTGGTAAAAAAGACGACCCGTGGGGTTACAGCGAATCGGTCTTGATCGATGGCGATAATCTAATTTGCACCCCAGGTGGTGAACAAGCCACCATGGTCGCCTTGAACAAAATGACGGGCGAGCTTCTGTGGAAGACGGTACGACCAGGCGATCGCGGTGCCGGTCACGCATCGATCGTAATCTCCGAGATCGGTTCCAACCGTGTTTATGTACAAACAACCGGGAGTGGAGCTTTGGGGGTTTCGGCCAAAGACGGGAAGCTTCTATGGTCTTACCCAATTGACAAAACAACTGCCGTTATCCCGACTCCAATCGTTCGCGATGATCTTGTTTTCATGCCCGTGGGTTACGCCCGTGGCGGAGCGTTGCTGCGTCAAAAAGAGGACGGAAACGGTTACGTTACCATCGAAGAAGTTTATGGGTTGAACACCAAGCTCGCCAACAAGCATGGTGGAGTCGTTTTAATCGGCGACCATGTCTATGGTGACTCCGA
>Ga0247836_1006776_pt1 | contig 12512 bp, 9 predicted proteins | sample LaCruzMarch2015__4_FD_187116 | JGI IMG/M metagenome (GOLD analysis project Ga0247836, IMG submission 187116) | Freshwater microbial communities from meromictic Lake La Cruz, Castile-La Mancha, Spain - LaCruzMarch2015_14m | ecosystem: Environmental > Aquatic > Freshwater > Lake | place: Spain...
AGTGACTTGTCTAATAATACTCATAAAATTAAATACCATCTATATTTGGCATTAATCGATATAAAAGTAATTGAAGCCAATCATAATCAGCAACAGGATTAAGATTATTATTTTTTCTTTAGCTAGAATCCTTTTTGTTAGGCTTTCTTGAGATTATGGAGAAACAGTTGTTTACACACTTATTCAAATGCTTTGCTTACATTTTGAGCTGTTTTGGCGGAAGTTTAGAAGTATATTTAAACTCCTGCTTGTTTTATCCACTATTGTGCTTCTTCGGTTGTTACTTGCCTCCTGATTTAAAAAGATATTACGAGCTGGCCAAATCAAGATGTGTTCCGATTAGTACATAAATTGCTTATGTAGGAGAATTTTATAGTGCTTGCTGTTGCCAATAATCGAGGTTTTAGAAAGTATTTCGTCTGGTTATTAGATTGATACCTGCTTATGTCATACACAAGGACAACAGCATTTGCGTTTCTATAGAAAGATTTTACAAGGGAGTGAAAGGCTTATTGCCCTGCAGTATCCCAAAATTGAAGTTTAATACTAATATTACCATCAATTTTTACACTCTTAGAGTGGTACTACACTCCAAGAGTAACAGTGTATTCATCCATAAACTAGTTTGTTAGATAACGCTGAATGAGGCAGCTTTTTCCACATCCAGAATCTCCTACTACGATGACTTTGAAGACTAGATCGTTGTTTTTCCCTGTTTTCATATTATACTATCAATTTTTAATAATATAAATGGAAAGAAGACCATTTTTACCAAATAAAGATCAAGTCTCATTTTATTTTCCTTCATCAAGCCATTGAACTCGTTAGCCTTACACCCAAATACCTTATCTGCTTGAATTTTTCTTGCGAAAAATACCTTTACCATGCTGTTTACCATTTTTCCACTATCCTTCATAGCACCTTCCATCTTTAAACAAAAATATACCAAAGCCTTATTTTTTATCGTTAGCATACTATCCTTCATATCGGCGACCATCTGGCCAAGTAAATACACCTTTTCCATTCATTTTGTTGTTTTTCCACTAACCTTCGTATGTTCGACCATCTTTCCAAGCATAAATGCCATTTCCATTGATTTAATTATCTCTAAATTATCCTTCGTAAGAACTTTAATCTTCCCAAATAAATTTTCCGTGTCCTTATTTTTTTCCTTAATGATATTACCCACGATAAACTGATCCATCAGGCCAAAACTATTATCCATAACCGTGCTGTTTGTCCTATCTCCACTAGCCTTCATATCTAGCCCCAGAATTAGAGTAATAAATGCCTTAATTATTAAAGATTTACCTTTTCCAAAAGCTCTATCGAATGCCCACTATCCATAATATACGTCTCCATCGGCATGAACTAATCTGCCGAAACCATGAGCCACATTATTTTTCCAATAACCCTCATAAATAGAGCCATCTTTCCACTGCTGAATACCTCTTCCATGACGTTAATTATTTTTCCATTCTCCTTAATATACATATTTATTTTCAAATTAGACTGGTTTGAGTCTTTCAGAATCTTTGCATTCAAACTCAGGCCGATTATAGTTGAATTTGCCCAATTAGGTTAATTTTTTCTTAATGACTTAATTCGAGTAATTTGGCATCTCATCTAATACTACTCCTCCTGTTCCATATTTTTGGTAAGATTTAGATTGATTGAATTTGGATGTTAGTACAGAAACTTACTTTTTCTTTTCCTATTTTTTGCTTTATTATGTATCTTTGATATTGATAGGATTAGCAGTGGGCGCATGTGCAGAGAGATTAGATGTTTTTTTCTCAGTAGTTTTGGGATTTTCATCAATCTATATCTATTAGAATTTAAGTTCTCTATTATTACAGGCTGAACAAGTCTCTCCCATTAATTTCTATTATAGAATACTACCTTACAAAGATAAAACTCTTCTTCTATTTATATAAAAGAATGAGAAATATCTCATAACTCATTTTTTTCCAAGCTGTTCAAAGAAAAATGTAATTGAAAGATACAGATGTCGCTTATTTAAAAAAATCTTCAAAAAATATGTATTCCATATGAAATTTAAATGGTTAAAATAAAAACAATTAAGTTATTTTTAATATAGACTTCTATTTTGATGATTTGATACGACATAAATTTTCTTCTAAAATACTTTCAGTCGATACAAAGATTATCTAAATGGATTAGATAATTGAATGTCGAAAATCGCCTGGAAGTTAAGGTTTAAATTAAATATCTGTATACTTTCCTAATTTTATGACCTTCTACTCTTCGAATAAAAGGGTTCATAATAATAAAACTCTTCAATGATCACTAATCCTAATGATCCGTCTGGACTTGGTCTCTTTTCGAAATGCGCTCGAAATCAAGCTTCCAAGCTCAAGCCACACCGTCCTTCTTCTGCTGCTCGCAATACAATCCAGCATCAATCTTAAGACAGCACTAGGAAGAAATCTACTACCTACTTCGGATTTGCAAAACAATAATCCCGATAGCAAAGGGAGCGTAAGTACAAAAAAGACGAAACTCCTCCAGTAGGAAAGTATCATCCGATTCTTCAATAGAAACCTAAATTGGTCTGGGATGTTCTTAGGGTATATCAGAGTAGATCCGTGAAAAAAAAGCAACCTATGTTCTCACCTAAGGAAAATAAGATTGTCGAATCAGAGACTATAATTTAGCCACCTGAAGAGAAACTAGAGTAGTAGTTGATAGAATAGGCAATAAATTCTAATATGATCAGCCTAGGTCAAGATGAAACACTCAATTCATCAGTAAATAAAAGCCAGTGTATGGTCAATATGTCACGAATGACTGGGAGAAAATCACAGCTTAATGAAAGCAGAGATTGGGGAGATTCCAATGTATTAAATTCAATTGATTATGTTCGTCCTCCCATCACTAAAAATATATATTTTTCTAAGCAAAGAAAGGAATCTCCGAAGAATAAATCAACAATAAATCCAGCTTCAAACTACAGCTATGATTACAATATATTAAAACCAAAAAAGATAGGGTTGCTAGATTTTTCGAGTACTAAAGGAAGAGATGAAATGGTGAAAAATGCAAGTTAGCTCGCTTACCAATATCAGCATTATGAGTATAATAAATATGTATGGAATAGTAACTCAGGTGTATTTCCGAACACAAAAACCCATTTAATCGAATTTAAGAAGCAGCCTAATCGTTACAGAAATCATAATATGGAGTAAGGATTAACAACTTGATTATTCTTAAAATTTTAAGTTTCTTTTAGCAATTATTTTGGCACAAATCATTTATTTATTCGAAAGGGATAAAGAGCACTTCCAATAGTTTACAATATTTTTATTGTATATATATATGATAAAGAACAAAAAAAGCGTAGTTAAAAATCAAGCAGGAAGTGTTAACCGAAGTAGAAGTCGTAGCCTTAGCCCTCAAAGATCAAAAGGAAAGTTGAATCCCAAGCAATCTAAGAAGGTAATGCCGAAAAAAAGTAAGGATAAAATTAAAAATAAATCACCTAATAACAAATCTCTTGCGAAATCTCAATCAAAGCCCAAACTGGCTAAATCTCATAGCGATAAAAATCTTAAAAAAAGTGCTTCTCAACAAAGAATAGCAAGTAGTCCAAGCAATAAAAATATTGTCAAAAAATCTTCTCTTGGGGCAAAATAAATAAAGAGCCCTGTTCGAGAAAAGGCTTTAACTAAGGAATAAAAATCTATGTCAATGCAGGAGCCTCCTAATAATACACTTAAGTAGGAAAAAGAGATGGGACTCTTATTTATTAAGCCAGACCATGATAAAATAATCTTCAAGAACCTAGATATCACTGATCCAGTCTTTGATAAATACTTCGAGATGATCAACAATGATAATGATACAAACTATGTGATGAATGCCATTCCTTAGTTGAGAAGTTTCAAAAAATAAGACTAATCTTAAGGTAGAGATTTTGTTTCAGGGAGAATATCAAGATTAAGTGGAATTTTCGAGAACCTTTCTGTGGACAAGATTATCACCCCTATTAAAAAAGTGCCAAATTACTACAATGGGCAATGTGGTAAGAACTTAATCTCTGTTAGAATAATGCTTCAAACTAAATTTAAAGTATAAGTTGATCTTGGGTTTTTACAATATTCTCTTGATGGAGATAAACTCACAATATTCCGTATTTACATAAGTAAAATTTATAGAAGGATGAATTATGTTGGCTATGTTTATCTATAAGCCTTCAAATTCTTAATGCAAAAACATCCAGGAGCTGATCGTTGGAGTATCTTCATCTTGTAGAAAAATGTAAATGTACATAAATTCTTCAAATATCTTGGGTTCCATATAGAAAAGATAGCGACAGAGGGGAAAAATAAAACGATGGATTATTTCCAATAATTTACAACGAAGAAGAAAGAGCTCAGTACAATTTTATCCTCAATGAGTAAATGATTGTTTGATTCTTTGATGTCATCCAATATTATTATAACATCACAAAATAAAATTATGGCATAATCACACGATGACTTCAGCCTTGCACAAGAAAATCTCATTCCTTTTTATATCATATAAGATAGAGTGAAGGAAAATTTCAATAAAATATAGAAACTCCTAAAAAAGCAGTTCAGTACTAATGATAGCTTTCAGACTGAAACAGTAAAGATTAATGAATACAATAAAAAATATAAAGAAGAAGTAAATCAGAAATTTGTAGAACTCGAAAAAAAGATTATAAATGAAATCAATTCTGAGTTAGAAGGAAGGATCATTGTTGCAATTAACAAAAATATGGCAGCTTTTAGCAGCAGAATGGAGGAAAAATAAAAATAAATAACAAAAATCAATGAGGGAATCGATTAAAAGATAAATGGCATAAAAAAAGCGATTATTTTTTAAGTGAGTAAAGAAAATCAAAAATTCTTCTCAAAGTAAGCATAAAAGCTTGAAAAAAAGATAAAGACTTCACTTACTGATTCAAACAAGAAATCTACCTTGAGCAATAAGCAATCAACAACAAATCTAAAATCTTCTCATATTGATAAATCTCATTAGTAACTCAAAAATACGCAAAAAGCTTTTCATCATGACCCAAACCATAATCCTCAAACTCCTGAAACATATTTTAGCTAGTAATGGGTGCTAAAGATAAAGGAGATGGATGGAAAATTAGAAAGACTCCAAGAATTTTCAGTTAATTTTGATAAAAAATTATATTAATCAATGTCTTCCTTAAAAGATAGTTGGAAAGAGCTAGGATAAGATGTAATTGATACAAAGCGAAAGATTACAGCAAAACAAGATGAACTTAAGCTATAGCTCATAAAAATTAAAGGAATGAAGTAATTTGACGGAGCACCTGAAAATCTCTAATAAACATTTAAAACAAAACTCATGAATAAGTTTACATAAATATATCAAACAATAAGCCATCTCTGTTCTAAGACAGATTTGTAAAGTATGTCATAAAAATTCAAGAAAACACTTAATCGCCATGACAACTAATTATCTGATGTTAGATAGTAGTTGTCTAAAAATAGTGAATATTTTACATTTTATATGAATAATTCAAATCAGGACGATCTAAGCAGCAAGATAAAAGAGTTGAATGACATTATCATTTAAAAAGAGAGATCTGCTCACTAGAGATTCAAGAGGCAAATCGAAAAAAATGAGATTTTACAAACTTAAATAGCAAAATTTACTTAGATAGTGGATAGATAGGTTCTCAAAAATGCTAAATTATAAAAGGATTATGGAAATATGAGAGAGTAGTTATTTAAACAAGTAGAACGGATCGATGTTCTTGAAGATCAAAACAGTTTGTCTCCATAAAAAATGGCAAAAATTCATAATACTCTTGATATAGATTTTTCTCCTTCAGAACAAGAACTTATCGCTCATAAAAATCATACAAGTTCTAATAATATAGTGATCAAAGAGCTTAAAGGAGAGATTAACAAATTGAAAGATGAACTTTTTGTAGTAAATCATGAGTTCAAAGAAATGGAAAAAATCAAGAAAAATATGAATGGCATTTAGTCAAAGTTGGATAAGATAAAATTCGAATCGTAATAAGCTATTTTAAGCAGAAAACCTTGGGTTTGCCTTAGTTGTGATAAATAAAAGAATGAACTTTAAAAGAATAAGAGAGAATTGAGTAAAAAGAAGCTCCTATAGAATCGAGGTTTATTTGGAAAGGATAAAAGTGATAAGATGATAAAAATGATCCCTTCTCCTGAGTAGAAATTTTAAATTTACTAAAAATATCGGGAAAAATACCTTAGTGATACTGTAAGGCTGCCAGATATTTATAAGGAAAAGATTGGTGAAAATAGCCCATTTGATAAAGTGTGAAATTTTATTACCTAAATATATAGTCTATATATTAATCAAAAGAATAACTAACACCTGCATACAAGATTATAAGAGATTCCAAATTTTATTTCAATGTTTAAACCTATAAAGAAACAATTCATTACTTAGACTTAAATTCTTAACGAAATATTTTTAAAATATGTTATAATTCTAGCCCAAGCCAAAATAAAAATTAGAATAAATTGTTAAAATCTATTTAATAATTCTTATAGGCTTTATCAATTATTATTTTATAGGCGGGTATATTCAATTCAAAACATGAGAGGAGTAATTTCAATTGAGGGAAATCTTGGGGCTGGAAAAAGCACTTTATTATCTCTATTGGAAGTGAGTGTTATCAAAGAGCCCGTAGACTAATGGACTAATACTGCTGGAAGTAATATACTTGAGAGATATTACTCAGATCCCAAAAGATGGTCATTTACCTTTCAACTCAATGCTCTACATTCTCGTGCCCTTCTTTGGAACCAAACACTCAAGTAGGAACCTCAAAAGAGACATTTTTCCTAGCGTTCTCCTATGGCAGATCGCTTTATCTTTGGAGAAATCATGAAAAATTAGGGTAATATGGATGCCTCTGAATTCAATATCTACAGTAGTATCTGTGAATCATTGATGGTGAACTGTCCCCTTGAAGCTATTATCTATCTTAAATGTGATCCTCAGATTTGCCATGAAAGAATCAAAAAGAGAAATAGACAAGGCTAATAAGGAATTCCGATATAATATCTTCAAAAAGTTCATGATAGACATGAAGAATGGATTAGTAGACAAAAAAATGTCAAGATTCTTGTCGTTGATACCGGAGTATATGACGTTGAGAATCCTTAATAACTTGGACAACTTATAACCTTAATTAAATAATTCATCGCCTAACTTAATTGATCTATCCAAATTTTATTTTACCCCATTAATTTGATTCTATTTTTTATTTGTGATTATGTGACGGGAATAGAGATTCTAGGCATTATTATTTCTTCAGAAAAATGAAAATAGAAAAAAAAGATAAGTTGATTAAATCTTTAATCAGGCATATATTTTTATCATGAATAATGAATTTTGCTAGCCTTACCAGCTTAAAGTAAAATGTTTAAAATTTCTTCTACACTATTATTCGAATAAATTTCTATAGAATATTAATATTTTAGCAAGAATGAAAGTTAAAAAAGTCAATAAATCATTAGTTATTGAGTAGTCACCAGTCGTAGAAAGAAAATCTAAAACACAAATCATAAAGCCACTTCCGAAAATGAACCTAAAGTATAAGGATTTTAAGATAGAAACATCATCGAAGTGACCGAGGAAAATGATGGCAATCCGATACCAAATCTTAATGAGAATAGTAAATAATAACGAGAATCAATTTAGCCACATAAATTAAAGCAAAACTGTTTTGGAAGGTATGTGAAATGTTTGACAAATCTTTGGAGATTTATCTGTAAAAAATCGGCTCCATTGCAGATTGATGCTGAAGATTCAGATATAGCTGATCTCATAGAAAAGATGAAGAATAAAAAATACAACTATAACCCTTTACTACCTGTTCAAAAACAGCCAAAAAAATCATTAGTGTTAGATCTTGATGAAACCTTAATTCACACAACCTTTAATAAACCAGCAAAATATGATTTCGAATCTGAGGTATTTTTTTAACAATATAGGTTTTGTTCAATGGAAAAACAACCAGGATATATACTATAAAAAGATTTGGCCTCGATGCTTTTCTTTTTTAGATGTCTAAGCTTTATGAAATAATCATTTTTACTGCAAGTCAAAGGGTTTATGCTGATAAGATAATTGATCTTATTGATCCAAAACGGTTAAGAATTACGCATCGACTTTACCGATAGCACTGTGTTATCATCAATAAAAAATATTACCTGAAAAACATCAGAACTCTCGGAAGAAATATGAATGAAACCATTATTGTTGATGTAAATCATTATTAATAAAGGATAATAATATTTCTGGTCTTCTTCAGCCATAAAATTTCTATAAAATTGACCCCTTTGATGGCAATGAAAAAGATAGGCAACTCTATAGACTTTCAGCATTTCTGAAATATTTAGATTAAAAACCTAAATTCAACAATATTCATAGTGAACTTGAATAGTTCGAAAATATGGAGATAAATGTATCTTAGAATGACCAAGCATCAACAAAATCTTCGATTGGGGAGGGAAGATCCCTCGCTCAAAGAAAAAGGCAGTATTCGCACAAAAAGAAAAATAGTGAGGTTTAATCTCTAGTTACTAAAACTAGTGAAGATGATAATGAAGGAGAGATATCTGCAACTTAATTTATGAAAAAAATATGATACTTTTTGTCGTGTATGAGTAAAAATTATGTTTATATGTATCATTTTAATTTATCAAGGGCTTTTTGAGCAGATTTTGCAAGACCAGTATCATTGCTTAATGGTGGCAATAGCATTTTTTGAAGTATCTTACTGATTTAAAGACTAAGAAGAACTTTTTTGGATTAAGGTAAGTCAAGTAAATTTATAATTGCCATAGTTGACACTTTTTTAGCAGCTATGCTCTTGTCCTGAGTCATCAAATTTACTAACTGATAGTTTGCACCTGTATTTATGAAATCCTTATCGAGTAAAGGAGAGTTTCTTGCAAGATTTCCAAGAGCTGCAGCCGCATTCGAACGAATCTTTTCATCACTATCCTTGAGAAGATTGACTAAAATAGGTATAGCAGCTCTAAGGCTCTAATAGAGACTATCATCATGAAAACTAGCATTTCCAATAGCTACACATGCAAACTTTTTTATGTTTTTATCTTAGTCTTAACATAATGTGATACAATGACGAAGTATACCATAGCTATTTAACTTTTTATAGAAAAAGTTTGAGTGTCTGCACATATTCCCTATAAGATTTATGACTCTTGATCTAATTTGAGGATCAGGATGCGATATTAATCTTTTAATATCTTCATAAGGCTAAATTGAATCTATATGCTCATAGTAATCCTTTGAAAGCCTGGATATCATTGAAAGTAAATTACAACTCTCAATGATAGATGTGACATTCTATTGAGTTGATTTCAATAGTTGAAATCTAACAAATAAAGACATGCCATTTGCATGTATAAACTGCTTTATACTCTCCTTCATGTCGCCTTTTTCCGAAGACATAAGGTGTAGGATGAAAGGAATCACAGACCCTATTGTTTCGTTGTTTAGATGTTTGGTGAAGTTGATAACTAGCTCGAGTAGTTTATGATTAAATATGTTTTTCGTTATTCCTGGGTAATTTTAAGCATGCTGAAGGTATACCAAGAATATTTTCATAAGATTACCAAACATTGTCGAAATACATACCTAAATAATACTTTTTATACCTCTCCACCACCATAGTTAATAGGCCATTAGAGTAAAGCTTAAAGCTGCTGCTCTTTTATTAAGATGATCAAGGACTGAAGAAATCTCTCGTCAAGGAACTCTTAACACATCCATAGGCTCATGAGGTCAAACAAACACATCAGTAGACTAATCAATCCGCGAGGAGATAGTCCTGTTTTTGATGTAATATTGCATACTACCTGACTTATTCTACTTTGTATCTTATGTTCTTTTAATATCCTTATAATTTAATCTGATTTTTTGGGGTATTATTTACTGATTCTAATGAGGAATCTATGCATAAACAGAAAAGCATTATCATAAATTCCTACAGCATGTACCCCGTAATTTGTTCCCTATATTTTCTTCATCTATTAGATATGATTATGAGTATTATAGCTTATTAATTCGCCTATTACTCGAAAGAAATTCTTATCTCCTTCTATTTATTATAAAATTTTATTGAAAAAATGTGAGCTTTAAAGAGAAAGAGTTTCCTGTAAAATAGCTAGAGATCCAAATGTATTTATTACACCTTTAGCTATCTATCTGAATTTCATTAGTATTATTGGGAAGTATTGCACCAGAAAAGGTTAGAGGACTTTCTATTTCTTTTTCTATTTACTATATTTGATCAAATATGAAATTATTTGACATGCGGTTGCATAGACAATTGGATCTGGGCTTGCTAATGTTAAAAATATGTATTTTATAATGTTTTTTTCTTGGAATAAGATGTGTTATGTAAATTATTTTGACTGTCTTATTGCTTGAAGTGTGATTCTATTTACTGATACCTTTGGAAGTAAGGCAGACTAATCTTAGATGGAAAGAATTTTTTCAAATAATTATCCAAAGTTACTTTAAATCAATGAATTTATGATGGTTTGGCGAACGCACTAGAGCATAGTCGAGCATTATTTATATTATTGTATCCCTGAATAACTTTCTGCTCTCCAGGGAAAATTCTCTATTTATCCATTCATCGGATGCATGAAAGCACTTAAGACTTGAACAAATAGCTTAAGTATATTGATTTGGTCATAGTAAGTCTTTGTGATTTACATACATTATTGAATAAATCTCTTTTATACAAGGTCTTTATAAAAAGAAAAGGAACGAATATAGTTTGCTGAAGCATTATTTGCAAATATACCAGTTGTCTTGAGCAAATTTGTTACAAAGCTTTGATATACTGAGTCGTTTCCTTGTGTGGCTGATTTAACCAGAAGCGGCATAAGAGGCACAAATGAACGAACATACACCATCTCGATACCAAAGTTTTTATTAAAGCTTGATCTAGATAATAATCCTATCAGTTTTGTTATATCACTTATTAAATCAATGTATTGTTTGTTTCCTTATACTTTTAGCAATCCTTTTAAAATGTTAAGAAGATGGTTTGGAATATTCAAGTTTTTAGAGTTATCAAATTTTTTATTTTAAGGAACTTTAGAAGTCATTAAAATTTGAATTAAAACCTTTAACGCACAATGAAGTAAATTTTTTTTCTCTCTTACTCTCATTATTTAGTTTATGTTGATTTCAAGAACTTTTAACAAGGTCTCAAGAAAAATAGAATCACTTCTAAGTACTGTTGCTCCTTTTTACTCACATGCTGTTGTATAATATTTATTCCAAATTGGATCACTAGATCCTAATACAGAGGAACTTTATTTTTTTGGAGAAATATCTCGGCTTCTTTCTTAGAAACCGTTTTGAGAGATGGATTTTGAGTAAGAATGGGTTCCCAAAGCGGCTGGAGGTTATTCCTACTGATTTACACAATGATTATCTTAAACCCAAGATGAAAATCTATCGTTCTTTTTTTTCCTATCTAATTTTTCCTGTTAAGTTTATCTAATAAAAGGGTGATTTAGTAGTTAAGGCCAACCAAGTCTTTTCTTCGGATCCTTATTTAAAAGCCCTTTTAAGAAACTTTTGAACTATCCAGCAATATAATCTGGATACACAATAGGATCTTTACTGATGTGCTCTACTAAAGTGATTAGATTTGGTGCAGTAAAAGGAGGATTTCCTGTTGCAAGCTCGTATAGAATAACTCCCAAACTCCATAGATCCGCAGTATGATTATAAGGTTATTATTTTACAACTTCTGGAGCCATATATAAAGGAGTTCCTTTTAAAGAAGTGAGAACTTATGTTTTATAGCTCATATGACGGGCAAATCCAAAATCACAAAGTTTTATAATTCCATCCGAAGTCATAAGTATATTTTGCGGCTTCATGTCTCGATGAGTGATCCGATTAGAATGAATATAGTGAAGAGCTCGAACTAATTGCTGTGCTATCTTTCTTATCTCTGCTTCTTCTAATGATTGATCGTCTTCAATTATATTGAAAAGTTCGCCTTGACCGAGCTCAGTAACTAGAATGAACTAGGAGTTTGTTTCAAAAGAATCTAAGAGAAGAATAATGTTTTAATGCTTTAGTTTCTTCAAGATTTCGATTTAGTCCCTCATCACTTTGATGTCCTTTTCCTACTTTCCTTTCTTTTTGATTGATTTTATTGCAACAAATTGGCCAGTGTACTTTCTTCGGCCCTTATAAACTTGTCCATATGCTCCTTGTCCGATCAAAGAGATAATTTGATAGTTATCTTTCTTGTTCTCGCTCATAATAGATAATAATAATTCAAATTCATATTGAGATAGATTCTTTGGAAAAAAGTATAAATAACATCAATTTCCTATTCTTTCTTTTTTATAAAATAGTATGTATGGAGTATGCTCCTGTCGAAGTTCTCGCTCGAATTCCTAATCTTCTTTATAAAGAGAAAATTATTT
>Ga0247836_1006783_pt1 | contig 12499 bp, 9 predicted proteins | sample LaCruzMarch2015__4_FD_187116 | JGI IMG/M metagenome (GOLD analysis project Ga0247836, IMG submission 187116) | Freshwater microbial communities from meromictic Lake La Cruz, Castile-La Mancha, Spain - LaCruzMarch2015_14m | ecosystem: Environmental > Aquatic > Freshwater > Lake | place: Spain...
AGAAAGACCCATCAATTTATACATCTGCTGTGGATTTTTAATCAACGTATCCAATTGCCCAAGCACTGCCATCCAAATCTTTTCTCGATTAAGAGCATTTAATTTGTCTAAAGGAAGAGACAACAAATCATGCAGATCCCTTCCATCTTCAATTAAATTTCCTAAATTTACTTCAATGGCTCTAAAAATCTGTTCTCGCTGCACATCATTTAATTTTCCTAAAGGTTGATTTAATAATGAGTAAAGTTGATCTGAATCTTTAATCAAGTTTTGATAATTTTGTAAAAGTAAAATTTTTTCTTCTAAAGCGGAAGAAGGACCTTCGCTTATTGCAAGAAGTTTTTCTTCAATTAGGAGATTATTATTAGATAAAGTCAGAATTAACGGATAAAGCTCTTTATTTTCAGTAATAAAATCCATCATTTTTCTATAAGCATCTCTATTTTCATATTGAGCTTTTATCTTAAGATCTAGTCTAAATCTAGCATCACCCTGGGATGCGATTAGACCTATTGCTTCTGTAATGAGTTTTGACATCAGATAAAAAGCTTCAACATTAAATTTGGCAATATCTTTATAAAAATCAAGATATTTTGCGTCAAAATTATCTCTTGCACGAATAATTTCAAGGCAATCAGCATCATGAATTAATTTTTGATAGATATTTTTAGGCGATGTAGATTCACGCTTTACCCAAGTCATATCTTGTAGTTCAAAATAATTAGCTTCATCTGCATCTTTATTTGCTATAGCTTCAGCAAATAATTTGGCTTTTAAAGGGGATAATCCTAGTGTATTTGTAACATATTCATAAAAAAACAAACCACTTTCCTGATCCCAATGATCTTCACCTTCAGCTTCTCTTGCTGAGTCATGAAATAAAGCTGCAATTTGCAGTAGTTTAATATCTTCATTGGTTAAGGCTAATGCTTCTTTAATACCAAAAAAGCGATATAAATTAGCAAATATCGGGATATATATAGCCGCTCGTGTTACATGTTGTATACCATGGATTTGCCTGGCAATGACTTCATGTTTGCCTGCATTTGGATATGGTCTTGAATAAATATCGTTATATAACCGTATGATATGAACATCAATCGGCAAATGTATAGAAAACCCAACACTATCAAAAATGCCTGGGTGTAATTTTTTTCTAACCAATATTTCATGTAATGATGGCATGTTATATAAACTTAACAACTATAAAATATGCCCAACTATAACACACAACGACAAAAAAGAAACAAAAATTGGGTTTACACTTATTCAAATTACAACCAAATAACAATTAAATAAATTTACATTTTAATGCCAATCATAAGATTAAAATCAACCATTAGAATATGCTATTGTCAGGAACTGCTAAAGTTACTGTAGGATATATATAGTTAATTGAAATTTAAATGACTGAAGTTTTGTTTTAAACCTTGGAAAGCCATGGATGGCTTTCAAGAGCAGCATGGATGCTTATTGCGTGTTTAAAATAAAACTTCTGTCATTTAAATTTCAATTAACTATAATATGCATTAAATTATACAAGGCTGACGATGGAGTACCTGCTCCATCATTTCTTTGCTCTATATTAAATACAGGATTAACCACTCTGGATTAGCTGTATTGAGAGCGCGGTCTTAATTTGATGCTATATAAATTGGAAGTGAGTGCGTGATTGTTATAAACCCATGCTGCATGTTGATCAATCGGCATTTCTTCAGTTATGTCAAATTTTTCATCAAACAACTGTGGATTTAAATTTTTACTAGTCAATATTTCACATAGTGATGGCATAGAATCTAACCCTAACAACTAAAAATATGGCGCATTTAAAAACAAGATGATAATTTAATTCAATAAAACGTAATGTAAATTATAAAATGCTACGTAAAAATCACCCATCTTCCATATGAAAATATTGATAAATTCGCTCTGCTAACTCTTTGCTTATACCATGCACTTTAGCTATTTCATCGATTGGTGCTTTTGCTAATTCTCTTATGCCGCCAAATCTTACAAGTAAGGCTCTTCGTCTTTTTGCGCCAATTCCTGCAATAGATTCTAAAGATGAATCAAGACTTTTTTTATCCCTTTTTTTACGATGGGTAGTAATCGCAAATCTGTGCGCCTCATCTCTAATCTGCTGTAATAAATGTAATGCTTGAGAATCTTCTTCTAAGGTTATTTCTGCTTTTTCATCGGATAAAATAATGCGCTCCAAGCCTGCTTTTCGTCCAGGCCCCTTAGCAATACCTATCAAATTTACCCCTACAATTTCTAGAGTTGTTAAAACTCGCCGCGCAACTTCTACCTGCCCCTTTCCGCCATCAACAATTATAAGATCTGGTAAATTTTTTGTGATATTTAATCTTTTAAATCTTCGAGTAAGCACCTGCTCCATAGCTGCATAATCATCACCTGGCGTAATATTGCTTATGTTAAATTTACGATATTCGCGTTTACAAGGGCCATTTTTATCAAACACCACACAAGATGCTACTGTTTCAGCGCCTTGAGTATGGCTTATATCAAAACATTCCATCCGCTTAATAGGAAAAGCTATATTAATTGCATTACAAAGAGCTTGATATTTAATTTTCATTAAGGTAGATGTTGACTCTTTTCCAGAAATAGCTAATTGTATATTGTTTCTCGCAAAATCAAGCCATCGCGCTTTAACACCACGTGGCCTAGTATCAAATTTGCAAGTCTTACCTCTTAAATCAGTTAACATTTTTTGTAAGTGACTAAGATCTGCCCCTAAATCATCAGTAATAATTAAAGCTGGTATTCGTAAAGGTGTATCAACGTAATAATAAGCAACAAAAGCTTCAAATACCTGCAGCCATTGTGATTCATTTAAACTTACCTCCGGCACTGAAGGGAAAAAACTTTTAGATTCTAAGACCTCACCATCACGAACAGTTACATAAAAAATACATGCAAAACCTTCTTTAGCCTCAATCGTAATTATATCTGCATCACCACTAATTCTTACAACCCCTTGCTGCTCCTGAACTAGCCTTAAGCTTTTTATTTGATCTCTTAAAATAGCGGCTTCTTCAAAAGCCAAACGAGAAACAGCAGAATCAATGCGTAAAGCTAAGTCATTAATTATTTGTTGACATTTTCCCTGCAAAAATTGCCGCATATCATCAACTGATTTTTTATAATCATCTTTATTAATATAAGACGTGCATGGCGCACTACAGCGCTTAATTTGATATTGCAGACAAGGCCTTGTTCTATTATTAAAAAAAATATCACTACAATTTCTAATTTTAAATATAGATTGAATAATATTTAAAGTCTCACGAACTGCATTAATACTAGGATAAGGGCCATAAAACTCGCCCTTTTTGGGTTTTTTCTTATAACGCATAATTTCTAAACGCGGAAAATCATTTGTATTAGTAACATGAAGAAATGGATATGATTTATCATCGCGCATTAAGATATTATATTTTGGTCTTAATGATTTTATTAAACTAGATTCTAAAAGATAAGCTTCAGTTTCAGAGCGGGTAACAGATACTTCAATACTAACAATTTGACTAACTAATGATTGAGTTTTTACACTTTTATTTTGCTTAGTAAAATAACTAGAAACTCTTTTTTTTAAGTTATTAGCTTTACCAACATAAATGACTTCTCCCTTATCATTTTGCATACGATAAACACCTGGCTTAGTCGTAAGATTGCTCAGAAAATTAATTAAATCATTTGAGGGTAGATTATCTTTCATTCATCTTTTAATGCGTAGCGTGGGCCATCAATAACTCGATGTTTCATAGCTAAATAAGTTAATTCCACATCATTTTTAATTGCTAATTTATCAAACATACGATAACGATAACCATTGACTGTTTTCGTGCTTAAAAATAACCTTTCAGCAATTTCTTGAACTGTCATGCCGCTAGTAATCATAAACATTACCTGCATTTCACGCTCAGACAACAAGTCAAAAGGTGACTCAAGTGGCGCTTGCAAACTACCAATGGCCATTTTTTGCGCAATTTCTGCGGATAAATATTTTTCGCCATTAACTACTTTACGAATAGCTGCAGCCATTTCTTCAAGGCCTGATTCTTTCGTCAAATAACCCATGGCACCTAATTGTAAAATTCTGGTAGGCAATGGCTCGTTACTCAGAGCAGTAACAGCAATGACTTTTACTTGAGGACTTGTTTTCTGTAGGCGTCTTGTCACTTCCCAACCATCAATACCAGGCATTTTCATATCCAATAAAACCACATCAGGTTGATGCAATTTAACCATAGAAAGCGCCATCTCTCCACTTTCAGCCTCAGCGACTACATCCATATCAGGTAAATCATCTAATAATCGTCTAATGCCCATTCTAACCAAAGCATGGTCATCAACAATTAGCACTCTTATCAAATGTTACTCCTTTAATAAAAAGATAAAAATCCAAATATGTATTGATATTATCAAGAGTGGCAATACAATACAATAATTGCAAGTGCTGCTAACAAGTTACGCATAAACATATCTATAAACATTAGTAGCCTTGATTACGCTTCGCTGCATCAAGGCTACGCTTCACCCTAACAAGCATGAATATGAATATTAGGATTATGATCATCGACCGGAAAAAACGGCGGGTATTCGCCAAGATCACGAGCCTGCTGCAGTAAATCACCAATATTTTCTAAAACAACATCGTATAATTGCTTAAAGTTTTCAATTACAAAATAAACTCTTTGTAACATGTCAATGCGATATGGCATACGAAAAGCCGCAACCGGATCAAAATATACTCGCAGCGGATTATTAGATTCTACACTATATGCAGTCTCAGAAATAGAAGATAAAATTCCACCACCATATGCTCGAATCCCTTTAGCTGTATTGATCAAACCAAATTCTACTGTAAACCAAAACAAACGCTGTAATAATGCCCAATCAGATTCAGGAAAACTAAGAACTTTTTTAGCATAATCATGGATAAAATCAGCATAAACTTGATTTGTAAGCATAGGGCAATGTCCAAAAAGTTCATGAAAAATATCAGGTTCTTTTACATAATCAAGTTCTTCTTCAAAACGAATAAAAGTTGCTGCTGGAAATTGTCTTTTACTTAATAATTCGAAAAATTGCCGAGCTGGAATCAAAGCAGGAACCGCAGATACTTGCCAACCAGTCATGGCATAAAGACGTTTACTAATATCTGGCAATTGAGGAATTTCATAAGATGTTAATTTAAGGCTATGTAAACCGTCTATAAATTCATCACAAGCACGTCCTTCTAATATTTTAATTTGTCTTTGAAATAGTATGCCCCAGACTTTATGCTCTGTCTCACTATAATTAATCATCCCATGTTGATCTGGTTGATGAGCTTTGTAATTAGATTTAAATTCCATAGAAATCCTTATTTACTTAATTTACTAAGATTATATGTTTTTAATAAATCATTTACTGGGATGATTGTTTCAACCCCTTTATCTACAGTCCTAGTAGCCCCCTTCCATGCAAGTCCATAAATAACCTCATAGGTTAGAGGTATATCACCATTTTCTAGAGAGAATGCATTTATAGCATGTTTGAAATTAATCCAAGATCTTTTACCAGTCAAACCAGGGTTTCTTGCTAAATTTATATTACGCACTCCTTGTGATTTCAATGAGTGCAGTAATTTTTCCAAAGAACTAAAATGTGCCTTTATAATTTCCATCTCAATTACTGGATCAATAAATTTTAATGAAAGCAGGAAATCGCCTAAATCATGCATATCAATATAGTCATTAACATGAGCATAATTATCTATTGTAGCCCAAGCTTGTCTTAATTCAGTAAAAGTATCAGGCCCTAAGGTCGAAAATAATAAACACCCATCTTTAGACATAACACGACTAAGCTCGTCTAATAAATCTTTAATTGATTCTGACCAATGAATTACTTGATTTGAAAAAATCAAATCAAAAACTCCTGAAGCAAATGGTAAAGTTAGCATATCACCACCAACTAAGGGCCATTTTTTAAATAAACCTTGCTTTTCTCTTGCCTCTTTTAACATATCAATTGCTAAATCAAAACCAATAATCGTGGCTTTTGGATATAATTTTTTTAATTTTTTAGTAAATACACCAGGACCGCAGCCTAAATCTAGGATATACCTTGGTTCAATTTTTAAATAATCTAATTTTTCCAAAAGACGCGAGCCAATTTCTTGCTGTATTTTTGATGATTGCTCATAAATAGCTGCATGATCATTAAATGATTTGCAAATTTCGTTTTTCACATTCATGATATTAGAAAGGACATAAGTTAGGAAATCCAACGCGCATGCGCCACCAAATTTTAAGTATAACACAAAGACTAAGATTGCCAGCTATCTGTGCATTATGCAATCAATACCATCATGGAAAATTAGCTGTTTGTTCTGAGTGCCAAAAACATTTATCTCCAATTAATCATGCCTGTATACATTGTGCCCTACCACTCCTTGACAATATTTTTTTAATTTGCGGCAATTGTATTAAAAAGAAACCCCATGTTGATCTCGTAATCGCCGCAAACAAATTTGAAGAGCCATTAAGATCTTTACTACATGAATTTAAATACAATGAAGGGCTGTATTTGAGTTCTTTTTTTACATCGCTCATATTAAATGCAATACCCACTGAAGCTAAAACTACTGAGTGTCTAATTCCTGTACCTTTGCATCAAAAAAGATTAAGACAGCGCGGTTTTAATCAAACAGCTCTGCTTGCCAAAGAATTAGGACAAGCATTAAAATTACCTCACAATTTAACGTACTGTTCAAAAATAATCAACACCGCCCCCCAGGCAAGATTAAATGCTGATAGCAGAAAAGCTAATCTTAAAAATTCCTTCCATGTTAAATCTAGTAAATACAAGCACGTCACCCTAGTAGATGATTTATTAACTACTGGAAGCACCGTAAACGAACTGGCAAAAACTCTTAAACAACATGGCGTTAAACGGGTTGATGTTTGGTGTTGTGCTAGAGCTATGTAAAACCTTAAATTACATACTTGATGGACTCTTTGGCCACTGTAACTGCAACTTTTCACAAGATTGATGCCAATGATTAGATTTACATAATTTATTTATTTGTCGCAAAATCACACCATCTCTTGCTTTTGAAACATCAAATTTTTCTTTACCAAATATAAGCTTAGCTATTGGAATTGATTTATTAATTTGGCGTTCCTTAAAGGCTGCAATTAAAGCCAAAGATGATCTTGTTTCACCATAAGCTGCATGAAAAAAACCAAAATTTACCTGATAACTTGCCGTTACCCGAATTAACTCCATTAATATATGCTTAACTTGTTCATCACCAAAGGTAGAAGTAGCGCTAATCATATCCTTCAACTCTCGAAGTAATAGTCCTTTTCTCCCAAACTTAGATTGATATGACAAAGCCGCATTACATCTGTCCACAAGAAAAATTAAAGCAAGAGATATATTTTCTTTATCATATGGCAATAAATTTTGCGTTCCAGATCTTTCTTCCATATCTGGCGTAGAATTTTGTGGGCTTTCTGCAATATGAGAGCCAATTTCCGTTCTCATTCTTTTTGAAAATCTAACGAGTGTAGTTCCGGGTGCCGATGCGCCAGCCCTCTCGCCGCCTAATAAAAAAACACCTGCGGATTGGGTTAAGAGCGGAGATTTTAATCTTGGAGTAACAGCCTCTCCATGACCTATAGTTACAGCAGCTGAATAAGAAAGGGTATCAGAGGAAGCTGAGCTCCTCCTTATTGAAACTTCTGTCTGTGGCCCTAATAAAGATACTTGCGCTCTATTCGCCCTGCGAACTCTCATTTGCCTTGAATGAGGAGATAGAACGGACATTGAGGCATCGGTATAATCTGAATGATCTAATGATGTTGGGTTAGCTGACGCTGATGTCCTAAATTGTGGCGAAGTTCTTGAGATTGGCGAATCACCTAATTTTAATATAGCGCTCGTTAATTGATCATCATCACCACTAAATACTTCTCGGTATTGTTTAGCCACTGTATTAAGCTTTTCTGCAAGAGCCAAACGTTCTCGTTTTGTAAAATCAGGAGCACTGACTATTTTTTCAAAATTACGCATAGCTGCAATAAATGATGATGAAGTAACGCCCAAATTAGACATCATTGGGCCAATTATGGCTTTCAAATCTCTACTAATAGGTGTATCTACAGAAAAAGCTAAGTCGGCCTTTTCAATTTGTTTACTTAAGTTAGCGTATCCTTCCATTACATTATTAATTAATTTAACCAAAAATTTTTGAAATGACTCTTGTAATAAAAAACTACGATAAGTTTTTACTATTTCTGCTACACAATCTAATAATTTTGTCATCCCCGTCATTTTATATTGATATAAAGGCAAATCATCAAGCTCTTTTGCTCCACCTATAAAAAATGATAATTTCCACTCATAATATCCATCCCCTCTTTCAGCTGATTGATTTATTGATCGTATTTGCATATTTCCACTATAAGTAAATTCAGTATTTTCAATTAAATTAGCCATAGAGGCACAAGCTTTAGACTTTGTTTCATTAGTATCACCCTCAACACGATAATCCTCCATTACCAAGGTAATCAAAGGCACTAATCGCTTGGCAGTAAGTATACCTATCTCTTCATCTTTAATATTTTTATAAGATTTTTTATAACCAAGCTCTTTCCTACTCAAAACTCTAATTGGCTTTATAAATTTTTTATCTAATTCTTTTAATGTATGGGCAAATTCTAAAGAGGAACTTGTGCCGTTAGATTCTATTTTTTCAAGATATTTATATCTATCTTTATACGATAGATGACAAAATAAAATTATCACATCAACAATTGTCGCTGGTGGGTAATTTATCATTGAATCTGCGGGAACCACCGATGGAACTGGAGTAAGATTTTCAATTAAATATGGATTTTGCTCTAATAATAAATTTAAGTAACTAATAGTATCTGCTAATTTTTCCGCAGCCTCTCCATCTGCAACCTCTTTTCTTGAAATCGGATCAAATTTCTTATATATCAATTTCCAAAGACTAACATCCATGATGCGTAAGGCACGATGTGCGCTATTAGTTATATCATTGATATTTAAATCATGAAGCTGTGCTTCAATATAACATTTATGTAACGCCTTTATATATATTTCTATTTTACGTAAAAATCCTATTAAATTATTTTCTGTATTATTTATATTTTCTGGATAATAAGGCGATGATTCGTTTAATAATGTATTTAAAAACTCCTCGGCTTCCGAACACAATTTTATACATTCAGCATTAGTTAACGCAAAGCCATCACCTGGAACCACGGGATGCTGTAGATTCCATAGTAAATTAGCCAAACACATCATCACAAATCGTGGTGCACGGCGATTATTTAAATAATTTTTACTCCAGTATAATCTTTGAAAAAAAATTTTTACCCGCCAATCATTTTGAAAAGAGATATCAATATTAGATATAGCTGCAGGAAGAGCTGATTTTAAGAATAAACCAATCCTTGTTCTTTGCTGATCAAGTTTTTTTGAGCTGCCTACAGGTTGTTGTATAGCTGAACTCATTTGAAAGAATGGTAATACCGAATAAAATACACCACTAGTATCAGTTGAAAGAGAAGCTTTATGAATACCTAAATAAGATGAAAATGAACTTCTTTCCACTAATTCATTAAAGCCTTTAATAAATTTTTCTTCAGCAGATAAGTTCGTTTCTTCCTGATTATTAGGGATCATCATAGTAGCAATTCCAGCGGACCGCTCGCGATCAAAAATTAATCTTTGATTTTTGGCATTAGCCATTATCTGCGAAACCGCAGTATATGCGACGGCAATCCCTATAACTGCTGCCTCAATAATAGCTGATTGGGAGCTAATTTGCGAAGTTAGTGCTGAAAGTCCCCCACTTGGGGAAGTTTGCTTTTCTATTTGACTAATAGCTGCGGTTTTAATAGCGTCTGCATTACCTGAAGGGCCATCAGTTAAATTTCGCGAACAAAATTTTGAGTTAACTGCAGCACGCAAAGACAATTCGGTAATATTTGGTGTTGGCATAATAATATCCTTAGCAACAATTAATCCATAAATTAAGAGCTTTAAACCTGCTCGCAATAAACCAACTTTACACATCTTTAACCAATAATTGCATGATAATGCGCCAAATTCAACTGATTTAAGTCAATTTTTTGCATTTGTGGGATTTTATGTTGCTAGTTTTAGGTTGGGCCAAGGCCCAACCGAATAAAACGCAGTGCCATAACCTCGCTGGGACAATGCCCAACCCTGAGGTATAGACACCTTTTTTAACTGCATGTATTTTATCAATATTTCATATGATTTTTATTTGTGTCGTTCCCGCTAAGGAGGGAATCAACTCATCTTTGAGGCAGAGTGCTTGATTTTTGGATGGATCCCCGCCTGCGCGGGGAAGACAGACAAAAGTTGTCGATACCTCAGGGCCCAAGCTACAACTTCTAAGATTTCGTAAGCCTTAATTTAAATAAAATACTTTTCAACGCCGAGTATTATCAATTACTAACTTCAAAGTCGGCCTGCCAATATATTGTGTTTTCTCTTGGCCTTGGCGATATACCTCAAAAGTACGATAAGCTTCAGCAGTTTCAGTATCAACTAACTCAACATCTTCTCCACTTTCATCAACTAAAGTTACCGATAAATGCATCTCGCGAAATTGGCCAATTTGATAGCGTTCTTTAAATAAGTTAATAATAGATATCAAACTTTCAGCAGCTTCATCACTGTCATGCCTGCCTTGAAATATAATTTCCATATACTTCTCCCAATCATAATTGCTTAAAACATACGCATCATGTATTATCTATGTTAGCGGCTGAATATGAAACTACTTTAATATGTATACAATTATTGTCGCCAATATATTACAATCAACCTTTTGATCAATTAAAAATAACTATGGTATTTGTCGCCTGCGGTCTAAATCATAAAACAGCACCTCTAAATATAAGAGAGAAAGTATCGCTGCCTGTGTATTTACAAGAAACCGTACTTAATAATTTGGTTAATTTAGCTGAAGTTAATGAGGCTGCAATTTTATCAACTTGTAATCGAACAGAAATCTATTGTGATGCTGAAGATCCATCTGTTATCGCTGAATGGCTTGCTAAAGAGCATAATTTACCACCGCAATCACTTATTCCTTATTTATATTTACATACTGATCACCATGGAATACGTCATACAATAAAAGTAGCCTCTGGTTTAGATTCGATGATGTTAGGCGAACCACAAATTCTTGGCCAAATGAAGCAAGCTTACCTTCAGGCTTGTAATGCAGGCACAGTAAAGTCTAATTTACGCTCAGTTTTTGAATATGTTTTCAGTGCATCAAAAAAAATAAGATCTATTAGCGGGATAGGAAATAACCCGGTCTCGGTAGCTTATACTACAGCGCAACTTGTCGGGCAGATTTTTCCTAACTATCAAGATTTAAATGCGTTTATCATTGGCTCTGGTGAAACTTCAACTTTAGTTGCAAAATATATTAAAAATTTGGGCGTAAAAAACTTTATGTTAGCTTGCCGCACCCCTGAAAATGCCCAACACTTTGTTACTAATTTTTCAGCTAAAATTTTACCTATTAATGATATTTCACAGCATTTAGCCAAAGCAGATATTGTAATTTCAGCAACAACTTGTCCCTTACCGTTCATCAATAAAAATATGGTGGAAACAGCCCTTAGCCAACGAGATTTTAAACCAATGTGTTTTATCGACTTAGCGGTACCTCGTGATATTGAAGATAATGTTAGTGAGATACCAAATGTTCATCTTTATAACATTGATGATTTAGAAAAAGTAATAGCCGAAGGAATGAATGAGCGTCGTAGATCTGCTGAAAAAGCTGAAATTTTGATTGATAATGAAGTTGAAAACTACATTCGCTGGCACCGTTCATTAAAAGCTAAAAATATAATTTGTGATTACCGAAAACAAATGAAAATTATAGCTGAAAAAGAGCTTAATATTGCCAAATTAAAATTAACCAATGGCAAATGCCAATATAACGTATTAGAAGAATTTAGCGAACGATTAATTAATAAGCTAAGTCATGATCCAACAATAGGCTTACGTCATATAGCTTCAAATAACCGTGAAGATCTACTTGATTTAGCACAATATATATTAGAGCAATCGAATAATGAAGAAATCACTTGAACTTAAACTCGAGCAAATGCTCGAGCGTTTCCAGGAAGTTAGTCGCTTACTTTCTGAAGCTTCCGTTATAGCTAATCATGATGAGTTTAAAGCTCTATCTAAAGAATACGCTCATCTTGAGCCAGTTGCCAATTGTTATAATTTATATCTTGAAACTAAAGAAAATGCATCTTCTTTAAAAGAATTAATAGATGGGGATGATAAAGAATTAGCAGCAATGGCAAGCGAAGAAATAGATGCTGCAAATATTGCTGTGGAAAAACTTGATGAAGAACTGCAATGGCATTTAATCCCTAAAGACAAAGAT
>Ga0247836_1006792_pt1 | contig 12482 bp, 7 predicted proteins | sample LaCruzMarch2015__4_FD_187116 | JGI IMG/M metagenome (GOLD analysis project Ga0247836, IMG submission 187116) | Freshwater microbial communities from meromictic Lake La Cruz, Castile-La Mancha, Spain - LaCruzMarch2015_14m | ecosystem: Environmental > Aquatic > Freshwater > Lake | place: Spain...
GGGGATGAGTAGTAGTAGTAGTAGTAGTAGTAGTAGTACTAATACTGGCGGAAGCACTACTAGTGATACTAGTACAAACGCAAGAAGGAGAAAGGGTGGAAGAAAAGAAGGTGGTAGCGGTATTACAGGACATTCTAGTGAAATATATTGTCATTCCTATGATTTATCCAAACGTATGGTTGATCAATTTGTTGTACCATCATCGTCGTCATCATCATCGTCGTTTTTTACATCCTCCTCCTGCTTAAATAGCGACAATATTAACAACGGCAATGATGGTGCAGATGATGACAATAATAATAAAGAAAGACTCATCAATCCAATAATTAGCCATACAAAGATTGTTGATTGTAGTAGTAGTACATCATCGTCATCATCATCTGCGAAAAATAATAGTAGATTAACTCGTCAACAACGTGGTATGATACTCTTTCGAAATATATATATCAATATACAACAAGCAATATCAACACATCCTAATACAGTAATACGATTATTCTTACATCGTTTACCCGTCAGTGTTGGATCTATTGCATTACCATTATTAATGATTAAAATACGAAAAGAGAATATGCCAATTATTATACTTGGGACTGTACGTCCATGGAGATTCTTAACTCCCATTACAACACGTACTAATACTAATAATACCGATGATCCTCCAATTAACAAATTAGATACCTTACTGTCACTCCGTCAATCGAGTGATTTATATATATCATGCGATTCATTCGATTCGTTACGCATACCACCTCCACGAGAATTATCGGCCTTGTATACGGGTATATTGACTGTTAGGAAATGTGCATCACATACGAGTACCGTACATTATACAGATAGCGTAATACCCAGTAAACGTCCATTGGCGGATAGATTCGGTGTAAAGCGTGATCGACGGAAACTTACATTACAATTATTACATTTACCTCCCGAGGATTATGGCAAACCAACGACAAGGACGATGGGAGAGAAAGGGGATGGAGGTGGTAGTAGCAGTGGGCGTGATAATGACAATAATAAAGTTGGCAGTGCAACGAATAGTAGCAGCAGTAGAGTCGGTAATACAGGGGGATGTTCGTCATTGGGTGGTACTTCTTCGTCGTTGGACTTCTAAATGAAGAAGCATGGTGTACTACACTATACATTGGTATTGGTACTTTATTTGTTGTTACTGCATAACAAAGCAAGGACCTCCTTTGCCTTGACACTTCGTGAATGTGATTCCAGTGCTTTCAACTTGTATGCATCACAGCGACGTCTCTCCTTGTCTAAGTCGTCGTGTAGTGATGAAACCTCCTTTTCTTGTTCGGTAGATAGTAATTTTTGCTTCAGCCGTAAGCCCTCAGTTGTACCCTTTAATGTTTCATTCTCATTGTTTAAGCTATGAATTTTTCCATTCAGTGAGTCATTCTCATCTCTAAGTGTCTGCTGTCCAATCTCCAACTTACGCACTGTATTCTCAGAGTCTTCTACGAGCTTTTCGAACTGTGACACTTGCATCCTCGCTTCGCTGATATTGACGTCATTCGCCTGCTTCTCCAACAATACAATGCTCAGATCCTTATGACACGACGTGACTGCATGTTCTAGTTTCTGAATTTCCGCGTGATGACTGTTTACTTGCATCTTCATCGCATTCTGCAAATCGGAAATGGTATTCTCGAGTCGATGGATTCGCTCTTTTGCCTCCAGAAGCTTCTCATTCGAGCCTTTATCCTCTTGCTGTAAATATTTGGTCAAGTCATTAATCTGTTTCAACGCATGCTCTTGCGTTTCTAAGCATTGATGTTCAAGGCACTTGATCTTTTCCTGCGCCTCTACCAGATTGACATTCATGGCCTTTATATCCGTCTTCAACTTATGCTCCATCGTTGTAGCTGCCTTGCCAAGGAGCTCAACATGTTCATCTTTAACGATTAAGGACTCACGAAGTTTTGCCATGTCATTGTTGATCTTCCCCAAGGTCTCATTAAGCTCTGCTTTTGAGGATACAGCGTGTGCACATTCCTTGGTAGCAGTTTGGATTCGTCGCTCAAGAACTAGATTCTTGGACTTTTGTTCAGCGCAATCTTGAATCGCTTTCTCTTGCTCGATTTGGTGAACAGCCGTCAGCTCGTCTTTCATGCACAATGTATCGTCTCTTGCCTTTCGCATAGCATTCGCTTCGTTCAATAATACTTCCAATCGCATTTCCTTTTCTTCCACCTGGACCTGTAAATCTCGTACGGTTGCTTGTAATGAAACTGAAGACTTGGAATTGTTGTTGCTCTCTGCAATCATGTGATCGGCAATGGTCTGCTGGAGTGAGGCGATTTCTTTCTCAAATGACTCGGTCATCTCCCGCTCACGATCGTAGCGACCTTGTAACTCTTCATACCGTGCTTCTAGCTCGCTATAATTCTTACGAGTACCGAAACATTGCTCTTTCCACTTGACTGCCTCATTTATCAGACTCTCGGATTTATCAGCATGTTCTGCCTGAATTTCCTTAATGAGATCCGCTACACCAAGAGCACCACTATTGTTGCTGTTGGTGTTATTGCTTTTCGACTTAGATTCCAACTCCTCCCTCCGCCTCTCGTCCTCCATCAGAGACTTGCATTTTGCCTCATCCTTCTCCAACTGCCTCTCTCGCATCGATAGCAATTCTCGTTCTTTCTTCCAAACTTCTTTCCACTCAGCATTCCTCTTTAGATGGGCATTCGAAAACGTTACAGCTTCTTCAAGCTTTTGTTGGAGTATTTCGTTTTCTTTTTTGACCTCGCTTGTTTTAGCACACGCACTCCGCAGCTCGAGCTGTAGCTCAGTGATGATTTCTGAGGCGTCAAGCTGTGAGGATGCATCTTCGAGATGCTGGACCAGCGATGTTGCGGGGATATCGGACAATGATAAAAGCATTGACAACGACTTTGACATTCGGGGAGCGAATTAATAATGCGCGCACTGCCCATTTGCATGCAATTTTCCTTGCAGGAAAAACTTGTTGCGCCTTTGATTGCTACACATGTGGTAGACTAGGCGGTGTGAGACAAAAGAGAAAGGCAAAAAGCTACGCTACGTAATTACATGCAAAGAAAACGTGATTTGCATAATAACTTGGACATTGTCCTAGTATTGAATTACGCTAAAACAAGGTAAAAAAGTAAAAGATAATCCGAAATAGAATTTCCTCTTTTACCCTTGTGATTCGGCGTAAGCTAAAGCCTGAAAAAATCGCCAAGGGTGTGGAGGGTGGGTAAGATTTTTTTGGATTAGGGGGTCGGCAAGTTGGTCAATATCGTCACCGTGATTTGTTGTTGTAGACGACGAAATCACGAATTTGTGAGGAATCGAGCCGACCTGCAGATCTTCCCGCTTAAAGCGAAACTGAGCTTGTCGCGCCATCTTTGGACGGGACAAACGAAGCTAAGAGTGAAAGACTTTGAGATAGCGAATCCTACTAGGGCTAACGCAAAAGTATTTTCCCTTCAAGTCAACAGCAACAGTAGCCATCACGGCTGCCAGCGCTTTTCCTTGCAGGAAAAACTTGTTGCGCCTTTGATTGCTACACATGTGGTAGACTAGGCGGTGTGAGACAAAAGAGAAAGGCAAAAAGCTACGCTACGTAATTACATGCAAAGAAAACGTGATTTGCATAATAACTTGGACATTGTCCTAGTATTGAATTACGCTAAAACAAGGTAAAAAAGTAAAAGATAATCCGAAATAGAATTTCCTCTTTTACCCTTGTGATTCGGCGTAAGCTAAAGCCTGAAAAAATCGCCATGAAAGGCAATCGTGCCACTGTGTCCCACACAAAAAGGTGGTAGGGACATTCGGCTCCGGATGTCTCACACTGCCTAAACGGCCAATATGTGTGGCAAACATTGCAAAAAAAAGAAAAGAAAAAAAGAAAAAAGAAAAAAGAAAAAATTTTGTATTGAACTACGTCTCTAGAATAATACCGAGAGCGAGATCGAACATAGTTTCCTGACGAACAGCATGTTTTAGGTGATATGTCAGGTCCATATTCGTGTGGATTGGAGTATTACTTTTGTGTCATCATGGAGGATCACGCCGGGAATTTTGAGGTTGCGGTTCTTAGTATGATCTATGCGCTTGTTAGGGCTGCCAAATTGGTGATAGAGAACGACGTAGCTCATTATGATGCTAATAATGAGATTCCTTATGACGCTACTCGCGAACGTGGACCTACTACCCGTAATCATCGAATGGATAATTTATTCAATCACATCGAATGTGTACGCAACGAAATTGAGCGTATGTTCCGAGAATATCGTGTAAGTCTCGATTCGGCGAGGGATACGATCCTCGTGGCCATCCGTCAGGCCGAGAATGGTACGCGTCCCCTTTCTGTATCGATTGCTGATCGGCCGCTTATTGTGGCCTCTCAACCAGGGCAAGAACTTCATGCTACCAGCGCGCGTGAAATGGTTGATCAAGTATTTGGTGATCTTACTTCCCAAGTTCGATGGGTACCATTTCATTATGAGCATAGGTTGTATTTAGCAAGGCGGCCTTACCGGATTCCGGGGACCATTTACGAGACTGACGAGGAATCGTTGTTTAGTGATGCCGTAAGCGAAAGTGAGTAGAGAAACATAATTGTCCCAAATGAAATGGTTAGCTGATATAAACTGTAATTGATAAACATAAAAACGTATTTGCATCAGCCGTTTTTTTTATAAATTAGGGAGGAGTGGCGGACTGAATATTATAAAGGAATCTTTAATTTTCTTCGTCATCGTACTCGGACAATTCATCATGCTGCATGGCTTGCGTCATTTCGACAACGTCATTTGGCAGCGCTGCGAGTAACTGTTCGATTTCAATCGACGCATCATTCAATGCGTCTCTATGTTGATCTTGAATTGTTGCTGTATCACGAAGATAAGTACGAAACGACTCGCCCAACCAACGAAGTCTCTTCTTGATGTACTCAGGGGATTTACCCTTTTCATCCAAAAGTACGCACGCCCAGACCCTAAAACTATGGGCTGAGTAACGCGACAAATCTGACTTCGATATATCGGGGTATACCATCTTTACCACCTTATGAAGCAGGTCAGCGATCTTGGAACCGGTCAGGTATACGTTCTTGCCTCTATTGTTTGTATAGAAACAAACTGGCAAATCATCCGGTTGATTTAACCGTCGAGCTCGCAATACTAACTGCAGTGCAGCTCTCACTGGGCACACTGACGGATTATCATTATCAGCAGCTAACGTTACTGATTGATTATTCTGCCGATTCTTCTGGATCCTCCAAGTAAACGTAACTGTCTTTGCAGTTGTCGAATCGGATACGTCGGTGATGATATTCTTGTGCGCATCCCTGAATACGATATCATTCGCAGTGAAAGCTTTCACTACTTCATTGCCGCTAGGATACACGTGCACGTCCACTTTATCCTGCTTCGTTTGGCCATATTCGCCAAGCCGAAGACCTAGGTATCGAGCGATCACTGCCACGTTATAAAGAAGATTTTCGGCCGAATCGAGCTTCCTGGACTTCTGGGCGATGGAGATTATCATGAGGAATATAGATTGGTCGATGGGACTGCGCTGTTTGGCGATAGTTTCTTCGCGTTCGAGATTATGAACTAGTATCGCGGTGTTCGTCGGATTATGCATGTTATCCGTATTTGCAGGCAGTTGAAAGTTTCTCAGTTTGAAAAGAATATCGACAGCTTTGGCATATCCTTTCACTGTGGCAGAACGCAATTGGCGCTTGTTGTTATAATTCACGCCGAGGATAACATATTTGATATACACGGCAACGAGGAAAACGTAGCCACAATCGTTGCCGCATGGATCATCGATACTCATGATTGAACACCAAGTTATGTAATGAGCCTGCCGAGCGGCCGTTGTTTCAAGTGTTGAATCGATTCGTGATTGGGCCATCTCTCTGTCAACAATATGTCCCATAGGAGTGAGATTATGTCGGGCTCGATCTGAAAAGTAGCGCAGTGACTCAACTCCGGGAAGGTCTGTTTCAGTAAGGAATAATCAAATGAAATGTGTGAGATTGAATTATCATTCGACTTCTGCTTTTTGGAACGAGAGATTGCATCGGCAATCACATTCTCCTTGGTATTGATATATGATGCGTTGATACCTAATGGTGAATTTACTAACAGAGAACAGAAGAAACGAGCCAGACGTCGTCCAATCTTCGATCTTTTGCACGTATGCATCGTCCAACTAAGTGCTGACGTATTATCTGTCATGTTGAGTATGACTGGATATGGATCGTTTGTGAACGAGGTGGTACGGATCACATGTAGAGATGCCAAGTAATTGACAATGATCGTGAAATATTCAAGCACGTTGATAGATATCAATTTACCGTCTTTATTATTCTTCCGATGGATCAGTGTACGTTCGACGATCTCATTGGGAAAGGCGATATGCCACCAGAAGCCCATATCGACTGAATATCCACCAGCACCTTGGAGGGAACTATCTCCAAATACCGTCGCTGTTGGAGTACGAGGAATGAGAAGTGCAATAGGCGTTTCCCAGCGAATATTTGAATCAGGATTCAATTGTTCCCGAAAGAATTCGATCTCCTTTTGCATCGTATCATTGATGAAATATGTGAATTTGGCTCCGTGGGCCATGCGAGCTGCCTTCTTGATCGCAAAGGAGACGTGCTTTGATTGATCTTTCGATGCGGCCGTGAATGCTCCCGTTCTAATCGTGTGAATGATATCCTTGAATTCCTGCGATGAGTCTTTCAATAGGACTACGTTCTTTGCTAATGCGGCAGCGATCGAGGTATACACGTGTGAAAGAAGATGGTGCACCCAATTAGCTCCTTCTGCTAATCGAGCGAGCTTCCCAACCATTTCTTGAGCTTCTTTGAGTTTGAATTGCCGTCGATTGACATGCCATGTACTATTTAGAAGATCGAGACATTCCGATAGGTAAGACCGTGGTATGCCAACTGTCATTGTATTAGTATCCAAAATCAGTCCTAACATCGTTTGACGAGTATTCACGATTAATGAAAGCCATTTGTCCATTGCTAGCGGACACTGTCGTATTACGGTATTTGGTTCGCCCATTACTGTGAAGATCGACTCTATGATTGCGGCGAGGACCATTTCCATATGAATCCTATTCAATGCGGCCATTAACGCGTCATCGACGTAAATCCTTGCCGGTAACGAACGTGGTTGTCCTTCTGAATTAAAGATCCCTGGGTTGAGGGGGCAGGGAGTGGCTCGTACAGGTATTATAGTCGGATCTAGCTCCGCCCATTGGATCATGTCTAAATAATGTCGATGCTTTGTCACCAAATCGGGTCTATTGGCAAAGACGACAGACATAGCTTCGATAGCATGTCGGAACGGTTCCCAGGACGATGCCGACGTAGTGGATCCAAAGACCATCGCTGTTGCCAAGTGATAGAAACCACCGGCTAGAAAACCGAATGCACCCGTTAGATCTGGATGTATCCGAGCGAATCGAAAGCAAGCTTTAATATCTGCAAGTGCAAGAAGAATTTTTGCTGATGGGAAACTAACACGAAGATTATATAAGTCAATCAATACCTCCCGCTTGACAGATCCAAATGTTATTGGCATCTCGTTCTTAGTCGGGGTAACTTGGTTCATCACCTCATCGGTGGGTTTCGTCAACGTCGAACCATCCCAACACAGACGATCCGTCTTGCCTGCTTTTTGTATCAAGCACTGGCTCGTTACTCGGCAGTGTGGTGAAAAGGTGCAAATTTGCATATCTAACGGGACGAGATGACTGAATTTGTCTTCTTTATTGATGGCCTTCTGGACCAATGGCAGGTTTTGTTCGAATGCTGCCGAATTGCCTCGACGAATCATTTCAATCTTATTAGCCAAAGGCTCTTCGTATGTGAACTCAAAGGGAGCTCCGGTGAGTAGTATACGTCGTATATGCTTGTAATCTTCATCTTCGACGTGATCGCGAATTCGACTGAGTATCGTATGTACATCCCTGTTCTCACCCGTATACTCGCTTCCTAGATATCTAACGGCCTTACCGGGATCCAATCCACAGTGGACCATTAATGCATTAGCCATCTCAACTCGATGTGGGTCGATGACTTCTTGCGATTCATATCCGATTCGAAGTTGCTTGAGTGATGTGAAATCAACGTTCATCCATCGAATGATTTTTGGAATGAAGGTGGAAAAATCTTTATTCACCAATTGGATGCTGACAATATCTTGATCCTCCAGAAGGCATTTACTATTATTAATGACAATCGTGATGACATTGTACAATGTGATCTCTCTCACACTGTAACTTTTATCATTACTCGGTCTCATGCGAGCAGATGAAAATGACAGAATTTCATTATGGTGAAGCTTACCTTTTTTGGCAACAACAATGGACTCAGAATATCCTTCACCATGCAATGCTTGGTAAGTGTCAAGAATTCGTTTCTTGTGATCTGTGCCCGATACTATTGTTACTCTTGAAATATCAACCGGTACCGACTCTTGTTTCTCATCATAATCCTCCTGCTCATCAACTAATTCCAGTGGAATGGGGAAGATAGTCGGTGCGGATATAGATTGATTCAGTACAGATGAAGGAGCTGGCCTGGAAACAGATTTATTCTTAGGTCCTTCGGTTCGAGTGGGCTTTATCTGAGCTTGCTTTGTGTGGCTAGGGAAACTTAGTAATCTACTATGCGTTATAGAACTAAGCTGCTGCTCGAAAGTGAGCTGCACTCCGACCGACTCGGATGTCGGATCGCCTGATATGAATTCAACGAAACGAACTGTTGGTATCATAATATGGTAAATATATATATAATCACAGAACAACAAAAACGGAATCAAGCAATCGAGAATCTGCTCGAGATCCATCATTGAAATGAAATGAAATGATGCATGACGGAGCGATTGGAAAACCACTCAACGTCCATCAACAATAAAAGAAGTCACTAACCCGCAATCGCCGATTTGAGATCGTCTGGGAGCACGGTATTGCGGAATGATGCAGGATTGAATTTGGCCACGCCGTTATCAATGAAATGCTTGGCTGTCTTGTGAAGATCTTCCGTAGTGAAATCACTAGGCTTGATAACGTGGGCACGAGTGCAGGCCCCGAAACTATGTGGGCAGGAGTGCCCCATGCAAGCAAAGTCCATACAGACCTCCTTATCATTGATCCTGACAGTTGGTGGCATGATCTTATTTTTTGCTGTACCGGGAGTGGGGATGATCATGCCCAATTCCGTCGCTGGCTTACGTTCTGCAGCAGGAATCGTATCAACTTTGCTGCGACGAGGCCTCTTCGGTTTGGATTCACCTGGAGTATCGGACTGGGGAGTTCGCGCCTTCTGCTGCTTCGACTGATCATTCGAGCCTGACGCAGATGATTTCGACTCGGTGGCATTGGTTTTAGTTGCAGGAGCTGCTTCCTTAGCCTTATTTGCCAATGTCTTGTACGATAAAGCCACACCAGATTGCGATGGGAGTCCAGTTTCATTAGCGATGGCATCGCCAACATTGGCCTCGAAGATGCGAAACACCGATAAAGCTTTCACGAGGTGATCATCATCCAAGGCAGGAAGTACACCTGATTGAGCACACATGACCGCATTGACATTATGCAAATCCAACCCGAACTTGGACACGTAGATGATAATCTGCTCGACAGTTCGGAACGCGGAGAAGATGAAATCATGACCGTACTTATCAAACCAGTCCGAAAAAGTTGGCTGGTGAATTAGAATCAACATCCTATTCATCATTTGATAGAGGACAGTCTTCTCGACGCCGTCAACGAATATTCCCAGAAAAGTAATGACGTGAACCAACAATGATTTGATGTCTTCGAGGCCCTTCATTGCGGCTACTCGTGCAACCATCAACTTGAAGAAGGATTGCTTTGGAATCACTACAGCTAGGTCGGAGGATGCTGCCGAAGGCGTTGGTAGGAAGAAAGCGGCACTGATGGTATCGGCAGGATTGGAAGCTGTATCTACCAAGCTTTGAATGGAGAATTCTCCAGCCAATATCTTGGCAGCCGTGGATAGATCAATATTGACATTCTTTATCCCAGCCGACCTAACATTCTCTGGATTCAACTTGCGTCCATTGTTCATGTGCTTACTATGAAGTTGGACTAACGCCAAAGCCCGATTCTTGAGGTTCATGGCAAGGACGTATTTAAAGCCCGATGAATGAGTGGGCACGGCGAGGCTTGTGATTTTCTTTCCGTCGAAATCGACAACGCCTACTACTGCAAAGAGAGATAGTATTGAAGTGCCCATCTTTGCCTTCTCTTTTTCGCCCTGCTCGTCTGGGGCTATGACCTGACTCAAGGCGTTGACTAGACTTTCAGTTGTCTTGTCGGTCGAGGACTTAGATGCGGGCGACGAGGGCTTGATCGAATAGAAAGCCTGTAATTTTGCTGCCTCATCAGCATACATATCAGACGAGGCCGACACCAAGGTGCAATGCATACCATTCACCGCTAGCTGTAAGGGAGGAGTACCTTGAACATCTAGATTTGGCTCGAAGTAGGTATTTCGATTCGCAACTTCATTACCTTGAAGGACACTTTCAACAATCTTCTCGATATCGTCTTGATTCTCGATATGATTGTTGGCCAGTCCTAGCCACTCGAAGATTACGCTAGTACTAATGGCATGCATCTGGTTGGCATCAGTAATATCAATACCAATTAGATCTTGAGATTGAAATGGAAGGACGGCGAAATTCGTAATGGTCGCACCGACCATATTTGCCATTCCCTCGTATTTCGTACCGACTAAATGCTCAACCTCGATAGGTACTTTAGGAGAGCTGGATGGTGGGACGTCTGCATCCTCACCAATGTGCAAGACCGCACGAACACAGGAGATGTCAAACTTGCTCATGGCGAATTCGCCTTTCTTGTCGGACGGGTTTCCAATGATATGGGTTACGTCTCCGTTGCCATCTCGATGACAAATTGGAAAATGCAACACGGATACTTCTGTAGTACCTGAAGCGATAGTAACGATACCCGCAATAGTCTTGCTATCTATCGCCTCGATCAATGCTTCCAAGGACAAATTATAAGTGTCCTTTGATACGATTTGATGCAGACCTTGACTTTGGGTCTTCGAATATCTAGTAATTGGTAAATGACCTGACATACTGTGTAAAAGGAAAAGAAATCACACGGAAGAAGTGATGTGAGTCATTGATAGAATATCATAATTGACGACGAAAAGTAATAGTCCCTCCGGCATCGTCGAAACAAACTTTGTGCCATAATAGGTTAGATAAGGGATGAGATCCATATTTCAGTGATTAGAATAATCTAAATAAAGACACATTAGTACTTATCCTGACGAATGTCAAATGGATATTACGTCTTTTGTTCCATGAATAGTCATATGCAGAAGGTCGAACAGGTCCTTGTCACATCCAAATAGGTGTTATCTCTGACGAATGTCAAATGAGATGATCGACATACCAAATAGTAGTATCCCATAGCTGGAAGACCATGTATGGTACTTATCTCTCGACGAATGTCGAATGAGATGTTCCACGACGAATATAATAATAGTACTGATCCTTGACGAATGTCAAATGAGATGTTCCTTGACATACCAAATAATAGTATCCCATGGCTGGAAGGCCATGTATGGTACTTATCTCTCGACGAATGTCGAATGAGATGTTCCACGACGAATATAAAGTAATAATAATAGTTGGGAATACCAACGTTGGTGGTATTCATGACGTCGAAGTCAAATATATGGTAGTCATCTAGCAACGAATGTCGACTGAGATTTCTCTTTGGATACGGAGTAGTACTAGTCCTCGACTAATAAGTCTAAGGCTGTTCCTCACTATGGGACAAACCCATGACTTGAGTCGACGATACTGTCGTATGGACGTTCGTCGTATATGTAAGCATGAGGAGCGATCATGGTTATACCACCTACGATTTGTAACGACCTCAGATACATGTCATTCAGAGATGACGGTACCATTATGCAACCGGATCGATCCTACTTAGTCGACATCCCGAAGGATATCGTCTTTTCGGCTCGTATCCTTCATTACATGAGTGTTACAATCAATAGGTCGTATTCGTGTCTCTTCATAGTGACACGAGAATCGGTATAAGGCGGCCGAAGCCGGCCTCGTCGGGTCCACCAAAATAGATCATCGTCATCGAGGACATCCTCTCCTTCCATGTCAAAACCGACTTGATAGGCTTGGCTTTGGGACTTATGTAAAGCTCTTGGAGACGGCAGGCCATAAGGCTTGAACGACGTCGATACCAATAAAGCCGATGGCCTAGATCGGCCACGACAAAGAGGCCTCTCACCGAAACGGTGTCGTCGCATTGCTGCATGACAGATGGGCGATCACCGGTACTGCTAATGAAGTCCGGCCTAAGTAGTATAGAGATAAAAGAACAAAATACGCCCTCTCCCATAGGGAAACGATGACGGACAAAAATGACGCTGACAATGA
>Ga0247836_1006800_pt1 | contig 12470 bp, 14 predicted proteins | sample LaCruzMarch2015__4_FD_187116 | JGI IMG/M metagenome (GOLD analysis project Ga0247836, IMG submission 187116) | Freshwater microbial communities from meromictic Lake La Cruz, Castile-La Mancha, Spain - LaCruzMarch2015_14m | ecosystem: Environmental > Aquatic > Freshwater > Lake | place: Spain...
CACCCCTCTGCCCCTCACGAACCATCCGCACATCACTGTCCGCATCCGGTCGCCACTCCTTTCCCATAGTCGAGGGCAGAAAATCCCCCTGAATCGATTCCACCGCCAAAACCGACTCGACCGCCCCACAGGCCATCGATAAGTGACCGATTCTGCTTTTCGGAGCCACGACCCAAGGCCTACTCCCTCCAAACACCTCGCCCAACATCCTCGCCTCCGCCCGATCGTTCGCCACCGTCCCCGTCCCATGCGCCACCACCCCATCTACCTCCTCCGCCGAAACTCCGGCGTCCGTTAAACTGGCTCGGACGCACGCCACCGCCTCGACCGCGTCCTCCCTCGGATCGGTCGCCCGCCACGCATCGCAACCCACCGCCGCCCCGCGCAACTCCGCCCATATTTTCGCACCCCGAGCCTCCGCTTTTCCTTTCTCCTCCAAAACCAAAAATCCCGCTCCCTCTCCCACCACAAATCCTGACCGCCCCAGGCCAAACGGCTGACACGCCTCCTCCGGTTTCTCCCGAAATCCCCTCACCAGCGCCCCCAAACGCTCGTACCCCAACAACCCGGCCGGATGAACTCTCCCATCCGCACCACCCGCCACCATCTCATTCGCCTCTCCATCTCGAATCATCCAAAACGCCTCCGCCATCGCTTGGGTCGACGCCGCACACGCCGCCAAACTTTCCACTCTTTCACCCGCCAAACCCATTTCTTCCGCCAAAATTTTCAACGGATCTTGCCCTTTTCCTTTCTCACCCGGTCCCGGCCACCCGATCGCGCCCGCCAAACCCGCTGCTCGGCTCACCCCACTCATCTCGACCGCCTCCCGCAAAGCGAACCTCGCCATCTGCAAACTCCTCCACCCCTCCCCACCCAATTTTTCTGGCACCTGCGCTGCCACTTGCACCGGGGCCTTCTCCCAACCCTCCCACTCCAACGTCCTCACCGCCGATCGTCCACTTTGCATCCCATCCCAAAAAACCTTTCTCCCCAACCCATACCCCGTCACCACCCCCACTCCCGTCACCACCACCCGACGCGTCATTTTCCCTCCACCATCTTTTGCAGACGCACCGCCAACTCCCCCACCGTTGGATCCGGCTCCGCCAAAAGAACTTTATCCTCTAACGCTTGTCCCACCGCCTCCTCCAGCCGGAACGTCAGATCAATCCGATCAATACTCTCCGCCCCCAAATCCCCCATCAACCTCTGCCCATCCAAAATCGGCTCTTTTCGCCGTAACGTCTCCGCCACCGCCACCCTGACCAACTCCTGCCACTCCTCCCTCGTTCTCATTTTTCTATCCCCCATCCCCAAACCTCCGCCTCCGCCCCACTCTCCGTCATCCGAACCGCCACCACCCACTTCACCCCTCGAGCTCCCCACCTCTGAATTCGTCTCCCCACCTCCTCCTCCACCCCACTCCTTGCTGGCAAAGTTTCCAACGGTCCTTTTGCCCCAATCTCGATGGCCAGCTGCGCAAACGGCAAATTCGGCAACCTCTCCAACAGCCACAGCGGAGATTTGTCCCGCCACCCCTCCGCCACCTCGCCCGGCCCCACTCCCTCGCACCAATCCGGCCAGCTCCCTCCAAAACCCACCCCAATCACCCCTACCTCTCTTCCCTCCGCCTTCGCCCCACTCCTCCCCCACGCCCTTAACCCCGCCCGCACCACCGCGCCGCCCCGCTCCCCTAACCACCTCCCCGCTTTCGCCCCCACCCACGGATCGCCCCCCTCCTCCCCCAACCTCCACTCCCCTCGCCCCGTAATCCCAAGCTTGCCCGCCCCCGCCAATCCATTACGATTTCCCCCTTGTGTCTTCCCACCCGAAGCATTTCGGGGGACATGAGAAACAACCTTTACCATGAAACTAACGCGGTCCTCCGACCGCCCTGACAATGGAACCCTTCATCGGTTCCCACTCTAACCCAAAAAAATCAATCCTATGACTAATTTCGAAACTCTTTTATCCCAATCGATGCAGAACTTTAAGGAAGGCACCATCGTCAAAGGTCGCATCATCGAACGCCGCCCCCGCGAAGTCATGGTCGATATCGGCTACAAATCGGAAGGCGCGATCGATCTGAACGAATTTAGCTCCTCGGACGATCTCGCCATCGGTCAAGAGATTGAAGTCCTTCTCGAACGCCTCGAAAATGAGGACGGCCAAGTCATCCTCTCCCGCCAAAAAGCCGCGCACAAACAGAACTGGGACAAGATCGTCAAGCTCAGCGAGTCCGGCAAAACGGTCCAAGGGGTCGTCAAAGGAATCGTCAAGGGCGGCCTGATGGTGGATGTCGGCGTCGAGGCCTTCTTGCCCTCCTCGCAAATCGATATCAATCCCCCGAAAAATCTCCGCGAGTTCCTCAACCAAACTTTGGAATGCCGCATCGTCAAACTGAATGAGGATCGTAAAAATGTGGTTCTTTCCCGTCGCGAACTGATCGAAGAAGAGCGCAACGAGAAACGCTCCAAGCTCCTCGCCCACCTCGATAAGGGCGCCAAGGTCAAAGGCCGCGTCAAAAATCTGACCGAGTTCGGGGCCTTCGTCGATCTGGATGGTCTCGACGGCCTTCTCCACGTCACCGATATGACCTGGGGACGCCTCGGTCACCCCTCCGAAATGCTGCAAACCGGCCAAGAAATCGAGGTCCTCGTTCTCGAAATCGATAAAGAACGCCTTCGTGTCTCGCTCGGGATGAAACAGATGTCGGAAAATCCTTGGGACAAGATTGCCGAAAAATATCCGGTCAATCTCAAGGTCCACGGGAAAATTACCAGCTTGGTTCCCTATGGAGCCTTCATGCAACTGGAGCCTGGCGTCGAAGGCCTCGTCCACGTCTCCGAACTTTCCTGGACGCGCCGGATCAATCGCCCCAGCGATATTCTTCAGGAAGGGCAAGAGATCGATGCCATTGTCATCAGCGTCAGCAAGGAAGAGCAGAAACTCTCCCTTTCCGTCCGCCATCTCGAGGCCAATCCTTGGGAAGAAATCCATCTCCGCTACCCGGTGGGTCGCCCCGTCAAAGGCACCGTGCGCAACACCACCGCCTATGGCGCATTTGTCGAGTTGGAAGAGGGCATCGACGGCATGATTCACGTTTCCGATATGTCGTGGACCCGGAAACCCGCCCACGCATCCGAAATGCTCAAGAAGGGGGATACGGTGGAAGCCCAAGTCCTCGGAATCGACAAAGCCAACCAGCGAATCTCCCTCGGCCTGAAGCAGCTCGCCGAAGATCCGTGGAAAGAGGTCGAGAACCGCTTCAAAATCGGCCAGATGGTCAAAGGCACCGTCAGCAAGGTCGCCAGCTTTGGCGCCTTTATCCAACTCGAAGGCGAACTGGATGGCTTGGTGCACATCTCCCAGATTTCGGAAGAGCGCGTCGCCAAGGTGAAAGATGTCCTCAAGCCCGGCCAAGAGATCGAAGCCCGTGTCATCCGCCTGAACAAGGCGGAGCGCCGCATCGGCCTCTCCATCAAAGCCGCCGCCTACTCCGACGAAGCCTTCGAAAAGGAGCAGCGCGTTCTCGATGACACCTCCAAATCGTCCGACTTCTTGGGTGGCATGGAAGCTGCCTTTGAAAAGGCTGAAGAAGAGTATCGCCCGGGCGAAGGCGCCAAGAGCTAAGCCAAACTTTTCCTTCGACCTCAACCTATGCCTTCCGACGACATTCTTCTCGAAACCGAGGAGAAAATGGAAAAAACCCTCCGCAAAGTGGAGGAGGATTTTCAAGGAGTTCGCACGGGTAAGGCCTCGGCCTCGCTCGTCGAAAATCTGCGGGTCGAAGCTTACGGATCGACCATGCGCCTGAAAGAGCTCGCGGGCATCACCGCCCCCGAGCCCCGACTCCTCGTGATCCAACCTTGGGACGCCACCACCGTGGACCCCGTCCGAAAGGCCTTGGAGGAATCCCAGCTTGGGATCACTCCCCAGGTGGACGGCAAAATCATCCGCCTGCCGATCCCCCAACTTTCCGAAGAACGTCGTCGCGATCTGATCAAGTTGATCGGAAAATTAGCCGAGGATGGTCGCGTCGCCCTTCGCCACGAACGCCGCCACGGACTCGAAGCCCTCAAAAAAGAGCAGAAGGACGGCAAAATGACCGAAGATGATTTGAGCTCGGGCGAAAAAGAGGTGCAAAAGCTAACCGATCAGTACACCGGCAAGATTGAAGCGCTGGTCACCAGCAAAGAGGCCGAGCTACTCAAAGTTTGATCGGGCAACACGCCTACGGCTTGGCCGCAGGCGCTGGAGCGTACGCCTTGAGGTCTTCGCCCGTTTTCGGATCCAACACCATCAGCTTGGTCACCACTTCCTCCCACGCTTCTTTTCGGCCGAGCATTTTGTAGGCAACCCCCACATTCGCCAAGACTTCCACCACATCAGGCTTTAACTGCAACGATTTTTCAAAACAGCTGACGGCCTCCGTTTGATTCCCAGCAAGAAAGAGCTGCTTTCCCAGCTTGTTCCAACTATCGGCGTCCTTGGGATCCATCTCCACCAACTTTCGCAAAGCCGCTACCTCCATCGACTCCCCCGGATTGCTCGTCGTCACCGATGGCCCCGTCGATCCAGGCTGTCCCGTGGCCGCCGTGGCCGTCTCCTTTTCTCCCACTTTCCCTGGAGCAAACTCCATCAGATCCCGCGCCAATTTCGGATCCACCAAGGCCAAACTCTGAACGATTTTTTCATACTCGGTCATTTCCCCCGCGCTTTTAAGGGTGACCCCTAGATTGGCCAACACCTCTCCCACCCCAGGCTTGATCTCCAAAGCCCGCCGAAAGGCATCGATCGCCTCCTGATGCTGCCCCGATAGGTAGAGACTTTTTCCTAACCGATCCCAGCTATCCGCGTCTTGGGGCGCCATCGCCACCAATTTCCGCATCGCCTCGACCTCACCCTTACCCTCCGCCGCCACCTCAGGCCCTTTCTTTGCCTCGCTCATTTTCTCGGCCGTGCGCCAATCTTTGGCGACGTCTTTCGCCACGACACGCTCGGGCTCTCCTGCCACCGGCTTGGAATCGGGTGGCACCGTCGGCAAAAGCACCGTGGGCTGCTCAATCAGCGCGATCCCACCCGCCACCGCCAAAACAATTCCGACCACACTGAACATGACAATCTGAATCCGCACCCCCATCGTCAGCCCCCGAAACCACTCCGATATCCGATTCCCCTCAGGATCATCAAAGGACATAAGAGCGAATCCTAACCTGAACTCATCCCTTAATCCAGACAGAGTCGCAGCACCCCCTCCTCCAGCGCCCGCGCCCGATCCCCACCCGAAACCAACTCAATCTGCAATTCATGCAAACGGAGCAGCGCCCTTCGCACTCCTCCCGCCGGACGATGGGCACACAGGCCCGTAACTTTCCCCAATCGCCACAAATTCGGTTTTTCTCCTTTGCTGCTTCTCGGCAAAAATGCGTCCGCCGCCGGATCCAAACTGGGTTGACCAAACCCCCCGGGCGCCGGCAACCGGAGCAATCTCGCCTCCTGCAGGGCCCTGCCTAAAGCCGCCAAGCGCAAGCTTCCCGCTAAAATCATGACCAACCCCACATCGCTCTCCCCCTGCTCCAACAACCTCCGCAACCCCGCTCGCGCCGGGCCAAGCTTCCCCGCGACCACCGCGTCACACCAATCCCACACCTCCAACTCTCTTCTCCCCGCCCCCACCTCCCTCACCGCCTGCTCCGTCACCTTTGTCTCTGGCTTCAAATAAAGCCGCACTTTCTCGATTTCCTTTTCCAAGGCTCTTCCGTCCCATCCGACAACCTCCATCAGTAACTCCACCGCTCCGGGCCCCGCCGTCAGACCCGCCCGCCGCAGCCTCTCGCTGATCTCGTCCATCCAATCCCCACGATCCCTCCCCCGCCGTAAATCGGGCGGATCAAAAACCTCCACCTTGCCTAATTTTTCAAATTGTCGAAAAAAAGATCTCCTCTTGTCCACCCCGGGAGCCGAAATCAGAAACTGCGCCTCACTCGGTGGCAACTTGCCCAATAACTCGATCAAGGAAGCGAGCGACTCCAGCACCCCCTCGTTCCGCCCAGTCACGTTGTCCCCTAAAAAAGTGCAGTCCGCTAACCAAACCAATTTTCTGCCTCCCAAAAAAGATAAGGTTTCCAAACCCTCCCGCGCTTGGGCGATCGCTTGCCGGGCCCCCTCGATCGTATCCACTCTCCCATCCACTTTTTCGGCATTGAGAGGATCCTCCGGCGCCCACTCCGCAAAAATCTCCTTCGCTCGACGCGAAACCTCCGGTTCATCCCCTCCCCCCACCATACAGTGTTGGGGTTTGCCCTGCTCTTTGCCCTTCGCCATTCTTTCCTGATGGAACACCTTTGGGCCCCGTGGCGCAACCGCTATGTCACCGGCGAAGAAAAACCTAGTGAAGATCTTTTCCAACGCTTAGCCAACTCCACCGATGACACCGCCGACCTCATCCTCGCCCGAACGAAAGCCTCTTTCGCCGTTCTCAACCGATACCCCTACAACCTCGGCCACGTCCTCGTCTGCCCCTACCGCGAAGTAGACGATCTCGCCTCACTCTCCGCCCAGGAGTCGGCCGACCTCTGGACCCTCGTCAATCGGATGACCAACGCCCTCCGCCAAGCGATGAAGCCGGAAGGCTTCAACCTCGGCCTCAACCTCGGCACCGCCGCCGGCGCCGGCGTGCCCAAACATCTTCACGTCCACATCGTCCCCCGCTGGCCCAACGACGCCAACTTCCTCACTACCACCGGCACTACTCGCATCCATCCCGGTGATCTTCCGGCCGTCTACGCTAAACTCCGCTCCGCGCTTGCCGGTTGAATCGAACAGGGACGATCATCCCTAGCCTCGAAACCCCCCAGTAAAGATAATCTGCCGCCCCGCTTGACCCACAAAAAATATCATGCATAGTTCCATGCATGGCTACAAAAACCATTTCCCTTGAACTAGATGCATATGACAAATTAAAGGCGGCCAAGCTTAAAGAGCGCGAATCTTTCTCCTCCGTGGTTCGCCGGGCCGTGTTTTCTGCCTTACCCCACACGGGTGGCGCCGTTCTCGAGCGACTCACCGCGTTGGGATCAGGAGGTCTTCCCTCCCGAAAAGTATTTGATCACTGGGAACGAATGCTCCAAGAGGATCGCAAAACCCCTAGGGTCTCGCCCTCCCCATGGGATCTACCCCGTGCATCTTGATACCTCCTTCCTGATCGACCTCCAGCGGGAGCGGGAACGGCGCCAACCCGGCCCATGCCACCGCTTTTTCGAACAACACTCGGAAAGGCCGATGCGCATCTCCTCCGTCACCGCCATGGAATACCTGGAAGGCTTTCCCGATTCCGACCTCCCCAGCCAACTCCCCTTTCTCTCCGCTTTCGACCTCGTCCCCATCCACCTGGCCGAATCCATTCAAGCTAGCCGAATCCGCCGTTCCCTGCGCTCCTCCGGCGAACTCCTGCCCGATGCGGATATCCTCATCGCCGCCTGCGCCATCCAGCAAAATGAACCCCTCGTCACCAACAACACCGACCATTTTCGCCGAATTCCCAATCTCCAAATCCTTCCATATCGCACCGAAGGATAATTTTCTGGGATCAGGGCTCAAAACGCTTACCCACTTTCCGCCTATTCGTTCCTCCTACGATTCGCTACGATAATGATCTCCATGCAAATCACCGCTCTGCTTTTTTCCGGCCAAGGCGCCCAACGCGTCGGGATGGGAGCCGATCTGGCCGAAGCCTCCCCTGCCGCCCGGAAAATTCTCGAACTCGGTTCCGATATCCTGCCGGCCGACTTCTCCACCGTCCTCCGCGCCGGCCCCGAAGAAACTCTCACCCGCACCGCCTACTGCCAGCCCGCCCTTTACCTCCACGGACTCGCCCTCCTCGCCGTCCTCCAGGAAAAAAATCCTAACTTTACCTTCGCGGCTACCGCCGGTCTCTCCCTCGGCGAATTTACCGCCCACGCCGCTGGCGGAACCTTCTCCATCGAAGACGGTCTTCGTCTCGTCGCCCGCCGCGGCACCCTCATGGACGAGGCCTGCGCCCAACGCAAAGGCGCGATGCTCGCCTTGCTTGGTGCCGATGAAGCGCTCGCCCACCGCGTGGCGCAAGCATCGGGCTGGGAAGTCGCCAATCTCAACGGAGGTGGCCAGATCGTTCTCTCCGGGCCCGCCGAAAGAATCGAGGCCGCCCAAGCCGCCGCCAAGGAAGCCGGCGTCAAACGGGCCATTCCCCTCAAAGTCGCCGGCGCCTACCACTCCTCCCTCATGACCTCCGCCAAAGAAGGCCTCGCCGAAGCCATCGCCAAAACAAATCTTAAAATGCCCGCCGCGCCCGTCCTTTCCAACTTCCTCGGCCGCCCCGCCTCTTCCGAAGCAGAGATTCGCTCCAGCTTACTGGAACAGGTCACCGGCACCGTCCGCTGGGAGGCTTGCCTCAAGGATCTTGCTGGCCGCGGGGTAACCAAGCTGATTGAGCTCGGCCCGGGCGGCGTCTTGGCCGGCCTCGCCAAAAAGATTGTCCCCGATCTTCCTTGCCACAGTGCGGGAACTCTGGCGGAACTGGAGAAGGTCACTCATGAACTCCCCCACTAACTCCCGCACCGCCCTCATCACCGGGGCCAGTCGCGGCCTCGGCCGTGCCATTGCCGAACGACTCGCCCATGACGGCTGGCGCGTCGAGCTCGTTGCCCGCCAAGCCGACAAGCTCCATGAGGTCCGCGCGGCCATTGAAGGCGCGGGAGGAAAAGCCGGCGTTCACACCGCGGACATCTCCGATCCCAAGTCCGCCGAACAAGTCATCGCCGCCGTCGAGAAAGAGTCTGGCCCTCTCGGTGCCCTCATCAATAACGCGGGCATCACGAAAGACGGCCTCGTCATGCGCATGGAAGATGCGGACTGGTGCTCCGTCATCGATACCAATCTGACGGGGGCCTTTCGCTGGATCCGCGCCGCCTCCCGCGGAATGCTCAAGGCACGATCAGGCCGCATTATCAATATCGGCTCCGTCGTGGGCCTCGTCGGCAACGCCGGGCAGGCCAATTACGCTGCCGCCAAAGCTGGCCTCATCGGCCTCACCCAATCCGTCGCTCGCGAGTTCGCTTCCCGCGGGATCACCTGCAACTGTGTCTGCCCTGGTTTTTTCGATACCGATATGACCTCTGTTTTGAAGGAGGATCTTAAGTCCAAAGTGCTGACCACCATACCTTTAAATCGTTTTGGCAAGCCGGAAGAAGTTGCTGGCCTGGTTTCGTTTCTCTGTGGCCCCGACGCAGGCTACGTCACGGGGCAGGCTTGGGCCATCGATGGCGGCATGACGATGTAAAAAAAGTCAGCCCCATCCGTAAATTTTCTTATTGCCATTATGCCCGCGAGAATCCTTACTGCGCTCCTCACAAACACAGGAGCAAAACCACTATGAGCGAAAAATCGATCGACCAAAAAGTAAAAGACATCATCGTTGAGCAACTCAGCGTCAACGCGGAACAAGTCACCCCCGAAGCCAAATTCATTGAAGATTTGGGCGCCGACTCCCTCGACATCGTCGAGCTCGTCATGGCCTTCGAAGAAGAGTTCGGCGTGGAGGTTCCCGATAGCGATGCCGAAAAGCTCCTCACCGTGGGCGATGTCGTAAAGTACATCGAGGACAAGCAGTCCAAATAACGCGGGTCCGGATGGCCACCCATCGGAAGACCCTTCCGGTCGGCCCCATCCATCCACGTACTTCATGAGTACCCGACGCGTCGTGGTCACGGGACTTGGTGCCCTGACCCCTCTGGCCAATAACTTCCCCGAGACTTGGGCTCGCCTCATCCGCGGAGAGAGCGGCATCGGGCCAGTCACTGCGTTTGACACCACCGGCTACGATTGCCGAATCGCCGGCGAGGTTCGCAATTTTGACCCCGCCACCGCCTTCAAAAATCCCAAAGATGTTCGCCGCACCGATCGCTACACCCATCTGGCCATGGGCGCCGCGGGAGAAGCCTGGAAAGATGCCGGCCTCGAAAGCGCCACCCTGGACCTCGATCGTGCGGGCGTCCTCGTGGGCTCAGGCATCGGAGGACTCCGAACTCTCGAAGAGCAGCACACCATTCTTCGCGATCGTGGCCCAAAGAAAGTTTCTCCTTTCATGATTCCGATGATGATTAACAACATCGCCTCGGGTCATATTTCCATGCACTTCGGCCTGCGCGGTCCCAACTTCGCCATCGTCTCCGCTTGCTCCACCGCCACCCACTCCATCGGCGAAGGCTGGCGCCTGATTCGCGAGTCCGAGGCCGACCTCATTATCGCGGGCGGCAGCGAGGCTGCCGTCGTCGGACTCGGCCTGAGCGGCTTTGGTGCCATGAAAGCCCTCTCCACTCGCAATGAGGAGCCCACCCGCGCCTCCCGCCCGTTCGATAAAGGTCGCGACGGCTTCGTCCTGAGCGAGGGAGCGGCCGTCATCATTCTGGAGGAGATGGACCACGCCAAAAAACGTGGGGCAAAAATCTACGGGGAAATTCTCGGCTACGGCGCCACCGCCGACGCTTATCATCTCACCGCCCCCGCCCCCGAAGGAGCCGGCGCAGCCCGCGCCATGCAAATCGCCCTTCGGCACGCCAAGGTGAACCCCGATCAAGTGGACTATATAAACGCCCACGGTACCTCCACCCCACAGGGAGATATCTGCGAAACCCAAGCGATCAAATCGGTCCTCGGTGCCCATGCCAAAAAAGTTGCTGTCAGCTCGACCAAATCCAGCCTCGGCCACCTCCTCGGTGCCGCCGGATCGATCGAGATGGCCATCTGCCTGAAAGCCCTCGAAACCAACCTGCTCCCCGCCACGATCAATCTGGAAGAGCCCGATCCGGAGTGTGATTTGGACTACATCCCCCTCCAACCGAGGGAGCAAAAAGCCAAAATCGTCATGAACAACTCCTTTGGTTTCGGGGGGCACAATGCTTGCATCGTCGCCTCTCGTCTGGTTTAATTTTCTCTTCTATGAAGGCAGAAATTCACCCCAAGTTTGAAGCCTGCATCATGACCTGCGCTTGCGGTGCGGTCTATCACACCCGCTCGACCAAAGCCCAAGTTCGTCTTGGTATCTGCGCTTCCTGTCACCCTTTCTTCACCGGCACCCAGAAGTTGGTCGACACCGCCGGTCGTGTCGAAAAATTCCGTCGCCGCTTCGACGCCACGACCCCCGCCCCCAAGGCGAAAAAGCGCTCGTAGGCGCCCGCGCGGATTCCCCGTTCCCTCGCCCTCGGGCGTAGGTTCGGTGCCGCCTCCTCCCTCGTGGATCCCACCGCCCAACTCGCCCGCCTCGAATCCCGCCTTCACGAACTGGATCGTGAAATGGCCGACCCCGACCTGTATCGTCAAGGCACTCGGGCCCGCGACCTCGCCCGCGAACATGCCCGCATCCGCTCGGGGACAGAGGCCGCTCGTCGCCTCGTTTCTCTGACCTCTCAAATTCAGGAAAATGCCACCCTGCGTGCCTCCACCACCGACCCAGAAATGCGGCAAATGGCGGAGGAGGAAGCCGCCGAACTCATCCGCGATGAAGCCACCGCCAAAGCGGCGGTTCTTCGCTCCATCCTGCCCCCTGACCCGGACGAGCACCGCGACACCATTGTCGAAATTCGCGCTGGGGCCGGTGGAACCGAAGCCGCCATCTTCGCTGGAGATCTCTTTCGCATGTACAGCCGCTACGCCGAGACTCGCGGATGGAAACTGGAACCCCTCTCCTCCAGCCCCTCCGACCTCGGTGGCCTGAAAGAAGTTGTCTTCGAATTGACGGGGCAAACCGTTTTCGCCGCCATGCGCCATGAGAGTGGAGTCCATCGCGTCCAACGCGTTCCCGCCACCGAAGCCCAAGGCCGAATCCACACCTCCACCGCCACCGTCGCCGTTCTTCCCGTGGCCGAAGAGGTCGAGCTGCAGATTCGACCGGATGAAGTGAGAATTGAAGTGTGTCGGTCGGGCGGCCCGGGCGGACAGGGAGTCAACACCACCGACTCGGCCGTCCAAGTTCTCCACATCCCCACCGGCCTGATCGTCCGCTGCCAAGACAGCCGCTCCCAAATTAAAAATCGTGCCACCGCCATGCGCATTCTGGCTTCCCGACTTCTCGAGAAAAAACGCGAAGAGGAGCGTGGCAAAGTTGAGGCCGCCCGTCGTCAGCAAGTCGGCTCAGGCGAACGGAACGAAAAGATCCGCACGTATAACTTTCCCCAGAATCGGCTGACCGATCATCGTATCGGCTTCACCTCCCACGATCTCAACTTGGTCATGGAAGGAAGAATCGAACCGCTCGTGGAAGCCCTCGCCGCTGATGACCTTCGTCGCCGTTTGGAGGAGTCTGGCTTGGGCGCATGAAACTTCTTTCCGTCCTCGAAGCCACCACCAGCCACTTCACCAAACACGGCCTTCCCTCCCCCCGACTCCAAGCCGAACTCCTCATCGCCCACGCCCTCGCCTTGCCCCGC
>Ga0247836_1006801_pt1 | contig 12469 bp, 9 predicted proteins | sample LaCruzMarch2015__4_FD_187116 | JGI IMG/M metagenome (GOLD analysis project Ga0247836, IMG submission 187116) | Freshwater microbial communities from meromictic Lake La Cruz, Castile-La Mancha, Spain - LaCruzMarch2015_14m | ecosystem: Environmental > Aquatic > Freshwater > Lake | place: Spain...
AATATCAATTGCCCCATTACATTTTTGTAGTTTTCCCATTGGCTGCTATTGTAACTGCACATTTTTTATTTCAATTATTGCAAGCAGAAGCCTATAAAAAAATCAGTCGGTTCTTTACCGTTTTTCAGGCTATTTTATTGGCTCTTATGTGGGTGGTGCTGATAGCCTTACTTTTTTGGGCATTCCCGGCTCTACCAGTTTGGGTAAATGTACTTTCGGTAATAGGAGGGGTGGTGTATATGGTTTTTATTTTTCTGTTACGCAAAACCCCCTTTGTAGTAATTCTGGCAGTTTATACCACTGTTGGGGTAAATATTTTTTTAAGCACTGCTTTTTATACGAATGTGCTCAAATACCAAATGGGCAATGATGCTGCTGCATTTATTAATCAGCAATCTTTACCAAAAGAGAAGATGATGGTGTTTGGTCCGGATGCCGGTCGCTCCCTTTACTTTTATGGGCGCCATATCTTTCCCAATACGCACGATTGGAAATCACTTCAAAATGCACAGTACATTATCACCGTAATGGATAGTGTACAGGTGATTCAGCAGCATTATCCCGGCTCACAAATCGTTCATCAAGGGTTCAATTATGGAGTTTCGATGCTTACCCCCGAATTTCTTAATCCGGCAACCCGAGATTCGGTTTGTGGAAAGTATGCTATAGTGCAATTATCCCCGCGAAGCAAGCTTTGATGGCAATTTGTTAACTTTATGAACTAATTATGGCAGATATTCTGATAATAGTAGCATTAATCGTAATAAATGGACTCTTTTCCATGGTTGAAATCGCATTGATTTCATCCCGAAAAGCGCGATTAGAATCGCAAGCAGCCAAAGGCGATACAGAGGCAGCCCGCGCATTAAAGCTGGCAAATCACCCCGATGGGTTTTTGTCAACCGTGCAAATTGGTATTACCCTAATTGGTGTGCTTACCGGAATTTACTCGGGGGATAATTTTAAAGCACCCTTGCAAAAATGGTTGTCGGGCATCCCAATTTTAGAGCCCTACAGTGCTGCACTTGCCACCACAGTTATAGTAGTTGTGCTAACCTATCTTTCCATGGTGCTGGGAGAATTGGTGCCTAAACGTATTGGACTCAGCAATCCCGAACGCATTGCCAAAATGATGGCTAAGCCGATGCACATGCTGATGAAAATTACCTATCCGTTTATCTGGTTGCTTAGCAAATCTGCCCAATTGATTATGAAATTACTGGGTATTCATGCCAATGAAAATCAGGTAACCGAAGAAGAAATCAAAGCCATTATCAGTGAGGGAACCGAGCATGGTGCTATTGAAGAAGCTGAACAGGAAATCATCGAACGGGTTTTTCATTTGAGCGACCGGAATATCACTTCCTTAATGACGCACCGTTCTGATATTATCTGGTTGCCGGCTAATGATACAGTTGCCGTTGCCAAAGCTGGACTAACCGAAGTAGTGCATTCTGTTTATCCGGTTTGTAATAAAAATATCGATCAAATAGAGGGAATGGTTTCTATCAAAGACCTGTTCACTGCGCGGCCCGAACAAACCATACAACAAGTAATGCGCCCCGCTATGTATGTGCCTGAAAATCTTACGGCCTATCAGGTGTTGGAACAATTTAGGGAAACCAAAATTCATCAGTGTTTTATTGTAGATGAATATGGATCGGTGCAGGGTTTAATTACACTGAATGATATCCTCGAAGCCATCGTGGGAGATATCCCCCAGGAAGAAGATCAGGAGTTTGAAATCATTGAAAGAGCAGATGGAACCTATTTGGTAGATGCCCAAATACCCTTTTATGATTTTCTCGATAAGTTTGATAAAACCGAATGGATGATGGAAGGCGACCAAGAGTTTGATACGCTGGCGGGATTTATTATCCATCAATTAGAAAAAATACCCTCCACCGGCAATCTGCTGAATTGGAAAATATTTCAGTTAGAAATTGTTGATATGGATCACCACCGAATAGATAAGGTGTTAGTAACGCTAAAGGACTAATTTCCCGTTTACCAGGTAAAATTTAGGTGGCTGGCAGGATAATCCAGCTTCTTACTGGTTTCTAACTTCCCTTTTTTTACATGAAAAATATTGGTTTGCACATTCACAAAATCGTATAGCAGGTTGCAGTCTGCCTCCAGCGTTTTTAATTGGGTGATATTGGGAATTTCAAAATAACACCAGATACTTTCATTCTGAATTTCATACCCGATGTATTGCAGCTCGCAGGGTTTTCCATTAATGGTAAGGTGCAATTTTTGACGGATATATGCACTCACCTGTTTATCTACCAGGGTTTTGTTTTTGGGATATACCAGATCGATAGGAGTATTGGTTTGTTTGCGAAGGGTTTGTTCAAGGTCTTCCGTAAATATCCGAACACTGATTTCGGCGGTGGCGGCAGATTCGTTGTGCTGGATTTCAATTACCGAAACATAAAAAGGATGAAATAGCAGCATCCATATGGCAACTAAGGGCTGAATTGCTATCTTTACCATACTCGTCATGGCACAAAATTCACTAATATTTATCTTATCTGCAAATGAATGATTTTAGCTTGTACCTGGAAGTAGGCTTTCAACATATTGCCAACCTGCAGGGAATGGATCATATCTTATTTATTGCTGCCCTTTGTCTTCGCTATCAGTTTCCCGATTGGAAGAAAGTGTTGATTTTAGTTACTGCTTTCACCATCGGCCACTCCCTTACCCTGGCGCTTAGTGTGCTGGATATGATCACTGTTTCTACCAATTGGGTGGAGTTGTTGATACCCGTTACCATCTTATTAACCGCTATTAGCAACCTGGCTGTTAAAAAATTCACTTTTCAAACCCGTTTTCCATTGATTTATTTCCTGGCCCTGTTTTTTGGCTGCATCCATGGTTTGGGATTTAGTAATTATCTGAAAAGCTTGTTGGTCACCACAGAACAGATTCTTCCTAGGTTATTGGCGTTTAATTTAGGGCTGGAAGCCGGACAGCTGGCAATCGTGTTCATATTATTAATTATTTCACTAATATCTGTTTATTTATTTCGATTTAGCAGAAGAGAATATATTTTGTATTTTTCCGGTGCTATCGGTGCCTTGGCACTGGAAATGGCCATTCAACGTGCAAACTTCTTAATCCATTAAAATGAAAAGATTTTTACTGATTTTTTCCCTGTTTTTTGTGTACCCTCTTTTTGCACAAAATATCATGAACAATCCCGGTTCTAACCATGGAAACCGGTTTGAACAATTGGGAACTATTTTGCCCACCCCCAACGAATACAGAACAGCCAGCGGAGCCCCGGGTCCTAAGTACTGGCAACAACGGGCCGACTATGTAATCAAATGCGAATTAGATGAGCCAAATTTTACGGTTAAAGGCTCTGAAACTATAACGTATTATAATAATTCTCCGGATGCACTAACTTATCTCTGGTTACAATTAGATGAAAATGAGCATAGCTCGGTGAATAATGCGAACTATCAGAGCAGTTCTAATCTGAGCCGCATGTATACTACTGGTCAGCTCGATCAAATGGCTACTGCCGGAACTGATAATGGAAATGGAGAGATCATTAAAAAAATAACCGATGCTACTACCGGTAAGCCGCTTAGCTATCGGATTAATAAAACCATGATGCGGGTGAATTTACCGGCTACTTTAAAGCCCGGTCAAAAATTTGTTTTTTCTATCGACTGGACTTACAAAGTAACCAATCGCTATCAATTTTTTGGACGGGGTGGATATGAGATTTTTTCAGAGGATGCCAATGCCTTGTTTACGATAACGCAGTGGTTTCCTCGTTTGTGTGTGTACAGTGATTTTCAGGGATGGCAGAACCATCAGTTTGCCGGAACCGGTGAATTTGCGTTGGTTTTTGGAAACTATTCTGTTCAAATAACCACACCGGCCGATCATGTGGTGATGGCAACCGGCGAGTGCCAAAACTATCCGCAATTGCTAACAGCTGCTCAGCAAGCTCGTTGGAATAAAGCACAAACATCCAAAGAGCCCGTTGAAATTGTAACCTTGGATGAAGCCACTGCTGCAGAAAAACAAAAAAGTAAAGCCACCAAAACCTGGGTGTTTAAGGCCGATAATGTGCGTGATTTTGCCTGGGCCTCTAGCCGAAAATTTGTTTGGGATGCCATGCCTGCTTATGTAGAAGGAAAGAAAGTAATGTGCATGAGCGCCTATCCAAAAGAAGCCTACGGTTTATGGCGCAAATATTCTACCAAACTGGTAGCACATACCATCAAAACCTATAGCAAATTCTCTATTCCTTATCCCTACCCCGTTGCTCAAAGTATTGAGGCCAGTAATGGTATGGAATATCCAATGATTTGCTTTAACAATGGTCGTACCGAAAAAGATGGCACTTACAGTGAATCTGTAAAGAACGGAATGGTGGGAGTTATCATTCACGAAGTGGGCCATAACTTTTTCCCCATGATTGTAAACAGTGATGAGCGCCAGTGGTCATGGATGGATGAGGGACTCAATACATTTGTTCAATACCTCACAGAGGAAATGTATGACAATAAGTTTCCTTCTAGAAGAGGGCCTGCATTTAGTATAGTAGACTATATGAAGTTGCCCAAAGATCAGTTGGAGCCTATTATGACCAACAGTGAAAATATCATCGGTTTTGGCGCTAATGCTTATGCTAAGCCTTCTGTGGGTTTGAATATTTTGCGAGAAACCGTAATGGGTAGGGAATTATTTGATGAGTCATTTAAAGAATATGCCCGCCGTTGGGCCTTTAAACATCCTACACCTGCAGACTTCTTCCGTACAATGGAAGATGCGAGTGGGGAGGATTTAGATTGGTTTTGGCGCGGATGGTTTTATGGGGTAGAAGCCTGTGATATTTCTCTGGATAGTGTTCGACATGCTATATTCGATCTAAATGCCAACACCGCCGGCGGAATGGGTATGGGAGGAAGAGGGAATGCCCCTGGTGCCGGAGTTGGACGGCCCATTGCCAAACCTCTTGTGAATTCATTTGAAGATATTTCTAAAATTCGGAATCGTGCCGATAAGAGTATCTTGTTTCTTACCGATGTGGATACAACATTAAGAGATTTTTATTGGCGCTATGCAAGAGGATTAGAGCCATACGATTCAGTTACTCGTCAACCCGCCCCTGCGATGCCTACTCCCGAGCCGTTAACTGAAGAAGAGAAAGCCCGGTATGCTGGTATGCATTTGTATGAGATCAATTGCACTAATAAGGGAGGATTGTTAATGCCGGTAATTGTGGAATTTACTTTTGAAGATGGTACTAAAATGAAAGAAAATATTCCCGCACAAATCTGGCGCAAAAATGAGAATGCTGTTAGCAAAGTATTTATGACTTCTAAAAAAGCCGTAAAAATTCAAATAGATCCGATGCGTGAAACAGCAGATATTAATGAAGGCAACAATACCTGGCCTCGGGTACCGGATGATTCTAAGTTTGCCATTTTCAAGGGCAGAATTCCCGGAGGAAGAGGAGGTGTACCACAAGGCATTAATCCTATGCAGGCAGCTCAGCAAAAGAAATAATCGTTTAATCTATTCATAAAGGGTTCTGGCAACAGAACCCTTTTATTTTTTTGTTATGAAACATTTTTTCCCCTTTTTAATTTCAGCATTGCTGTTGGCAGGAACCTTACAGGCAGCCCAGGTAGATACCATTGAAATTTACAGTAACAGTATGCACAAGGCAATCAAAACAGTGGTGATAAAGCCTTCGGTTAAAAAGTCAACCCGTTTTCCGGTAGTATACCTGTTGCATGGTGCGGGTGGTAGTTATGCCAACTGGATTCAAAAAGTGCCCCATATTCAGCAACTGGCCGATCAATATCAACTGATGATTGTTTGTCCGGATGGAGCCTCCACCAGCTGGTATTTCGATAGTCCGATAGATTCTACTTTTAAATACGAATCCTTTGTTTCTATGGAAGTGCCGGATTATATCGACAGTCATTACAATACCATACCCGCTCGCGAAGCTAGGGCGATTACCGGGTTAAGCATGGGAGGCCATGGTGCTCTTTTTTTGGCATTTCGCCATGCCGACCGTTTTAGTATTTCGGGCAGTATGAGTGGGGCCTTGCACATTACTGTTATCAGAAAAGGCTATAATGTAGAAAAAAGACTGGGCGATACCCTTACCAATGCCTCTTATTGGAATAATTGGAGTGTATTAAATGTGATTGACCAATATCCGAAAGATTCGCTGCATATATTAATCGACTGTGGTACAGAGGATAGGGTATTACCCATGAATCGGGCGGTACACGAAAAAATGTTGCGTTTAAAAATTCCACACGAATACCTCGAACGGCCGGGAGAGCACAATTGGCCTTACTGGGATAATGCAATCGATTATCAGTTATTTTATATCAATAATTTATTCAGGCGTCAGCTGAAGGAAAAGTAAGGGAACAGTTATTATTGAATTACCGGCTTAGTTCGGCTTTTCCCGCCAAAATTCGGAGTTTCTGGTATTTTAGGTAGCACCTGTCTTTTTTTTGTACCCGTGTCTACTGGTTGAGCAGGTGCCTCCTTGTTATTTACCTGCAAGTCATCTAGATAATATTTTTCTTCGGCAATTATTTTGCCATATACGGGGTCGAAATAACGCCAGGTGCCGTGTTTAATGGAATGGCCTTCATTGCGGATAATCACTTGTTTGTATTTGTTGGCAATGCCCGGATCTGGAACCATGATGGTATCATATAATTGATCCGTTTTTCTGGGGGCCCGCCAATATTCTTCCCGTATTAGTCCTGCTACACTAAAATAGGCACATCTGCCATCTTTATTTCCATTGCGGAAAACCTCTTCGGCAATTTTATCGCCCATCAAATTATAGCTTTTCCAGGTACCTTGCTTGAGGTCATCCTTAAAATAGCCTTCTTCCTCATATCCGGGGTTTCCTCGTAACGGAGCTACTCGAATTACCCATTTTCCCTGCTTCATATCATTCATATCTACCTTATTGATAGAATCGCCGTGTACGCCCTTAATAAACGACTTATATTGTGCGGAGGCACCTGTTGAAAATAAAAGCATTCCGATTAGCCATCTACACCACATAATGAGTAAATTGTACCCTAAATTTATTATAAAAATGCGCAATGCTATTCCAAAATTATTGTTAAGCCTTGTTTTGCTCATTTCTGCATCCAGTTGGGCGCAGGTGAAACCCACTTCGGCAGCAGACCGGCTATCCGTAACAGCCCAAAGAAAAGCACTCTCCGCTCAGTCACTGGTAAATCAGGTACCCTTTAGAAATGTGGGTCCTTCTATCATGAGCGGTCGTGTAGTAGATGTTGATGTTAATCCGGCAGACCCCACTGAATTTTATGTGGCCTATGCCACGGGAGGCCTCTGGCATACGATAAATAATGGGCAGAGTTTTGTTTCCATATTCGACTCAACCGACATACTTACCATCGGCGATATTGCCGTTAACTGGAAATCCCGTTCTATCTGGGTAGGCACCGGAGAAGTAAACAGCAGTCGCTCTTCCTATGCGGGAATGGGTATTTTTCGCTCGAATAACAATGGAAAATCCTGGCAATACTTGGGCTTACCTGAGAGCCACCATATTGGTAAAATTCTGCTGCATCCTACCGATGAATCGGTTGCTTGGGTAGCTGCCCTGGGGCATTTATATTCTAGCAATAAAGACAGGGGTGTTTATAAAACCTCGGATGGTGGTCAACAATGGAAGCAGGTGTTGTATGTTGATGAAAATACCGGTGCCGTAGATATGGATATCAATCCTGCTAATCCGAATGAACTGTATGCGGCCATGTGGTATAAAACCCGCTCGGCCTCCAACCTGGTAGAATCTGGCAAAACCAGCGGCATTTATAAGTCAACCAATGGGGGAGATCAGTGGGAATTGATTTCAGGAGCCGGCAGTGGCTTTCCCAATGGTGATGGAGTAGGTAGAATAGGCGTAGCAGTTTTTCCAAAGAATCCTTCGGTGGTGTATGCTATAGTTGACAATAATTTTAGACAACCGGATACGGCCAAAAAAAATACGGACACTTCTCGTTATGTATTAAGTGATTTTCAAAATCTTACGAAAGAAAGTTTTGCAGCTTTGGATAATAAGAAATTACAAGCATTTATTGGTTCTCCCCGTAATGGGATTCCCCAAAAATATACCTCAGCCTCCATTAAAGAGGCCGTAGCTAATGATCGGTTTCCGCCCTCAGTAATCTGGGATTTTTTGTATGATGCCAATACCGCTTTATTCGAAACACCTATTTATGGGGCACAAGTGTATAAAAGTTCGGATGCCGGTAAAACCTGGACAAAAACCCATGAAAAAGGCATCAATCTTTACAGTACCTATGGCTATTATTTTGGTAAAATATTTGTAAGCCCAATTCAAGAGAATAAAATAGTAGTTACCGGGGTAGATGTTCTGATGAGTGTGGATGGAGGAAAATCATTTAAGAGTATCAATAAAGAAAATGTGCATTCCGATCATCACGTGGTTTGGATGAGTGCAACCAAAGACGGCCATTTTATTAATGGGAATGATGGTGGATGTAATATCACTTATGATAATGGCGAACACTGGTTTAAAGCCAATACCCCACCGGTTGGTCAGTTTTATGCGGTGGCTGTAGATATGGCCAAGCCTTATAATGTATATGGTGGTTTACAAGATAATGGTACTTGGTTTGGATCGAGCAACACCCGGGAAAACTATCGTTGGTTCGATTCGGGTGAGAATCCCTTTAAATCAATTAATGGCGGTGATGGTATGCAGGTACAGGTAGATTGGCGCGACAATAAAACGGTGTACAGTGGCTCTCAATTTGGCATGTATAGCCGACAAACCCTGGGAACGCCTGGAAGAGGAACTTCGGTACGCCCCGCACGCGATTTGGGAGATCCTGCTTTGCGCTTTAACTGGCAAACACCTATTTTGTTAAGCCGCCATCAACAAGATGTATTTTATTATGGAAGTAATAAATTTCACCGGTCGTTTAATCGGGGAGATAGTATGATGGCCATGAGTGGCGATTTAACTACGAATCCTGCGCAGGGTGATGTTCCCTTTGGAACGCTTACCACTATCAGTGAGAGTCCGCTCCGGTTTGGCTTACTTTATATCGGCACCGATGATGGTAATATTCAGGTGAGTAAGGATGGGGGGTATAGCTGGACGATGATCACTAAAAAATTACCGAAAGGATTATATGTAAGTCGGGTTACTGCCAGTGCTTACAGTGAAGGACGTGTGTATGCCAGTTTAAATGGCTATCGCAACGACCATTTTTCGGCCTATGTTTTTGTGAGTGATGATTATGGAGCGAATTGGCGGCCGATACAGGGGAATCTGCCTCAGGAGCCTGTGAATGTAATTAAGGAAGATCCTACCCAGGATAATGTGATTTATGTGGGAACGGATGGAGGGTTGTATGTTAGTATCGATGGCGGTGCCAGTTATATGATGTGGAATAAGGGATTGCCATACAGTGTTCCGGTGCATGATTTGGTAATTCATCCACGGGAGAATGAAATTGTGCTGGGTACCCATGGACGCAGTATTTATATTGCTTCGGTATCGGACTTACAAAAATTAGCCAAAGATCCTGCCTATCGCGAAAAGCGGACTAAAGAAATAGCAGAACAGAAGTAGTACCTTACCTGCGAGGTTAAAAAAGCTGCGTTGTAAATACTTTCGGTATTCAACGCAGCTTTTTTAATAGCCAGGCATCCTGTCCACCGAGTATGCCCGGGAATTTTTGTCCATCATAGTACATCACTATTTCCCAATCCTGGCCAAGTAGCTGTTTCATGCCCGAATAGGAATGATAGGTTCTCATTTGCCGGCTTCCTTTTTTATCAGCACCCAGGGTAAGGATACCTTGTTCAGCTAGTTGTTTTTTTTGTTGATGTGTAAGCTGATGCAGGTAAGTTTTTCCGTGCGTGCTTAGCCACACCAAACCTTTTGTATTAAGTAGGCTATGTAATATATTGAGCCAGTTAGCTTGTTCGTTTGTGGGTAAATGGGTAAGCACGCTGAGAGCAATGATGAGGTCGTAGCTTCCGATAAGGTTTTCCCCTCTATCAGTTGCGTTACTCAGTATCCATTGTATATCCGGAATATTATTTTGCAGCCATTCAATACAGGAAGGATTTACATCAGCACCCGTTATTTTGGTTCCAGGAAAATAATTAGGTAAATGCCGGGTAACCCTGCCTACTCCACAACCCCAATCGAGAATGGACTGAATGGGGGAATTACTAAATACTTTGCACAGCGATACAATTTCAGTTGCCGCTTCTTGTCCGCTCTTTTGGTAGCTATGGTAATGTTGAGAGCCTGTTTCAAATAACAATGAATCCGGTGGCATAGGGAATCCGGGATTATTTTTATTGAATGTGTTATTGGATGCCTGATAGCGCAATACATTCCAGCGAAACAAACACATTCGTACGAAAGACGAATGTGAAGAATTGTCTACTGTATTTCGAATCATTCCGCCAAGGCTCATACATCTAGTTTGCTGATTGCAATATGGGTTTAATTACTCTATACTTTGCTGAAATAGCATTGATTATAGAAGAAGTACTTGTAACCCTTACCCATTGATAGGGTTTTGATGGAAAGAATAGCGATGTTATAACTAAACTACCATTATCAGCAAAAATTTCTATAGAACTTCTATCAACTATCAACTGCAAAGATAAACGACCATTTGCTTGAATTCTTTTGCCTCGTATAATCCGGTTAAAGGAGGGGTTAAAATCTCCGGGGCCGCTTTGTAAACGATTGAGTATGATTTCTGAAGTGGCAGGATTATATTGAAGAGAAAGGGTATCTCCCCATTTATTATTCCACTGAATTAGTTGAATGTTTTCATTTACATCGGTGGAAACTAAATCCGCATCTACTTGCATAGTATATGCAGCATCCGACAAGCTGATTGTATCCTTCACCTGCTGACTACTATCCATTTCTAAAAGCCCCGTAAATTGCTTAATTGGTTGGGAGAGTAAGTGAGAACCTTTACTATTCTTTATTAATGTGAGTTCACGTGGTATCGTCATCGCACTTCTCCAAGGATGGGTGGGTACCTGTTGCGCATATTGCCAGTTGCTCATCCATCCAATAAAAATCGGATGTTTGCCGGGAGCATCAAAATAAGTTACCCCTGCATAATTATCCGTTCCCTGGTCTACCCATTTAACCATTTCAGGTTTTTCCTTATTAAGAAAAGTTTTCCCGTTAAATGTTCCGGTAAAATATTGGGTGGCACTGCCGCCATTGGGCCCGCCATTACCAATACTTACCAATAGCACCCAAGCTTCTTTTCCAGAACTAGCATCTTGCATTTTTATCAGATCGGGACATTCCCATACACCCCCATGAGCCCCTTCTTTTTCTCCAAATCTGCTGAGGTATGTCCATGCTTTCAAATTGGATGAACTATAAAATTCAACATGATTGCCCACTGCTAACGTCATTATCCATTTCTTTTCCTTTGCATACCAACTCACTTTCGGGTCTCTAAAATCTTTTTTTCCAGGATTGTTGAGCACTGGATTATTTGTATATTTTTTCCAGGTAAAACCAGCATCGTTACTATAAGCCATGCCCTGTGTTTGAAAGGTACTCGTACCTGCTTTTTCTCCTTTGGGATCGTGATAGGTATATATCGCAATCAGGGTTTTTTCTTTCCCTTCCTGCAAACCCGCAGTATTCAAGTGATCTACTACCACACTTCCCGAAAAAATATATCCCAGCGAATCGGGAAAGAGGGCAATGGGTAAATGTTCCCAATGCAATAAATCTTTACTCACTGCATGCCCCCAGTGCATGGGGCCCCAAATTGTACCATCTGGATAATACTGATAAAAAAGATGGTAATTGCCGCCATAATATACCAATCCATTCGGGTCATTCATCCAATGCTCTTTCGGCGTAAAATGTATGGCAGGCCGATACGGCTCCAACTTACCGGGTTGGATTTGACCCATTAAAATACTAATTGGAAAAAAGAAAAACAGGCAAAAAAGTTGACCTATTCTTTTATTACTTATCAACTTGCCCATAGTTTTATTTTATCGGTGAGTTATTCACTACTGCGGATTACCTGCGCATTCTTTTGTGCTAATAAGGCTAATTCAGTTGCCAAAAAGCAGTGCGCCTGTGGCATTGCGGTTTCTGTGCGATTGAGGATATCATCTACCAATTGCTTCCCGAAGGGTAGGGGCTCTTTATTGCAATCGATAAAACGGGTTTCCTTTTGATTTACTAGGTAAAGGTGATTGCCGCCATCCGGACCAGCAATATCCACATTCTTTCTGATTTCAATAAATCCGTCTGTACCCAAGATGGTCAGTCTTCCATCTCCCCATGATTTTAGTCCATCCGGTGTAAACCAATCAACCCGAATATATCCGGTTCCTTTATTCCCCTTAATCATCACATCGCCAAAATCTTCGAATTGGGGAT
>Ga0247836_1006812_pt1 | contig 12459 bp, 10 predicted proteins | sample LaCruzMarch2015__4_FD_187116 | JGI IMG/M metagenome (GOLD analysis project Ga0247836, IMG submission 187116) | Freshwater microbial communities from meromictic Lake La Cruz, Castile-La Mancha, Spain - LaCruzMarch2015_14m | ecosystem: Environmental > Aquatic > Freshwater > Lake | place: Spain...
GGGGAATACATCTCGCAGCGCCCAAGCGCGGGCGCGCATCTGGAGCATCCGCGTCGGGTATTGCGACCACGGGCCTGACTTGCCGGCGAGCCCGGCTCGCTTGGCGTCGGCCATCGTGAAGGTCCGCGACGTGGCCGGCTCGCCGCGGCGTTTGACCGTGCAGGTTGCTGCGTCGGCCGCCACGTCCTCAACGATCGACTCGGCCAAGCCTGAGGCGCGCACCAGAGCAATGACGGCATCACCCCACAGTGATGGGCGCCCGTTGATGACGGCGATGCTTTGCATTGCTTGGAGCGGCGGCAGACCGAGCTCTGCGCCCCACGTCACCGCAACCAGGATATTGCCGGGGCTGCCCTGGTATTCGCGCGGCAGGATGCTGGACTTTGACATGCATTCGCACCAACGCAACGCCTCATCAATGTTCTGCGGCGTCAGGCTCATTGGTCGGGGCTGTACGGTCTGTAGGTCGGTAGTCATGCGGCGAACTCCTTGGCCAAGCGCAGCACGCGGGGGCCGGGGGCGCTGGTGGTGTGGGCTTGGATCAGTTCATTCGGCGCGTTGAGGCTGGTCGCGATGGCGCGCCAATCGGTCTTAGGGCTGTCCTTATTGTTTTTGAAGGTGAGGATTTGCCGCCCGTCGTAGGTCATCGCGTCCGCGTCGCCAATGGCCGGGATGAGCCGATCACGGATAGCCGTCTCGGCGGCCTCAAGCGCCTTGAGTTGCGCTTTGATCCGGTGTAGCTCGCGCACGTCGTCATAGAGGGCTGAATCGACCTCGATCACCTTACCGGGCGCGTGTCGTGCCCATCGTTGCCGTGCCTCAACCTCGGAATGCGGGTCGGGCGGGGTGTCGGATTGGACGCAAGCCCAGAACGCGCGGATGCCGTCGGCGATCAGCACATGGATCTCCGGGTCGGCCTGGATCGTATAGACCTTCAATTCAGGACCGGGCACCAGGGCAGCGACATAGGCGATCTGCGCGCCCGTCAGCAGCATGTACCCTTGCATTTGCAGCAACACGCCATCGTCCACTTCGTCGGTGCCGTCCTCGCCGAAGCGATGCCGCGCGCCGAATCCGAGTGATGTTTTCATGTCAACGATGGGGCGCCTTGCTTCTCCCTCGATCCGCTCCGCGCGGTAATCGACGTGCCCGATCAACGGTAAGTCCGGATGAAGGTATTCGCGGCGGTCCCGTCGCAATTCACGTCCGAGCCGCGCAGCAACGAATGGGCGCAATACGCCTTCCATCGGTTCCCCGAGTGCAACCCGCAGATCACCCCCGATGTCGGGCCGCTCGGCGCGGCCGGTGTATTGCTGCCATAGCTCGTATGCGGTGCCGTATTGCGAGAGCCCGAGTGCCTGGGCGATTAACGAGCATCCAATGCGCTCGCGATGACTGGCGGCGACGTCGATCATGGCGGTCATGACCTACCCCCATGGCGCAGGGCCTCGACCTCCACGGTCAGTGCATCCACGATGGCGCTCGCGGTGGGGTCGTATCCACGGCACACCCTGGCGCACGCCCAGCGGCGGACGCGCACCAGGGTGCGGCGGAACCAGGGGATACGGGGCCAGGCGTGGGCGGTCATACCGCACCCCCGGCCGCATGGGCAGTGCGGCGGGCGCGGGTGGGACGGGTGGGCGGTGCCGCAGGGGGTGCGGCTGCGGCGGTCTGGTCGCCGCCCGTGGCGAGGCGGTCAGGACCGTCAGCCGGCCACATGAGCCGGCCAGACGGGTATTTTTTCGGCGTTATGCCGTAATACGAGCCCGTCTTACATAGTCGGACCCTAACGGTCGTATCCTTGACGCCAACTGCGGCGGCGAACTCGGCAGTCGTCAGGTCAGGGGCTGGGGGTGGGTAGTGCATGGGGCGTCTCGATCAGTCGGCCGGGACCGGCCGGGAGACGCCATTAGATTGATTTCCGTTGTCGCGGTATAAGGGTGGTAATTACCCTCACCGCGCGGTGATTTCCTGCCCTCATCGGGCGGTCATGGCGCGTCGTCGCTCCGGGAGGGGCGTATCACATCCAATAGGCACGGGTCGTTCCGATGGTCCTGGATGTGATCGACGATGGTCGAATCGGATGCCTTGATACGGCAAGCCTGCCCGACCTCATGCACGAATAGCAGGAATGGCCCGGTGTAGGCTCCTGCGTAATTGTCCCAAGCATAACCGGCAGTCAGTCCCGTGCCCTGTTCATAGAGAACCATCAGCCGTCCTACCCATTCCCACAGTGGGCTATGCCGGCCGCGTTCAATCCGTTTGGCCTTGATAAATGCCGCGGTTTTCTCCGCCTTCTCTTTGACTTCCTGTAACGCTTTGCTAAGGCCGTCCGGGTCGATCTGCAACGGCCAGCATTTTGTTAGCGCGTCGTCAAGCTGCGCCGCAAGTTTGCCCGCGCGACGGACATGCGGCAGCACTTTCCGATAAGTCGGCGGCTCGGGAAAGTGATACTCAAACGCGGCGCTGTCTATTGCGGCACGAGCGCGGTGCCGGGGGTAATTGTCGGCAAAGCCGTGGCGCGCCAGCAGGGATTCTAGGTCACTGTCAGAGAGCGAACAGCCAGCGAACAACGGATCAATCGACGCGCGGTTAGAATCATCCTCAGCCATTGCTGAACCTCCGAACAGGTTGGGTGTGGTCAGGGCTCAGCGGGTGTTTGCGCACCCACTGAGCCCGCCTTGGCGCTACGCGGCCTTGGTGGATGGATCGCTTGCCACTCATGGACCGTGGACAGGGCGCGGCCGTAACCGTGCTAAACCAGCTTGGCCACCTTCAGCAAGACCCCCACCACGATGGTGGTCTGAAGGAAGCCGGCGCCAATGACCCAGCGGGTCAGGTCGGCCTTGGTCTCGGCTAACTTGGTCTCCAGCTTCAGTTCGATTTCACGAATCCTCGCGTCTAACCGCAGTTCCGTCTCACGAATCCGCGCATCCAGCCGCAATTCAACCTCGCGAAGATCGCGCCGCAGGTTGTTCTCGTGTTCAGCCATTTCGGCCTTGGTCGCCATCTGCCGATCCAGGATTTCGGCCAGCGCACGCGATTGCGTTTCGGCTTGTTGGGGGCTGAACCCGCCCGCCTTGAGGGTGTCGGTATAGGCCAGGGTGTCAAGAATGAAGGTGGTCATGGCGGGGCGCTCCGGGGGGGGGTGATGCGTCACTGCGCGGCGGTCAAGCGGGCCGGCTGCTCGGCCACGACGCGCAGTCGGGTCGCTTGGGCTTCGGCCGGTTGCGCGATCCCCGCCTCGGCCAGAATCCACGCCTCAAGCTTGCCGTGCCATTGGCGCAGCAGGTCCAGGGGGCGGCGGCGGTAATGCTTCTCGGCGGTCGCGCTCGGCTTGTGCCCCATGATCTGCGCGACCACTCCGGTCGGCATTTCAACCCACTCGCTGAGCGTGCCGAACGAGCGACGCAGCCCATGGAGCGACAAGTCAGGGAGTCCGGCAGCAGTTAGCGCGCGGTTGTGGGCGATCCGGGGTTCTTGCAGCCGTCCGGACTCGGCCGCGGGGCTACTGAACACCCACGCATTGCGGCGGGGCAGGGCGGCCAGCAGGCCAGCGACGTAGGGCGTCAAAGGAATGGTCCGCTCCCCCTCCACCTTGTCGCGGATGGTCATACTCGACCACTGAAGATCCAGGTTCGCCCAGGTCAGTGTCCCGAGTTCTTCGCGGCGGGCGCCAGTCAGCAGCAGGGCTTGCAGATAGGTGGCGATCACCGGGTTGCCGATCTGGCGCACGGCGGCGAACCAGGCCGGCAACTGCTCGCGCTGTAGCACATCGTCCTTGGCGGCCTTCTTGGGCAGTTCTTGCCGGGCCACGCGCGGGGTACAGGTGTCAGGCGCGGCAAGCCCGCGGTACTCGGGCCGATCCTCGCACCAGGAAAGGAAAGTGCGGAAGGCGGTGAACGCTTGCCGGGCCTGGGTCGGCCGGTCGGCGGCCTCGGGCTTCAACCATTCGCGGATGCGCTCCGGCGTCAGGTCGGCGAGCTTGAGGGGCAGCAGGGGCGCCAACGGGCCGGGGGTGGTCAGACCGGGGCCGCGTCGCTTGCGTTCTCCACCAGGACGGGCAAAGTTCTGGTGGTCGGTGCAGTACCGCTCACCCCATTGCGGGCGGCGGTCCTCCAGGTAGATCGCCCAGGCTTCGGCCACGGTGGCGTCTTGGCGATGCACCTCAACGCGCTTGGCCTCGGTGCTGGCGATCTTCTCCGCTTTGTCGGTGCGGGGGTCGGTCCCCTGATCGACCAGCGTCAACAGGCGGCGGGCCTCGGTGCGGGCTTGGTCGATGCCCCAACCGCGCACGTCGCCGATGGTGACGCGCAGCTTGGCGCCGTTCAGGCGGGCCTCGAAGATGTACGCCTTGGCACCGCGGGTGGCCCGCACCGCCAACCCAGGGGCCTCGGTGTCCCACAGAAAGGATTGCTGTTGTCCCTCGCGCAGCCCGAAATCCCGCACCCGTCCCGCCGTCAGTTTTTCTTTCGCCATGACCCGAAGGTGAATCCGTGTAGCCACTATGTAGCCAGATTATGCAACGCAGGCTAACATAAATCAACCTTCGGGTAATTCGGCTACACGGCTAATACGTTGTTTTACATTGCAACGTGGCCTATGGTGAAACGCTGATAAACGCCGAAAAACGCCTAGACGCTCGGGCTCATAACCCGAAGGTCGTAGGTTCAAATCCTGCCCCCGCTACCAAAACAGAACAAGGGCTTATCGGTGATTCCGGTAAGCCCTTTTTCGTTGCCTGTCATTTGTGTATGATGCCCACGATCCCTTCACCTTAAATTCGGAAATTGCTCACACAAAGACACAAAGTGCTCAAGGCGCGCGGTGGGGGCTTGCTCAGGGCTCGCCGAAGCGCTTAGGGTCGCCCGGCTGGGTCACATAAAGCCCAAAGGATCAGAACAGCCAGGCGACCACCAGCGCGGCACCCAGAAACCACCGCACCGGCCCACGTCAGGATGGCACCCAGCCCAACCATGGTGAGGGCGATGAGGGTAATAAGTAGCATGAACATAGGAGGATGGCCTCAGCGCGCCCAGCCGCGGCCGAAGTCGGTGCCGGTCCCGTGCAGGTTGCCGGCTGCGTCCGGCCGGTAGCCGCGGCCAAAATTCTTGCCGGTGCCGCGCCACCCGCCGTCCGAATGCCGCGCCCAGCCGCGGCCGAAGTCGGGACCGGTCCCGTGCAGATTACCGGCCGCGTCCGGCCGATAGCCGCGGCCGAAATTCTTGCCGGTGCCGTCCATTGCCGTCGGCGGCTGGCCAAGTGCGGCGCCGCTGCACCAGACCAGCAGGACCCAACACCATCGTTTCATTGTGAGACTCCCTGCTGCCGCGCATCAATTCACGCGCGCGCGTAAAGATTTCTGAGCGCTCATAGCGCGAGAGACAAATCGTATGTCAACCACCTACTGCACCTGTGTTGGCACCACTACAGCATTACCTCAAAGATAATTGGTCCTTGATCTCGCGCAAGTCAGGCTCGTGAAGCCATTGACGCTAAATCAGCTTGGCGACCTTCAGCAGCACGCCGATGATCAGCGAGGTTTGCAGAATGCCGGCGCCGACCACCGACCGCGTCAGGTCGCCCTTGGCTTCGGCAATCCGCGCCTCCAAGCGTAGTTCGGGTTCGCGCAGGGCGTGCCGCAGGTCGGCGGATCGCCGCGGCCAGGCGTCCGCGCAGCAGCACCTCCTGAGAACTGGTCCGCTCGGTAGACTCCGGCAGGTCCGGGTCGCCCTCTATCCACTCCCAGCCCATGGCTTGGAGCTGTCGGCAGAAGGGCCGTTCCACCAGGTCGCGTTCCCACTCGATCTTGCTCATCGGCTTGCCTGCATTGAGAGTCTGATACCGCCGCCCCGGAAATCGGGCCGAAATCATCCTTATGGGCAGCAACGGGGTTGTGCTATTTTTCGGTCGAAATCGCGTAACCGTTTGTTTTTATATTGCCGCGCACTATTTCTGTGCAATCTTGCTTGTGCTAACGCTTGTGCTAAATAGCGCGCCCTGGAGCAACTCGACCCACTCCGGGGCCAGGGCGTAGGCGCGCACGCGCTGCGCCCCGGCGCGTGCGGGCAGTACAAAGCCCTCGCCGCGCCACCGCTCCAGCCACTCACGGGCTGTGTTAGCCGATACCCCGAACCACTCGACCATATCCCCCGGACTGAAGGTCATGGCGGCGGCCCCCTGTTCCAGGCCGCGCATGAGCAAGCGTGTCAGCAATTGCTGCTGCACCCGGCGTAATGATTCCCACGGTGGGGCCGGGCGACGCTGCGGGGCGTACAGTTCGATCGCCTGCCGGCGCAGCGACTCGGCGGCCCGGGCCATGGTTGCCAGGAAATAGGTCAGCCATTGCGTGTGGTCGGGATCATGACGGCCATCGTAGTAATTCACTGGCAGGTCCATCTGGAGATTCTCGTAATAGGCCCGCAGGTCCGCCGTATAGTGTTCTTCGAGCGATAGAAAGCCGCGCATCTCATAGCCGCTGCGCCACCGTTCCATGGTTGCCAGGGCGCGTGCCGTGCGGCCGTTGCCATCGCTGAACGGATGGATCGTGACGAAACGATGCGCGAGCAGCCCGGCACGCACTGGTCCGGACAACAGGGCGGACTCCGGCCCGGTCCACCAGGCCGCCAGTCCAGTCATGAGCAGCGGCACGTCCTTCGGCATGGGTGGGGCATAATCAATACGCCGTGTTGCCGTATCCACCACCGGACACTCCTCCCGGCGGTAGTTGCTGCGCAGGCCTCGTCGGCCCATACCGCGCACCAGGATGATGCCGTGCAGCTCGCGAATCAGGTCCTCGGATGGCTCGCGCCCGGCCTCGATCTGCTCCTCGATCCACTCCAGCGCCCGCCAATAGTTGCGCACCTCCTGTTGCATCTCGGTCTGGGTCTTGCCCACGGCCAGCACTGCCTGACCGACCTCGATGGTGTTGAGCGTATTACCCTCAATGCGGGTCGAATGACGGGTTGCCCGCTGCCGGGCGGCCTGGCGTAACCGCAGTTCCTGGTCCGGCGGTAAAGGGAGCACGGCGATGACTGAACGCGCGGATTCGATCAGGGCCAGGTCGCGCACCATGGCGTGACTGTAGCTGAAACGTGGGCGGAAGGTCAGTGGTATGGCTGCGTCGTGCTGGGCTTGCGGGTCCGGGGCCAATGAAGTCAGCGAGAGGCCGGCCTCGGTGATCCATCGCTCGACCACTTGCAGCCGCACGGTCAGGGTGGCCCGGTCTAAAACGTCTTCCTCGGGAGCCTCGGCCAGCATTCGCTGCAAGGTGTTGCGCTCGGCGAGCAATGACAAATGCTCGTCGCGGGTCATGTGCGAGTATCCAAACGACCCGCTGGGGCTCTCACTGGAGTCCAAAGCGTTAGCTTTGTGCGACCCCCGCCAAGGCTGAAGCCTTGGACTCCAGGTCGCGTATCGGCCGCGCTCGTTTGCCCGGTCGCGCTGCTTTCTTCTCGTTCCCACGCTCCGCGTGGGAATGCCGTCTTGGCCGCTCCGGCGGCCCGAACTCTCACGCGACGCTGGAGCGTCGGGACGTGCTCCCACGCCGGAGCGTGGGAGCCAGATAAGAACGGCAACCCATCGTCCGGTGTGCAGTGGGGCGCGTGCAGGACGCCACGAGTCAGCAGTGTGCCCAAATTGCTCAGATGCACCAGCCGGTACAAGCATGTGGGCGTGGGTGGCGCCTGGCAATGCATCAGTTCAGATCTAAGTCCGGGGGGACTTGAACCCGGCCAGTGAGTAGGTCGGACATGAGGCCGGACTTCAAGCGCAACAGTTTGTCATGAGTTGCGATCTCGGCTGCTTCCTCCTGGGCGACGGTTTCGATATGCGTGATGATGGCTTCCTGTTCCTCAGGCGAAGGAACCCCGATCCTAGCCCGGTAAAGCTCAGCCGTATCAAGCTTCTTGGTGCCGTGGGTGGCCTCCGTCGCTCTTCGCAGAAACAGGTCTGCATTAGCGGCGAACCAAAGTGCCAGGAAGCGATTGTTTAGCTTGCCACGTCCGCGTATCGCCTTGATGTCTTTGTTGAATGCAAAAGGGACAGAGGAAAGACAAACAGGAAATGTATGCGCTAGTATCATTCCGCGGACAACGATGAATACCGTGTCCTCGGGCATCAGTCGCGAGGCGGACTGTAGCGCTTCTTCAGTTATGTGTTCGCTGGTATCGGAAAGCTCCAACGACTTCATGTCCTTTGGAGTAAGGAGCGGGATTGCACCCGCCCACCAAGAGGCTCGCGAGCGCTCGGGTGTGCCCCCACTAAACCACTCACAAGACTCCTCAAGCGTCAGAGCTTCCCACCCTATCGGAATTCTACCAAGGGTTGAGTTCCGGAATTGTTCGGGATGGACGACGGGATCGCGCAACTTGCCGTTTTTGTCCAGCCCACGGGTTAGAAGGTCTTGGAGTACGCCGGTGCGGATCTGCTTGAGCTTCGCGATCACTGTTTCAGTTTGTGAAATTGCTTCATCCACAGTATCCAGAACGGCGGCGATGCGCGATTGTTCGGCGACTGAATCCGGGAGGAAAACAGGAAGTCCTCTTAGGTCGCCCCAGGAGGTCCGCGGCATCTTTTTTCCTGCCGCGGTTGCCGCTGCGGCACTGAACAGCAGCTCCCACTGGAAGACATGCCCGGCAAATGTTGGCATTACCCCTGGCGCGCATCATAACCCAACCGCTCGAGCGCTGCATTCAACCGCTCCTCAGTTGATCTCCGCACGCCTCGCATATTGACCAGCGTGGTCCGATATTTATCCCACGCCCCTTCTGCAAACTGCACCAACACCTGGCGCCGCTCACTCATGGCCGCCGCCATCCCAGTCTGAACGTCCTGTGGGATCAACTCCAGCACCAGTTCCCGCTTCTCGTCCTCTCCCATCGCATCGCAGGCCGCCTTGAGTTCCGCAAGGAAGTCATTGAGCAATGCACGGTAACGCTTGCGGGCCTCGGTCAGATCGGCCTTGGTCTCTTCATAGGGCTCCAGGGCCTCGGCAATCGCAGCGAGGCGGGCAACAACCGGCGCCAGTGCCGCGCGCGCCTGTTCCAACCGGCTTTGGGCCGCCGACGACGCTCGCCCGGTTGTCGCGGGCGGCTTCTTGGCGGCAGTCTCCAGCTTCTTCAGTTCCGCCAGCGCGGCCTTGAGCTCGGCGCGCAGTTCCCGCGCCTGGCGGTCCAGATCGCGCGCCTGGTTCCAGTTGGCCAGTTCGTCCTCGTCCAGGTCGTCCGGTGCGTTGTCGGCCTCGAAGGCGGCCTTCTCGCCCTTGAGCCGGGCGATTTCGGCACGGGCGGCGGCGATGCGCTCCAGGTACTCGGCCATGGTGCGGCGCACCAGTTTGTGACCGAAGGGGTCGAAGGTGGGGCCAGCGTTGTCGTCGTCCTCCAGCGCGTCGGCGATGGCGTCCACCCAGCCGTCGATGACACCGGGGAAGCCATTCTCCAACAGCGTCTTGAAGTCGGGCAGGGTGTCGGTCCACCAGGTGGCGATGACGCCGGCCAGGGCGAAGTTGAAATAGACCGGGGTGCGTGCCTCTGCGTAACTCCGTGGCAATTCACCTGTCGGTGGGGTAACGTCCGTGGCCTGGGTCCCGGCATCCCGGCCGGGACGACGGTCAAGTTCGCGCCCGACAAAGACTAGGGACGGATCGAGCCCGACGGCGGCGAACAGCGCGCGCCTGGCCTCGACCTCGGCCGCCGGCACGCCGCCGTGCAGATGGGCGCGCACGTCCTGCGGCTCGGGCGGCGGGGCGTTGTCGACATAGCGGCGGATATTGAGGTTCCAGTCGTTGGCCTGGTCGGCGATCTCGGCGATCTCGGCGACCGGCACCACCCGCGCATAGCCCGGCAGGTCGGTGAAGCGTTCGTAGGCGGTGACGACCTTCTCGACGTGCTCGGGTCGCAGATAGTTCTGGGCGCGGCCGGCGAAATATTCGGCATCCGCGTTGATGAAGAGCACCTGGCCGCGGCGGGCCTCGGGCTTGGTCGGGTTCTGCGGCCGGCCGGTCAGGTTGGGGCGCATAATCAGGATACAGGCGGGGATGCCGGCGCCGTAGAAGAGGTTCTGCGGCAGGCCGATGACGGCCTCGATCAGGTCCTGTTCCAGGAACTGGCGGCGAATCTCCCGCTCCGCCGCGAAACAGCACCCCGTTGGTTGAGCTTGCAGATGGACCACGCGGAGGCGTCGTTGACCTGGCCGGCGAGTTCGAGGTTCGCCGTGTCGCCGCCGGACTGCTCGACGTACTCCCGACTGATGATAAGCATGCCGCCGGACCCGCAGGTGGGGTCATAGACGCGCATTCCGGGGGCGGGCTTGAGCATCCGCACCATGAGCCGGATCACGTCGCGCGGCGTGTAGAAATCCCCGCCTTTCTTGCCCGCCGATTCGGCGAACATATTGATCAGGAACTCGTAGGCGCTGCCGAGCAGCGCTTGAGAAACAGGAGTCCGAAGATGTAGTCCTTATAGGTCGCGGCGTCCAGACCCTCTTGCCGCAACCGGTCGGCAGCGGCGTAGAGGTGTCGTTCCAACTTGGCGAGCGAGAGCTTGGGCATGGAGTTTCTGGTTTGTTGAGTCCTGGATGGCCCAGGCTGAGGGCTCACTGGTGAGGCTCTTTGTGTGCGGAGTGGTCATGCCGGCACCGTCGCATCAGGTTCCTCGCCATCCGCCGCGTGGCGACATCCGTTTTCACGCTTCTACGGGATGGCTGCCCGCGTTGACATCACTGATAGGTCAACGTGATCCCCGCGGTTTTCAGCAACTCGGCCTCCTGTTCCAGTTCCAGCCGGGTCAGGGGATGCGCGTCCAGCCAGGCGTCGGCGAAGTCCAGGGTCAGGTCATCCCCGCTGATCTGGAGTGTCGGGTTGGGCGCGCTGTCGGTCGAGCGGCCGCGGTGGAGCAGGACGGCCAGGCGCAGGATGATGCACAGGCGCTTGGTGCAATCCTGGATGCCCGTCGGCAGGGCCGCGAACTCCTGGACCGGGAACTTCCGCCGGTGCCCCAGGACCAGCGCGGCCAGCACTACCTGTTCCTGACGGGTGAATCCGGCGAGATCGGCGTTGCGCAGCAGATAGGCGCCGTGCTTCTGGTACTGGCTATGCGACACCACCAGGCCGAGCTCGTGCAGACGTGCCGCCCAGGCGAGCATCCGCGGGCAGCGGGAGTCGCTGAGGCACCAGGGCGCGGTCGCCTGATGATAGAGGTTGAGCGCGGTCGTCTCGACGCGCCTGCCATGGGTTTGGTCGAGATGAAAATGGCGCGAGAGGGTCAGCACGGTCCGTTCGTGCATGTCCTCATGGCGGTGACGCCCCATCAGTTCGTAGACCAGGCCCTCGCGCAGGGCATAGTCACAGACCTGCATGTGCTCGATGCCCAGGGTTTCGAAGACCGCCCGCAGCACCGCGATCCCGCCCGCAAACACCGGCTTGCGTTCCTCCGTCAGCCCCTTGAGGTCCAGGGTCGCGACCCGGCCGGCACTGACGAGCGCGTCGCGCAGGCGTATCAGCCCCGCGGCGGAGATGCCGTCCTCACTCCAGCCCTCGGCGGTCGCGACCGCGGCGATGGCCTTGATGGTTCCGGAGCTGCCGACCGCCGTTTCCCAGCCGGATTTGCGGAAGATCTCGCGCACCGGGCGGACTTCCAGTGCACCCGCCAGCTCGGCCCGATCCATGGCCTTGGCGGAGACCCGGCCGTCGGGGAAATAGCGCAGGTTCATGGTGACACAGCCCATGTGCAGGCTCTCGCGCAACCGTGCGCTGAAGCCCCGCCCGACGATGATCTCGGTGCTGCCGCCGCCGATATCGACCACCAGGCGGCGCTCGGCTCCGGCCGCGAGTCCGTGGGCCACCCCCAGATAGATCAACCGGGCCTCTTCACGCCCGGCGATGATGGCGATGGGGTGACCCAGCGCCGCCTCGGCGCGCTCGATGAACTGGCTGTCCGGATGCAACTGGCGCAAGGTGTTGGTGCCGACCGCGCGCACGGCGCCCAGCGGAAACCCTCGCAGCCGCTGGCCGAACCGCTCCAGACAGGCCAGGGCGCGCTCTTCCACCTCCGGGCGCAAACGCTTCTCGATGTTCAGGCCCTCGCCCAGACGCACCGGCTCTTTCAGCCGATCGATGATCTGCATGTGGCCGTCACCGATACGGGCAACGATCATGTGAAAGCTGTTGGATCCAAGGTCGACTGCTGCCACGGTCTCGTGCAGTGATCCGATGGCGGTCGGGATCGGGATGGGCGCTTCGGGCATGACATAAACCTGCCTTGAGGGATCGCTATGGTACCAGACGCGCGCGTACCGCCTGGTGACGAGGGTGACGCCGCTGACCGCGGGTCGACCGCCGTGCTCCACTCGGGATCGATGTCCGTACCAGCGAAGACGAGATTATTTTAATAAATAGTGAAGATTTATAATATTCTATTGCAAAATTAGCATCATTGATGTAGATAGCCGCAATTCTGTAGA
>Ga0247836_1006815_pt1 | contig 12454 bp, 9 predicted proteins | sample LaCruzMarch2015__4_FD_187116 | JGI IMG/M metagenome (GOLD analysis project Ga0247836, IMG submission 187116) | Freshwater microbial communities from meromictic Lake La Cruz, Castile-La Mancha, Spain - LaCruzMarch2015_14m | ecosystem: Environmental > Aquatic > Freshwater > Lake | place: Spain...
AGCGCAGCACACGCGATGCACGAGCGGCCCTTGCGCGACAATGCTATCGAGGAATTAAATCGCCTTGCTGTTGGTTCGTCTAAAGATCAACTGGCCGATCAGGCCGCTGTCGCGGCGTTGCTGGCCGCCGAATTTGCTCTCGATGAACGTAAGGGCCAGCAGGCGCTCATGGCCTTGGCGCCGTTAACCCAGAAAGAGAGTCGTCAGGTCCACACCATGCGTCTGGCGCTGCGGGCAAACCAGCAGGTCGGAAACTGGGACGAGGTGCTGCGCATTGCAAGACTTCTAATGAACCGAAAAGCAATCACGCCGACCGTCGCGATTCACTACAAACAGAGGGTGGCTGATGCGTGGATTGCGGACGGCCGTCACCAAGAGGCGATTGCCCTCATTGAACAAGTCTTGAAGAACAACTGGGACTCTGGCCTCGCCATGCGCTATGGTCGTTGTGAGGGGGTTGCGAAAGACCAGCTCACACAACTTGAGCGCTGGTTGAAGGCCCATCCACAGGACCCTGAGTTGCACTGGGCGCTTGGCCGGCTCTGTCAGCGCGAGAGGCTCTGGGGTAAGGCACGAATGCATCTGGAGACATCACTTCGAGTAAGACCGATGGTGGAAACCCATCTCGCTTTGGCCGAGATTGCAGAAAGCCTCTCTGAAAACGACACCGCCGCACTTCATTGGAAGGCGGCGGCGCGTTTGGTCTAACGAGTTGCGTTGCGTGACGCGTAAGGCTTAGCTCGCAAGCGGAAGAATTGGCACGATCAAGAGTGCAACGATATTAATGATCTTGATCAGCGGGTTCACGGCAGGGCCGGCGGTGTCTTTGTAGGGGTCGCCTACGGTATCGCCAGTAACGGCCGCCTTGTGCGCATCCGAACCTTTACCGCCGTGATGGCCATCTTCAATGTATTTCTTGGCGTTATCCCATGCGCCACCGCCTGTACACATCGAGATCGCTACAAATAGGCCAGTCACAATCGTGCCCATCAGCATACCGCCCAAGGCTTTTGGTCCCAGTACGAGGCCCACCACGATTGGCACCACCACTGGCAGCAGCGAGGGAATCAGCATCTCTTTAATTGCAGCCTTGGTGAGTAGATCCACGGCCACACCATATTCCGGCTTGCCTGTGCCATCCATAATGCCTTTGATCTCGCGAAACTGGCGGCGGACCTCAGTCACCACTGCGCCTGCGCAGCGGCCCACGGCTTCCATTGCCATTGCACCAAACAAGAAGGGAATCATGCCGCCAATAAATAGGCCAATGATGACTTCGTAGTCCGAGAGATCAAATTTAATTTTGTGCCCCATGCCTTCGAGGGCGTGCGTATAGTCGGCAAAGAGCACCAATGCGGCAAGGCCTGCAGAGCCGATGGCATATCCTTTGGTCACCGCCTTTGTGGTGTTGCCTACGGCGTCGAGCGGATCGGTGACATTACGCACCTCAGGGGGCAGTTCCGCCATCTCAGCGATACCGCCCGCGTTATCGGTGATAGGGCCATAGGCATCAAGGGCCACGATAATTCCCGCCATCGAAAGCATACTTGTCGCTGCAACTGCAATACCGTAGAGCCCAGCAAACTGGAAGGCAACCCAGATCGCTACGCAGACCGAGAGCACGGGCAGCGCGGTGGAGCGCATTGACACCGCAATACCTGCAATGATGTTCGTTGCATGGCCTGTTTCTGAGGCAGCAGCGACATGGCGCACGGGCGCGTACTCGGTCGCGGTGTAGTACTCCGTGATTACGACCATCGCAGCGGTCAGTCCAATGCCAACAATCGACGAGAGCCAGAGATTCATGACCGTTAAGCCGGGTACATGTGCTGCAGCACCTGCCATTAACCAGTCGGTTACGAAATAAAACGCAACGATTGAGAGTACCGCTGCAACAATCAGGCCCTTATAGAGCGCCGTCATGATCTTGCCAGTGCCAGAATATTTCACGAAAAAGCAGCCAATGATTGACGCGATAACCGATACGCCACCCAGTGCCAAGGGGTAGATCGCAGCCTCTGCCGCAATGCCCTTAATCGTGAGCGCACCGAGCAACATGGTGGCAATGACCGTCACGGCATAGGTCTCAAACAAGTCGGCCGCCATTCCTGCGCAGTCGCCCACGTTATCGCCCACGTTATCGGCGATAACGGCCGGGTTGCGGGGGTCATCTTCGGGAATACCTGCTTCGACCTTACCCACTAAATCGGCACCAACGTCTGCGCCTTTCGTGAAGATGCCACCGCCGAGTCGGGCAAAGATTGAGATTAGTGAAGAGCCAAATGCAAGGCCAATTAATGGGTGAAGGGCCTTCAAGATGTCTTGGGTCTGGGTGAGCTGGAAGGCGTAAAAACCGGCCACGCCGATAAGACCCAAGCCAATCACGAACATCCCCGTAATGGCGCCGCCTTGAAAGGCGATAGCCAGCGCAGGATTAATTCCTCCACGGGCGGCCTCGGCGGTGCGGACATTGGCCCGCACATTGATATTCATGCCGATAAATCCGGCCGCACCGGAGAGAATCGCACCAATCGCAAAGCCCACGGCAGTATTCAAGCCAAGGCCGGGAATGATCGCGATGAGAACAAAAATCACGACCCCGACGATTGCAATGGTTCGGTATTGGCGTGCCAGATAGGCCGATGCACCGGCCTGGATGGCCGCTGCGATTTCCTGCATCCGCGCATTACCGGCCGGCTTGGCCAGAATCCAACGGCTCGAAATAACACCATACACAATGGCCAGAAGGCCACAAATTAAAGCCAAATTCAGTCCCATCGACATGGGGTTCTCCTTTTATTGAAATTCTGTTTTCAAACACTCCCGGTCTACTTCGACTCTCGTCACGCCTGCGTGACGGCTGCCTGCCCGGGGAATCCCTTAGAATGCCTAGGCAACACCCATCATTCTGACACAGGGAGCAGCCCCCAAATGGCCTTAAAAAATGTGACCGCTGGAATTAACGCCCCTGAGGAGTTCAACGTCATTATTGAAATACCGGCAATGTCAGACCCGATCAAGTACGAGGTCGACAAAGAAACCGGGGCTCTCTTTGTGGATCGCTTCATGATGACGGCCATGCATTACCCCTGCAACTATGGCTATGTACCTGAGACGATCGCCGACGACGGCGACCCGGTCGATGTTTTGGTGATCACGCCTTTCCCCGTCTCGGGCGGGTCGGTCGTGCGTTGTCGACCCTTAGGGGTTCTTCAGATGGATGATGAAGCCGGGGGCGACGCTAAGTTATTGGCGGTGCCCACCGACAAGATTCTGCCAATCTACAAGCATTGGAAAAAGGTTGAAGACATTAACCCCGATCGCCTCGCCTCGATTCAACATTTCTTTGAGCACTACAAAGATCTAGAAAAGGGCAAATGGGTAAAGGTGCAGGGCTGGGAAGGCCCTGAGTCTGCAAAGCGTGAAATTATTGAGGGGTTAGCGCGCTATAAGCGGGAGACGGGCAGCTAAATGCTCAAAGTCGCTCTGGCGCAAATAAATAGCCGGGTCGGCGATCTGGCCGGCAATGCCGAGAAAATTCTTCAGGCCGCAGTTGCCGCCCAGTCCCAGGGTGCTGCCGTCTTGCTCACTCCAGAGCTCTCTTTAACAGGCTATCCGCCAGAGGATTTATTACTTCGCCCCGCCTTTACACGGGCCTGTGACCACCAGCTCTTGGTGCTTGCCGAGTCGTTAAAGCCACTGACCGAGATCACCGTGATTGTGGGCCACCCCCGGGCCCGTGAGCAGCGTCGGTTTAATGCGGCAACCGTAATTCGTTACGGCAAGATTATCGCGACCTACGGCAAGTTAGAGCTGCCAAATTACGCGGTATTTGATGAGCAACGCTATTTTGATCCGGACGGTGCACCCTGCTTGTTTGAAGTGAATGGTGTTCGGCTTGGTGTCAATATCTGTGAGGACGTCTGGGCCTCACGGGCCCCGGCCATGGCCAAGGCTGCCGGTGCAAAGATTTTATTGGCAATGAACGCCTCTCCGTTTCATATCGACAAACAAAATGATCGAATTAGTGTAGCCCGCGCAAATGTCTCAAAGCTGGGCCTTCCAATTGCCTTTTGCAATATGGTAGGCGGCCAGGATGAATTGGTTTTTGATGGCGGATCTTTTGTGCTTGACGGTGAGGGTAATGTCATCGCCCGTGCTAAGCAGTTTCAGGAAGATCTACTGATCGTTGATTTTTTTGCTAATGCAGCCGCCGATGAGCAGCAGGTCCACCGAATTGAGCCAGAATTATCAATTGAGCAGCAGGCCTATCAGGCCCTCGTGCTGGGTACCCACGATTACGTTACAAAAAATGGATTTAAAGGTGCCACTATCGGTTTATCGGGAGGGGTTGATTCAGCCCTGGTCTTCGCGATTGCGGTAGACGCATTAGGCCCTGCGAATGTACGTGCCGTGATGATGCCTTCGAAGTACACGGCGGCAATCAGCATCGAGGATGCGACCGCCTGCGCAGCAGCCTTTGGGGTCTCAATTGAGTGCATTGATATCGAAGGCCTGAAGACCACTTTTGATCAACAACTCGCTCCACTATTTAAGGGGCTCGCAGAAGACCTTACCGAAGAAAATCTCCAGGCTCGTATCCGGGGCACACTGCTGATGGCAATCTCAAACAAGACCTCCACACTTGTTTTAACGACGGGCAATAAATCCGAAATTGCGGTGGGCTACTGCACGCTGTATGGCGATATGGCGGGGGGGTTTGCGGTCATCAAAGATTTGTTTAAGGGGATGGTCTACCGCCTGTGCCATGAGCGCAACCGCGTAGCGCTTGCGCAAACCGGTAAAACCTTGATTCCAGAGCGTATTCTCACCCGCGCGCCCAGCGCCGAGTTGCGTCCTCATCAGACCGACCAAGATAGCCTGCCGCCGTATGACGCCCTCGATGACATGCTGCGCCGCTACATTGAGGATGGTGAGAGTCGCGACGGACTAATTGCAGCCGGTCATCCACCCAAGGAAGTCGATCGGGTGCTGCGTATGATCCGGATCAGTGAGTACAAGCGCCGACAGTCACCTCCGGGTGTGAGGATCAGCCAGCGTGCGTTTGGTCGTGATTGGCGTTACCCTTTAACGAATGGTTTTATCGAGCAGTGACTTATTACCCAAGAGGCGACTAACGTGAAATTAATTACCGCGATTGTGAAACCCTTCAAACTCGATCAAGTCCGTGAGGCACTCGCCGATATCGGGGTCAGCGGACTAACGGTGACCGATGTCAAAGGATTTGGCCGCCAAAAAGGCCACACCGAGGTCTATCGAGGGGCCGAGTACGTTGTGGATTTCTTACCTAAAATCAAAGTCGAAGCGGTCGTCGCCGATGATCTCTGCGAACGCGCCGTCGAGGCAATCGTGGCTGCAGCCCGAACGGGCCGCATTGGCGATGGAAAGATTTTCGTGCGTGGTATTGATCAGGTCATCCGCATCAGGACCGGTGAGACGGGTGACGCGGCTGTCTAAGCAATACCCGTACCGCACCGCTGCCACCATCGTTGGCGGGCGCCTGACAGAACGCCAAGACCTCATCTTTTTGTTTTAACCAGGCGAGAACCTTGCCCTTTAGCACTGGGGTTCGATTGGCCGACCCCAGCCCCTTGCCGTGAATGATGCGCACACACCGAATTTCCCGGTTCGCACACTGCTTTAAAAAAATCGTAAACGCCTCTCGGGCCTCGTCGCTGCGCAGGCCATGCAGATCGAGGCTAGCCTGAACGACCCAATGGCCGCGGCGCAGTCGGCGAACGGTGTCGCTCGAAATCCCATTTCTAGAAAATGATAGGTCGCCATCACTATCCATCACGCTCTCGGCCGTCATATCCGAGAGTTGTGACTGGCTTAGTGCGTCGGCCTCGTCTTCAAGCCGCTTCACCGGTATCGGCCGTGGCTTTGGCTTCGAGGTAACGGAGGGCGGCTTTGGTGTGGGCGTAATCGGCTTTGCGCCGACGACAGCCGCCAGAAACAGATCCCGCTCTGCGGTCATTGGATTGGCTAATCTTCCAGATAACGCTGGGCATCGAGAGCAGCCATACAGCCAGTCCCAGCGCTCGTGATGGCCTGACGATAGATGTGATCTTGAACATCGCCTGCCGCAAATACACCGGGAATGTTGGTGGCTGTTGCATTACCTTCAAGCCCGGCCTTGGTCTGAATGTAGCCGTTGTGCATGGTGAGTTGACCCTCGAAGATGTCGGTGTTTGGTTTATGGCCAATTGCAATAAACACACCGTGCACTGCCAAGTCTTTTGTTGCGCCGGTACTTGAGTGTTTGATTCTTACTCCTGTGACACCACTGTCGTTGCCGAGTACCTCATCGAGGTTATGATTCCATTCGATCGAGACATTGCCGCCTTTTGTTTTGGCAATAAGTCGATCAATCAGGATTGGCTCGGCACGAAACTTGTCGCGACGGTGAATCACCGTGACATGCTTAGCAATATTGGAGAGATAAAGCGCCTCTTCTACGGCGGTGTTGCCGCCGCCGACCACGCAGACGTCTTGCCCTTTGTAGAAAAATCCATCGCAGGTCGCACACCCTGAGACCCCTTTGCCCATGAAGGCTTCCTCTGAGGGGAGGCCCAGATACTGCGCAGAGGCACCTGTGGCGATGATCAGCGCATCGCAGGTGTATTGATCTGCATCGCCAATAATACGGATGGGGTTCTCCGCAAGCTTGGCGGTATGAATGTGATCGAAGATCATCTGGGTCTTAAAGTGCTCGGCATGGGCCAAGAACCGCTGCATGAGCTCAGGGCCTTGAACGCCATTGGGCTCGGCCGGCCAGTTCTCAACATCGGTGGTGGTCATGAGTTGGCCACCCTGTGCCAACCCGGTAATCAATACGGGGTTAAGGTTTGCGCGTGCTGCATAAATAGCGGCGGTATAGCCGGCAGGCCCAGAGCCTAGAATGATCAATCGGTGGTGCTGGGTTTGGGATGCTGTCATCGGGCAGGCCTTTATAAAAATAAGGGTGAATCGGTGTTGAAATAGGCGCTATCGAGCCCTCGCGGGCGAGAAATGTCGCGACACGGCACAATTATAGAAATTCACAGGGGCTTGCGCCGGTTTAGGCCCAGAAAAGGAGTTCATGGCTAGTCGTAGTGCTCGATCAACAACACGCCCTGCGGGCCGGGTTACGCGCCGTGGGTCCGCACGGTCCTCGGCCATTGGCGCGGGGCCTGAGGGCGATGATCCTAGGCCAATATCAGGCTTTGCGGCCGAATTACGATGGCTGGCATGTGCAGCGGCTTGCATCTGGATCTTTCTGTCGCTGATTTCTTGGTCTGCCCAAGACGCGGGATGGTTTCAGCAGGGCTCACAGGCCGCACCTTCGAATCTTCTAGGCCGCTTTGGCGCCTGGACTTCAGATTCCCTGTTGTTTGGTTTCGGTTTCTCATCGGGATGGCTCGTGGTGCTCATGGGCATTCTCGCATTCTCGGGATGGCGCTATGCACGTGAGTTGCGGGAACAACAGCGGCTCGGATTGGGTGCGACGACTGGCATTGGGGCAGATTCCCGGCTCATGACCGGGTTGCAGTGGTTGGGTTTTGTTATTTTGGTGATCGGGAGTTGCACCCTCGAGGCTCAGCGCGTGAGCCTTGGGTCGAGCCCCATCGCCTTTATGCCGGGCGGTGTGTTGGGCAGTGTTGTGGGCAGCTTTGGCGATTGGGCCCTTGGGGCAATTGGGCTTACCCTCTTTGCCTTGGTCTGTATCGTCTTTGGCCTTGCTTTGTTTTTAAGGTTCTCGTGGATCGATGTCTCAGAGCGGGTTGGCCGTGCTGCAGAGATGCTGGTGGTGGCCTTGCGCGAGAAGCTCCAGGATCGCGAGGATCGTAAACTCGGCGAGTCTGCGGCCACTGAGCGTGCGGATGCACTCGAAGAGAAGCGTCGCCAGCGAGAAGTCGAGCATGGCCTTGAGATTAAGCCCGTCGCTGTGGCTGAGCCCTCTAAGAAAGTAATTGAGGCAAAGCAGCGTGAGAAACAGCGACCGTTGTTTACTGAGATCTCCGCTATTGGCGGGCTGCCGCCATTGTCTTTACTTGATGATGTGGTCGCCCAGACGGAGACAGTCGCTCCCGAGACTCTGGAATTTACATCACGGTTAATTGAAGGCCGCTTGGCAGATTTTGGTGTGCAGGTAAAAGTGGTGAGTGCACAGCCAGGCCCCGTGATTACCCGCTACGAGATCGATCCCGCACTCGGCGTTAAAGGTTCGCAGATTGTGAATCTTGGAAAAGATCTTGCGCGGGCACTCTCCTTAGTCTCCGTGCGCGTCGTGGAGACCATTCCCGGCAAAAGCCTTATGGGTTTAGAACTTCCCAACCCGAAGCGTCAGATGGTTCGTTTATCGGAGATCCTTGGCTCGACAATCTTCCAAGAGCACGGCGGCGTATTGCCGCTTGCGCTTGGCAAGGACATTGCCGGTGCGCCCATGGTGGTCGATCTTGCGAGAATGCCTCACCTGTTAGTGGCCGGTACAACAGGGTCAGGAAAATCGGTGGGCGTTAATGCGATGCTTCTGTCCTTACTCTACCGGGCAACACCTGCCCAAGTTCGATTAATCATGATCGATCCAAAGATGTTGGAGCTCTCAATCTATGAGGGCATTCCCCACCTTCTGACGCCGGTCGTCACCGATATGAAGCTTGCAGCGAATGCCCTGCACTGGTGTGTTGGTGAAATGGAGCGACGCTACCGCACCATGAGTAAGCTCAATACTCGAAACCTCGCGGGCTTTAATCAGAAAGTCGAAGACGCCATTAAAAAAGGTAGCCCAATTCGCGATCCACTTGCCAACCCAGAAGATCCCGAGGCGCCAACACTTGTAGCGCTGCCACAGATCGTTGTCGTGATCGATGAGTTGGCTGATCTCATGATGGTAGCCGGCAAAAAGATTGAAGAGCTGATCGCTCGTCTTGCACAAAAGGCACGTGCCGCCGGCATTCATTTGATTCTGGCCACTCAGCGGCCATCGGTCGATGTAATTACCGGATTAATCAAGGCAAATATTCCAGCTCGAATTTCATTTCAGGTCTCTAGCAAGATCGATTCCCGTACGGTGCTTGATCAGATGGGAGCCGAGGCCCTGTTGGGCCAAGGCGATATGCTGTTCTTGGCCGCCGGCACAGGCCTGCCGATACGAGTGCATGGCGCGTTTGTTGCGGACGATGAAGTGATGCGGGTTGTGAATTACATCAAGCAGACGGGCGAGGCCCAATACGACGAATCCATTCTCGATGGCGCCGACCAGAGCACTGGCGGCACGTTTACCGCAGGGCTTGGCACAGAGGGTGGCGGCGGAGAGTCCGATCCACTCTACGACGAGGCCGTGGCGATTGTGTTGAAACACCGTCGTGCATCAATCTCGCTGGTTCAGCGTCATCTACGCATTGGCTATAACCGCGCTGCAAGACTGCTTGAATCGATGGAGCAGGCTGGGGTTGTGTCGCCGATGCAGAGTAACGGCAACCGCGAAATTCTGGCCCCTAATTCCTCGGCCTCATGAGGAGGCGCATGATCAAGCGTCTTGTGATCATGAGTCGTGGTCCAAGCCTTAGCCTGTTAGCCGCGATCTGTTGTTGGGCCCTTGCGGCGACCAGCCCCGCGGGGGCACAGTCTGCGGTGGTGGACCGGATGATCGAGAGTTTAGCCTCCACCCAGACCTTATCTGCTGATTTTTCACAGACCACGGCGGCGAAGTCGGCACGTCTACGCTCTGCATCGGGCACGTTTTACATCTCAAAGCCGGGGCTATTGCGCTGGGAGGTGAAAAAGCCTTACCCACAGATTCAACTGCTCAACGACAAAGAGTTTTGGCTGTTTGACGTTGATCTTGCACAGGCCTCGGTGCGGCCAGTTCATGCCGCAAACCTCACGGGAATTGCAGCACTACTTCTGAATACCAATAGCCTCACCCGAGAGCAGCTCCTGAGTCGTTACGGGTTTTCAGATCTCGGCGCTCGCGATGGCCTGCAGTGGATTGGTGTTACACCCAAAACTGCAGAGCCTGGGATAACGAGTCTGGCCGTGGGAGTCGATTCTGAATCGCTCTTAAGACGGTTTGAGATCCACGATAATCTCGGCCAGGTTACCCGCATTGAGCTGACCCGTATTTTAAAGAACGTGGCTATCGATCCCAAGCTCTTTCAGTTCATCCCGCCTGCAGGCGTGAGCGTGCTTCGTGCGCCCTGATCTGCCCCTGGCCGAGCAGTTAAGGCCGCAGTCGATTCACGATGTTGTGGGCCAGGCCCATCTCCTCGGTGACGGTAGACCACTGCAGGCTGCCGTCGCCAGCAGGCGGCTGCATTCCATGATTCTCTGGGGCCCTCCCGGCGTTGGTAAGACAACCCTTGCACGGCTATTGGCGCTTGCCTGTGGCGCAGAGTTGGTGGCGATCTCTGCAGTCTTAGGTGGTGTGAAAGAGATTCGTGAGGCGGTTGAGTTTGCCCAAAAAGCTAAAGAACTAGAGCGGCCCTGTGTGGTGTTTGTGGATGAAGTTCATCGGTTTAATAAGGCCCAGCAGGATGCATTTCTGCCTCATGTTGAGCAGGGACTCTTTGTGTTTATCGGAGCAACCACGGAGAACCCCGGCTTTGAAGTCAATAGTGCATTGCTCTCAAGGGCGAGTGTCTATGTGCTAAAACCCTTGGACGACGCTGCGATGCAAGAGATCATTGAACGCGCCGTAGTGCTTTATGGTGCAAGCCCACCGCTAATCGAGCCAGTGGCCAAACAGCGCCTGATGGCCTACGCCGATGGTGATGCCCGCCGCCTACTCGGCGCGCTTGAGTTATGCATTCCAAGGGCGTTGCAGGCGACACAGCCGATCGATGATGCCTTACTCGATCAGATGTTGCCTCAGTTAATGCGGCAGTTTGATAAAGGTGGCGACGCATTTTACGACCAGATCTCGGCCCTCCATAAATCAGTACGTGGTAGTGACCCAGATGCGGCCCTGTATTGGTTTGCACGCATGGTCGACGGTGGTTGTGATCCCCGCTATATTGCAAGGCGTGCGATTCGAATGGCGATTGAAGACATTGGATTAGCCGACCCGCGAGCGCTCACCATGGCCTTAGAGGCAGCCCAGACCTATGAGCGGCTTGGTTCTCCCGAAGGAGAGTTGGCAGTTGCGCAGGCCTTGGTGTTTATGGCCAGCGCGGCAAAGTCAAACGCGGTCTATGTGGGCTACAAAGCGGCGCTCGAGTTTGTACGGGATCGTGGCTCCGCGCCAGTGCCGGACCATCTGCGAAACGCACCCACATCGCTTGCGAAGTCTATGGGTCATGGAAAAGCGTATCGCTATAGCCAGGATGAGCCCGATGGGTTTTCAGCAGGCCAGCGCTATTTTCCTGAGCAAATCAAGAACCCGCCAGAGTTTTATAGGCCTGTCGATCGGGGAATGGAAAGTAAAATTTCAGAAAAGCTTGCCGTATTACGTAGTCGAAACCAGAAATCTTGAGTATTAAACTAATGAGCCACCATGATTGATCCACAGTTACTAAGAAAAGACCTTAATGCCGTAATCGCGGGACTTGCCCGCAGGCACTACACGCTCGACGGGCAGGCCTTTGCTGCCTTGGAGGGCCAGCGCAAGGCTGTACAAGTCGAGACCGAGACTCTTCAGTCTCAGCGTAATGCGTTATCCAAGCAAATTGGTGTCGCCAAGGGCAGGGGTGAGAGCGCAGAGGCCTTGATGGCCCAAGTCAACGAGATCGCCCGCAGACTTGAAGCACAGGCGCAGACACTTGAATCTGTGCAGGCCCGGTTAAACGATTGGCTGCTCACGATTCCAAACATTCCGCATGAATCTGTCCCAACAGGAAAAGATTCAGATCAAAACCAGGAGGTTCGCCGTTGGGGCTCGCCTCGGGGTTTTGCATTCGAGGTCAAGGACCATGTCGATGTGGGTGCCGCCTTAGGCCTTGACTTTGAAACAGCAACGAAGATTGCAGGTAGCCGGTTTGCATTGATGCGGGGTGATATTGCACGCTTACATCGGGCGCTTGCGCAATATATGTTGGATACGCATACGGCCGCGCACGGGTATCAAGAATGCTACACACCCTATATCGTTAATGCGGAAAGTATGATGGGGACGGGACAGCTGCCCAAGTTTGCGGACGATTTATTTGTCGCCAAAAAAGGTGGCGCAGAGGGGGCGGGTGAGACCCTCTATTTAATTCCTACCTCTGAAGTGTCATTGACGAATATCGCGCGCGACGTAATTTTTGAGCCCTCTCAGATACCGCTAAAGCTCACTGCCCATACACCCTGTTTTCGATCTGAAGCGGGCAGTTATGGCCGCGATACCCGAGGCATGATTCGCCAACATCAGTTCGATAAGGTAGAGATGGTTCAGATCGTTGATCCCGATCAGAGTTACGCAGCCCTCGAAGAAATGGTTGGCCATGCGGAGGCGATTTTGCAAGGCCTTGAG
>Ga0247836_1006824_pt1 | contig 12442 bp, 11 predicted proteins | sample LaCruzMarch2015__4_FD_187116 | JGI IMG/M metagenome (GOLD analysis project Ga0247836, IMG submission 187116) | Freshwater microbial communities from meromictic Lake La Cruz, Castile-La Mancha, Spain - LaCruzMarch2015_14m | ecosystem: Environmental > Aquatic > Freshwater > Lake | place: Spain...
CGGATAGGAAAAGTTCCCTATGCAAAAAAGGAGCCTGGTCTTCGAGTGGGCGTCGAACGAAGCGTTTATCAACAAGACTCCTTGCGTGGCCAACCTCGATGTATTCTTGATCAACTCGGCCCATGATCTCGCAGATCACAGGAGCATTACGGCTAAAAACATCACCCAATCCTGATTTTAATTCTGCAGGACTTTCAATGCGAAAATATTCAAAATCATAGCAAGAAGCTACTTTTGAGAAATCCGGGCAGCTCACGCCATTTGCCGGATCGGTCCCAATGATGCGCTTTCTAAAGAGGTCGCGCTGCCGACGGCGAATGATTGAGTAGACATTGTTATTAACGACAAGGATCTTGATGGGGAGTTTGTGGTAGCGGATCGTTTCAAGTTCTTGGAGATTCATCATGATGGAGCCATCTCCAATTACGGCTACAATAGTCTGCGCCTTACCAAAATACGCCCCTATGGCAGCTGGCAGCGCAAACCCCATGGCCCCTTGAGAAAATGGGTGGATGCAGTTTACCCCATCAGTAAATCTAAGATTTGTTGGCAATATGACCTCAATCAAGCCGGAATCAGTTACAAGTGTCGAGGGGCGTGGAAGGAGTTCGGAAAGAACATCAGCCAACTCATAAAGGTCGGTCCTGTCCGCGCAACGAAACTCCGGCTCCACTTGAGAAAAAAGCCTTTTCCAGTGGATACACTTATTCAGCCACTCGGCATCTTTCTCCTGCACTCCTTGACTATTCAGGCTCTCTAAAAAATATCCTACATCCGATAGAACAAACTGATCTACGCGGACGGACTCTTTCTTGTGCTCCAAGTCGTCGGTGTCTACGACTATAATTTTTGCTTGGCGGGCAAATTTACAAAAGTCGGGTCCTGTTATTATCGAGGTAAGGCGGGAACCAAGGACTAAGAGACAATCGCAATTCTGAATGGTGAAGTTGCCCGCACGACTGCACCCCATAGATCCAACAGAACCAATAGAAATATTATGGCCGGCCCCAAAGACATCAGGGGCTGAAGCGTCAAAGGTTACGGGGATATGCCAATTTTCTGCAAACTTACGAAGTTCCACGTTAGCTATCGGCGTTTTAATCTCACTACCAATCAAAATCGCCGGCCGTTTAGCCTCAGCCAATACTTGCACCACTGCACTCACATCCTCAGCAGATGCCCGAGGCGTGGAATGGAAGGCGACTCCCCTAACGTGCGAAGCGGGATCGATTAGTGCACTTTGAAGATCTAAAGGAACATCGATCCAAACAGGGCCTTTGCGTCCAGAGCAAGCCAAAGCAAGAGCCTCATCCATTGCCGCAAAAATCTCTTCAGGCCGCTCGATCATTTTAGCGTATTTCGTAATCGACTCGACAATTTTAACGATGTCAGCTTCTTGCTGTCCATAACTACGAACGCCAATGCCCGTATGGCGACTCGTCTCGCGTAGTGTGTTTTGTCCAGAAATAAAAATGCAGGGCACGGCATCTTGCCATGCAGAGAGAACACCGGTGAGCGTATTTGTCGACGCACACCCTGTGGAGACAAGACAGGCCCCAAGGCCACCCGTCTGCTCGGCATAAGCAACCGCGGCAAAAGCAGAAGCTTGTTCGTGATGGTTACAAACCGATTGCAGTTTCTCATTTTTAGCCAGAGCATCTGTTAAAAATAAGGCACCTCGACCAGTAACTAAAAAAACATGACCTACACCTGCCTCTTCGAGACGGTGCATAATGTAATCAGCAACTCTCATCTAATAATCAGTCATAAAAGCTTCGGCTTGAATTGTTCTAAAATATCGGGAACGACAATTACAAAATCAGCGCTGCAAGCGAGTTCACCATCAACCTTGCCTAGTGACGAACCAACAGCTATACCACGCTTAAGCGAATGCAGATTGGCTTCAATGAGCAGAACATCACCAGGTTCTATTTTCTTTCGGAATTTGATATTGTTATAAGATGCAGCATTTGCTTTCATACCCATATACTGCTCCATGCATTGGAAAGTCATGAGCAGTGTTTGCGCTAGACATTCAATTTGAACAGTTCCCGGAACACTAGGCTCATCATCAAAATGCCCGGGCATAAACCACTCATTGTATGTAAAACACTTGCGGGCAATCGCCCGCTTGCCAGGGTCAATATCGAGAATCCGGTCAATAAGTAATACAGGATAGCGGTTGCGTTGAAATCTTAAGATTTCTTTTATGTTTAAAGATTGTATCCCGGATTTATCAGTCATTTATAATTTGGATGGCTAAATTTGGTCTTCGCAAATAGCAACCATGGCATTTGGCTTGAAACGATTCAAGATTTCAGGAATATCAACTACGAAATCAGCGCTGCAAGCAACTTCTGCGTCAACTGTGCTGCGAGCGGATCCGGTTGCAACACCCTCCTTGATCGAGTGTAATTCTGCTTCAACTAGCAAAACATCTCCTGGAATAATTTTACGCTTAAACTTAACATTATTAAAGGCTGCATCATTAACTTTGAGTCCCTTAAATTCATCAAGAGACTGAAAGGTCATCAAGAATGTTTGAACGAGGCATTCTAGTTGAAGGAAGCCTGGAACATTAGGCTCATCATCAAAGTGGCCAGGGATGAACATTTCATTGTATGTAAAGCATTTGATTCCAGTGGCTTTTTCACCAGGAACAATGGAAATGATTCTATCTAAAAATAAAAAGGGATAACGGTTTCGTTGATATTGAAGTATTTTTTTAATATCTAATCCAACGAGATTGATGTCTTTGCTCATAGCAAGTATCAAAAAATAAGCTTGTATTTGCTAAGTATTTCCTGACCGACTTCATAACTCGAAAACGCGATGATATCGTCGATATCCATCTCAATGGCGAATGACTCCTCCAGTGCAGCCATAAGAGCCATGTGACCAACGCTATCCCAAGTTTCAATCGCTTGGTATTTTAGTCCAGTAAGCTTATCAGCTTCGACCATGAAGGTATTAGTGAATGCGTTGTTATATTTTTCGAGGTTTGTCATTTGTTGTTTTTGTTTTTAAAAATTAAATTTTAGTTATTTAGAACTGGATGATTCTCGAGAGCATTCCTACCACATCGTAGCCATCCCAGATAACTCCGATCTCGAGGGCCTTGCCAACTGGAACCACGCGATCGATTCCAGTTAGTCCATTATCGCGGATGAAGTCAACAATTTTTTCTGTATCAAATCCAAAACATGTGAGGGTCTGGTAACGATCTCCGACAATTTCTGCCAGAGAGGAGTAGCTTTCAGCTGCATGCTCATAAAAAAAACCACACTTCCCCCTTTGATTTTCAATATTTTCCAGCAATTCACTGAGCCTCACCCTATAAACATGGTTGCCGTTTGAAGTAAATGAGTTTGCTTCGGAGAGATCAAGTGCAGTGCGGCAAAGGTGAACAAATTTATCTACAGCCTGAACGGGTTGGAGATCATATTTATCCTGCACAACGTTCGACACTGCACTCCAAAACCTTTCCATTGCCGGATCCACTTGCTCAGCATTTCCAACCCAAAAAACGAGGTGGGGTGAAGAGCATGCATTTTGATCCATGAGGTAGGCATCGTTGTAGAAACCATGAGCCAGTTCGGAAAGAGTTTTTTCGCTGCATTCCTGAACAGCTCCTGCATCGAGCAAGCAAAGTGAATACCTGTCGGCAAAAGTGATATCCACACAACGCGGCGGGCTTGGCATGGCACGCAACCGCGCGATCGTGCTGTCGCCCCCCCAGATGACACGGGCTTGGCAGCAAGCTGAAATGGCAGCAGTGGTTTCATCGTTGCGAGGGTAGCGGACGAATCGATTCATGGAAGCAACGTGCGCATGAGTCGATTGGCAAAAAAGTCGTGCGATCTCATCGCAAAGCATTTCGGACTGCGTAAACTTCGCTTTCGGCATGCGGACGATATTTGCATTTCCAGAAAGTAATCCGAAGGCAAAAGAAAACGCAAAATTCACTGGCACATTGGCTGGGGCAATATGAAGGGCCAGTCCTCTTCCCAGTCTCTTGAAACGAGCATCGAACTCACGCGACATACGAGCAAGATTGCCTGCTCGGCACCAGTAGGCGAAGGCGGCTATATCCGGAAATGCGCGACACTCCTGAGAGGAAAGCAGGTTTTTGGAGAGCTCAGACAAAAATGCCATAACTGGCTCGGAAAACGGAATCAGGGGTTTGGTGTTGAGAGTGCCCAAACTTTCTCCGACACGAATCTCGACTGAAATGTCAGGAATGGTTCTCATACGTGTCGCTGCACCCCCTTGTTTCCGCTTTTGCCACCCTACCGAGGATGGAGAAATATTTTCCAAATCTGCCGCAAGGGCAGTCGTCTTCACCATCGATCCTGCCCAAATCCTCGGTGAGAAGTGCGTGACCAGGGTAGCTGCGAGGAATCAAAGACAGAACCTCCACAAGACCGACCTGCCCGTGCGGAAGAGGTTCAAAATTCTTGGTGTCGCGGATCAAAACATCCGAGTAAACTGGGGCGTGCAGGTGCCCAGCCTCACACTCCAGATAAATAGAACCCGTTTGTTCCACCATGCCGTAGTAATTCACCACCCGCGGAATACCTGCGCGCTCAAGCATGGCAGTAGCAAATTCTTCTCTGCCCACCGCTTGATCTTGCAATTTTTTCCAACCCCCGCCGTGGAGGAGTATCCCTTGCTCTAAGGGAAGTCGGATTCCGCGATCTCGCAGCGCCAAATAAAAATGCTGCCAAATCATGAAGGTGAAACCAAAAAGAAAGATAGGCTGCCCGCTATGGCGCTCTAAAAAGCTCTTCACTGCCGGCAAATCGATCTCCATCTTATCATTAAGGACATAGGTCACATCCTGACCAAAGAAAGAAAAGCCGAGAATCCCAGCGCCGCGCGCGGAAAAGGACAGCCTGTCCTTGAGCACACTGGGACTATCGATAACCAACATCGGCACACGCTTCTTGCCGAGAACATCCCCCATGATCTTGGTTAAAATACGGCTTTGGAAGGATGCCGTTTCGCGGTCGAGGTAAATGCGCGAGACCTGCTGCCCAGTAGTGCCAGATGAGGTGAGCGTCTTAAAAACTAGCGACTTATCAATACTCGATAGTTGGAATTCTTTAAAAAGCCTTGCCGGAATAAAAGGCACTTTCTCCGGAGATTCGACAGGCAGTTGCGGGCAACCAATCAAATCCAAAATCCGCGCGTATTCAGGACATGCCGCCCGATGCCACTCGGTAAGATCAGATAGGCTCTTGGCAAGCAGACGGGATTTTTCCCCGGACCTGAGTGAGTAGGGAGCGTGATCCAACCAAGATGTCAAATCCGGAGGCGTCATGCTAGGCTTTCCGATGGAAGCGTTTCAAGCAGGCTATATTGAATTTTACCAGACTCACTGCGAGGAATTTCGCAGATTCCAAGGACACGAACAGCGCTCGGTGCGACTTTTAACTCGGCGACCAGTTTTTCTTTGATCTGTCGCCCCATCGCAAAATCTCCATTTGAAAGATAAAGATCGAGATGGTCATCGCACCCGGCACAGGCAACAGAGAATCCCGAGGTAGAAACAAGCTCTTCCACATCCTGGAGGTTAATTCGATGGCCAAATATTTTTAAGAATCGCTTCAAGCGACCTACGATATAGTAGTCTCCATCCGCATCTCTAAGGGCAAGGTCTCCAGTTTTTAAAATACCCTTGCACTCATCAGGTTTCGATAAATCCTGATACCCCTCGGCATACCCCATGAACACATTTCCCCCTTGGTAAACCAACTCCCCCTCAACTTCAGAACCTTCGACTCGCTGCCCCAATTCATCTTCCAACCAAAAATTCCCGCCCGGTATAGCTCGACCAATGCTTCCAGCCTTTTCCACGGCATTTTCAGGGTGCAGATAAGACATGCGAGCAGTGGCTTCAGCCTGACCATACATGGTAAAAAAACGCATTCCTCGACTCCTGCAATGCGTAGCAAACTCACGCGTCGAGTCAGGATTCATTCGCCCGCCTGCTTGAGTAAGTGTCCGCAAGCTAGGGAGATTCATTCTGGAGAATCGCAGCTTTTTCAGAATTTCGTAATGGTAGGGAACTCCGCTGAGACTTGTCGCACCGGTCGCTTGAAGAAAATCCCAAAAGCCGCGATTGAAGAATGTTTGATTCGTCAAGGCGATCGAAGCTCCATTAAGAATATGGCTATGGATGATTGATAACCCGTAGGTATAGCTTGGCGGCAAGGTCGTGATCGGCAACTCGTCCGGCGTAAGTTCCAAATACTGAGAAATGGCCATGGCATTGCTGATGAGATTCTCATGCGACAGGCGAACGAACTTCGGACTCCCTGTGCTTCCAGATGTGCTCAGGAGTAGTGCCAAGGAATTGTCAATGCTGTATTCTCTATCGTAACCAGAAGCCATCAGGGAATATCCACCAAAAGAAAGAACGGATCGACCTTCGGAAATCTCTGAGAGACGAGAATCCGGTAACCAAACAAAATCCGGCTGGTAGGCTTGAAGAAGCTTTTGGAGTTGAGCGACAGAAAGAGAGCTTCCAACAACCAGCGGAACGGCATCACAAGCCATTAAAGCCAAGTAGCCGAGCAAACTTGAAGACTCGTTGTCGCAAAAACATAAAACAAGCCGCCGGGATACTTCCCGAAAGCCGAGATGTTGACTCAAGTCCAAGGCACTACCATAGCTAATACTCCGACCATCATCACACCTGAACAATGAGAGCTCAGCGTGCTGAGCGATACAGTCTGCCAGCGCGGGATTTTTATGAGAGGAAAAGTTCAAAACTATCTTGGTGGGGAAAACCTAAATCTTAGCAAATAGCACTGTCTCTTCTGAATGAATCGTGAAGTGACGAAGATAGAATTTGTAACCCAAACCAAGGCTCTCGAGCCATTCAGGAATTTCCCAAAAATCATTGAGACTATGGTAAACGGTGATGGCCAATTTAGGCTTGAAGCGGCGGATTGTTTGCTCGGCACCTTTCAATGCGTTCAATTCAGCTCCCTCAATATCCATTTTGATGAAATCGACTTTTTCGATTTGCCCAGCTTCCACCAAGTGATCAATAGATTCCGTGCAAAATCTCATTTTATCATGGCTGGAGTCGTTGGGCCTGAGGCTCGTCCCGGGCCCGTTGGCATCAATGGCAATTTCGTTGCCCGCAGTTGACCATATCGGATTCTCAATCAAATTGACACGCCGCTTTAGTTCGGGATTCATATCCAAATTCCGATTGTAGATTTTTAAATTATCGGGAAGGAATTCAAATGAATATACTTTACCATTTGCTCCCACCTTATGGGCAAAGTAAAGCGCCGTATCTCCCCAGCATCCCCCGGCGTCAATCACATGATCGCCGGGTTCGCACTCGATAGCGCCGTTTGCGGTCTCACAACGATACTGCTGCTCAATAAAATCGATCAGAATCCCCATAGGCGAAAAATAAAACTCAATGGGATATCCAATTCTATCCAAGTTCATTTTAGAGAGCTTGAAATGCATGAAGCCAGTGGAAATTTCATCGCCCCCAACAACCAAAGACTCCGCAAGGCGAAGATTTTCCCAATGGGCAGGGTTATTTACCGCGAGCTTGATCTTCCGATAGCCTAATGTCCTGTAGGCAACAACTTCTATAAGAGTCTGCCGGGATTTCTCATCCGAAAGATTTTCAAATAAAGTCTGAAGATTTTGAAGATATGGAGCAATCGGATCAAAAGCTGCTATAAGATTGCGCCGAGCGGTTGATTCACGGATGAACCCAAGTTTTGAAAGACCACAGAGGATTTGCCTCGCAAAAGAAATCCCAAAGGTATACCGAGACTCAGGGCCAAAGCGATGCGCGTCATAGTTGTCTGTGTGGTAGCTGCCAAGGTTTGAGACAACTTTCTGAATGTAGGCACTTACAAATGTATTCATTATTGTTTTGACTTGAGAAAGTTGTGACCAGGTGGAAAAAAGAATTTAAACTGGAGGCAACTTTCTCATGTTTTAGTTAAAAAGGAAATCAGCTGCAGGCTTCCAACGCGCTGTCATGACATCTAGGCCGCATATTTCACGAAATGCCAACCTTCTGCCGGCTAACATTGAAGTGCGTGTATCCTTGCTCGAAATTTTTTTAAAAGCCTCTTTGAAGGCCTTGGGTTCAATACTTTCAACTGTCACAAAAGCACCATACTTTTTCGCGGTTTTCACCATTATGGAATCTGATGGCCCAATGATAATGGTAGGTATCGGTGCTCCAATGCAGTCAGAAAATTTTGTAGCTATATTGAAAAAACTCATGTTTTTCAATTCTTTTTTGAAACTAATGGGAAGAACCATGGCATCAAAATTTTTTGCAAATTTATTAATCTCATAAGCAGCAATTGGATTGTGAAGAAAAACACCCGGCAGATTGCGCAAAGAATCAGGAATTTGACCCAAGTTGCGTGTAAAAATATTTAGTTCAAATGTCTTATCAAGAATATGAGGCACAAGCCCCTCGATGGCATCATTCTGCCATCTACCAAGACTACCGAAGTAAACTAGACGGCACGGTCCTGTGGTGTTAAGATGGTCGAGCGGTTCATCTATCGGAAGCGATTCGCAAGGCGCATGCAAAATTTGCGAGTCAACCGAAAACTTGTCTTTGTAGAATTCTGCCATCGCTTCACTAATTACAAACACATATTTCGCATTTCGAAGATGCTCGCGCATGAGACGCGCGTCACCTCCAAAGTATTTCCATTCCCCATCGCGCCATTTCACCATGTGGTCATCCATAAGCCAAGTTATATACTCGAAATGGTATTTTTTCCAAAGCGCATTCAGAACAGTAGTGGCGTGTCGCGAATTTGGGGATGCTAGAATTTTTGAACCCGACATATTAAAAGAAAAGTTTTTTTCGATTTCTCTTGCAACATATTTTCGGTGTAAAGATTGCATTGCCTCGCATTGGGACAGATAAAACGCTAATCTGCACCCAAGCACTTTTCGAAGTTTGCACTCAATTTTCCAGTATTTGTAATAATAACTCGTTGCACCCTCATATTTAACATCTGGCTCAGACGGAAAACTAATCGTCTTAATAAAACAGGAGATTTTCTGAAAATCCTCCCCTAGAATTTTTTGAAGAGTTATCCCCCCGCCGAAAATTAGCGCTTGGGCATTCGGAATCTCATGGACCACTCGTTGAGCCACTTCGTAGAATCTATTAATCCCTTTATTTTGATCCGTGAGGGATGCCGCCCCAAAACCAAGAACAAAACCCTTTTTGGGAATTCCCAAAGTTTGTCGCGCCTCCTCGCGGGGGATTTGATTCAAATCCGCGAAATCAAAGCCCGGCGGAATAATTCTGTGCACTTTTCCCTTCGCCAGCGGAGCTTTTTCCACCAAGCGGAAAGTCGAGCAGCTATTAGCGACAAAGGCCACAGGGCGATTCGCCAGCGCAAGCGTTCGGCGTTGCAGTTCCTGCTTCGCCCAAATGTAATTAAATGGAAATTTGAGCAGCGGACAAACCCGACAACCTTTTTCAAATTCGCCACAGCCGAAATCGGTGAAGCATCCGCCCGCTAATGGACTCATATCGTGCACCGTCCAAACAATCGGTGTGGAAGCGGGTAGAGAAGTCGCGAAGCTCGGCAAGTCGAGCCATCGCCCCACCCAGTGCAAGTGACAAATATCGATTTTTTGAGCAGGACAAGGCGTTGCGCGGTGAAGCCTCAGCCGGGAATAATAAGACGGGGCTTTAGAAACTCGGACTCGATTTTCCAATGAATATCGGGCTCGCTCGAAAAACCGATCCTTTTCCGACGATGAAAAATCCCGTGCGAGAATTTTATCCAGGAGATGGGCCGCATCCCGGACATATCCCACGCTTTCTAGACCAAGAGCGAGAAGTGCCGTGTGCAATCGCTGCATTAAAACAGCAGCGCCACCAATACTGCTTGTATTGAAATGGGCGATTTTCAAACTTTCACCACTACCCTTTCATAACTGGCTTCAAATTTTTTGACAACTTCCGACCAAACAAACTTACAGGAAACCCTTCGGCATTCCTCACCGATTTGCGCTGCCAGTCGCGGATTTTGAATCAGATTGAGGATTTGCTCACTCAGTTCCTCGGCTTCCAACCGATTTTCATTTTTTGCGGGATTCGCTCGCCCAACAAGCAATCCTGCTTTACCGCCCTCCAGCAACTCTTCCAAAACGGAAAGCTTTCTCGCGATCACCGGCTTCGCATAGCGACCAGCCTCCATGTAGACAAGCCCGAAGGATTCGCCTTCGGAAGGCACGCACAGACAATCGCAAGCCGCCAAGGCATCGTGCTTGTTTTGCTCGTCAACAAATTCGAAATTCAAAATGCCTGGTTCCTCGACTTTTTTCACCCCCCCCGGTGGCCCCATGCACACCAAAGTAGCATCCGGTTGCTTTTGTTTGACCAGTGGGAAGGCCTGCGTGACATGACCATAGCCTTTATCCGCATCTCGCCTTCCGATATACAGAATCATCGGCCCTCGTATTTCATGCCGCGATCTAAACCGCTCCCCCACCCCATCGGTGCGATCTTCGATTCCATTGCCCACCACATCGATCGGCATGGCCCCCAACAATGGCCTTAAGTGGGCCGCCTCGTATTGGGTATGAACCAAGGCTCGATCTGCCAATCGGTAAAGTTTTAAATCCAGAGGCGCGTCCCCAATCTGATGTGGATGGCAAGTCGGCTGCACCACAAATGGCGTTTGCCATTTTCGTGCTCCATCCGCAGCGGCAAATCCCAAAAGCGCGGTGGCTTGTCCCACATGGTGGATAATGTCGAATCCCCTGTAGAGATTTTCGTTTCCGATCTTGGCCTGCCAGCGAAAGAGCGAAAGAGCCAGATTCTTCAAACCGACTTTGTCTTTTGCCTTGGCGATGAACCAATGCAGCGGGCGCAAAGCAAGCGAGTAATTCACGGTTCGCACCGGGACCCTGCCCACTTCACCGGAATCTGGATTTTCCGAAAAATATAAAAACTCCAAACGCTCTGGGACTTTTGTGAATGCCTTTGTGATCACCGTCACTTCATGGCCTCTAGCAATCAGGTGCCGGGCCAAATGCTCCGCATGCGACTGTAGCCCGCCAGTTCCAGGCTTGAACATCCAAATGCTTAAACCAATTTTCATTGATGAAGATGAAGACTTACCAATAACACCCGCCCTCAATCGATTTCGCGTTGGCCGGGCATTCATCGGGAAGCGGCTTCACCCAATGCTCGTTTAATATTTCGCCGAGTCTGTAGCCAGAGTCATTCTCCCAGCGAGAACCTCTAATTCCAAAAAGCAGTTGGAGCGCGCCGCCGACATGAACCGCCTTTTTACCTAGTTTTTTAACATGTGCAGCTAAGGGAAGACCGTAGGCCCCAGCCCCGATCAATGCTACATCAAAATCTGATTGGGTTATCTCGTTGCACATCCAAGCCATGGCATCAAACCAGGTATCGAATCTATCATCCTTATTGCCGGCGATGGTCTGAACAGCGGGGATCACTTGCAGGCTTTTAAATTCGGGAAGAATTTCTTTTTTGTCAAAAATTCTATCTCGGTTGGGATACTGATTTTCGATGCTTTTCTTAAAAGGGTGGATAACCAAAATGCGTTTCCCCTCCAACGCAAGAGTCCAAGGGTTCTCTTCGAAGAAGGGGGTGAGAACTCCCAGCGCATTAATAATCATGGCATTCGGACTGTATTTTCCGAAGAGATTTTCAGCCTCAATGAACCTACCGAATCGAAAATTCCATTCGCACAGGCAATCAAGGTTCCTGAGGCTTCCCAGATACATCTCAGCCCACCTTTGACCTATTTCTTGGTTTTTTGGAAAAACCCCCGCATTCAAATGCAAATTTTCCATATTGGAAACCTGATTATTGAAGTCGTAACGCGCTGCAGCGACGAGTTCCACATGCCCATGCCTGGCCACCATGGTCGCACCGGGCTGAATCAATAGTTTATGAATAAGGTCATTCCCTTGTTTTTTGTTGTGAAAATAAATTGTTTTCTCTCCATTCCAAAAACCATAGCGAGTAATTTTTACATCAGCCGTTGGAATTTTTTTTAGCTCAGAATCAATATTATCTAGGATCGATATTAGCCGTTGGATTTTCAGCGGAAATAAAAGAACCGACTTGAGATATTTTGCAATTTTAGAAAACATATTATAATCCAATGGATTCCAGACCAGACTTTAGGAGCAAGTAAGCAGCCTCGTTGTTAAATTTATCCAACTTGGCCTTACTAGCCCCGTGGCATAAATTGTCACGAATTTCTTGGTTATCAGCAATCTCCCGCATTGCGTGAATCACGGCCGCTGGATCAGGATCAGTGACACAATAGGCCGCATCGTATTCGCGCGCGGTTCGAATGGCGGTGCAATACTCCGGTCCCCAAATCAAGATCGGCTTTTCAAAGGCCAGATAATCTAAAAACTTTGTTTA
>Ga0247836_1006839_pt1 | contig 12425 bp, 11 predicted proteins | sample LaCruzMarch2015__4_FD_187116 | JGI IMG/M metagenome (GOLD analysis project Ga0247836, IMG submission 187116) | Freshwater microbial communities from meromictic Lake La Cruz, Castile-La Mancha, Spain - LaCruzMarch2015_14m | ecosystem: Environmental > Aquatic > Freshwater > Lake | place: Spain...
TGGTCAGGCAATCGCTGGCATTTTCCAAAAAGCTGGATAACCATATCGGCGCCATCTGGCTTTTTGTCCACCACTATAATTCTTCAAGGCTTGACTTTTCATAAATCATGACAATTGCAGGACTACCTAAGGTTTTTATCGGCATCAAGCAGCATCACGCGCATTTCCAAAGGCACTAGGTGATGCAGTCTGAGCTTATCGTCATTATGGCCAGAAAGCTTCCGGCCATTTTGTTCTTGCCATTTTGGAGGCCAGATATTATTTTTAGAAAGTAATGCTTCCTTAATCCACGGCGGAGGATGCGGATGCCGATGATCATTGACTTGCCACAAGATATTTAGCCACATTTTTTTATCGTTAGACAACGATTGCCATTCCTGGTGGTTTTCGTAATAGTCGGTCAATTCGGCAATAAGATGGCCGAGATGTTTTTGCTGGCGGGACTCAACTAACTTTGTAAAACCCCGTTCAAATGACACCCGCATAAAGCAGTACATACCCGCTACAACCAACAAGGTTGTTAGCAAAAATATCGCAAACAATTTTACCCTTATCGACTTGAACACCTTACTCACCCCCACCTGTCGATGGAATTGCGAAGACCAAATGTGAAAAAAATATGAATTACTGATCGAAGGCCATTGATCCTCACCTAAGTTCCCGCAATTTCCAAAAAAACCTTTGTTCAGAGTATTACTGAAAAATAAACACCATACAAAATTATGACAGTATTTGTTGACATTAACTGACGTAGCCTATATTCTCATGTCAGCTTGAAATTGTTTTTACCGTTATGCTTATCTCTACGATGTTTTATCTGTATTTCTCGTCCTGTTTATCATCTGTAATTTTCAAATTTCCTTGCGCCATCAGTCCTTAAAACGACTATATTCATTCTAATTTTTTAAAGGTTCCAACATGACAACAGGTACAGTTAAATGGTTTAACGCGGAAAAAGGCTTCGGTTTCATTCAACAAGAAAACGGCCCTGATGTATTCGTCCACTTCCGTAACATCAACAGCTCCGGTTTTAAATCACTGGACGAAGGGCAAAAAGTTCAGTTTAACGTTACTCAAGGGCAAAAAGGCCCACAAGCAGAAGACGTAACCCTGATCTAAAGCATTTACTGCAACCCAGACACTCTGGGTTGCAGTAGCTCTCACAATCCCCGCAATATTCCTAGTCCCACCTATTCTTATCCATAGCCAACGCTATTCAAACCAAACTTACTGAAATTGTTACCCGTGGTTACGGAGTGGAACATATCATTGCTAAAATGATCTGAAATTCCTCCCAAAGTAATGGGTCATTATGACAAGATTTTCTATTAAGTTGATGGACTGGCATTTGTGTAGCCCGTTAACCGGTAACAGTCGCAATGTCAAAACAACATCACATCACCAGGTCTGATCGTTCCTTTTACACTACATAAATGCTCGGCAATTGGTGATAACTTGTCCAAAACCGTATTCACTCCATCAACGCCTAGGTCATCTGCCCAATAGTCCGGCGTCACAGCAAAGTATCTTCCCAACTCACTTATGCCTAGTACATGAGACCTTGTATGTATGGGTGGACGATCTGGAACGTATCGGCGTAGTCAAAACCGTGGTGCGCAAACGCTGGACGGGCAAACGCCACGAAACCAACACCTACCGTTATGTCAGCGCCGTCCCGTTACGGAATGCCGATGACGCCATGCCGGTGAACGGGTGCGAGATAACCACGCACGCAGCGGACAGCAAGGTGTTGTACCAACAACCACCACGGTTTATCACCCATCGTGTGCTTTGTTTCGCTACAATAAAGCTTTACAACCGCCACACTTGAATATTTTGATTATCCGAATCGCCTTAGGGCTGGTTGCCAGTGCTTTCTTTGCCTTACTCATCGACAAGCTTTTGCTCTGGTGGCATATTCCGTTTTTGCCGGAACTCGCCACGCGGCTGGGTATTGGCCTGCTTTTTTTGGGCTTTGGGATTTTGCTTTGTGGTGGCTTAGTGATGTTGGGCAGATTGGTGTATAGCGCGGAAATCGGCTATTTTTCCGCACCACAACGGCAGTTGCGGCGTTTGCTGTTTACCGCCAATTATCAGGAAAACCTGAAGCAGCGTTTCTATTGGCGAAAAAGAAAAGTTGCCATCAATAACGACGCTAAACGCCAACGCCTTTTACAAGCCGATAACCGCAAACACATCAAATCATTAGGCAAAGCCATACAACGCGATTTATCGGCCTTAAAACGGCAATTGCCACAAGCCGATTACCTGCAACTAGAACAAGAGCTTAAGGCTTATCGCCAAGAATTAAACGCTGACGATTTAATAGCATTGCAAGTAAAAATAGCCAATCTAGGTAAACAATGAATTTCCTGAAAAACTGGGCTTTGCAGCTCACCGACATCTGGCATTCGGTCAAAGAGGCGCAACTGCACTGGCAAACCGCCACCCATCCCCAGCAAACCCAACTCCGCCATGCGCAACTGCTTGCCGAGCAGGATTTGCAAGCCGAGCTGAAAAAGAAAACCGTACAACTGGAGCAAGATATTGCCTTGTTAAAAACCCGGCATGAATCTGAATTGGACATTTACAAAGCCCGTTGCCAGCAAGACATCAAAGATTATCAGCAATATCTCAAAGCATTGGCGCAACTCAAGACCAGCATTAAGGCCAGTTACCCGACATTGCCGGAAGCGGTGGTGTTTGGCATCCACCATCATGCCAAACAATTATTGAATAGGATGTGGGAATGCGAGGATTTTACCCAGAAAATGCATTATGAAATGCAGTTGTTGACGTTTATGACTACGGTGCATGAAGAAGCGCGGTTGCATTTGGAAGGAAAAAACGGGGAAATGTTGCCGGAGAAGACGTTGGGCTTGCTCCAGCAGCAATAATATTTAGCAACAGCGAGGAATATCGCGTTATTCCGGTTACCAAGCTCCGGCTTACCCGCAGAAACACAGTGATAACCCAAGTCTTAGAAGCTTTAGCTTCGAGACTGACGGGAAGCTAGAACTTCCAGAACCGCATTCCTAAGCGGGAGAGACTGAGAAAGTATTGTAAAATGCTCAAAAAATTAATGATTGTCGGCGAAAAACACGAAACAATTAAATGAAAACTTTCAATAACTTATATTTTAACTAGTTTTACGTTTTCGTGTTTTTTCGTGATTTTCGTGATTTTCGTGGACATAAAATAAATCTTTCACCGTCTTGGTAGTTTGGAAACCAGCACTAACTACTTAATCAAACTCAATAAAACCCCAGCAGCAACCGCCGATCCTATCACCCCAGCCACATTCGGGCCCATCGCGTGCATCAGCAAGAAATTATGCGGATTGCTTTCCAAACCCAGTTTGTTCGCCACCCGCGCCGCCATCGGGACGGCGGAGACACCTGCCGCCCCAATTAACGGGTTAATCGGCGTGTCGCTGAATTTGTTCATGATTTTTGCCATAATCACACCAGATGCCGTGCCAATCGCAAAAGCAATTGCACCCAAGGCTAAAATACCCAAGGTTTCGACTTGCAAAAACGCCTGGGCACTGAGTTTGGAACCGACCGACAAGCCTAAGAAAATGGTGACGATATTGATCAGCTCATTTTGCGCGGTTTGGCTTAAGCGTTCGACAACGCCGCACGTATTCATCAAATTACCTAGCGCGAACATACCAATTAATGGTGTCGCGGACGGCAGCAACAAAATGGACAATAGCAACAACATCAACGGAAACACGATTTTTTCGGTTTTGCTGACGTTACGCATTTGCTTCATTTCTATACGGCGCTCCGCTTCGGTAGTCAACGCCCGCATAATCGGCGGCTGGATCAACGGCACTAAGGCCATGTAAGAATAGGCAGCCACCGCAATGGCACCGAGTAAATCCGGCGCCAGTTTTGACGCGACATAAATCGCCGTGGGGCCATCGGCACCACCGATAATGCCTATCGCCGCCGCATCTTTCAGCGAGAAATTCAAGCCAGGAATGACATTCAAGGCCAATGCGCCAAGTAAAGAGGCAAAAATCCCAAATTGTGCCGCCGCACCCAATAACAGAGTCTTAGGATTGGCAAGCATGGGGCCAAAATCCGTCATCGCGCCTACGCCCATGAAAATGAGTAATGGAAAAATTCCCGCTTTAATACCGAAATACAGGTAATACAATAGCCCGCCTTCTTCGGCAATGCCTGCAACTGGAATATTGCTGAGTATCGCACCAAAGCCTATCGGCAATAATAATAACGGCTCAAAGCCTTTTTTAATCGCCAAATATAAAAGCAAAAACCCAACCAGCATCATAAACACCTGACCGCCGGTAAAGTTATACAGTCCTGTACTTTGCCAGAGTGAAATAAGGTTTTCCATAAATATCCGTTTTATACAGGGTTATAAAGAAATCAACGCGTTACCGCCTGCCACCGCACCGCCTTCCTTGACATGCACCGCAGTGACGATACCGGCAAATTTAGAACGCACTTCAGTTTCCATTTTCATTGCTTCCATAATCACAACAATTTGGCCTTCTCCGACTACATTGCCTTCACTAACCAAAATTTTCAAGATATTGCCCGCCATCGGCGCGTAAATTACCGGGCCATCATGGGTTGCCAGTTCTTGGGGCGGAATTTCTTCTACTGGAGCTTGGATAGACAGAGTTGAACCGGCTGGCCCTACAGCGACGTTGAAATTTCTGCCATCGACATTGACCGTATAAGTTTCTACGCCTTTGTTTGCTGGCGGTTGCGCCAGGACTTGCGGTTTTGGTGGATTAACGGTAGCAGCAGCTTCGGTGCCGGGCGCGGTTTCAAACGCGGCGGGATTGCCTCGGTTGACCAGAAACTTCCAACCCACTTGTGCAAACATGCCGTTAATTAAAGCATCTTCTTCGATGTTTTTAGCCAGTTTCACGCCTTCAGCCTGGGCTTTTTCCTGCACTTCGGTGATCAGTTTGTGCATTTCGGCTTCCAGCAAATCTGCCGGACGGCAAGTGATGGGCTGAGCACCGTTCAGCACTCGGTCTTGCAATTCTTTATTAACCGGAGCCGGAGTTGCGCCATATTCGCCTTTCAATACCCCAGCCGTTTCTTTGGTAATGGTTTTGTAGCGTTCCCCATTCATGACATTAATCACGGCTTGGGTGCCGACGATTTGCGAAGTGGGCGTAACCAGCGGGATAAATCCCAAATCTTCACGGACGCGGGGGATTTCTTGGATTACTTCATCAAATTTATCGGAGGCGCCTTGTTCTTTCAACTGGCTTTCCATGTTTGTCAACATGCCGCCTGGAACTTGGGCGATCAAAATACGGCTATCCACGCCTTTGAGGCTGCCTTCATACTGTGCGTATTTTTTACGGATGTCGCGGAAGTATGCAGCAATCTCTTCCAGTTTGATCAAATCCAATCCGGTGTCGCGATCCGTGCCTTCCAGCGCGGCGACTATGGTTTCGGTCGCGCTATGCCCATAAGTCATGCTCAATGACGAAATGGCGGTATCAACATTGTCAATGCCGGCTTCCGCCGCTTTCAAGATGCTGGCGACGCTTAAGCCCGTGGTGGCATGGGAATGCAGATGGATAGGAATTTTGGTGCTATTTTTCAAGCGGGTGACTAGTTCAAACGTATCATAAGGTTTCAACAGGCCCGCCATATCCTTGATACAAATTGAATGTGCGCCCATGTCTTCGATTTGTTTGCCCAAATCAACCCATGAATTCATGGTATGGACAGGGCTGGTGGTGTAAGAAATCGTACCTTGGGCATGGGCGTCGGTGGCTAAAACCGCTTTGACGGCATGTTTGATATTACGCATGTCGTTCATGGCATCAAAAATACGGAACACATCAATGCCATTGGCGGCACAGCGTTCGACGAACTTATCGACCACATCGTCGGCGTAATGGCGGTAGCCTAAGATATTCTGACCGCGCAACAGCATTTGTTGCGGGGTTTTGGGCATTGCCGCCTTCAATAAGCGCAAACGCTCCCAGGGGTCTTCACCCAGATAACGGATACAGGCGTCAAACGTGGCCCCACCCCAAGATTCAATAGACCAATAACCAATGTCATCCAATTTTGCACAAATCGGCAACATGTCTTCAATCCTCAACCGTGTCGCCAGAATTGACTGGTGCGCGTCCCGCAGGACGACTTCAGTAATCTTCAAGGGCTTCGTTTTATGTTCGACCATGCTGTGTTTCTCCTAGAATACTTATATGAGTCTTAAATCATTGACCGCCAGAGCCGGAATGATGCGTTTGCGTAAAATGTCCCAAAATATAATCAAATTGCCAGTTTGCCCAATCATCCAGCGTTTATTTTTTTTGGCGATATTGGTGCACTGCAGTTGCAATTGCCGCTACGGTAGCCTTGTCGGGAACATTGTTGCTGGTTATTGGCGTATTTACGGGTGTGGGCGGTGCTTCAGGAAAATAACGCTGTATTAGCGATGACATCGTATTGATGGCAAAAACCAGCATGGTCAAGAACAAAAACACGATACCCATACCAGCGAACATCAATTCAATACCGCTACTCATTAATTCAGCCATATCGTTTAATCCTTATCATTTATTTATGAACCTTAAAACATGTAATACATTATCCATAAAACGCGGGGCTAAACAAACTAAAAGGTCAAATACAAAGCTTTAGCTGGTCGTATCAACGCCAATAATAGGAGATGTATTGTCAAAATTCTGGACACCATCCGTAAATTACAAATAAAGTTTTACCCTGCTTGATTGGTACGAAAAAAACTGGGGGCTTGTGATGCTTATTTAAGCAAGTCCAGTTGGTTGACTAAACGGCAAAATTGAAAACAAGCTGTTCATCGGTAACAAATTGGAAGCCTATAAAACCTTATATTATCAATAAGATGGCCAGAAGACGAGAAGAAAAATGCCAAACTGACCACTTGGTAACCGCCGATACTACACCATAACATACTGTAATTTAATGAAAAAATTAATAAGGATGGCATACCACTGGGAATGACACTTCCGACCCATCAGCATAGGGATGCCATACTCCCTCGCCCTAGGGTGTTACCGGGATCAGAATATTTTAAAGGGCTTGTGATGCTCGGCGCCGATAACGGAGGCAAAAACAACTAACTGCGGTCAGTTAAATATTTGCGATAGAACCAATTTTTGCTTAAGCTCCTGCCAGTGGTATAACAACTGAAAACTTTTTATGGAAAACCGCTATGAATATCACTTTGGAAATAACCCATGGTTGCCGTGTGTTGTTGATTAAGGACGAACGCATTGATGCGCACAATTCTGCCGGATTAAAAACCGAGCTGTTGCAACTGGTTGAACAAAGCTCTGACCCGATCATTGTGCATCTGCAGCAAGTGCGATTTATTGATAGCTCCGGTCTGGGTGCGTTGTTGTCAGGACATAAACAGGCAGTTGCCAAATCCGGCAGGTTGATTTTGGTCAATATCCAGCCCCCCGTGTTGGCGATGTTTGAAATTACACGCCTAAACCGGGTGTTTGAGATTTATGCCGATCTCAATGAAGCCTTTGCCACGCAAGCTTTATACAGAGCCTAACTATGAATCCTACGATCATTCAAGTCGATGTCATTATCCCCACGCAAACGCGCTATCTCGATCTTATTGGTAGCATCGGCGAACGTATTGCTAAAGAACTGGATAGCTACTCGGGTGACCGCAACGCCTTGGCTTACCATCTCAACCTAGTATTGACGGAAGCCACCGCCAACGCCATTAAACATGCACAGGACAATGATGCTAAAGACACGGTCAGGGTTTGCATACACATTGAAGAGCGGCAACTAACGATAAAAGTTTATGACCACGGACTAGGTTTTGATTTGGAAAAAGTGCCAATACCGGATTTTGACCATCCTAAAGAAAATGGCATGGGTTTGTTTTTTATCAGGACTTTTATGGATTCGGTTACTTATACTCGGCAAGCCGACAGTAATGTGTTGGAAATCATCAAGCATTTATGAGCACAATGGCAAAGCACCCATCTTGGCAATCCCGACTTGAAAAATTGGCGGCAAAAGCCATCGGCAATAACAAAGCAAACCAGCTTATCCAAGCGTATCAAACCTTGTTCAGTATCGAATACCAAACTTTGGTATCGCCCCGTTACGCCATACAAGACTTGTTACATTTACAAAAACTGGTCAACACGGATGCACAAAGTGTCAGTCTATTAAGGCCTTGCCAAGGAGTTGAGCATTTTCGCCTGCATTTTTATAGCCAACAAGAGCGGTTTCTTGATGAATACATCCCGCTTTTGGAAAATTTAAGCTTACGGGTGAAAGATCAAGTGCAGTTTCGTGTAATTGCAAATGGCACGATGTTTTTTATCAAAAGTTTCACAATCCAAGCGGCGAAAAGTCCCCATGATGGCTTCCCGAAATTGCGTCAGCGGATGTTGACAACTCTGCAAGCGGTGATGGACGGTAAAATTGAAAATGATGCGCTCAATAAATTGTGTGTTTTGGCTGGTTTGTCTTGGCAAGAAATTGACTTGCTACGAGCATACCGCAATTATTTTTTGCAACTTGACCAACACACCAGCCGGATTAGCGTCCATCATGCCTTGACTAGCCACGCTGAAGTGGCAAAAAGCTTATGCCATTATTTTGAAGCCCGCTTTAAACCCAATCCGGCATGGCAAAATGCCATGATTAGGGAAGAGGAGGCGTTATTTCCAATCCGCTTGCAATTGCTGGAGCGCCTAAAAACCGTTGCCGACATGAACGCCGACCGTATTTTACGGACGCTGTTTAATCTGATTGACGCGACCATGCGTAGCAACTTCCATGTCCGTTACGATTTGGAGGAATATTTTATTGCTATAAAAATTAATAGCTTGGGTGTTATCGATATGCCTACGCCAAAACCGCAAGCAGAAATTTACGTCCACGCGGTCGATATGGAAGGTATCCATTTACGCGGCGGAAAAATCTCCCGTGGTGGCATCCGTTGGTCTGACCGCCCGGATGATTTCCGCACCGAAATTTTGGGGCTGATGCAAACCCAAATCAGTAAAAACGCGCTGATTATTCCGACAGGCGCGAAAGGCGGTTTTGTCGTCAAAAAACACGGCGGCAAGCTAGATTTTCGCACCGCCGGCAAACAGGCGTATCTTAAATTGATGCACGGTTTGTTGGACTTGACGGACAATTGGGTTGATGGTCATATCGTCCCCCCGCCCAATTTAGTGGTTTATGACGACTCCGACCCCTATTTAGTGGTGGCTGCGGACAAAGGCACAGCGGCATTTTCCGATATTGCCAACGGCGTTGCTGCCGCATATCACTTCTGGCTGGGTGATGCGTTTGCCAGCGGCGGCTCGCACGGTTATGACCACAAAGCCTTGGGGATAACGGCGCGGGGTGCGTGGGAATGCGTCAAGCGGCATTTTCGGGAAATTGGGACAGACATCCAAAACCAAGCCTTTACCGTGGTTGGCATAGGTAGCATGGATGGCGATGTGTTTGGCAATGGCATGCTCTCGTCACCACATATCCGTTTGCTCGCGGCATTCAGCGGCCAGCACATCTTCATCGACCCGAATCCATTTGTCAACGGAAAGGCCTTTAACGAGCGCAAACGTCTGTTTGAATTGCCCGGTTCGAGCTGGGACCACTATGACCGAAGCTTAATTTCCGTTGGTGGTGGCGTGTATGCACGTTCCGATAAAGACATCCCCATATCCCCAGAAGTCAAAGAATGGCTGGGTCTGCACTATAAAACTTTGGACGGCGAAGCCTTGATCCGGGCGTTGCTGACCGCCCCAGTGGATTTACTGTGGCTAGGCGGCATCGGCACTTATGTCAAGGCCAGCAACGAGAAACATGAGGAAGTTGGTGACCGTAGCAACGATAATGTCCGCATCAATGCCACCGAATTGCAGGCCAAAATCGTCGGCGAAGGTGCAAATCTGGGCTTCACGCAAAAAGCGCGGATTGAATTTGCCTTGCTAGGCGGGCGCATAAACACCGATGCCGTAGACAATTCGGCGGGCGTGGACACTTCTGATCATGAAGTGAATTTAAAAATCCTGCTCACGGGCTTGCAAAAGAAAAACCTCATCAACGATTTCCAAACGCTGTTCACGGATATGACTGATGCGGTCTGCCAGTTAGTTTTGGCAAACAATATTGCCCAAAGCTTATGCTTGTCGCTGGAACAACGCCGTAGCGCGGGTCAAACCGAAACCTATCTACATCTTGCCGAACGTTTAGAGGCCACTGGTTTTCTTGATAAGGCCGTGGAATCATTTCCTCCCAACAAAACCATTTTGGCACGGCCAGCACAAACCCTCACCCGCCCTGAATTTGCCGTGTTATTGGCGGCCAGCAAACGCTACCTGACATCACAAATCCAACATCAAGCCGAATTATTACATGACGATTGTTGCGGTTGTTATTTGCAGGCGTATTTTCCTAGGCAATTGGTGGAACAATATCGGGTGCATTTGGGAGAACATCCGTTGGCGAAAGAAATCAAAGCCACGATGATCAGCAATAAAATCATCAACCAAGCGGGTTGCGGATTCTTAAACCTTGCCGCCGAAGCTGATAACCTGCTGGATGCAGTCAGTTGTTATTTGAGTTTTGATAGGATTTTTGATGGTGACAACTTGCGGGCCGCTATTGCCATCTTTGACAACCAGCTTTCCGCCGACGCTCAATACCTTTGCTATCTGATATTGGAAAATACCTTGTTGACGGTTTGCCTATGGACTTTGGCGCATAGTCAGCCGCTACGTCCTGATGCCGAAACCTTGGCGCAATATCGGTGCTATTTCACAGACTACCGAGTTTATATCAAACAACTCGCAAGTCCTAGCTACGCCCAGCAATGCCAAGAACTCCAACAAGCAGGTGTTCCGGTTGGTTTGGCGGAAGATTTAGCGGTGTTGGCCTGTATGGATAATTTTGCGTTTATGGTCGCTCTGGCGGGCAGCACCCAGAAAATCGCTACTATTTTGGCTATGTACGACGATCTTAGTGAGTTTTTGGGTGTGGACAAATTGCTGACGCGTTTGGCAAAAGTGCCTTTGCAAACTGTGTGGGATCGAACTGTAATTAGCGATTTGCAAGCAGACATCAAGCAAATCACTGGCAAAATCATCAAACAAATGTTAGTCAGCCGCATTTACCATAGCACCGATTTTTTTTCTATGACGGTTACTGACCAATCCTTGGCAAATTATAGGAAGGTATATCAACAAGTGATAAACACCCCACTTACCGATTTATTGCCGTTTGTGGCCATAAGTAAGGCATTAGCAAGGTTGGTTTAATGGTAGTCGAATTCTAAGTCTCACTGCGCTATGTCGAACAATATTTACATATTTAATTCGTGTTCTTTAATTAAAGAACAGACTGATTCTATAGCCGCATCTACATCTATTTCTGATTCATCTGTAGGTTTTTTCCCATAGGAAACCATAATTGCTTTTTCAATTACATTAATATTAGGCAGTGTTGCAAACTGTAAATGAAAATTGTGGGCTAATTCTTCACGGCGACGGAAAATCAACAGTGTTTTGGGAGTTGAACAAAATAACAGGGTGTGTAATGCGGAACCTTCGATGCCAATAATTATTGAAGCACTTTCATACAAAGACACTTGGTTTTTTATTGAAAAATCTTCTGGGCAAACAATTTCAATTCCAAGGCTGATTAATTTTTTTTCGAAAATATCTTCATTTTTTATTTTGGCATTGCGACATTTCCTTCTACTGATATACAAAAATTTAGAACCTTTGTTATTCGAAAATAATGATTGAAGATATTTTGTATACTTGAATGATATTAATGAATCTATAACATTGGCTTGGTCAAATAAGTGTAATCTTCGTATATGGGTTAATTTATTTTTCTTGGAAAAAACAAGCCGATTTAAAAGCCCAATGTCCTGAAAAAATTCTTGTTGCCATTTAGTAAAGACATCGTTTAGCGTTAAAAAAAATATAGGAACATTGTCATCTGGAATATTTGGTAAAAAAGATAGTCCTTCGATTAGGAAATGCCCATATTTACCGAATAATACGCCGCCAAAATACGCTTCTTCTATAAATTCAATATCTGAAAAATCGGAGGAGTTTGGATTATATTTCCCAAAAAAATTACGCGGTCTTTTTAATGAAACTTGCTCATAATGTGATTTATCGACTATACAAGATACCCAATTATTAGCGATTTTATCTAGAGTGTAAGAGCTAAGTTTCACATTTTCAATTATCACTATTAATCTCCATTTGTAATGTTTATATGTAAAATATCAATTTTTTGTTTAATAGACATGTTTCGACATTAAAAAACAATCAGTTAGCCAAATAGAAATTCCACAACCCAGCACAGACACCAAGAATTTCATTATAAAAATCAATATCATGGATACGAAGCCTATCAGAAAGAATA
>Ga0247836_1006849_pt1 | contig 12411 bp, 10 predicted proteins | sample LaCruzMarch2015__4_FD_187116 | JGI IMG/M metagenome (GOLD analysis project Ga0247836, IMG submission 187116) | Freshwater microbial communities from meromictic Lake La Cruz, Castile-La Mancha, Spain - LaCruzMarch2015_14m | ecosystem: Environmental > Aquatic > Freshwater > Lake | place: Spain...
CGTGCAGAGCTGTCGTTGCCTGTTGCCGAGCCACTGCGAGCCCGAACCATGGCCGAACCCCCAAGTCCCAAACAAGAACCCAAGCAAGCCCTGTTCGCGCACCTGGCCGTGATCGCCCGTGCTCTCGGCCACGGGGCGCGGTTGGAGTTGCTGGACTTCCTGGCCCAGGGCGAGCGCAGCGTCGAGGACCTCGCCCAGGTCGCCGGTCTCTCCATCGCCAACACCTCCAAGCACCTCCAGCAACTCAAGGGCGCCGGTCTGGTGCAGGCGCGGCGCGACGGCAAGCACATCCGTTACCGCGCGGGAGACGCGCAGGTCTTGGACGTGATGACGGCGTTGCGCGCCATCGCGCAGGCCCACATCGGGGCCGTCGATGACTTGGTGGCCAGCTATCTCAAGAGCCGCGATGCTTTGGAGCCAGTCCCGGCCACGGAGTTGCTCGCCCGGGTGCGTGACGGCCTGGTGACCGTGCTCGATGTACGCCCGCCCGAGGAGTATGCCCAAGGCCATGTGGCCGGCGCGTTGAACATTCCGCTGGATCAGTTACAGGTGCGGCTGAAGGATCTACCGCCCGATCACGAGATCGTTGCCTACTGCCGCGGTCCCTGGTGCGTGCTCGCGTTCGAGGCGGTGGCGCGGCTACGTGAGGCGGGATTCTCGGCGCGTCGGCTGCGCGACGGCTGGCCGGAGTGGCAGCGAGCCGAGTTGCCGGTGGTAAGCAACTGACCAAATCCCTTCACACCTTGGCCACCCAGGTTTTCGGTGGGGACCGACTTGAGCTTAGCGTACGATTTTTTCCGTTTCGTGAGTTGACCCCTGATGCTCCTGCTGCCCCTGACCTTGGGCATGGCACTGCGGCGCTGGCGCCCTGACGCGGTGCGGCGGGCGGACCGCCGGCTGCGCCGGCTGAGCCTGCTGGCCGTCGGCATCATCCTTGGGGCGATTCTGTACGCCCGCCGCAGCGAGCTCGCCGGCGGACTGCCGGAGACCGCCGCCGCGGCACTGGGCTTCATCCTGCTCGCCATGGGCGCGGGCTGGAGTCTGGGATGGCTCGCGGGACTCGACGGGCGTGATCGCTTCACCCTGCTCCTGGAATTCTCGGTGCGCAACGTGGCGCTGGTCGCCCTGATCGGGGTCTCGGTCCTGGGTCGACCCGAGCTGGTGCTATTCGCCGCCGTGTTCCTGCTGCTGGAGCTGCCAATTGCCCTAGGCCTTTGTTGGATCTACGCCCGGCTCCTGAGCCGGGAATCTAACGTACCACTTCTGAAAATGACACACAGCAACCGGATTTTCCGGCTGAAATAATCACTTAACCCGTCGATCAAACTAAGACACGCAAAGGGACGCGAAAACGTAGGGCCAGGTCGATACCTCCCGGCGCTCCAGGGCCGGCGCAACCGCAACCGATCCGGGATGCGCCTGGAGCAGCCCCGATGGGCTACCGTCCTATGTGTAACAGGTACTTAGAGCCTTAACGTACAATTGTTTCCGTTTCGTGAGGTGATCCCGTAGAGGACATGCAGGGCATAGCCGTCCGGCCGCCGCTCCCGGGTTCGGCAGGAATGCGGGAGACTGGCGGATCGGATCGCCGTCATCAGTGGCAGCGCCCCGAACGAGCGGGATTGGTCAGTCGCGAGGATGCTGGGCGGGGCGCCCGCCGCCGAACACCGTGATTGCCGCTTCCGCGTCCGCCGCGCCGACCCGCCACAACGTGCGCGTCGCGGGATCCAGACAGGTTGCCGCGAGGACGTGCAGGTCGGTCCCGGCGAGCCCGCGGTAGCGTCGCATGGCGACCTGCGGATCGCCATGCGTCTTCAGTTGCCCGGCAACGGCCCGCAGTTCCTGTTCGGAGCGAACATGGTGCTCGCCATGCTGGGGATGCCCGACCGACTCGACCACGATGGTCGCGAGCGGCGCGCGCGCGATGCCCACGCGACCGTCATCGAGCAAGGGTCGCATCCAGCGATAGAAGAACAGCGTGACCAGGGCGCCGCAGTGGATGCCGTCGGCGTCCGGGTCCATGAGCAGGATCACACGATCGTACCGCAAGGCCTGGAGCGCGAACGCGTCGCCCAGCCCCGTGCCAAGCGCCTGTGTGAGGGCCGTGAACCACGGATTGGCCACGACCTTCTGCGCGGTTGCGCGGACCGTGTTGAGCGGCTTGCCTTGCATCGGCAGCACCGCCTGGAACTGCGCGTTGCGCATCCGGCTCACGGCACCCGCAGCCGAATCGCCTTCGACGACATACAGCTCCGCGCCGGAGCCGAGGCCGTGGTGAGTGCAGTCGTCGAGCTTGAGCGGCGTCATCGCGTCGGTTAACAGCGCCAGGACGCAGCGCCCCTCAGTCGGCCAGCAGACCGAAGATCCAGCGGTCCCGCTGCGCATCGAAGCCCCGGACGTAGAGTCGCCCCCGGTCACCCAGCCGCGCCAGGACGCGACCATCGGAGCCGGCCCGCAAAGCGATGCCGTCCGGGTCGATCGCCACCGGCTCGCCCACCGCTTCCGCCACATCGGCCGTATAGACCTTGATCTCCAGCGGCGGGGCGTCGAGCAAACAGTAGAGCCGATTGGATCGCAGGCCCATCACCGTCGCGCGCCGACGTGGCCGCTCGGCCTCGGGCAGACCCAGGTCCGCCCTGAACAGCGCATCGATGGCGACCCGGTTGACGTCCTTCAGCAGCCGCGACTGAAGCTCCCGGGCACGGTTGGCGCCGTCGATGACCTGCCGACGCACCGTGCGATCGTCGCGCGCGACGCTGGGCGGTGCTCCAGTCAACTTCGCGATGGTTTCGTGGTGCAGGAAGATGCCCACGATCTCCCGCATGGGGGCGGTGAAGCGGCCGTAGACCTCGGCCCCCACCCCCGTATGGGGCGCCGGTTCTGCCGAGTAGGTGGCGCGCAGGTTGGTGATCACCGCCTGTCGACTCACCACCTGGGCGAGACGCCCCGCCTCCCCGTCGGCGGGCAGCCCGCGCAGATAGTCGGCCAGGCTCTGACCGGCTTGCCGATGCCAGGTCCAGACCACCGCGTCGAGCCTGCGCAACGCGACGAGCCCGACAATCCGGCGCTCCAACTCGGCCAGCGCCGCGGGCAGTGGGGCCGGGTGGACCCGGTAGATCGGCTCGATGGCATCGTCGGCGCGGTCGCCCTCCAGGAGAAAGCGCGCCCCCTGCGTGTTGCAGAGCACGGAGACCTCTTCATTCCAGCGTTCCACGGGGTTCACCACCGGTCGCACCGCGACCAGTCCGCGGCCGCCGTCGACCAGGGTCAGATCGACCTCATCGCGCCGATAGCGCACCACCCCCTCCCGGTCGCGCCGCCGCGCCAGGGTCTCGCCCAGGTCGCGAAAGGCGGACAGACTCGCGAGCAATTCAGGCGCGTCCGGGCCGGCGCCGGCGTCACCGGCAAGCATCCGCGCCACTTGCTCGAACGCCAGCTTGGCGCGACTGCGGACCCGTGCCCGCACCCAGTCGCACCGCACGACTTGGCCGTCGGCGTCGAGATCCAGGACCATGACCAGCGCCCGCCGTGAAACCGCAGGCGCGAGCGAAACGATGCCTTCGGACAGCACCCGTGGCAGCATGGGGATCGTGAGTCCTGGCAGATAGAAGCTCGCTGCACGCCGCAGGGCCTCCGCGAACAGGGCGCTGCCCAGGGGCGCGAACCAGGAAGCGTCCGCCAAGGCGTAATGGAGCCGAAAGCCCGTCGCCAACGCTTCGACGTGGAGCGCCTGATCCAGGTCGCGGGTCGCGGGGCCGTCGATGGTGCAAAACGGCAGCCCCGTCAGGTCCGCAAGCTGCGGGTCGTCGATCCCTGGGTGCGCGCGGAGCGCGTCCGCGTCCGCCATGACCCTGGGCGGAAACACGGGATTCAGCCCGTGGCGCACGGCCAGCGCATAGACCACGGCCAGGGCGCTGCCGGAGGTGGCGACACGCTCGCGCACCCACGCGCCCCGTGGGTCCGTCTCGGCGAGCACATAGTCGCCTTCACCGACCTCCTCGCCCGCGGCCAGCGGCGACTGGCCCGCGGGGGTGGGGTCGAAGCAACGCTCCAGGACCACGTGGCCCTGGACCCGGATACCCAGACCCAGAAACGATTCGCGGTCAGAATGCTCCAAACGCGGTTCAGACATCGAACGCCCCCTGGATTTGCTTGAGCAGGTGGTGAATTTCCCACGCGGCCGGTCCCGCGGGCTCGTCGTCCATGGCCGTCGACCCGTCGGCCATGGACCGCGCAAAGATCGTGCGATCATAGATGGCGCCTTGCAGGATAGGGAACCCGTAGGTCTTGATCGCGTCGCCCACCTCCCGCGCCGGCAGGGTGTCCTTCTTGGCCCGAGTGACCACGAAGGCTGCCGCGGGGGTGCCGTCCGTTCCCGATCGAGCGTCGGCCGGTCCAGGTCGATCACGGGAAAGCCGGCCTTCCCGTCCCCCGCGTTGTGCCAATCCCGGGCACTGCCTTGCGCGTCGGCATCGGTGGGCAGGACCGTCTCTCCCTTGAGGTGCGGCACCCGGGCCAAATGGGCGGCCAGGGTGGTTTTCACGCACCCGCCTTTGGGGTTGAGGATGGCACGGCGCGCCATGGTGTTGTGGCCGACCGCTAGCAAGGCGGCAGCCCCAGTGCGTTGCGAACATCCGACCAGCGCAACGGCGCCGCCTGCCCCTGGCCGCCGCTGCCGCGCGTCTTCGCCTGACCGTGTTGCGCACCATCGGTGCACTGGTCGGATCGGGCGCATCCAGGAGGCGATGCAGCGTGCTCAGGTAGCGCAGCACCGTCGCGCGGGCGCGGTCCGGTGCCCCGTCGTAGCCACCCAGCATGTCGGTCACGAACCGCACCAGCAGTTTCGGCCAGGTCGGGACGCGGAGGCGGTCCCGCTCGCTCGTCCGGATACCAAGTCGCCGCCCGACCCAGTGCCCAAGTCCGGAAGACCGCCCAGTCGCAGGGCCAGGCGATCCGGGTGTTCGGCGCGCCGGCCTCCAGAGCGGTCGTGATGGACAGGTCCGCAGTGGACAGCCAATCGGCGCCCCGGAAGAGCGCATAGACGACCGCGCTCGGCAGACGGCCGAGGGCGGGATCGAAGCGCCCGCAGGGTGCGAGCGCGATCACACCCGCTCCATGGCTACGACGCCCGACTTGATGTAGCGATGGGTCCCGCCGAAGTTGATGTCCAGGATGTCCCGGTCGCGAATGCCAACCACCAGGCCATCGCCGAAAAAGGGGTGTCGCACCCGGTCGTTGAGGCCCCAACCACCGGGGGGCACCGGGGCCGTCGGCGGCTCCGCCGGCGGTTGGTAACGTTCCGCAAGCCCCACTTCCCCCAGATACCGGTTGAGCACCGGTGCCGCCTGGAGCGACGCCTCCGGCAGGGGTGCCCCGGGGTCGGCGCCGGACAGCCGATCGGTAATCGCCCCCCCGAGTCCCGTGCTGGTGCGCAGATTGGCTTCGAAGGCGAAGGGGCTGGCGGCGCTCTTCGCCCGACCTGGACCCCGGGTGGGGATACCGAGCCACACCGCATCGAAGCGCGCATCCGGCGGCACGACCAGCAGGAGTTGTTCCTGCACGCGGGTCATCGCCACATAGGCGAGCCGTCGCTCCTCCTCGGCACTGGCTCGTCGCGACGGGAATAGCCCGTCTTCGAGCCCGGCGACGATGACCAGGGGGAACTCGCGCCCTTTCACCTGGTGAATCGACGACAGCAGCACGGCGTCGCCGCCGGCCTCGTAGCGCTCCCGCGCCCGCCGGAGCGCATCCATGCGGGCGACGAACTCACCGACCGTGGTGCGGGTGCGCACCGCCCAGTCCAGGAGCGTCTGATAGGCCAACTCCTTTTCAGCCGCGGCCTCACTGGTCGCCGCGGTGGCGAACGCGCTCACCAGGTCGGTGGTGCTGGCATAGAACCGCAGCGCATCGGCGGCCGGCAGGTCGGCCCATCCGAGGGCCTCGTGCCATACCTGAGCACGATCGGCTATCCGCGTTTCGTGATAGGGCTTCTTGGCCTGGCGGGCGGTCGCCATGAGCAGGGTTGGGGCCTGCGCGGGTGCCCGCAGAATGGCATCCGCCAACGCATCCAGGGTGGCCGCCGTGAGCCACAGGGTTGGCGTCGAGAGCATGTGGCGGACAATCTCGCGCGCCCGCGGCTCGGCGAAGAGGGTGCCGGCGGCGAGGCGCAGGTAGCCCAAGAGCCCGGCGATCTCGGGGACCCGAAAGAGGTCGTCCTTGGCTTTGACGTAGGGGATGTCGCGCTCCAGCAGGGCCAGTTCCAGACTCAGGGTCTGGGCCCAGAGCCGGGCGAGAACCGCGACCTCGCGCAGCGACCGCCCGGCGCGCCGCCAGCCGTCGATGGCCGCCACGACCGCCGCCTGATCCCCGGCCGAGGTGGCACGGAGCACCTCAATGCCGGTGTCCGGCGTGGACGGCGCCGAGACGCACAGGGTGTCCATGCGGTTGCGGTTGTTGCCGATCAACTGGGCGGCGGCCAGCGACACCCGGTGGCCGAAACGGAAGGTCCGGGACAGGGTGTAGCGGGTCGCCCCGGGGAAGTGCTGCGCGAACTCCTCCCCCATGATCTCGGGTCGCGCACCGCGCCAGGCATAGATGCACTGCGAATCATCGCCGACCGCGTTCAGGTGCGCCCGGGTGCCCACCAGTTGGATCAGCAGTTCGACCTGGACGCGACTGACATCCTGGAACTCATCGACCACCACCAGGTCCAGCTTGTTGGTGACCAGCGCGAGCGCTGTGGGGTTGGCCCGCATCACCGCCACGGGGTCCGACAGCAGGTCGGCGAAGAACCGCAGGCCCGCGCGCTCGCGGGCCTGCTCAAAGTGCGCGAACGCCCGGACGAAGTAGGCGCAGGACGGCAGTAGGCCAAAGGTCCGGAAGGCGTCCGCCGCGGACAGCAGGTCCGACTTGACCAGCCCGATGAAGGCGCGAAATGCCTCGAATGCATCCTGGCTCGGGTACTCGTCGCTGCCCGCCTCTTTCAACGCCGCCAGGGCGGCCTCGCGGGCGAGCTTCTTCTCCACGGCTTCGCTCGCCTCCAGGCGGCGGCGGGGCAGCAGGTCCTGCTTTTCGAACAGCGCGGTGAGGGACAGCCCCAGACTGTGGAAGGTCGACACCTTGGGCGCGGTCCGATGCGTCGGCAGGGCGCCCGCGAGCCGGGTCTGAAACTCCTTCGCCGCCTCGCGGTTGAAGGCGAGCACGCGGATGCGTTCCGCCGGAACGCCCTGCTCCAGAAGGAACAGGACCCGGCCGACCAGCATGTGGGTCTTACCCGAACCGGCCACAGCGTAGGTCAGGCTGTGGCCGCCGGTATGCTCGATGGCGCGCAGTTGTTCGTCGGTATAGCTCATGGATCGCGCTCAGTGGTCCCGCACCGGTCGCACCGTCACCGGCAGACCATGAACCCTGTCCGCCCCGACCAGAATCGGCGGCAACCAGCGCACCACGCGCTCGCGTTCGACATCCAGGGCGCCACGCCAGAAGGAGTGCCAGTGGGCAGCACGCACATGGGGTCGCGGCGATGTCCGTTGACCGTCCATGGCCAATGCCCTGGGTTCGCGCGCCTCCGCGGCGTGCCGTAAGACGGCCCCGATGCGCTCCCCGACGCGCCAGACCGACGGGTTATCCGGCGGAAACAGACGCAGGCCCTTCTTGGTTCGCTTCGTGACTGGCCAGGGTGGGCGTTCGTAATCGGCGTCCTCCGCGCACAGGTACAGCAGCAGGGACAAGAGTCTCCCATAGACCGACTGCGCCGCGGCGGCAAACCCGTCCGGAATTCCACCGCCCGCGACGCCGGCGGCGATCCCCTCCCGCCACTCCGCCTCGACCTGAGCAAGTCCTTCTTCCAAGGTCCCGACCAACGGGACATGCCCGATGGCAAGTTGCACATCGGTGTCCAGGCCCAGGGTCAGGATGTCCTCGCAGCGATCCGCTCGCCAGTCGAGCCAGGCGAAGGCCCCATGCACCGGCGCGTCACCGCCGCCGATCAGGGGCGCGCAGAGCCCCGGTGTCTCCACATAGACGCCCCACGCCGGCAACCGGCGAAAATGCTCGCCGGGGATGAGCCCTGCGATGGGCGTCTCCAGCAGCGCCGTGTAGAGGTCAGGGTCGAAGCGGAACACCTGTTGCGTCGCCCGCCACGCGGCCAGACCGGCGAGTTCCAGGGCCGGAGCGACGATCTCCCACGCATGGGACGGCAGCGCCCTTCCCGCGGCGCAGTGCGCGGTCGCCAGCGCCACTCCGGCCATGTCGAGCGGCGCATAGACATAGGCGGGCCACGCGCCGGCACGGCGCTGGCGTAAGTCTTCCAGGGCGCGCCAGGACCCAGGGTGGACGTGACCGAAGGTTTCGAGGATTTGACGGGGGCGAAGCATTGGCTCGCAACTCCTTTTCACTTGACTACACCAAACACGGGGCAGTTTCGGCGGCGTCACAGCGCCACTCGCGGTGACGTTGGTTTCCCGCGCCCAGCTTGCCACAGGCCGTCGCCCCGGGCCGCAGTTACCCTGGGTGATCGCCGTCTCGAACGGGTCCATGGGTGCCAAATCTTGGCACCTGCACGTTACGCTGATTTCGTCCGGAACCATCTAACCGCTCCGCTCCAACCCCAGCCAGGTGTCCAACCGCCGCCCCATGGGCACCAGGGCCGCGGGCGGAAAGCGGGGCGCCTTGGCCCAAGCCAGTTTCCGCCAGAACCGCACAGGGTCCCCGTCGCTGGTCTCGCCGCGGTCCTGCCGATAGGCCAGGTTCCCCCGGAAATTGCCATGACTGAACAGGGTATCGAAGATCGCGCGCTCGTACCCCGGCATGGCATCAATGCCGTCCAGGGACGGGACCGTGGCACTGCCGAGGCACACCCGGCCGTCCGCGTGACGTGATCGCGGCGAGCCGGATGGCGCCATCGCTGGCGGCGAACACCAGCGTCGGCCACGGCACGTCCAAACGGATCGGCCCGTCCTTTTTCCCACGAAAGAGGATGGGGCGCACGCTGCCCCCACAGCGTCGCTACGCGACTTTCACGGCGAGCAGCACCCAAGCGCCGAGGTCCGTGCCATCGTGGTCTTCCTTGATGCGCGCGACAACCCGGGCCGGCCGGCGGGCTTCGCAACGGAGGGTTCTCCGCTCACGGCGGTATACCTCGACCGCTTCCTGCCGGAGTGGCTGGAGCGCGAGCCCGACAACCCCTTTGTCGCCGTCTTCGCGGTGCGGAAGTGCGGCCAGGACCTGGCGGCCCGGGCGCCGCGCCTCCGGCAGGCCATCCAGGACTCCGACTTGCCCGAGCCGACCCGCGTCACCCTGTCGCAAGTCCTGGAGGTTTTGTTTTTCGAGCGTTTCCGTACCCTGACCGCAGAGGAGATCTGGACCATGCTACAGCGTTTGACACCTCTGGAAGAGACCCGCGCCTATCAGTCGATCTTCGTCAAGGGCGAGGCGAAGGGCGAAGCCGAAGGCGTGGCCAAGCGACTCAAGCGCCTCCTCGCCCGCCGTTTCGGCCCCTTGCCGCCCTGGGCGGAGGAGCGGATCGCGACCGCACAGATCGCCCAGTTGGATGCCTGGATCGACGGCCTGCTCGATGCCGAGAGCCTGGCCGCGCTGATCGGTCCGGAGAATCGGTGCTGAAGACAGTCCACAGCGGGGGATGGCGGAACCGTGAAAAGTCACGCAACAACGCGGTGGGAGCGGCTTTCGCCGCGACCCAAGGCCGCGGTGGACCGCGACGCTCGGACCACCCGCGAGGTTTCGTCGCGGCTAACGGCCATGAAGAAAGCCGCCGCACCCCCGGAAGATGAAAGCCCCGTAGGTCGGGTTAGGCACGCCCCGATGCGGCCGCGCGTTGCGAGACGCTTGGCGCGCGCCGTAACCCGACGGGCCGCCGACGCGGTCGGGTTACGCTGCGCTAACCCGACCTACCGGCTCGCATCGCGCTCCCCAGCCGGCGCATCGCCAAGCCCCGTTTGGCGGTGCGCGCGGATGATCAGTCCGATGGAGCGTAGTGCATCGTTCACCTCTTTCGCATTCCGGAACAACTCCGCTACATCGTCGTCGAGCTTGACGATGTTCGTTCCCTCCCGGACGCGCTCCGCATATTTTCCCCGTTCGGCACCGGTAAAGTCGTACTCATCGAGCAGGTCGGGATCAGTGCGTTTTGACATAGCCTTCTTCATACCTCTTACGTTCGTGTGAAGTGGCGCAGCATGCCGAGATAATCCGCATCCGCTCGCCGACTTCCGCATGGACCACGACCAACAAGCGTCCCTGCGCCGATAGACCGATCGTAATGAACCGCGCCTCGCTCGCAGGATGCAGCGGATCGGGGATGGTACCCGACAGGGTATCGGAAAATACCGTGCAAGCCTCCTCGAAGCTGACCCGATGATCTTTCAGGTTGAGCGCGGCCTTACGGTCGTCCCACTCGCACTACGAATCGTTGACGGCTGCGTTGGCGGCGTGGTTCGCTCTCGCTCGCCGCACCCGACGCACACCACGCACCCTCGCGCCCAAGCACCGGGGGATCGGACCTTACAACGGGGGGACTGAAGCCATTACCGACCAGGCCGCACGCATCCGCACCGCCTATCCCTATCCGATCGCCCGTGCCTATGCGGCCCTGGACGACCCGCAGGCCTCGCTGCAACTCAAGCAGGAGGCGCTCTATTTCGCCGTCTACCAGCTCATGCGCACGCTGGGGCTCGCGCTGCTCGGCCAATACCTGAGCACCCCGCCCGCCGCGGACCCGGCCCTGCTCAAGGACCGCGAGGCCATCGCCGGGGCCATCGCCCGGCTGCGCTCGCCCTTCTTCTCCGACTGGCGGGACCTGCTGCGCGCCCTTGCCAAGAAGGGCCGGTGCGAGCGTCTGGGGCTCGACATCCTGCCCGGATTCCGCGCCGCCATGGCGGCGATCGATGCCGAGGCGAAGACCGCCCCGGTCGAGGTCCCGCGCGAGTACGCGGTGCGCGACGGCGCCGGGCGTCTGGTGCAACGGCTCGACCTCTGGGCCGCCTTCCTGGCGCTACGCAACCACACCGCCCACTCGGGCCAGACCTTGGATCAGGTCTGCCGCGAGGACCTGGCCCTGTTCCGCGCCCCGCTGGAGCGGCTGCTCGGCCATTTCGACTTCCTCGCCGACTATGCGCTGCTGGCGGCCGACGCGGACCTGGCGCGCGACGAGACCGATCCGGAGTGCGTGCCGCTGCGCCTGCTGCGCGGTGCCGAGCCCCCCGCGCCGCAGGAGCACGACCTCAGAGGCGACCCGGCACTGTGCGCGGCCCTCGCGCGCTCGCCCGTGGCCCTGCGCGCGCCCGACGGCCGGGTCCAGCCGCTCTTTCCCTTCTGTCACGGACACCTGGAAGGCGAGCCGGTGCGCCTGCTCGACGGCTATTACCTCAAGGACGCCGAATCCGAGACGCTCCGCCACACCCTCTATTATCTCGGCGACATCCGCCGCCTGCCGCTCGACGACGGCGAGCCGGTCGGCTACCCGGCTCCGTGCACGGCCGGCGCCCAACTGCGCCGGATGCTCGACGCCCATCACGTCCAGTGGCACTTCAAGCGCGAGGACCTGGCACTCTGGAGCATCCGCGACAGCGTCAACGACTACAGCCGGCGCACCGTCGCCGAGCTGGGAGGCACCAAGTATATCCCCGCTGCCTATCTGGACCGCCCGGCCTTGAGCGCACCGCTCTGGCGCCTCGCCACCGCCGACGAGTCGCAGATCCGCGCCGGACGCCAGCGCGGCGCCCTGCTGCTGGTCGGGCGCGCCGGCACCGGCAAGTCCGCGCTGCTGTGCGACCTGACCCGCCGACTCCTGGAGCGCGCCGACGCCGGACCCGGCGAGGCGTCCGATGGCCCCGACCCGGGTCCCGGTCTGAGCCAGGACCTGGTGCTGCTGCTGCGCGGCGATGCGCTCAACCGCCTGCCCGGGTCCAACCAACTGCGCGCCAACCTGGAGCAGAAGATCGGGCTCGACCCCGCGAGCCCGACGCGCCAGGCATTGAGCGACGCGCTCGCCCGGGGCCAGCAGGTCGATCCCGCCGAGACCGCCATCGAGGACACCCAATCCATCTTCACCGCGCTCGACGCCCGCCGCCGCGAGGATCAGGTCCAGGGCCGACGCCTGGTCCTGCTGCTCGACGGGCTCAACGAGGCCACCGACGACGCCCGCGCCCGGGTCCAGGAGGCCCTGGAGCTGGTCGAGCTGACCCGCCATTACCCCTGGCTGCGCGTGGTGCTCGCCCTGCGCGACGAATTCATCGCCGTCTGGCACGCCCGCGCCACCGGGACCGAGTCGAGCCCCTTCGCCCGGGTACACGACTGCTTCGAGCCGCCGCCCCCGGACGCCGCGCTGGACCCGAACCGGCTCGGGGACCTGCCCGCCTGGCGGGTGCCCGAGTTTGCGGAGACCGAGGCCGA